>Ga0049107_10000026_pt1 | contig 49010 bp, 46 predicted proteins | sample WorMetilPIANOSA1_FD_61187 | JGI IMG/M metagenome (GOLD analysis project Ga0049107, IMG submission 61187) | Marine gutless worms symbiont microbial communities from Max Planck institute for Marine Microbiology, Germany - Olavius ilvae PIANOSA.1 | ecosystem: Host-associated > Annelida > Digestive...
GATAAAACAGATAAAACAGATAAAACAGATAAAACAGATAAAACAGATAAAACAGATAAAACAGATAAAACAGATAAAACAGATAAAACAAAAATTATGCATAACAAGATGCTTAAACTTGTATTATCTACATCTTGTATAAAATAATATTTTGCATAGGCAAGAATGGGCCAATGCCACAAGTAAAGTGAATAAGAAATCAGGCCAATAAACACCAATGGTTTGAAACTTAATAATTTCCCGACAAATGACTCGGTGGCGATTCCCGCATATATGATGAGACCCGCACCGACTGTTGGGATTATTGCGGCGAGACCCGGGAAGGGGGTGTCACTGGTATAAAAAAATATCGAGCAACTTATCAGTATCAACCCTATCACTGATAACAAATCACATAATCGTTGATTTTTGATTGGAGGAAATACATTTATTGCCAATAAACTGCCTAACAGCAATTCCCAGGTTCTGGTTGGAATTAAATAAAATGTTGCCGAAGGATTAAAGAAGTGCCGAGAATGGAAATAACAAGCGAAATTAAAGTCAGAATAATCAACCATACCGCATATTTTCTTGAATACGATTTAGCTATAAACATTAATAACAGTGGGAAGAAAATGTAATACTGCTCTTCAACAGCCAAAGACCACGTATGTAACAATGGCTTTAACTGGGATGCCGCTTCAAAATAGCCTGACTCGTGATAAAAATAAAAGTTGGATGAAAATAACGCAGTTGCTATCGCACTTTTTCCTAGCTCTATTAAATATTTTGGGTGAAGTACGACAAGGCCTATAACCAGGCTAAAAATGACAACTACAACTAACGCTGGAAGAATTCTTCTACAGCGCCTTTCATAAAATTTTGCTATTGAAAACTCACCCGCTTCGATCTCACGTACAATTATGGATGTGATGAGATAACCTGAGATAACGAAAAAAATGTCAACACCAACGTATCCGCCGCTGAATGCTTGTATACCGGTGTGAAAAATCACTACAACCAGCACAGCGATAGCTCTTAAGCCATCAATATCAGAACGATATGTAGGTGTCATTATTCGCTTTGTATCAAATACCAGTCAGGTCGGTACTGATCAATTATTTGTTTGCTAGATACTTTTCTGATTAGTAATCACCGCCCCTGACTATCGGCGAAACTCATCGGTTCAACTTCTTCTCAATCTGCTGTTTGAATTGACTGCTAACCAGTATTCGGGACTTAATTATGGGTGAGGGACAAACACTTTCGAACTCTGGTTTGCGCCCGGATAAATACACTTGCCGCCATTTCAATCTGAAAATTCTTAATAGAAAGAGCATGCCAACTTGCCCAGTCGAGGTTTTCTGTCAGCTATCCCGCGACGTAATCTCGATCAGATGGTAACCAAACTGGGTTTCTACCGGCCCGTGAACGTCACCGACGGTCTCGTTGAAAACTACCGTATCGAACTCGGGCACCATCTGTCCCGGCGAGAATGAGCCGAGGTCACCGCCTTGCTGTCCCGAGGGACATTGGGAGTGCGCTGAAGCCATTTCGGCAAAATCAGCGCCATCAATAATTTGCTGTTTCAGGTCATTACATTCTTCTTCGGAACTAACCAGGATGTGGCGTGCGTTGGCTTTGGCCATGTTGTATTTCCTCTAGTGGGGATAAGTACGAAAGACATCTCGTGCAGGGTAAAAAATCAGATTGTCTAACCCATGCCGGGCTTCCATATCCCGACTTCCGCTTGCGGCGGTGGTGCCTGCATTTGTTGCGCAATGTCCTGAGTCACATGACGGGTAAAAGCAAACAGTTGTTCAAGAATTTCCTCTTTTTGCGATTCCGGCATGTCCTGCTCTCCGAGCAGGCATCCAACCACCGCACACATATACTGAGAAGCCACACCAGGGTCTTGTGCGTTCTCATCGTGTTGTATTAAAAACTGGTGCAGCTGGCTGACGAGTTGTGTCGATAATTTGAGTTGGCTCATGACAGTGTTCGAAATTCAAATTCAACGGCGCATTGTACACGAAGGCCGAGTTTTTTCGCTGTAAATCGAATAGGCTTCGATCGAGCAATAAGAAACGCGGACGGATCTGTAGAGCCGGGCACATGGGTAACACTTTAATTCGGCCGGATAACGGATTTCAAGCGCTCATCGATAACGACCGATTTCTATACCTTGCTCATTCAGCATCGTTCTGATAGTGTGGTTACCGGACGAGCTGCGGCTGATCTTGAATACCTGATTCACTTTGGCTCTCAATTCCAGCCGCTGTACATCAATCCGTTGGCGCCGCCGATCCCGATAGGCTTAGTAACAGGATCGAGTAATTTCAAATACTTCACAGACCATGTCGACGGATTCCTGCTCTCTTAATTGGTCTACTAGTGCGGACGATTCAGTTCGTCCGACATCAAGAGAGCGGTAGCCTTTTTTTAATATGGCTTTCTCCCGCTCCAGCCGGTTAACCCGGGCCTCCAGCTCCTGTATTCGTTTCTGTTCCGCGGTCAGCGCCTTACTGGCCGGTGTCTCACACCACGCTCGGCTTTCAGTTGACGAACCCACCGCCTGATTGCTGTCTCACCCACATCCAGTGATCGACTGGCTTGCGGAATTGAATAGACCCGGTCTACTACCAGGCAGGCTGCCTCATGTTTAAATTCTGTCGAGAAGGATCGACGTGGTCTTTTCATTGAACACCTCACTAACGGCGGCAATATTAGCACCTATGTTGGTGTCCAGATTCATTAGACCACTACACATTTACTATGCCGTCTTGTGTTACACGTGCGTAAATACCGCGCAGACGATAGAATCATATCTGGCAATATCTTTTATAGGAGATACTACTCGATGTTACGTTCATTGCTGGATTCAGCAAGCCTACCAACCCCTAACAGCAAGCCCTATCCTTATGTTGTTATAAAGAATGCTTTACCCGATTCACTGTGTGATCGTTTGATTGCTAGCTATCCATCCTACGAAATGATGGGTGTCAACGATGCTAAAAGTAATAGTCGTTGGCATTATGAAACTTGCCAGGTGCGAGCCAACGATGGCATTGCACCAGAATGGAAGGAAGTTATTGATTATTTTTCCTCTCAAACCTTTTTCGATGTGTGTATCGACTTATTTTCCGATTCCATCACCCAGCTCTACCCTCACATTGCTGCAAACAAAGAGGAGTTAAGAAAACTACGCGTTGGTGTTAAGGGTATCGACGATTATAACCATTGTGATGTTTTGCTGGAGGCAGCTATTGCTGGTAACACACCAGTAACCGAACCAAGCAGTGTACGTGTTAATCATATCGATAAGCCCAGAAAGCTATTGTCCGGGTTGCTCTATCTGCGCGAAGATGATGATGATTCTACAGGGGGCGATCTGTTCATAAGGCAATTTAAGAAAGACTATACACAACGAAAAAAGAATAGCTGTTATCGTGCGGTGTATGTCAGTGAAAATCACACCGATCTTGTAGAAACAGTAAACTATGAGAAAAATGTATTGGTACTGTTTGTCAATTCATTAGAGTCTTTTCATGGTGTTACGGTCAGAAATCCTACTAAATACCGGCGAATATTTATCAATATTGTCTGTGAGTTACAGAAACCGGTGTTTAAATTTCCCAACAATTTTCTGTGCTTGATGTCCAGATTATTACTTTCATCGTCCGCGATAAAAAGCAGATTTTCCAGGATAGCGTCTCATAACTATGAATGATAATGCGCTCTAAAAACGTTCAGGGACTGGCATGAAACAATTTCTTACTCTTTACGGATTTTCTCCTTTGCTGCCTATTGGTATAACCCTTCAGATAATTATTTTGGCGATGAATCCCTGCAAATCCTATGCTGATAAGCATACTAGCCCGGATACGGAGGTCCTGAAAGGCTAGCTCACCTGCGCAATAGGTACGCAAGGGTAGAGTTTCATGGTTTCCAGACCCTCCGTTACCACCGGCAACAATTCAATTCAAGCGTAACCCCTGCGTAACCCCGAATATAATCAGCAAAGGCCAATATGAGCTAAGTTATTGAAAAAATGGTGGCTACGCCCTGATTTGAACAGGGGACCCCATCATTATGAGTATGACAGGGCAATTTAAACTAACTATTTATCAATAACTTACCGGGGCACTCGTTGCAAGATTATCCGCACAGGGCATAACTAAGCACAACCAGTGCCCACAAAATGCCCACAGCCCAATCCATCTGCATCAAACCAAATATCAATTCTTTCAAAACCAAAGTCCTGAGCCTCGCCTTCTGGTCCACATTCCTCCGTACGCGCCCGATCGAAACCCGTAGCGCCTACGGAGGTGGCATGAGGGTTATCGCCGAAGCGTCAGACCGCTGAAGTCGCGTGTGGAAGGATTGCATGGTCTGGAGCAGGTGACATGACTGCATATCGCGCAAAATTTTGCGGCCTGCCGGGGACGAGCCTCGCCCTGTGCAGTGCCGGCGAAGACGGGGTACGCAAATGAGACTGGTCGAAGCCAGGCTCGAATGGACGACCCTGGAAATTGGCGAAGGCTCGCTCGAATACCGTATGACCGGCACTCCCGACGGTCAGCCTCTGGACCTGCCCCACGGCCGCTGAGCGGTCACGTCTCGGGCCTTACGCGTTGTCCTGCGACACGGCTTTTTGCAAGTTGCGCAGCAGGTCGGGGTAGGCGGCGTTCACCCGGCGCCAGTTGGGAATGAACGGCGTTTCCATCGGATTGTCCAGGAAGCGGTGCCCGGCCTCGACGATGTTGCTGGCGAACAATTCCACCGCCTCTTCCTCGAGATGGCGATCCACGTGCAAACCGTTGGTTATCGCGTCGTTATAATACATTTCGATCAGGTCCAGGGCGATGCGGAAATAGGTCGCCTTCAATGTGCGAAATGTTTCCTGGTTGAAAATCACTCCATCGGTCGCAAGTTTTCGGAACAGGGCCTTGGATATATCGATCGACATGCGTGATAGCCCCCGACTTGCGTCCTCTTTCGACAGCGGCTGGTGCTTGTGGTCGTAGGCATCGGAAATGTCGACCTGGCAAACCGTGTGGTTGCTCAGGTTGCGCCAGACTTCCGACAGCACGCCGATTTCCAGGCCCCAGTCGGAAGGGATGCGAATACTCGGCAAGATCGCGGTGCGCATCGCGAATTCGCCGGCCAGCGGATAGCGGAATCCCTGCAGGTAATCGAGATAGTCGTGCTGGCCGCAAGTCTTTTGCAACGCCAGCAACAGCGGCGTTACCAGCAGTCTCGACACGCGGCCATTGAGCTTGCCATCGGCGATACGCGGATAAAACCCTTTGCAGAACAGGTATGGAAACGCCTGATTTGCAACCGGGTAGACCAGCCTCGCGAGTAGATCGCGTGAATAGGTGACGATATCGCAATCGTGCAGGGCCACCACGTCCGAATTTTGCGGGGCGATGGCATAACCGATGCAGTACCAGACGTTCCTGCCTTTTCCCGCCTCGCTGGGGGCGAGATTGGCATTGGCGAGTTCTGCGTCGATCGCGCGCAATCGCGGGCCGTCGTTCCACAGGATGTCATTTTGTTGCGGCAGCCTCGAGAAAAACTCGCGTGCCCGCGCGAATTCCGCTTCGCTCGCCTGGTCCAGGCCGATGATGATGTGGTTGATGTACTTGACCTCGGCTAACACGTCGACGATCCCGGCCAGCGCCGGACCTTCCAGCTCCGAGAACAGTGACGGCAGGATCAGCGTGATCTTGCGGGTGCCGGCAAAGGTTTCGAGCTGGCGTTCGATTTCCTGCGCGGGCAGCCGCGTCAGGTTGTGCAGGGTTGCAACACTGCCATTCTGGTGAAAGTCCGCCATTTATTATCCTTTTGCCTCCAGGTTCGGATCTTCGAGCAGGTCCAGCACGATCGCATTCCAGCCGCGGGAGCCCACCTCGCTCGCACGTATGATATGCCCCTCCGACTCCCCTGCCAACATCGGGATACGCCGTGCACCGGATTCGGAATGATGACGCCGAGGTCAGCCTGCTGCAACATTTCGGCATCGTTCGGAGCGTCGCCGAGGGCGATGCTGAAAACCGGTTCGCTTTCCCCGGACTGGAATTCAGTGTCGATGCGCTTCATTTGCGCCGCCTTGCTGGTGTCTAAGGCGAGCGTCAGGAAGCGCCCGCCCTGCTGTGCCCGCACACCGCGTTCTCCAAGCAGTTCGATAAATTCCCGCTTCGACACGGCGTCGCCCAGCCACAGGCCCGGCTCGGAGTAATCGCGCCGCGCGGCGAGTTCGACAAGCTCCGGCGCGAGCCCGGTATGCTGTTGCAGGGCTTGCTCCGACCAGCTGGAGAATCCCGAGAATAGTCGCCGCAATCCAGCGGGCAGGCCGTCGAGCGACCGCATCAGGCGCGTGTGCGTCGGCGTGGGGCTGGGCCGTGTCTTGAACGGGCGCAGGATGCCGCCGCCGTTTTCGACGATGGCCGGGTAATCGTCGAGGCCCATGTCGTGTCGCAGCGGGACCAGTTCCGCAGCGGTTTTACTGCTGCTCAGGACCAGCGGAATGCGTCTTGCGCGCAGCGCCTGCAACGCCGGCCTGGCCGCGTCCCAGGCGTAGTCATGGTGGTTTAGCAGCGTGCCGTCGAGATCGGAAAATACGACTGTGCGTCGGGCAATGGCTGCGCCGTGTTCAGCGGTTGGTGATCCAGCGGCACTGGTAAGGCGAGAACTCGATGTCACCCGAAAACTCCTTTATCGGTTCGTCGGACAGCAGGTCGTACCACTCGTCGCCGCCGATCAGGTTGAGCGACATAGCGGAAATCCTGACCGCCCTGCCGGTGAGGTTATGGATCGCGAATATGCTTTGTGCCCGGTCCATGCTCTGGCGCCAGAAGCCGAACAGCGAGTCGCCCAGTTGCAGGGTGAACTGGGTTGCATTGGGATGGAGCGCCGCCTGGCGAGTGCGGATTTCGATGATGCGCTTCAACTCAGTGAAGCAGCGGGAATGAATGCTGTCGGGGCGATCCAGCAGCGCCACCAGTTCCGGGTAATGCCAGCGGTGGCGGTTGATCGCCCGATTGTGACTCGTTTTGCTTACTCCATCGTGGTCGTTGTGGGTTGCCAGCAGCGAATGTATGTAAAACGCCGGTATTCCTTCCAGCGCCATGGCGATGGTTTGACTGCAGAGAAAACGCTCGAGCTGCCATTCGTCGCGTCCTTCCAGGGTGCCCGCGCAGGCCTCGAACAATGAGATATTGATTTCGTAAGGCCGCATTTCGCCATTGCCGACTTCGCGCATGCTCAGCAGCCCGCCGAAACCTCCCAGGGCATCGATGACCCGCTGGAGCTCTTCGTCGGGTATCAGGCCCTCGGCCGGGCGCAGGCCGATGCCGTCGTGCGACGCGGTGAAGTTCAGGTAGGTGCAACCCAGTTGCGCCGGCGGCATGGCCATCTGCCAGGCATTGAGGTAAAGCGAGCTGCCGTTCAACAAGGCGTGCAACATCAGCGGCGGCAGGGAAAAATTGTAGATCACGTGCGCCTCGTTGCGGTTGCCGAAATAGCTCAAGTTATCGACATTGGGCAGGTTGGTCTCGGTGATTAGGATAATCGCTTCCTCGTTGTAATCGGCGAGAATGCGCATCAGGCGGATGATCTCGTGCGTCTGGCGCAGGTTGATGCAGCGGGTCCCCACCTCTTTCCAGAGAAAGGCCACCGCGTCGAGCCGAAAGCTGCGCACGCCGTTGTCGATGTGGTGGCGCATGATGCGCAGGAATTCGCACAGCACTTCGGGGTTTGAAAAGTCGAGGTCGACCTGGTCGTGGCTGAAGGTGCACCAGACGTAACGCTCGCCCATCGCGGTATCCACCTTGCGCAGCAGCGGGTGGGTGCGCGGACGCACTACCGCGGAAAGATCGTCGTCCGGCCGGGCTTCGCGAAAAAAAAGGTTCCACGGCGGATGGCCCTGCCGGTAGGCATTGAACCAGTTGCCCTGGCTGGAGCAGTGATTCAGCACCAGGTCCGACATCAGCCGGAAATCGCGCGCGATACGCCGGACGTCCTCCCAGGAACCAAGCCCGCTATCGACGGCGCGGTAGTCGGTAACCGCGAAGCCGTCATCCGAGGTATAGGGGAAATACGGCAGGATGTGGACTCCGTTGACGCTTCCCCTGAGGCGACGCTGGAGAAAATCCTGGAGCAGGTCCAGCGGTTTGTGCTGGCCGTCCTCGAAGCTGTTGCCGTAACAGATGACGTAGCTGTCCGCCTCGCTCCACAGGCTGTTGGACGCGACGCGCCCACGCCGGCGCGGGCGGGCCTGCTCGCCCCAGAAGGCCATCAACACGCTTTGCGTCAGCGCTTCGCTGTCGTTAGCCGGGTAGATCGAGCGCAACAGTCCGCCGAGTGTTTCGCGCAGGCGCGGTGCGAACAGGCTTTCGCGCGCCTGGAAGTCGGTCTCGTCTGGCATGGCTTCGTTGTGCATCGAAAAACGTTAGCATGATTGCCCTCGGCGGCAAAATGCTCACCGAAACGGGGCAGCAGGCTAGGGGTGACGGTGTCAGAGCCATCTACTTTAGAAACACCAGCGATATCTTCGCCTGATATTTAATACCCGCAGACGAACTAGAGCGGATCGCGTGAAGTTCAACGCGGCTATCAGAGTTCATAGCAAGCGAAAAATGGTGGCTACGCCCTGATTTGAACAGGGGACCCCATCATTATGAGTGATGTGCTCTAACCAACTGAGCTACGTAGCCATTGTTTATTGCCGGGTCGGGTTGCCCGACCGCAGAGAGCGCGCGATTTTCGCCTGAACGCCCTGCGCTGTCAAGCGGGACGCAGTTTACGCATTAAAGCGAAAATGCACGACATCGGCTTCGTGCATGACGTAGTCCTTGCCTTCGAGGCGCCACTTGCCGGCATCCTTGGCACCCTGTTCACCGTTGCCGGCGATAAAGTCGTCAAAGGCGATCACCTCGGCACGAATGAAGCCTTTCTCGAAATCGGTGTGGATCTTGCCCGCAGCACGCGGCGCGGTATCGCCGACACGGATGGTCCAGGCGCGCACTTCCTGCGGCCCGGCGGTGAAATATGTTTGCAGGTGCAGCAACTTGTAACCGGCATGTATGACGCGATCAAGGCCTGGCTCTTCGAGACCCATTTCGGCGAGAAATTCCGCCGCTTCGTCAGCATCCAGCTCGGCGATGTCGGCTTCGATGGCGGCACAGACTGCGACCACTTCGGCCCCCTCGCCTGCTGCATATTCGCGCACGGCGTCGAGGTGCGGATTATTTTCGAAACCATCTTCGGAGACATTGGCGATGTAGAGCACCGGTTTCGCGGTAATAAGATGGAGGTCCTTCATCCAGCCGCGTTGATTATCGGCTGGCTCGAAACTACGCGCATGCTTGCCACTTTCAACGTGGGCCTGCACCACCTGCATGAACTCGTATTTTGCTCTGGCCTCTTTTTCGTTCGACTTGGCCTGTTTGGCGGCCCGCTCAGTCTGGCGCTCGATCGATTCCATATCAGCCAGCAACAGTTCCGTGTTAATGGTTTCGATATCGGATAGCGGATCGATCGCGTTACTGACGTGGGCAATATCTTCGTCCTCGAAACAACGCACCACCTGGGCGATCGCATCGGTTTCACGTATGTGGTCCAGGAACTGGTTACCGAGACCCTCACCTTTCGACGCCCCGGCAACCAGCCCGGCGATATCGACAAACTCCATCGTCGTCGGAATGACTTTCTTTGGCTGCACGATAGCGGCCAGCTGTTGCAGGCGCGGATCCGGAACTTCAACCACGCCGACGTTCGGATCGATGGTGCAGAACGGATAGTTTTCCGCGGCGATTCCCGCCCTGGTCAATGAATTGAACAATGTCGACTTACCCACGTTCGGTAACCCGACAATGCCACATTTGAAACCCATGTCAGTGCCCTTTCAGTTTAATAGTTCACGCGATCAGGTATGTAACGCCTGCATCGCCTTGTCGATGCGCCCTTCAAAAACCAACGGCATAACCGCTAGCGTGTCGCGGTTGGCGGCCTCGATTGCATTCAAATCCGCCACCGATGGCTTATGCAGCACGTAATTAATCACCTGGCTGGCGTCGCCCGGATGCCCGATGCCCACGCGAACGCGGAAAAACTCGCGACTGCCAAGGTGGTTGACGATATCGCGCAAACCGTTATGGCCCCCGTGACCACCCGCCTGCTTGATGCGGTTGGTACCCGGCGGTAAATCCAGTTCGTCATGAATTACCAGAATTTGCTCGGGTTTTATCTTGTAGTAACGCGCCAGTGCCGACACGGCCTGGCCACTGCGATTCATGAAGGTCATCGGCTTGAGCAGGAAGACGTCCTTACCTGCGGCCTTGAACTTGCACTCGTCGGCGTTGTAACGTTTTTCGAAACGGAAGCTCACGCCCCGATCCGCGGCGATCTGGTCCGCCAGCCAGAAACCCGCATTATGGCGTGTATCAACGTAATCGGCCCCGGGGTTACCGAGGCCGACGATCATACGTATATCTGCGGTGAGCGCAGCCATGCAACAAGCTACTCGTTGCTGCTGTCTTCGCCTTCAGACTCCCCGGCATCGCCTTCGGCCACTTCACCTTCTTCACCGACCTCGCCTTCTTCACCCTCGGGTGGTTCAGGTGCTTCATCTTCGATGACTTCCTCGCGAGTCTTGACCACCGACAACACGCCGACATTATGGTCGTCATGCTCGATGTCTTCGACGTCCTCGAGATAGGTCAGGGCTACGATCTGAACCCCTTCCGGCATCTGGATATCGGTAAGGTGCAGGGTCTCGCCGAGATGCAGATTTTCGGCATCGACTTCGAGGTATTCCGGCAGATCCTTCGGCAACGCGATGATTTCGATTTCAGTCACGACCTGCGTCATCATGCCGCCATCCATTTTGACACCGACACATTCTTCGGCATTGGCCACGTGAATCGGAACCACGACCTTGATCGGCGTGTTCTGGTCGATACGGAAGAAATCGGCGTGCATCAGCTTGTTCTTGTAGGGATGACGCTGCAGATCGCGCAGAATAACCTCCTGCTTTTTTTCACCGACCCGCAGCTCGATGACCTGGGTATAAATCGCGTCGTTTTCGAGTTCATGAATGAACTGGTTGTGTGTGATGGTAATCATGGCGGGATCTCTATCGCCACCATAAACGATTGCTGGTACCAGGCCCTGGTTTCTCAGGCGGCGGCTCGCACCTTTCCCCGAGTCAGAGCGCAGTTCAGCATTCAATTGTAAAACTTCTGACATTGCTGTACTCCAAAAATAAAAAAACCGTCCTCAGACGGAAACCTGCCTTGCGACCAGACAGGAACTTTAGCCGCTAACACGGCTATCGTCAGTCCATATACAACGAACTGACCGATTCTTCAGCATGAACGCGGCGGATGGTTTCCGCGAGCAATCCTGCCACTGATACCTTGCGGATCCGGCCACATGCCGCTGCCTCCTGGGAGAGCGGTATGGTATCGGTAACCACCATTTCGTCTATTGCCGAGTTTTCCAGGTTCTCTATCGCCTTACCCGACAGTACCGCGTGCGTACAATACGCAAACACTCCTTTGGCACCTTCATCCTTCAGGGCAGCTGCCGCCTGGCACAGGGTGCCGGCGGTATCGACCATATCATCGACTATGATGCAGGTCTTGCCCTCCACTTCACCGATGATGTTCATGACCTTGGCCATGTTCGGCTGCGGGCGACGTTTGTCGATGATTGCCAGATCGGCTTCATCGAGCTGCTTGGCGATTGCCCTGGCACGCACCACACCACCGACATCGGGCGATACCACGATCATATCCGGATACTTCTGTTTCCAGATATCGCCCATCAGGATAGGCGATGCGTATACGTTATCCACCGGGCATTCGAAAAATCCCTGGATTTGATCTGCGTGCAAATCGACCGTCAATACCCTGTCCACGCCGACACTGGTAATCATGTTCGCGACCACCTTGGCCGTAATCGGTACCCGCTGCGAACGCACCCGTCGATCCTGTCGCGCATACCCGTAATAGGGGATAACCGCGGTAACCCTGTCCGACGATGCCCGCTTGATGGCGTCTATCATTACCATCAACTCCATCAGGTTGTCGTTGGTCGGAACGCAGGTAGGCTGGATGATAAATACATCCTTGCCACGCACATTTTCGCCAATCTCTACCGAAATTTCGCCATCGCTGAACACACCCACCGACGCGATTCCCAGCGGAATATCAAGGTGGCGGACAATGGTCTTTGCTAATTCGGGATTAGCGTTCCCGGTGAAGACCATCAAGTCATTCGTGGCTACACTGCCAACCATCGGGGTCTCTCGCGTTGCAAAAAATCAGTAAACCACAAACGGACTGCGCGCTCTGCACTATCTCGTCCTGCGGGCGTCCAAAATCGCTCCAGGCGATTTTGTCGAACCTCGGTTCTCATCCAGCCGGATTGTGCGCTCTGCACTATCTCGGCTTTCGTCCGATCAATATGGCTGGGCCGGCTGGATTCGAACCAACGAATGCCAGGATCAAAACCTGGTGCCTTACCACTTGGCGACGGCCCAATAATTCTCTTCAATCCAGCAATCCTAATTGCTGGTGTACCGGGCTACAATTCATAGCCCTGGTAACATACGCATCCCACTGCCGCGGGACCCGCGATTTTACAACTTCTGCCTGTTCAAGGCTATCGATCGGTGCAAACACGCAAGCGCCGGTTCCCGACATCCTTGCGGCTGCATGCTGGTTAAGCCAGTCGATCGCTTCACCTACCTGAGGGTACAGTTTTCGCACCACTGACTCGCATACATTATTGCCCGAGCCGCGCAGAAAGGCGCGTATTGTGATGGGATCGCAGTTGCGTGTCAATTCTTGGGCAGCAAATATTTGCGCAGTGGAAACCGCAATTTTCGGGTTGATTACAAGATAAATCGGCTGCTCTAATTCAATCGGCTGCAGTACTTCGCCGATTCCGCTAGCCCATGCGGCTCGCCCGCGCACAAAAACCGGCACGTCTGCCCCCAGTTCAAGGCCGATTCCGGCGAGCTGATCGAGCGATAAATCGAGGCCCCAGAGCCGGTTCAAAGCCAGTAAACAGGCCGCTGCATCGGAACTGCCGCCGCCAAGGCCACCGCCAATCGGTATCCGCTTGTCGATATTGATACTAACCCCTCTATCTACCTGAAACCGTGATTGCAGCATGGAGGCCGTGGTCAGCAGGATATCCCCTGCCGTGTCGACCGGGGAATTGCCCGGCAGGCGCTCGATACGGCCCTCATCGTTGGTAATGAACTCGATATGATCGACGAGATCGATGAATTGAAATACGGTTTCCAGCAAATGATAGCCGTCATCACGACGTCCGGTGATATGCAGCATGAGATTGAGCTTGGCAGGCGCGCGCAAGTTCAGTGATTCCGCCATCTCAGTTAAACGTGGGGAAGAGATCGGATGGGCTGGCATCGATCGCGGGCTCCTGCCAGCGCTCGATTATCAGCTTGAAGGTTACACCTTCGCTAACCAGCTTTACCCTGCGCGGCAAGCTCAGGCTTTCCTGTTGCGCCAGGTAATCGAGGTAACTGATGACCCACTCATCCTGGTTGATCGATCGCGCGCGGCCTCCCTCGTCGAGGCGATGAAGGTAATCGCTACCCGGTCGTGGTAATCCTCGAATCCAGTAGTCCAGGCCACTGATCGGCAGGGACCAGCCAATCATGTCGTCAAGCAATGCTTCCGCGCTGCTGTTTTCAAACACCCGCCCATCTGGCAGTCGCAGCCGGTATTTTCCGCTCGCATCGGACTCGATACGAAAGACCCCCTGTCCGAAAGGCGCCTCCAGAAGAATGGTTGAATCTTCAGCCTGCCGCTGCCAGCGAATACCGATGTTATAGACCCCTGTCTCCACCCTGATAGCGGCCCGGGCATGAATATCCCAGTTATCAAGTTCAAGCAGTGTCTGTTGCCGGGCGGCCCACAGTTCCTGTGCCCGCTGCTTATCGGCCAACCGGCCTGACTGGCTACATCCGGCAACAGCGACCGCGATGCAGACAAGGAAGAAAAGACGAAACAAGCTCTGATCTGGGATCAGGGAATAAAACGTTGCATGACACTGTGCAACGCCGGGGCATCGGGGGACTTCTTAAGCGCTTTTTGCCAGATGCTGCGCGCTTCATCCTGTTTCCCGCTTACCCAGAGAACCTCACCCAGATGGGAAGCGATCTCGGCATCGTCAAAGCGCGACAGCGCCTTGCGCAGCAATTCGATGGCCTTGTCGTAGTCACCCAGGCGGTAGTGTATCCAGCCCCAGCTATCGATGATCGCCGCATCATCTGGATTAATTTCGATCGCGCGTTTGATATAGGCGTAAGCCTCATCGTAACGATCGGTCTGATCAGCCAGGGTAAACCCCAGTGCGTTGAGTGCGTGCGCGTTGTTCGGCTCGGTTTTCAGAATGAGCTTGATATCCGCTTCCAGCATATCGATGCGTCCAAGCCTCTCCGCCACCAAAGCTCGCGAATACAGTAAATCGCTATTTCCAGGCACAATTTCAAGCGCGGTATTGAAAACCGCCATTGCCTCCTCGTAGCGATGGGCCGCGCGCAACAACTCTCCCTTGGCGATATAAGTTCGCACCAGCGATCCATCTGACTGGCTACCCTTGAGAATCGCGTCCAGATGTTGAACCGCTTCATCGGTACGTCCTGACAGGCCCAACATATCGGCTATCCGCAATTGGGCATCGAACTTGTAATCACCGACATGTACCTTTTCATACCATTCAATCGCCGCATCATACTGCTTGCGGTTCTCAAAAATACGGCCCAGGTAATACTGCGCCTCACCCTCGCGTTGATTGAGGTCGACCAGCTTCTTCATGTACTTTTCGGCATCATCCAGGCGCTGCGATTCGAGCGACAGCAGGCCGAGTGTGTAGTGCAATTCGGCGTCATCGGGGGAGGCCATATGCAGCTTCTCGAACTGGATTCGCGCCATTTCGTAATCCTTGATATCGACCAGGAGCCTGGCGTAGGTCAACCTCAGAGCCTGATCATCAGGACTGTTTTCGACCGTCTTACTAAGGCTTAAAACGGCTTCATCGGATCTGCCCAGGCCGAGCAAAATCTTTGCCCGGGTTGCATGCACGCCTTCGATCTCCTGCAGCGCAATCGAGCGGTCCAGATACTCGAGTGCTGCTTCCGCGTGACCGTTTTGCGCCGACAGCATTCCGTGCAGATACTGGGCATAAGCCCTGTCCGGGTTTTTCTGTGCGATAAGCAGGGAAACGGCGAGCACGGTGTTGGCATTTTTTTCACGCGCCAGTATTCCAAGCAGGGGCGGAAACAACTGCGCATCCTCGAGATCGCTGGTCTGAATCAAATCGTCGAGGTAGCTGAAGGCTTCCTGGATCTTGTCCTGGCGGACATAAATCGCGGCAATGACCTGGCGTGCCTCGACCCGGCCCGGGTCGAGCTCTATCCAGCGCTGCGCCGCGATAATGGCCGCTTCAAGATCTTGCCCGTAAACCGCGACTCGCACTGCTCGTTCCGCTATTTCCGGATTATCCTGGGTCAGGGCAACATCGAGATAGTGTTTAACCGCAACTTCGGTATTACCCTTGTTTAAGGCGATCTCGGCTACCATCAGGTTATAGCTGGCATCCGCAACTGCGTCGCGATGCGTACTCAGGGGATTTACCTGTACCCGCTGTTGCTCAAGCAACTCAGGGGATTGCGACGAAGTCTGCGGCATACCCGCACAGGCTGTCAGCAATAGCGTCGTCGTGATGAAGAACGGGCGCACTACGAGGTTCATGGAATCCAATATGGTCTCCTCAAATAAGGCATAAGCTCGAGTGTAGCATCTCGCAATAGGATTGTATTTATCACGATTTGTTCCGTTAATGTTGTATTTGCGAGGCTTATGCCCGAAAATCTCCTGTTGGCACCAAACCTTCCGTTAACATGGCTCTATTGTCTCTTGGCATCAATCATTTAACAGCCCCGGTCGATATTCGCGAGAAAATCGCGTTTGCGCCGGAGCAGATGAGCCATGCTTTGCAGGAATTACTGGGCATTCCTGCGATTAACGAATCGGTAATCGTATCAACCTGCAATCGCACCGAAATTTATTGCGACGCATCATCCGATTGCAGGGCGGTCATTACCAACTGGCTGACCGCTCATCACGGCATCGACGACGAAGGTCTTTCACCCTATATCTACGAGCACAGCGACCAGGAGGTCGCTCGCCACCTGTTTCGCGTAGCTTCAGGGCTTGACTCTATGGTGCTCGGCGAACCTCAGATACTCGGGCAATTGAAGGATTCTTACGATCAGGCACGCGGAGACAATGCCGTTAACTCGATTCTGGATCGCCTGTTTCAACACTCGTTCAGCGTTGCCAAACGGGTCCGCACCGACACGGAAATCGGTTCCAACCCGGTTTCGGTCGCGTTTGCCGCGGTAAGCCTGTCAAAGCAGATTTTTGGTAATCTCAACGAGCTGCATGCGCTACTAATCGGCGCGGGTGAGACGATTGAGCTGGTCTCCAGGCACTTGAAGAGCCAGCAGATCGGTTCAATCACGATCGCCAACCGCAGTGTAGACCGTGCCCGACTGCTGGCCGACCAGATCGGTGCTGAAGCGGTACAGATCAACGCGGTGCCGGAGCAGCTGGCGCGCGCCGATATCGCCATTTCGTCAACCGCGAGCCAGCTGCCTATTCTTGGCAAGGGTGCCACCGAGTCGGCGTTAAAACAGCGTAAGCACCGGCCTATATTTATGGTCGATCTTGCCGTTCCGCGCGATATCGAGTCCGAAGTAGGCAAGTTGCAGGATATTTACCTCTACACCGTCGATGACCTTAAGACAGTGGTGGACGAAAATCTGCGCGGTCGAGAACTTGCCACCGAAGCGGCGCTGGAAATCATCAATCTCGAAGTCAAAACGTTCGATCAATGGCTAAAAACCCACCAGTCGGCCGACCACATTCGGCAGCTGCGCGATGGCGCCGAATTGATCAAACAGCAGGCAATCGAGAAAGCCCTCGCGCAGCTTGGGCAGGACGTCGATGCCGAGCAGGCACTGCAACGACTCGCCAATGAAATAACCAACAAATTGATGCACAAGCCGACTATTGAAATGCGCAAAGCGCTGCAAAACGAGGATAGCGACCGCATTCAACTGCTCAAATCGCTGCTCACACCCGACCCGCACTAAAGCTATGAAAGAATCACTGCTCAACAAGCTGGAAGCGCTTTGCGCCAGGCACGAAGAAATCGCGGGTCTACTCGCTGACATTGAAGTCATCAACGATCAGGGCCGGTTTCGCAACCTGTCGATGGAGTACGCGCAACTGGAAGATGTAGTGAAAAACTTCAACACCTATAAGCAGGTGCAGGATTCACTGGCTTCGGCGCAGGAGATGTTGAGCGAGGAAGATACCGAAATACGCGAGCTGGCCGAAGAGGAGATCGCCGACAACGAAAGCCGGATCGGGCCACTCGAAGTCGAATTGCAGAAACTGCTGTTGCCCAGGGATCCCAATGATAATGCCAATGTATTCCTTGAAATTCGCGCCGGCACCGGCGGTGACGAAGCAGCTATTTTTGCCGGCGACCTGTTTCGCATGTACAGCCGATTCGCCGAAAGTAAGAAATGGCAACTGGAAGTGTTGAATAGTAGCGAAGGCGAGCATGGCGGATACAAAGAGATAATCGCTCGTATTGTCGGCCAGGGTGCCTATTCACAGCTGAAGCTCGAATCAGGTGCGCACCGTGTACAACGCGTCCCGGAAACCGAGTCGCAGGGCCGGGTGCACACGTCGGCCGCAACTGTAGCCATTATTCCGGAAAGTGAAGAAGTGCAAATGATCGAGATCAACCCCTCTGATTTACGCGTCGACACCTTCCGTGCTTCGGGGGCCGGAGGCCAACATGTCAACAAAACAGATTCGGCAATCCGGCTGACACACCTTCCTACCGGTACCGTGGTCGAATGTCAGGATGAACGTTCTCAACACAAAAACCGGGCTCGCGCCATGTCTCTGCTGCAGGCGCGTATTTACGATGAAGAAAAGCAAAAACAGGATGCGGAGCAGGCCGCTGACCGGAAGTCCCTGGTTGGCGGTGGAGATCGATCCGAACGTATCCGCACCTATAATTTCCCCCAGGGCAGGCTTACCGATCACCGCATTAATCTGACCCTGTATAAACTCGACGACATCATGCAGGGCAACCTCGGTCAGGTGGTAGATCCACTAATGCATGAATACCAGGCGGAGCAGCTGGCGAACCTCGGTGGCGACAACCAGGGTATCGCTTGAAACCTCGACGATTTCTCTTTCTGTAGTATTTACCTGTTTTTTGAAACCACGGCATCTCGAATTCCTGAACAGCCATACCTGGAAGTTCTTGCCGTCATGACCCATTCCCAGATCCCGGATAAGTGCTGCGCACTTTCCGGGACGACCTGCGGTCGTTTTTAACGCCGCTATCACAATAATAATGGGCGAGAGACGGGACTAGTCTCCACCTTAACCCGGAATTAGGTAATCGAAGCTTTCTGACGCCTTCAGGGCCGTGAGAGCAAGGCAAAAATTCCCGCAATAGCGTGAGCCATACATCAACGTATGCGAGCGTTTTGCAAGAATTATTAGCGCCGCTATCGCGGCCCTGAAGGCGTCAGAAAAAGAAAGGCCGTCCCTGGCCACATGGTATCATCAATAGTTCGGGGGGGGGGAGGTATTGATGCACACGGTTAATTTATAGTTTATTCCATGAATTTCCATAGTGAACCAGTTCATAGTCAATGAGTGAACAAATCGACACCGCCATTCGCTGGGGTAGCGAACGCATTGCCCAGTGCAGCGAAAGTGCACGCCTCGATGCCGAACTGCTGCTGGCTCACTACCTCGACAAGCCGCGCAGTTTTCTCTACGCCAGGCCCGAACAAAACCTTAGTGAGGCCAGTTGGAAGAAGTATCAGAAGCTGGTGCAGGAACGTCTCAAGCCCACGCCCATAGCCTATTTACTCGGCGCGCGCGAATTCTACTCGCTGGAATTTGCCTCGACGCCGGCCGCGCTGGTACCACGACCGGAGACCGAATTGCTGGTTGAGCTTGCACTGCAACAGATTCCGCGCCAGCATCCGTTTCGCATCTGTGACCTGGGCACCGGCAGCGGCATCATCGCGATAACCCTTAAGATCGAGCGGCCCCTGGCAGATATCTGCGCAACCGATATAGACCCGGCTTGCCTCGAACTGGCGCGGGAAAATGCGCGTCGCCACGAAGTCGCTATAGATTTCATCGAATCCGACTGGTACCAGCAGCTACCGGCCGGCCTTGAATTTGATCTGATCGTTTCCAACCCTCCCTATATCGCTGTGGATCATCCGTTCCTGGCGCTCGGCGATCTACCCGCCGAACCGGATATCGCGCTGACTCCCGGGACAACCGGTCTCGAGGCCCTGCAACAGATAATTGGTCACGCCCACGAATATCTCGTCGAGGGAGGTTACCTGATACTGGAACATGGCTACGATCAGCAGGCACTGGTAGCGGAACTGCTCGAAAGCTTCGGCTTCAGCGAGATTCGCTGTGAAAACGATTACAACCAGCTGCCACGCACCAGTATCGCTAAACTGGTTGATAATCTGAATCCCAGGGCGTAGGCTCTGGGCATGGATAATGCGGACCGCTATCGATGTCGCTACATTCACCTGAAGCAAAGCGACAACCCGGCGCATCAGGCCCACGCGGCCTGTGCAGCGTTAACCGGTATAGACGGTATTCTCCTGGCGTCACCATTTAGCGAACACAGCGTGCACATTATTTATTCGCTCGACAAGCTGAGCTTTGAAATAGTGATCGAGCTGCTTGGCGAGCTCGATTTCGCAATGGATGACTCTTTCCTGACATCACTACGCAACACGATTTTCTGTTTTCTCGAGGACAACGCGCGCGACAACATGGATATCGAGATTAGCGAACTTCACCAGCAAGACAGCACAAGTCCTGAAATTCCCCATCAGGACAACGATAAATACTGGGACGATTACCATTAACCCAGCGCCTGATTTCCGGAGTCTTCGTGTACGCGATCACACTGACTGATATAGCGGTTGCGTTCATTCCGGTGATAGTCACGCTGATTATCATCTTTTACTGGTCGCAAAGCGTTAAGTACGCAGTCATCGCGGTATTGCGGATGTTGATTCAACTGTTACTGATCGGATATGCGCTCGAGTTTATCTTCAATGCGAATAGCCAATGGATCATTATCGCGGTGCTGAGCTTCATGTTGATCGCCGCGAGCTGGATAGCGCTCGGTGCACTGCCGGTCAAACGCTCGACCCTGCTGGGATACAGTTTGCTTGCGATTGCGGTAGGCGGCATATTCAACCTGGTATTGATTACCCAGGAAGTATTGTATGCGGACCCCTGGTATCAACCGGCGATAATGATTCCGCTCGCCGGCATGATTTTTTCCAACTCGATGAACAGCGTCAGCCTGGCCGGCGAGCGCCTTTACAGCGAACTGGAACATCACAATGATTACCCGCGCGCGCGCAATACAGCCTTCCAGGCGGCGATGATCCCGCTCACCAATTCACTGCTGGCGGTTGGGCTGGTATCACTGCCCGGAATGATGACCGGCCAGATTCTGGCGGGGACATCGCCGCTTATCGCGGCGCGTTACCAGATTATCGTGATGTGCATGGTGTTCAGCTCCGCCGGGATATCAGCGGCCCTGTTCCTGTGGTTGATTCGATCACGCAGCAAGCATCCGCATCTGCAAAGCGGGACCGACGCAACTGAATAGTCTCTGCCGTCATCGTCGGGACTCGGTTTTGCGGACTTGGCGAGTGATGGTGCCTGGTTATATGGGTGTGGGCTGCAGAACGCAGGCAAGAAAAATGGCTGGTCGTGAGACCAGCCATAATGTCGTAATCGACAATTATAACCAAAGGAGGACATCGTGAGAGAGGTTAGCTGTTCTTAACCCTTAACACGATGTATTTTATAGGCCATATTCAGGAAATTACCAGAAAAAAATTGATAAGCGGTAAGAAAAACAGTGCTTAAAGGCAGTATTGTTGATCTTTTTTATCATTTTAATGCTTTAACTTATTGATTTTTATATATAATTTGTCCAAATGTGCCGTCATTGAGCTTTTTTAAAAAATTTATTTAATTTAACCTATTTAGCTGTCAATCGACGGATCAGGCTCGAAGTATCCCATCGCCCGCCACCCATCGACTGGACTTCGCCATAAAAATCGTTAACGATTCGCGTTATCGGCAATTCGGCACCGTTCTTTTCGGCTTCTTCGAGACAAATCCCCAGGTCTTTGCGCATCCAGTCAACCGCGAAACCAAATTCAAATTCATCGTTGAGCATGGTGTCGCCACGATTTTCCATTTGCCAGGAACCGGCCGCACCCTTGGAAATCACCTCGACAACCTTGTGTCCATCGAGGCCGGCGCGCTGCGCAAAATCGAGGCCTTCGGACAGACCCTGGACCAGGCCGGCGATACAAATTTGATTTACCATCTTGGTCAGCTGGCCGGCGCCGACATCACCGAGTAGTTCGGCGGCGCGCGCTTAACTCATGATCACCGGACGCACTGCATCGAAACTCTCCTGATCGCCACCGACCATCACCGTGAGCACGCCGTTTTCGGCACCTGCCTGACCACCTGACACCGGCGCATCGAGAAACGCTACATGCGACTTTTGCGTAATTTCACGCGCGACGTTGGCAGAAGCAGTGGTATGGTCGACCAGGATCGCTCCCTGCTTGCATCCAGCCAGCACACCATCATCGCCATAAACCACCGAGCGCAGATCATCGTCGTTACCCACACACATGAACACAAAATCCGCGCCCTCGGCGGCTTCACGTGGCGTCAACGCAAAACTACCCTCGTTTTGCTGACACCACTGCTCGGCTTTTGCAGTAGTGCGATTGTATACCCTGGTCTGATCCCGGCTTTGGCGAGATGCCCGGCCATAGGATAACCCATGACTCCGAGACCGATGAAGGCGACTTGTTGCTTACTCATATGTACTCCTGTTGATTTTTTCTGCGGCGATTCTACACCAGCGCGAGGATTCGCGCTGCGTTTCAATATTTCATGCGGGCTGCAGGTTGGCCATACTGGCTATCAGCCATTTGCTGCCGACCTCTTCGAAATTCACCTGCACCCGCGACTGTGGTCCCTGCCCTTCAAGATTCAGTATTATGCCGTCCCCGAAACGGGCATGATTAACCCGCTGGCCAACCGATAATCCAGTGTCTTCTTTGACCCGGTCCTGACCGATCTGCGGTGATGCAGGGATAACCGGGCGGCTGAAATTAGCCCTGGGGCGGATTTCCTGCATCAGGTCGGCAGGAATTTCACGCACGAAACGTGACAGCATGTTATAGCTCTCACCGCCGTACAGGCGACGCACTTCAGCACTGGTCACTACCAGTTGCTCGCGTGCACGCGTGATACCCACGTAACAGAGGCGCCGTTCTTCTTCCATACGCCCCGGTTCTTCACTGGAACGCTGGTGGGGAAACAGCCCTTCTTCCATGCCAACCAGAAATACCAATGGAAACTCGAGCCCCTTGACCGAGTGCATGGTCATTAATTGCACACAGTCTTCCCACGCGTCTGCCTGGCCCTCGCCCGCTTCGAGCGCGGCGTGCGCCAGAAAAGCGTCGAGCGTCGACATATTCTCTTCGATAACCGCATCGTGTTCAAAACCCTTGCCGGCACCGACCAGCTCCTGCAGGTTTTCGATCCGCGACTGTCCTTTCTCCGTGTTGTCCTTTTTGAAATACGCATCCAGCCCGCTGATTTCGATTGCAGATCTGATTTGCTCGCCGAGCGACATACCGTCGAGTTCTGCAGTCAGGCGTTGAATCAAATCGAGGTATGCCTGCAATGCGCTGCGCGCCCGGCTGCTCAGCTGGTCCGACCCGACCAGGTCGACACTGGCGCTCCATAACGAAGCGGACTGTGCACGCGCGTGGTTGCGAATCTCGTCAATGGTCTTTTGCCCGATGCCGCGCGGTGGATGATTCACCGTGCGTTCGAAGGCGTTATCCGCAGTCGGACTCGAAATCATGCGCATATAAGCCAGCGCATCCTTGATTTCGGCGCGCTCGAAAAAGCGCAGACCGCCATACACGCGGTACGGTACACCGCGGGTTACCAGGGTTTCTTCAAACTGGCGTGATTGAGCGTTGGATCGATAGAGCACCGCGACATCCTTGCGGTCACGCCCCTGCGCGACCCAGCTTTCGATACGATCGATGACGAAGCGCGCTTCGTCCTTTTCGTTGTAGGCCGAGTAAAACATAATCGGTTCGCCGTCATCGCTCTGCGTCCACAGCTCCTTGCCCAGGCGCGAATTATTATTATCGATCAGTGCGTTCGCAGCTTTCAGAATAGTGCCCGTCGAACGGTAATTCTGCTCCAGCCGGACGACCTCGGTATTGGCAAAATCGCGCTCGAAGTGATGGATGTTTTCAATGCGTGCACCGCGCCAGCCATAAATCGACTGATCGTCATCACCAACGACAAACACCGGCGTATCCGCGCCGGCCATCAGGCGTAACCAGGCGTACTGAATGGCATTGGTATCCTGAAATTCATTAACCAGGATATACCGAAAGCGACGCTGGTAATGCTCGCGAATATCATCGTTGTCGCGAATCAGTTCAAGCACACGCAACAACAGTTCGGCAAAGTCCACAACCCCGGCACGCTCGCACAGTTCCTGGTATAGCCGGTAAATCTCCAGCATCTGCTGCTTGATCGGGTCCTGCCCGGAATCGATGTGGGACGGACGCTGACCTTCATCCTTGTGATGATTGATAAACCATTGCGCCTGTTTGGGTGGCCAGCGGCCTTCATCGAGATCGAGCTGCCGCACCACACGCTTGACCATGCGCAGCTGGTCATCGCTGTCGAGAATCTGAAAGTTCTGCGGCAACCTGGCAGCCTCGTAGTGTAAACGCAACATTCGATGCGCCAGCCCGTGAAAAGTGCCGACCCACATCGCGGCGGCAGAAATACCCAGCAACGATTCGACACGGGCGCGCATTTCCGCGGCGGCCTTGTTGGTAAAGGTAACCGCGAGCACGCTAAATGGCGAGAGTCCGTCGACTTCACAAACCCAGGCAATGCGATGCGTCAACACCCGCGTCTTGCCACTACCGGCGCCGGCGAGCACCAGGATCGGACCCGGCTCGGCACTGACCGCTTCGCGCTGGCGCTCGTTCAGGGGATCAATTAAGTGGGATACGTCCATTTAAGGCAGGTTGAAAACACGAGCAGCCATTGTATCAATTCGCAATAACGGAGTAAGCAGGAATCTGTACTTGTCGGGGAGTTTTTCGATTGTCAGCGTGTACGCTGGTGCCGCACAGCGAGGCAAGGTGAAACAGGCGTAATGCTAAATAAAGCCGTCCAGGATTTGACCCACCAGCGGTGGCTCGGCCGCGACGCGTTGGTAGGATTCGATCGCTCGACGATTTTGCGGATCGATCTGCAGATTGACCTGCGGGCGATAGCGCTTGTCACCGGCTACCGAATCGAGCAGCTCGCCGCGATAAATATAGGCATAAGGCGCTTGCTTGCTGGCATCGCGAAACTCGCCGGCATTATCCTCAACAACCGCCACCGACCGGGTCGACGGGCGATCCTGGTATATCGGTACTTGCGCAGGTTTAGATGGGATAATGTAATTCACGGATCATACTCACCATTTTTTGTATTGGTATCGCTGGGCAAAATATATAGCAAATCTGTCAATATTTTGTCGATTTGCTTCAACTATCCCATTTATTTCTGGTAAATATATCACTTTCTCTGGATTCAACCCACTTCGAGCCCTGTTCACTGGTCTCTTTTTTCCAGAACGGCGCGTCTGTTTTCAAATAATCCATGATGAATTCACAGGCTGCAAAAGCGTCTCCCCGATGGGCGCTGAGTACCGAGACCATGACGATCTGGTCGGCTGGTGTCAGCGCGCCGATGCGGTGAACAATCGCCAGATCGGCTACCTGCCAGCGCGCCTGCGCTTTTGCAGCAATGTCCTGCAGCGCCTTTTCAGTCATGCTAGGATAATGCTCCAACGTCATTTGCTGCAGCGAATCGCCTTGAAGATCGCGCACCAGGCCGATAAAACTGGCGATCGCGCCAACATCACTGCGTCCGGCAAGCAGTTCGCGGTTCAATACCGCCAGGTCAAAGTCTTCTTGCTGAATTCTAATGATCATCGTCTGGCTCAGTCCAAAAATTGCGCAAAAGGCAGGTAATTTACGCTATCACCCGCGCGTACGGTCTGATTTTCGGCGATTTCAACGAAACCGTCGGCCCATACTGTCGAGGTCAGCACGCCGGAGTCCTGGTTCGGGTAAATCTGTACCCGGGTCTGCTGACCAGCATCGGTAGTGAGTCGGGCGCGCAAAAACTCGCGTCGGCTGTCGGGCTTTGGCCAGTCGAAATCGGCCGTCACCTGCAGCGCAATCGGTTTGCGCCATTGCCTCCCCTGCATGATCTGGATCACCGGGCAAACAAACAGGCAAAAGGTCGCAAATACCGGCACCGGGTTACCCGGCAACCCCATGAAGGCGGTGTCATTGATCTGGCCGTAGGCCAGGGGCTTGCCGGGTTTGATACCCAGACGCCACAGGCGCAGTTCGCCGAGTTGTTCGATCGCGATTCGCACATGATCCTCTTCACCGACCGACACGCCGCCAGTAGTCACTACCAGATCAGCCTGCGTTGCGGCACCTGACATAGCCTCCCGGGTTGCCTCGAGCGTATCGCCGACTAGTCCCAGATCGACAATTTCGCAGCCCATGGCTTCGAGCAGACCGCACAGGGTATAGCGATTCGAATCGTAAATCTTACCGGGCGCGAGTTTTTCACCCGGCTCAACCAGTTCGTCACCGGTAAAGAAAATACCCACCTTAAGCGGTGCAAAAACGGGCAGGCTCTGCAGGCCAATCGACGCGGCAAGGCCGATATCCTGGGCTCTGAGACGGCAGCCCTTACTCAATATAGTCGTACCCCGGCGAATATCATTTCCCGCAGGTCGAATATTGTTACCGTTCGCCGGGCGTGATTCAAAACTGATACTCCCGGCCTGCTGTTGGACCTGTTCCTGCATGATCACAGCATCCGCCCCCGGCGGCACCGGTGCACCGGTGAAAATCCGCGCGGCAGTGCCCGGCGCCAGCGGCTGGGCTACGCTGCCTGCGGCGATGCGCTGTGACAGCGGCAGGGTTGTTGTACCTTGCGCCCCCAGATCAGCCGTATTGACGGCATATCCATCCATCGCCGACATCGCGCAACCGGGCACATCGATCTGCGACTCGATGGATTCCGCCAGTACCGCACCCAGTGCCTGCAGCAAGGGTTTTTCAACCATACCGCCACGCGCCCCTACGCTCCGGGTCAACTGCTCGAGCGCCTCCTGGTAACCCAGCAACGGCGAAGTGTCACAACGATTCATATCAGTATTCATTAATCCAGGCAACCGATGATATGCAGTCTAGCTTCGTCGGATAAAGCAACTGCAGGCGCGTGTTTAAACGTCGCCAGCTTTTCCCTGAAGTTTGGCAACATCGCGTGGAAAGCCGCCCGCGCGGCTTCATCATCAAGAATGCGTTCAATCATATCAGGATCAACCCAACTCATGTTGCCGGATTCCATGCGGGCATATATCTGCCCTGAGCTGCGATCGACAAAGTTAATGCGTGGAATCTTGCTCGCGCATTTCACCAGGAACTCCGCGTTTGATGCCGAATCCATCATCTCTTCCGCCGGGTAAACCTCGGCTGGCTGAGTGGCATGTATATTGATTTTGGTATAACGAACGATATCCAGCATACTTTTGAAATCCAGGATATACATTTCGCCATTCAGCCCGAACGCTATGGTCCGCGGCGTGTTTCCGTGGACGACGCTGTTATCAAGAAATTCGTAATGTACTATTTTATCCTTGCGTAATGCCCAGGTGAAAAACAGCGCCGGGATGCCCTTGAAAGCTTCGACATTGTGATCGAGCAAATCGTCGACGGCTTTAAAACGCCCAACCTGAAGGCCGCGCAACCAGGCCCGTTCTACCGTTGCTTCGGGCGGCGTCACCATAAATAGCAGGTAGACGGTATGGCCAAAACGCGTAAGCAGGTTACTGCCCTCTTCACTGTCCTTACCCGGAGCGAAACTGTCAAATCGGAAGCGGTCGATAAGCAGGTGGGAAATCCGTCCCTGCTCGGCTTTCTGCGCGATATAACGATCGAGTTTCTGGTCGACGATCGGAATTTCGTCGCCAACGAGCGTGCCGGCATACTTGCTGGCCGGACCCAAAGTATCGTAGTCCAGCAGGAACTTGCGCCAGATATCCGGGCTGATCAGCGCGAAATCATGCCAGTTGATGCCCAGTTTGCTGGCATGTTTTTGTTGTAACGGGCGCATCGTGCTCTTGCCCGAGGCGGAAGCCCCCTTGACGTTGATGACGATCGGCTCTGCCTGGGCACGTAATACTGGAAATCCCTCCTGCGCAGCCGCTCGCGTGACGATCGGCGCAATTGCTTCACCGATCATTTCACTACCATAGCTGTTGCAAACCAGTCCCGTGGCCAGGGTTGTCAACAGGGCCTTGTCTCCAACCAGGCGACCATGTTTAACCACGATAGCGCGAGCAACTCTGGTGAGCTCGCGATAGACCGCTGATAATAAGCGGTCAGTGGATGCTTTTGCCTGTTCTTCCCAGTCAGAGAAAACTCGTTGCTCGCGTTGCTGCGGAGATTCCTCCGCGGCAGGCGTTTTCTTTTTGCCTGCGGCTGCGAACAGTCGCGACAGGCTGAATCCGGTGCGCGGTTTCTCGACCGGTGTCGCCGGTAAAAAAATACTTGTGCCCAGTATCTGATCCACGATTGAGCGGACCTGCTGATTCAATCCAGCGTGACTCCCGCAGATGGCTTCCATTTCGGGTTCAACGTAGTCCGCCAGGATGCGACTAACCACTTTGCGGAAATTGATCCCGAGGTCTTCATACCTGGTGCCATCGGAGACAAATATGTCGGCAGAAACACGGATCAGTAACTCGTGTATTACCAGTCTTTCGGGACGAAAGAATACGAGTTGCTGGATCGGCAGCCCGGTGAAGTCGCTGAGCTCGGTGGCCGTTTCAAGACTGGAGAATACGTTCTCCGCCTGGAACATGGTCGAAAGCGGCAGGTAGGCTGATGGCAGAGTTGATTTTATGCCGGGATTCCAGGCTCCAGCTTCTTCATCCTGCTGGTGTTCAGCGGTCATCGCAGACCATCCCGCGTATCACCATCCAGATGACGACATATAGTAATCTGATTATCGCATTTATCCCACATCGGTATAATCCTGACGCTGGCCAATCCAGTTCTCTAACAAATGTGCACGTTCCGCCGCATACTCCGGCTGTTGCATCAGTTTAGCCAGCTCTTCAGCCTGGGCAAACCATTTCTGGTCTCGCACGAGGTCTGCAATTTTGAAACTCATTTCACCAGTTTGACGGGTGCCAAGCACCTCCCCTGCACCGCGTAATTCGAGATCTTTTTGCGCGATCAAAAATCCGTCCTGGGTGCTACGAATAATCTCGAGTCGATTCCGGGCCATTTCCGAGAGGCTGTTTTTAACCAGCAATATGCAAAAGCTCTCGCGTTCGCCACGTCCGACGCGGCCGCGTAGCTGGTGAATCTGCGCCAGCCCAAGCCGCTCCGGATTCTCGATTATCATAATGCTGGCATTAGGCACGTCGACCCCAACCTCGATTACCGTGGTCGCTACCAGTATCTGGATATTCCCTTGCTTGAAGTCGTCGATCACCGCCTCCTTGGCAGCCGGTTTCATGCGCCCATGAACCAGCCCGATTGACATTTTCGGCAGCTGCTGGCAGAGAGTCTCGTAAGTCAACTCGGCGGCCTCGCATTGCAGGGCATCGGACTCTTCGACCAGGGTGCACACCCAGTAAACCTGACCGCCTTGTTCACAGGAACCCGCAACCCGCTGGATCAGGCTGTTGCGTTGCTGCTCGGAGACAATCGAAGTTGTCACTGGTTTGCGTCCGGGCGGTAATTCGTCAATCTGGGAGTAATCGAGATCGGCGTAAATCGACATCGCCATGGTGCGTGGTATCGGCGTCGCAGTCATGATTAGCTGGTGGGCCATTTCATCATCACTGGTCTTGCGTTGCAGGGCGAGTCGTTGATCGACGCCAAATCGATGCTGCTCATCGAAGACGATAAATCCAAGGCGTTTAAATTCGACACTGGTCTGGAACAGAGCATGGGTGCCGATAACAACCTGCGCTTCTCCGCTAGCGATCATTGTCAGTTTATGCTCCCGTTTCTTACCCTTGTCGGCACCAAGTAGGTTGATCGCAACAATCCCCAGATCTGCCAACCAGCTACAGAAATTTTGATAGTGCTGGGTGGCAAGAATTTCTGTCGGTGCCATTAGCGCGACCTGGTAGCCCGAGGCGATCACCGGCAAACAGGCAAGCGCTGCAACCACGGTTTTACCTGAACCGACGTCACCCTGAACCAGACGAATCATGGGTTTACCGATAGCGAAGTCCTGCATAAGCTCAGACAGCACACGTTGCTGCGCAGCGGTCAGGGAAAATGGCAGCGTCGCAAGCAACTGCCGCTGTAATTTGTCGTCCGGGGTTATCTGCGGGGTTTTCCTGCTACGGATCTGGCGTCGGCGTTCGAGCAGGGCAAGCCGGTGCGCTGCCAGTTCTTCGACAATAAATCGATGCTGCGCCGGATGTCTGTGCTGCGCGATCAGTGCGCCGTCACGCTGACTTTGCGGGCTATGCAAATCGATCATTGCCGATGTGAAATCGGGAAATTGATGCTTATCCAGCCAGGTCTGCGGCAATGTTTCGGCAAGACCATCAGATTTCAGTTTATCGATGACCTGCTGCAGGATACGTTTGATCGATAGCTGATGTAAGCCTTCAGTGGTCGGATAAAACGGGGTCAGTGTCAGTGACAGGGGCGGAGGATTATCGATATCGATAACTTCCGTTTCCGGGTGAATCATCTCCAGCTCCCCCTGCGCCAGCCTGGCTTCACCGAAACAGCGCAACCAGTTTCCTTTCTCGAACTGCCGTTGCTGGTTGGCATTGAAATAAAAGAAACGCACCGAGATCAGGCCGGTATTGTCTGCCAGTCTGGCGGCGAGTACGCGTCGCGAGCGACCCACGCGCCGGAAGTGGACGCTGGCATGTAGAACTTCGGCTTCAATTTGGCTGCGTTGACCCGGCTGCAGGGAGCCAAGCGGGGAAACGAAGGTACGATCTTCGTAACGTAACGGTAAGTGAAACAACAGGTCGCGCTGGGTTTTCAATCCCAGCTTGTGCAGCTTTTCCGCCACCTTCGGCCCAACACCTTTTAAATACCGTAATCCCTGTGTCGACCAGTGCTCCATGCAACTGCTAGCCTGCATATTGCATCAGTATCCCGGATGCTGTCATGCGGGAAACCGACGCGGGGCAGATGCGGTTGAACGCCGGGCTGGACTGAAATCCATAGCCTAAGCTATGGATTGAGGGAAGACCAAGTTCAGCCGTATCTGGACAAGTCAGGGCCGGGATAGGGTTCGGGCCGGTGACAAACTGTATTTTTGAGTTTATTAACAAAAACATCATTTTACTCTTACAGTTCAGTTGGTTATACCAAGGCCCGAGGCCGACTGGTGCGATATGTAGGCTACTCGATAACCAGCACCGCATCCATTTCGACCCCGACGCCCTTGGGCAGCGCCGCTACACCAATCGCGGCACGTGCGGGATAAGGCTGCTGAAAATACTGCGCCATGATTTCGTTGACGGTTGGAAAGTTACTCAAATCGGTGAGGAAGATGTTCAGCTTGACGACATCGGCAAGACTGCCGCCTGACGCCGTGGCGACAGCCTGGAGATTATCGAATACACGGGTGATTTCGGCTTCGATGCCGCCGCTTACAACCTCCATGCTGGCCGGATCGAGCGGGATCTGCCCTGAAATATACACCGTGTTGTCAACCTTGACCGCCTGCGAGTAAGTACCTATCGCCTGGGGCGCGTCATCGGTTTGGATAATGGTTTTTGCCATGCTATGTCTCCAGCTCGGAAATTTTGGATTATGCCGGTATTCACGCTACTGGCAATAGCTATTTGCGCCAGATGCGATTTACTACCTGCAGTCGACGCAGTCTTTTCATAATACGCGCCAGATGGATGCGATCGCTAACCGTGACGACGAATTCGATGGTTGAGATGCGGCCGTCCTTTTCGCTTACATTTACGTGTTCGATATTGGACGAAGTGTTAGCGATGGTGGTGGCAAGAGTTGCGAGCACGCCGCGCTGATTGGCGACCTGCACGCGCATAAAAGCGAGGTATTCGCCTTCGACATGTTCCGACCACTGCACCGACAGTTGCCGGTCCCCCTTGTTGCGCTCGGTCATATTCGGACAACTGCGCTGGTGGATTACGATGCCCTTGCCCGATGACATGAAACCCGCAATCGCGTCGCCCGGTACCGGCCGGCAGCATTTTGCAAACGAGACCACCATGCCCTCGGTACCCTTGATCGCAAGTGGATTGCCGGAATCATCGAACTCGGTACTATCTTTTTCGATGTCATACATCGCTTTGGCGACCAGGCTCGGATTGCGGTTACCCAGGCCGATTTCGGCAAGCAACTCCTGCCGGTCATCCATGTTGTACTGGTCGAGAACCTTTTTGAAGCGGGTTTTCGGAATTGCGGTATCGCGACCCTTGAGCTGACTCACCGACTGCTGCAATAAACGCTGTCCGAGCGATATCGCCTCGGTTACCTGCAGTGACTTAAGGAAATGCCGAATATTGGTGCGCGCCTTTGCCGTGGTAACAAAATCAAGCCAGCTCGGGTGCGGGCAGCTTGACTCCGAGTTGATTATTTCGATGGTTTGACCGTTGTATAACTTGCTGCCAAGCGGTGACATTAGATGATCTATGCGCGCCGCCACGCAGGTATTGCCAACATCGGTATGAACCGCATAGGCAAAATCGACAACTGTCGCTCCACGCGGCAGCTTCTTTATATCGCCTTTGGGAGTGAAAACGTAAATTTCGTCGGGAAACAGGTCTACCTTAACGCTTTCCAGGAATTCCTGCGAACTGCCCGATTTCTGTTGCATCTCGAGCAGGTTTTTCAGCCATTCGAGGGCACGTCCCTGCGCGTTGGTGGTGCCGCTTTCGCCCTCCTTGTAAATCCAGTGCGCTGCAATTCCGGACTCGGCGAAATAATCCATTTCTACGGTACGGATCTGTACCTCGATCGAGACCCCGTGTGGACCGAACAGGCTGCTATGCAGGGATTGATAACCATTCGTTTTTGGAATCGCGAGATAATCCTTGAACTTGCCCGGCAGCGGCTTGTAGAGATTGTGCATCACGCCGAGCACGCGGTAGCAGTCATCCACCGATTCCGTCATTATGCGCACCCCGAAGACGTCCGTCAGCTCTTTGAAACTGAGCTTCTTCTCCTTCATCTTGCGATAAATGCTGTGGATGTTTTTCTGTCGGTATTTTACAGTGGCTACAATATTGGATTCCTCAAGCCGCTCGCGAATAGCGGATTCGATGGTATTGAAAATTTCCTTGCGGTACCCGACTACTTCCTTGCAGGCACTGTCGAGCGTCCGATAACGCATCGGATAGGCCGCCTTGATCGATAGATCGAGCAATTCATGGCGCATTTTGAAAATACCCAGCCGATTTGCGATCGGTGCGTAAATGTCCATGGTTTCCTGGGCAATGCGGCGGCGTTTATCGGGGCGCATCGCATCGAGGGTGCGCATGTTGTGTAACCGATCTGCGAGCTTGATGATAATGACGCGAATATCCTTAACCATCGCCAGCATCATCTTGCGGAAGTTTTCAGCCTGGGCTTCGGCCTTGCTGCGAAAGTCGATCTGGGTCAGCTTGCTGACGCCATCAACCAGTTCGGCAACCTCTTCGCCGAACTGCTCGGCGAGGTGCTCCTTAAGGGTAGGTGTGTCTTCAATGACATCGTGCAGGATTGCGGCGATGATACTCTTACTGTCCATGCGCATTTCTGCGAGGATGCGCGCCACGGCAACCGGGTGGCTGATATAAGGTTCGCCCGATACCCGGATCTGGCCGTCATGAGCTTCGGCGCCCACCAGGTAAGCCGAGTATATCTCCTCAACCTGCGCCGGCTCGAGATAGGTTTCAAGCTCACCACACAGCTCGGCAATACTGCTATCGCTATCGCTGACGGTGGCCTCACCGGCGACAACTTCGAAGAGATTGGCGTAGTTCGCGCCCATTACATTGCTAACAGACCTTTAACGTTAATACAGTGGGGTCTTATAACACATTTACAAGGCGCAGGCCCACCCTGGTCACGCCAACGGCCTGGCGTAATCAAAGCTAAAAAGTGTTGGCAAATGAGAAGCTTATTCTTCCTGCTCAGCGGCCATACTGGCCTGGGCGATCTGCCGAATCAGGTCATCGTCAGTAGCGATCTTTTCGATTTCGGCCTTGGCTTCCATTTCGTCCATCGACGAGGTATTGATCAGGTTTTCGGCGATTTCGCGCAGGGCTATGACGGCAGGCTTGTCATTTTCCGATGGAACCAGCGGATCCGCACCCTGTACAATCTGTCGAGCACGACGCGACGCCAGCAGCACCAGGTCAAATCGGTTTTCTACATGCTCGAGACAATCTTCTACGGTAATTCGTGCCATGTAATCGGTTCCAGGATCAAAAAGGGGCGCAATGATAGCGAAAAAAGCTATAAATCTAAAGACTTATCGCGAAAAAAACCCTATTCGATTTCGCCCGGAATCGAGTCCACCAGTGACCGGTTTTTGAGCTTCTGCCGGGCCAGGGTCAGTCCCTGGGTGTGGATGATCGCGTCGAGATCGAACAACGCCTGTTCAAAAGAATCGTTTATGACCAGATATTCTGCATCATGATAATGTGACATTTCCCGGTCAGCGTCACGCATGCGCCGACTGATCGTGTTTTCGTCATCGGTGCCGCGCGAGCGCAGGCGCTGTTCGAGCTCTTCGCGTGAAGGCGGTAGGATATATATGCTGACCGTTTCCGGCATTTTGGTTTTTACCTGACGCGCACCCTGCCAGTCGATTTCCAGGATCACGTGCTTGCCAGTGGCCAGCAGTGCGTCGACCGAGGCTCTGGCGGTTCCATAACTATTATCAAACACCTGCGCATGTTCTAGAAACTCGTCGTTATCGACCATGTCGCTGAATTGTTCCATGGTTACGAAATGATAGGCCTTGCCGTCGACTTCGCCCGGGCGTATCGCCCGCGTCGAATGTGACACGCACACCGCCACCGCATCGGCGCGCTTTTCCAGCAGCGCCTTGACCAGGCTGGTTTTGCCAGCACCCGAAGGTGCCGAAATGGTAAACAGGCATGCACTATTCAAGAGGAGTTCCGGGACAGATCCGATTCAGGGACAATACTTTCTATTGTAATGACAGAACAGCTATAGACCAATACACTCTCGGCACTAAGCTCGAAAAACAATCAAATGCTGAGCGAAGAATATCAACAACGCTTCGGCGGTCTGGGCCGAATGTTCGGTGTTGCCGCACTGGAACCCCTGCAGCGGGCGCAGTTTTGTATCGTGGGCGTAGGCGGCGTCGGTTCCTGGGCGGCGGAAGCCTGCGTGCGTTCTGGGATTGGCAATATTACGCTGATCGATCACGATGACATTCATATCAGCAATACCAACCGCCAACTGCACACCCTGGCCGACAGCATCGAGCGCTCAAAGGTTGAGGTGCTGCGCGAACGAATTATCGCGATCAATCCCGAGTGTAACTGCAACGCGATCGATGATCTGGTTACGCGCGGGGGTATCGAAAAATTCAATTTCGCCCAGCTCGACTATGTCATCGACGCCATCGACCATGTCAGCCATAAACTCAGCCTGATGCACCATTGCCGGCGCAACAAGATCCGCTGCGTCTCCACGGGTGGAGCCGGCGGTCTTACCGACCCAACCCGGATCATGGTCAGCGACCTGACCCTGAGCTTCAACGACCCGCTGCTTGCCAAGGTGCGTTCGACATTACGCCAGCAGCTGGGTTACAGCCGTAACCCGAAGCGTCGTTACGCAATGGATTACGTATTTTCCACCGAACAGCCCATTTATCCCGCTGACAATGGCGCCGTCAGTTATGCCAAGCCAAAGACTCCAGCACGGGCCACGCTGGATTGCGCTACCGGCATTGGCTCATTCGTGGCTGTCACCGGCTGCTTCGGCTTTACCGCCGCCGCGCACGCGATCAGGAAGTATCTACGCAACGAATCTCGGCAATCATCTCCGTAACGGCGTAGGCCCCGCACTCCAACAACATTAACTGCTACTTGATGTTTACGACCCGGCACCAACGTTGTTAGCGGTTGCGGCGCAATCACTGCCAACGCGACTGGTTTCACAAATCGATTGCGCCCAGGTTGAGCCCTTGTTCACGCGCGCATTCTTTTGCGCTCTCGTAGCCGGCATCGGCGTGGCGCATAACACCGCTGGCCGGGTCGTTCCACAATACACGCTTGATCCGTTGTGCCGCGGCTGCGCTACCATCGCAACAAATCACCAACCCCGCATGCTGCGAGTAACCCATGCCCACGCCACCGCCGTGGTGAAACGAAACCCAGGTGGCGCCGCCGGAAGTACTCAACAACAGGTTCAGCAACGCCCAGTCAGAGACCGCGTCCGAACCATCGATCATAGCCTCGGTTTCGCGGTTGGGGCTTGCTACCGACCCCGAATCGAGATGGTCTCTGCCGATCACTACCGGTGCCTTCAGCTCGCCGGACGCAACCATTTCATTAAATGCGAGCCCGAGTCGATCGCGATCACCCAGCCCGACCCAGCAGATACGCGCTGGCAAGCCCTGAAAACTGATCCGGCTTTGCGCCATATCGAGCCAGTTGTGCAGGTGCGGGTCATCGGGAATCAACTCCTTGACCTTCGCATCGGTCTTGTAAATGTCTTCAGGGTCACCGGAAAGCGCCACCCAGCGGAAAGGACCTATGCCTTTGCAAAATAGCGGGCGGATATAAGCCGGCACGAAGCCCGGGAAGTCGAAGGCATTTTCAACCCCCTGGTCAAAAGCTTCCTGCCGAATGTTGTTACCATAGTCCACTGTGGGTATACCCCGGGCATGAAAATCGAGCATCGCCTGCACGTGTACGGCCATCGACTTGCGCGCTTCGGCAGCCACCAGCTGCGGATCCGTATTGCGTCGTACCTCCCATTGTTCCATGATCCAGCCGATCGGCAGGTAACCATTTACCGGATCATGTGCCGAGGTCTGGTCGGTCACCAGGTCCGGCTTACTGCCGCGCCGCACCAACTCAGGTAGAATCTCGCCGCCATTACCGAGCAGGCCCACCGAAATCGCCTCGCCCTTACTGCAGGCCTCGTCGATCAACTGCAATGCGTGATCGAGCGAATCGGCCTTCTTGTCCAGGTATCTGGTGCGCAGGCGAAAATCGATTCGATCTTCGTCGCATTCGATACAGAGAATACTGTACCCCGCCATGGTCGCAGCGAGCGGTTGCGCGCCGCCCATACCGCCAAGACCCGAGGTCAGAATCCACTTACCGCTGGTATCGCCAGCGAAATGCTGCCGCCCGGCCTCGACGAAAGTTTCGTAGGTGCCCTGGACAATGCCCTGGCTGCCGATATAAATCCATGACCCTGCGGTCATCTGTCCGTACATCATCAGGCCCTTGCGATCGAGTTCGTTGAAATGCTCCCAGTTGGACCAGTTCGGCACCAGGTTGGAATTAGCAATCAGTACCCGCGGCGCGTCGACGTGTGTCTTGAATACGCCAACCGGCTTACCCGACTGAACCAGCAGGCTTTCATCGTCATTCAATTCTTTCAGGCATTCGAGAATCTTGTCGTAACAATCCCAGTTACGCGCCGCGCGCCCGATGCCGCCATAGACAATCAGCTGCTCCGGTTTTTCGGCAACCTCGGGATCCAGGTTATTTTGAATCATGCGGTAGGCTGCCTCGGTAAGCCAGCTCTTGCAGGTCAGTTCGCTACCGCGCGGAGCGCGGATTTTTCGACTGTTGTCGATTCGGTCTAAAGGCATGGTCGATTCCTCATTTAAGCGGGGCTATCGCTTTTGATATTCATTGGTGGCATAACGCGCACCGAGATCATAGCGGTCCCCGGGGTAGGTTAAGGTCACATAGGTAACCACCTGGTCGTTTTTCCAGGTGCGCCGGATCAATTGCAGGCAGGGTTGCTCCGGGTTCATCAGTAGTAGCTCGCAGGTAAACGCATCGGGCAGGCAGGCGCGAACAATGTGCTCCATTTCATCGGGCTGAAACTGTTGCAGTAAATAGGCCGTAGCCGTGCCATGCGTGAAATCCTGATGGATAAACCCGGGCATCGCCTGGGGATTGACGTAACGCATCTCGAGCTGCAGCGGCGAATCATCCTGCAGGTGTACCGCGCCCAGATAGTATACCGGTGCGGCCACGGCAAGACCCATTTGCGCGGCGACTTCGGCACTCGCTTCGACCGTCGTCAATGCCAGCACGCGCGAAGAATGACGCTTGCCACGCTGCTCAATCTCAAGCGCGATATCCTGTAGCTCGATCAGGCTCGCATGGCGCGGCGTTTCAGCGACGAATGAGCCAAGCCCGTGTACCCGGTTGATCAGACCTTGCTGGGTTAATTCGCGCAGCGCCCGGTTAATCGTCATGCGGCTCACTTCAAGCGCGGCTACCAGGTCATTTTCCGAGGGCAGTTTCTGTCCCACGCTCCATTCGCCGGTGGCAATCTTGTGCTGAATGGTCTTTATGATTTGCTGATAAATCGGCTCAGGTGCCGACTTGTTGATAACTTCGAATCCGCTGACAATGGTATTCATTTCACCAACCCCGGCTGCTTACGCCAGCTGCCTGCCTGCATCACCGCGGCACAGGGGTTAATGCCAGCCCGGTAACTCAGCATTGCGGGTCTGTCGACGTTCCACAACACGATATCGGCCTGCTTGCCCACTTCGAGCGAACCGACTTCCGTTTGCAGGCCGAGCGCGCGCGCGGCATTGATAGTCACGCCGCGTAGTGCTTCTGTCGGGGTCAGGCGAAACAGCGTGCAGGCCATATTCATGATCAGTAGCAGTGACGTTATCGGCGAGCTACCGGGATTGGCGTCACTCGCCAGCGCCATCGGTACCCTGTGATGACGCAATGCCGCGAGTGGCGGTAACTGCGTTTCGCGGAGCACATAAAATGCGCCGGGTAGTAACACCGCAGCGGTTTCACTCTGTGCCAGACTGGCTACATCGGCTGCTGTCAGGTACTCGAGATGATCAACCGACAACGCGCCACGTTGCGCCGCCATGACAGCGCCACCGAGATTACTCAACTGTTCGGCATGCGCCTTGATCGGCAAACCCAGCGCCCGGGCACAATCCAGTACTTTCGAGCCCTGCTCACAGCTGAAAGCAATGGATTCGATAAACACATCCACCGCATCGACCAGGCCTTCCGCCTGCGCTCTGGGCAGCATTTCATTGCAGACCATTTCGATATAGTCGTCGCTACGCCCGTTATATTCGGGTGGCAGTGCGTGGGCACCGAGAAAGGTTTTTTGCACGCGAACCTGAAATTCACTTTCCAGCTGTCGCGCCACGCGCAACATCTTGATTTCATTTTCACTGTCGAGACCATAGCCCGACTTGATCTCGAGGGTAGTCACACCCTCGTCGAGCAAGCTGTTAAGTCGGGGTAGCGTCTGAGCGAACAACTCGGCCTCGCTGGCAGCACGGGTCGCATTCACGGTAGCGATGATGCCACCACCGCGCTGCGCAATTTCTGCATAACTCGCCCCTTCGAGGCGCATTTCGAATTCGTCCGCACGGTCGCCGCCGTAAACCAGGTGGCTATGGCAATCGACCAGACCTGGCGTTAACAGCCGCCCCGCACAATCGATAACCTCGGCGTCGCCGGCCGCGGGCTGATCCTGCATCCTTCCCAGCCAGGAAATCTTATCGGCTTCCACCAGTAAGCCGGCGTGCTCACGCAGACCGTAACCCGATTCGTCGTCGAGACAGGCGATGGTAGCGTTGATAAACAGGGTTTGAGACATTAGACTAATCTGCGAGGCTGTGCGCTATACTTGTATATACAAGTATGTTACGCTCTATTTCAAGCAAACGCAAGGCGCGGTATCGGGACCAAATTATGAAGCCAGCACTCTGGGCGACAACGGCTTTACTTCCCACTGGTTGGGCAGAGTCCGTCGTCGTCGAAATTGATGACTCGGGCAATATTGGATCAGTATCCAGCAATCAACCCTATACCTCGGGTGACAAGGTCGAGATTTTGCTGCCAGCAATCCCGAACGTACACTCCCACGCTCACCAGCGTGCCATGTCAGGGCTTGGCGAACGCGCCGGCATCAGCGGTGATGCGGCGCAAGACAGTTTCTGGACCTGGCGCAAGATCATGTATCACTACCTCGAACGCATCCAGCCCGAGCATCTTCTTCACATTTCCGCGCAGCTTTACCTGGAAATGCTCAAGGCCGGCTACAGCTGCGTTGGCGAATTTCAGTACCTGCATCACGATCCCGGAGGCTCACCATACGCTAACCGCGCCGAGATGAGCCTGCAATGCATGCTGGCGGCGCAACAGGTTGGCCTTGGTTTTACTGCGTTACCGGTGCTTTATCGTTACGGTGGTTTCGGCAGCGCCGATCCGATCGACGGACAAAAGCGATTTCTCAATGATGCAGAGGGTTTTATCGATATTGTCTCCCGCCTGCAGCAGGCTTCCGCGACGGATGCCAACACCTCGGTCGGCATCGCCCCGCACTCGCTGCGCGCAATCAGCGCCGAACTGCTGCGCGAGGTGATCGGCGGGCTTGATAACCTCGCCGCCATCCATATACATATCGCCGAGCAGACCAGGGAAGTCGACGATTGCCTCGCCTGGAGTCAAATGCGCCCGGTGGAGTGGCTGTTCGACCAGTTTGATGTCGATCCGGACTGGTGCCTGATTCATGCCACCCACATGAACACTGCCGAAATCACCGCGATGGCGCAAAGTGGTTGCGTGGCAGGATTGTGTCCAACCACCGAGGCGAATCTTGGTGACGGCTTTTTTAAAGCGGTTGATTACCTTGCCAAGGATGGTTGCTGGGCAATCGGTTCAGACAGTCATATCTCGATCGATCCGGTCGAAGAACTGCGCTGGCTCGAATATGGCCAACGCCTGCTGACAGGCAAGCGCAATGTGCTGGTTTCGTCCAGCTCAACCAGCACCGGTCGCAACCTGCTCGACGGCGCACTTAAAGGCGGCGCCCGGGCATGCGGTCGCAATACCGGCCGCGTCACCGCCGGGGCACGGGCGGATTTTATCGTGCTCGATGACCAGCACCTGCGCCTGTATGGCCGTCGACAGGATGATTTACTCGATAGCTGGATATTCTCCGGCAATGAAAACCTGGTGCGTGACGTTTACATCGGCGGTAACAAAATCATCGACCATGGCCGTCACGCCGATGAAGAAATCATTCAGCGAAATTATCGCAACACGCTGGATCAACTCGCTAACTAGAGGACTGGAAATTGGCCAATGAGCTGTTGCTGACGCCGGGCGAGGTCACCCTCGCTGATATGTGTCGAATTTACCGGGAGGATTTGAACCTGCATATCGACGAAGCCTGTAAGCCCCGTGTCGATGCCGCTGCCGAGGTTGTCTCGCGGGCCGCGCGGGGAGACGATGCGGTGTATGGCCTTAATACCGGCTTCGGCAAACTCGCCTCTACCCGTATCCCGTCAGCGCAGACTTCACAGCTGCAACGCAACCTGATTCTGTCGCATTGTTGCGGAGTCGGTGAAGCTTTGCCTGCCAATATCGTGCGCCTCATTATCGTGCTGAAAATGCTGTCGCTGGGGCGCGGTGCCTCCGGGGTGCGCTGGGAAGCTATCCAGCGCCTGCAAACCCTGCTGCAATTAGACCTGTTACCATTGATTCCGGCGCAGGGCTCGGTGGGTGCTTCCGGTGATCTGGCACCGCTCGCGCATCTGACCGCCGCGATGATCGGTGCAGGGCATGTGCAATTTCAGGGCCAGCACATGCCCGCTGCCGATGCCTTGCAACTGGCGAAACTGAAACCACTGGAACTCGGCCCCAAGGAGGGGCTCGGTATGATCAACGGCACCCAGGTATCGACCGCGCTCGCACTCGCCGGCCTGTTCGATGCGTGGAGCCTGGCGCAAACCGCATTGCTGGCAGGAGCCCTGACCACCGATGCATTGATGGGGTCGACGCGCCCGTTTCGATCTGAAATACATGCATTGCGCGGCCTGCCGGGTCAGATTGACGCTGCATATTGCCTGCGCACCCTGCTCCAGGATTCGGCAATTCGCGAATCTCATCGCGACGATGATGAACGCGTGCAGGATCCTTACAGCATACGCTGCCAGCCCCAGGTCATGGGGGCCTGTATGGACCAGTTCCGGCAGGTCGCCCAAATGCTGGAAATCGAAGCCAACGCAGTCACCGACAATCCGATTGTGGTGGTCGAGGACGGTTCGATCCTGTCGGGTGGCAACTTCCATGCCGAACCGGTCGCGTTCGGCGCCGATCAATGCGCGCTCGCAATAGCTGAAATAGGGTCAATAACCGAACGTCGCATCGCTACCATGGTCGACCCCGCGCAAAATTTCGGCTTGCCGGCTTTTATGTCGCCACAGCCAGGCCTTAACTCGGGCTTCATGGTCGCCGAAGTCACGGCGGCCGCATTGATGGCTGAAAACAAACAGCGCGCCGCTCCATGCTCTATCGATTCGACGCCTACCAGCGCCAACCAGGAAGACCATGTTTCCATGGGCTGCCACGCGGCCCGGCGACTGACCGAAATGAATCACAACCTCGCGCATATTATTGCCATCGAACTGCTGATCGCCACCCAGGGTGTCGAATTCCGTGCACCGGTCGAAACCAGCAAGCACCTGCAACAGGTGATGCAGGTAGTTCGCGATCACGTGGCACCGCTCGAAGGCGATCGCTATCTCGCGGATGACATCGCGGCAGTGAAGCAACTGGTTATGGAACGCAGCGTTATAACCGCGCTCGACGAAACCGATTTGCTGCCACAGCTTAAATCATGATACCTGCAGTCGAGAAGGGCATTAGCCCGCTGCTGCTCGCGCAGCCACATGGTGGCACCGAGATACCGCAATCGATAATGGCACGCCTCAATCAGCACGGCCAGGCACAGGCTGATACTGACTGGCATATCAGCCGACTCTACGCAGGACTGGTCGCTAATGTCACCATCGTCAACACTCCGGTGCATCGCTATGTTATTGATGCCAACCGCGATCCTGCCGATGAATCATTGTACCCAGGGCAGAATACTACCAGCCTGTGTCCGACCACGACCTTCGATGGTAAGCCAATTTATCATCACGGACAGACGCCATCGATCGATGAAATCAACCAGCGTCAGCGACTCTATCACCAACCATACCACGATGCGTTACGCGAACAGCTCGAGCGTATTCATCAGCTACACGGCTATGCAATTCTCTACGACTGTCATTCGATTCGTTCACTCGTACACTATTTATTCGAGGGACAACTGCCCGATTTCAATATCGGCACGAATAGCGGGAGTAGTTGTGACCCGGCAATCGAATCGGCTGTTGCCACAATCTGTTCGGCAGCTACCGACTATAGCGCGGTAAGCAATGGTCGCTTCAAGGGCGGCTGGACCACACGTCACTATGGCCATCCCGAACAGGGGTTTCATGCCATCCAGATGGAACTGGCACAATGTAACTATATGCTGGAGCAGGAACCCTGGACTTATGCCGACGACAAGGCCGGCAAACTTCGTGTTATTCTTGCCGATATATTGCAACACCTGTCTACCCTGCTGGACTAAACCGCTGTCATAAATGCTGCAGATCACCACAGATCCAATCGGTAAGGGCAAGGAACGATCATGCTTCGTTCATCCCGACGATCCACTAAAGGCGATTAAGATTTCGATCGGCGACGTCGACAAACAATCGCGTCGTGAAATCAGGTTTTATCAAAAGCTGCAAAAACGCGGTCGAGCCGACGATCCGCATATCCCTCTCTTTTACGGTCTCTGTGACACCAGTCTCGGCCGCGGTATCGTGGTCGACCTGATCTGCGACCAGGACGGAGCCATATCGAAACCGTTGAACTGGTACCTGGCCGAGGGCTATCCAATCGAAGATTTCGAACCTTACCTGGAAGAGTTAAGGCAATCGTTTTTACAGAACCTGATTATTTTCAATCACGACATGACCGTGGGTAACCTGTTGTTCCAGAAGATCTCTGCCAGCAAGGCGCGACTGGTGGCGATCGATGGCCTCGGCGATGTCGCCGCCATTGAATGGTTCGACTTTTTCCCACCCTTAGCACGACGCAAAATATCGCGTCGCTGGCAACGTTTTATCGAGCGCGTGTATCGTACGCAGGAAGTACGCCTACAGCGGGAAAATCTGGCGCGAAACCCGGAATGCGTCGCCAGATCCCTGAAACCTTTTTACTAGCTCTCGGCACAGGCATGAACTGGTCCGTACTTATGGCTGCCCTTGCCGCAGTCATCACTTTAGTCGTTACCGCATCGGGGATCAGCCTGATTGGTATCGGTGCTGCGTTCTGGGGACTGGTCGCCGGTGGTGTTGCCAATCTTGTGTTCAGCCGAGAAACAGTTTTCAAATGAAGCCGCTATTCCATCCAAGCCTGTATGAGTTTGACAAACCACAGCCCTCCTACTGGGAGGCAACCGCGGGTACGAATCACCTGTCCGGTGCGCAGCTCGAGGGGTCAAAAAGTTGTGACGTTGCGATCATAGGTGGTGGCTATACCGGACTTTCCGCGGCGCTGCATCTGGCGCGTGATTTCAGCGTCGATGTTTGCCTGCTCGAAGCCGGGCATATAGGTTGGGGCGCGTCTGGGCGCAATGGCGGCTTTTGCACAATGGGCGGGACCAAGGTTTCACTAAAGTCTCAATTGGCTAAATTCGGGGTCGAACAAACCCGCTCTTACTATCAGAGCCAGGCCGAAGCTGTAAACCTGGTTCGCGCTCTCGGCAGGGATGAAAACATAGACTTCCTGCCACAGGGTGATTGCGAATATATCGTCGCCGATAGCGAAGCGCATTTTGCCCGTTTGAAAAAAGCGGCGGATATGCAACGCACACTGCTCGGGCTTGATGTCAGCATCCACAGTAAAGAGGAGTTTCTCGAAATTGGTTACGACTCCCCGCATCAACATGGCGCAACCGCACTGCGACCTTCTTTTGCGCTTCACCCGCTGCGCTATGCCCGGGGACTCGCAACCGCGGCGCAGCGACGCGGTGCGCAGTTACACGCACACAGTGAAGTATTGCATTGGCACAAACAGGCGGATGGCAGCCATCTGCTCGAAACCGCCTCCGGGCGTCTGTCCGCCAGGCAGGTGATCATCACCGGTAACGGCTTCATGCCTGAACATTTGCACCGCGGTGTGCAGGGTCGACCCTTACCAGTGCAAAGTGCCATCGTGGTTACCCGCCCCATGAGTGACGAAGAATTGCAACAGAGAAACTGGCATACCGAAAACCCGGTGATTAACTCGAGCCAGATGTTTTACTACTACCGCTTGCTGAGCGATAAACGTTTCATGCTCGGCGGTCGTGCCAATCACGTAGGCGACCCGGCTGGAGCCGAACAAACCTATGCCGGGTTAAAACAGTCGATCGCACGAATGTGGCCTCAATTTGCAGATCTTGAGTATACCCATCAATGGCGTGGCCTGGTTTGCTTTGCACGCAACCTGCGACCGTCAATCGGCCGCATGCCTGAAGACAAATCAGTTTACTTTGCCTACGGCTATCACGGCAATGGCGTTAATAGCGCGACCTGGAGCGGTCGTGAACTCGCAAACTGGATTGCCGGCAAAGACTCGGGCGACAGCCTGCTGCCAAAGCACTTGCCGGCGATCATACGCGGGCGTCCGCCGAAATTTCCGCTCTCGTCATTACGCCGTCAATACTTACGTGCCGGCATGGCCGTCTACAGGCTGCGTGACTACTTCGACGTCTGAATAACCGCCCGAATAAAAATATTTGAGATTTGTTCGAGCAGGGCTTCGAGCCGGGCCCGGGATCACAGCGCTGCGCGTGCCATCATTTATGCAGACCGATAATCGGTCTGCCTGCCAATAACTTTACAACCGTTTTTGACTCCACTGGTGCATTCCTGTGGATACCCTCCAAAGAAGCAAAAGCTATATTTATTCAACAGTCATAAAGAACTAGAATGCAGCTTCCTGTATTCACCGTGAGCCGAGTTTTGCATGGTAGACATTGATCTTTGCTATACCCCCGCCACCGAACTAATGCGTAAATATCGCGCCAGAGAGATTTCTCCGCTAGAGACGGTGGACAATTGCCTGCAGCGAATTGAAGAAGTAAACGAAGACCTCAACTGCTTTTGTTTCACCTACCCCGAAGAAGCCCGGGCAAAGGCAAAGATTGCCGAACAAAGACTGATTTCCGGCAACGCCGGCCCACTCGAGGGGATTCCGCTTGCGATCAAGGATTTCACCCCCACCAGGGGAAAGGTAACGACTCGAGGTTCACGACTGCTGCAGGACTGGGTGCCTGACTGGAATCCGGTACTGGTTGAACGACTGGAAGCTGCCGGCGCCATTATGGTTGGCAAAACGACCACGCCCGAGTTTGCGACCTCCGGATTTACCGATTCACCGTTATGGGGCGTCACCCGAAATCCCTGGGATAAATCGCGCACCCCGGGCGGATCGTCAGGTGGCTCGGGAGCTGCCGTGGCCTCGGGCTGCGTACCGATCGCCGAAGGCACCGATATGGGTGGCAGCGTGCGTATTCCCGCCGCTCTGTGCGGTATTGTTGGCCTCAAGCCAACCCTGGGTCGTATCCCGATGGATATCATCGACACCAGCTTTTGCAACATTTCCCATTTTGGACCACTGGCACGCACGGTAAGCGACGCCACACTTTTTCTCGATACCGTGCAGGGTGCTCATCCTGCCGACATCCAGTCTCTACCCCGCTGCGAACTGGCTACTCCTCCACCCGACGATGTCAGGGGCATGAGATTTGCCCTCGATGTTACGCTCGGATTTTGTGCCGTTGATCCAGACGTTGAAGCCAACCTGCTCGACACAGCAAATGCCTTAAGAGATGCCGGGGCTGTTATCCACGAGGTTGACCTGGGCTGGGACAGCAGAATTATTGATCTCTGGAGTGGCACCTGGGGTATCTTCATGGCGGCCTGTTACAAACAAATCACCGACGTTCCTCTGGATGAAAATCGTGAACGCATGAGTGAAGGCCTGGTAAGGCTCGTCGAAGCAGGTCTGCAAACCGATGCGGTAACTGCGCGACAGTGGGAGTTTGAACGCACCCGCTATTGGCGGAAACTGGCTACGGTGCTCGAAGATCATCATGCCTTGCTCTGCCCGACGATGGCAATCACTGCTCCACCGGTGGAAATGCGCGACTGGGATTTCAGCGGAGTCAACGAGCAGGGTCTGCTCGAGTGCATGGACATGACTTCGCCATTCAACTACATGGCTCAATGCCCTGCCATATCGGTTCCTTCCGGCTTCGCCGACGGGCTGCCAACGGCTACCCAGATCGTGGCACGACGCTGGGACGACGCTCTGGCTTTGCGAATCGCCGCCGCAATCGAAAAAACCATGCCGTGGTCGCAAAAATATCCGGTTATATGAAAACAGCATCGCCTGGTGCAATGGCCGGGAAAGATCGAATTTGCAGATTTGGCCGGATCCCCGCCCGCGCGCAACAGGCGCCCCCGTTTAACCGGCTATTACCTGATCAGTGTGTTATCCCTGATTTCTTCCAGCTTTTCTTCCAGCGTACTAATTTCCTTGCGAAAAAACTCAGCCCGCGACGAGAGCGGGTCACCAAACTCCAGCTTCTCGAGACCTTCGACCAATTCCTTCATCATTCTTACCATCTTGATTTCTTCAACCGTCAGCTTGAAGTTTCTTAAATTGTCAGCCATTACAATAAAATCCTTTACTCAACATGTAAAATCGGGGGTCCTTAACTAAGACAAACCGTTACCTGGTTCATTTTCCGGTCGAGACAGGTTAACGATCAGAAAAACTCCATTATATCACTAGCGGCGTTTCGCACCTTTACGCTTCGACAATGTCGGCGCATTTTTTGCAACGTAGCGATGGCTCTCCACGAGCTCGAGCAGATCGAATGCACTTAGCATACCGACGACCTGCTTTTCGTGTGTCACCACCACTCGATGTATCTTGTGGTTGCGCATAACCCGTGCCGCAATACTGGTGTCATCATACATGGGAACCGTATAGACATTCTCGGTCATGACCTGGCTGATTGGCGAGCCGGGTTTCAAATCCCGCACCAGGTCAGTCGCCGATACGATACCGACCGGATGACCGTCACTATCGACCACGGGTACGGCACTGATAGAATTATTCTCCAGCATGTTGCGGACATGCTCGACGCTCTGGTGTGGTTGTGCGGTGATGACCGACCTGGTCATCAACTCCTCTACTTTGACGCTCATCTGAACTCCTCGATGGTCGTGATTGATTATCTGCTGATAGTATCCTTTATTCGGTTTTGCTAAAAAATCTTTCAGCCCGCGATGGATCAGGCTGGCTAACGCCTGCTTGTTCCAGTCAACCTGATCGCTCGCGAAACTATCCGCTATGTCTGTTCGGCTTGTTAACAGGTTAAAATATAGCAATTATCGAATCCTGCGCGTTGACGCAGGTCAATGGCTATATCCAATTGTGGGATCCGGGACCTGGCTTTCAGCGCCAGTCGGGCGAAATCCTGCAGCACCAATGCGGCTACTTTAGCGAAACCGAGAGCCGGCTGTTTTTATTGCGAAAAGCAATGGTTACCCTTGAGTAGGCTCCTTTAGGCAGCGTGAAAATTACGCAGGGGCTAATGGTTACCTGCGCTTGCATACTATCCCCCGGAGGTTCATCCCATTGGACCACCAGGAAGGCTTCGTTATTTTCCACACGGATACTGGTGTCATTTAACGAAAAACTGTAGCCGGCCGTCGGCCAATAACCCAATTCCAGAACCAGGACGTTCAGCGAATTAAAATCTACCGCGTAAGATCCAGGTGTTGCACCCAGAGTGTGACGATCAAGTTCATGCACCAAAAGGTCAAGCTGTTGCTGGCTGCGAACCACCTCCAGGGCAGGTTCAGGCGTTGCTGCGCGACATTGCCTGGACCGAAAAATGATATCCGCATACATGGATTCGGATGCCGCAGTCGGCACCGCTGTGTCACAGGCCGATACCAGGAGTAATGCAAAACAAACTAACGCTGCAAATTTCAATACACACCTGTCATTGAACTGTGTTGGCAAAGAAATCAATTGCAACGCCTGATCCGAAGAACCGGACAGAGTCCAGGTTTTGAGTAAACGAAATATCAAAATCAAGATTAGCCATGTTTCCGTCGACTTTTAATACAGCTACATCTCCCATCATTGGATAGCTCCCACAGGACTCACCCGGCTCGCAAATCAGCAGATTATTATTGAGATCGCTGCCCGCTAATATGTAATATTCACCCGACTCGACACCCGTTATTGAATAGGAATATTCACCATCGACTGGATCCTGTTCAGCGAAATAGGCTTGATCTCCTGTAATCGGATCAATCAGGAGCACATAAATCCGCCCCGCGTCCGGACTGACGTTAACAGAATTGACAATGACGCTTATCGTAGCTGACACGGTTGCATTTGAATCTGCCACGAAGCTAGCCAAAACGGTGTAAACGCCATCGCTGAGTCCCGTGGTATCTGTATTCAACTCATAAGTTCCCAGCCCATTCGCATCGATGCTCAACGGAGTCAGGGTCGCCCACGCGGTATCAGTGCTAAAACTCGAAACAGAT
>Ga0049107_10000028_pt1 | contig 41243 bp, 46 predicted proteins | sample WorMetilPIANOSA1_FD_61187 | JGI IMG/M metagenome (GOLD analysis project Ga0049107, IMG submission 61187) | Marine gutless worms symbiont microbial communities from Max Planck institute for Marine Microbiology, Germany - Olavius ilvae PIANOSA.1 | ecosystem: Host-associated > Annelida > Digestive...
CCGCCCCCGCGGCGGCAACGCCGCCCCCAAAACGCCGCCTGAGCGCGCCTCGCACCCCCAAAACCGCCACCAACCCCCTTGCGCAAAGGTCTCCCTTGAGGGGGAGGGTCAGGGTGGGGGTGACTCGGCCAGAGGCAGGGGGCGGCTGGCACGAGGCCGGCGCCGTCCCCTCACCCCAGCATGCTGCGCAGCATCCAGGCGGTCTTCTCGTGGATCTGCATGCGCTGGGTCAAGAGGTCCGCGGTGGGCTCGTCGGCGGCGGCGTCCGCCAGCGGGAAGACGCTGCGCGCCGTGCGCACGACGGCCTCCTGCCCGGCGACCAGCTGACGGATCATCTCGTCCGCGTCGGGCACGCCTTCCGCCTCGTCGATCGTCGACAGCCGCGCATAGGCGGCGTAGCTGCCCGGCGCCGGAAAGCCCAGCGCGCGGATGCGCTCGGCGATCTCGTCGACCGCGGTCGCCAGCTCCGTGTACTGGGTCTCGAACATCAGGTGCAGCGTGTTGAACATCGGACCCGTGACGTTCCAATGGAAGTTGTGGGTCTTCAGATACAGCGTGTAAGTGTCGGCCAGCAGTCGGCCCAGTCCGTCGGCAATGGCGCGACGCTGGTCCTCGGCGATGCCGATATCCATGTCACGGTCGGTCGGCGCCACAGGCATGCTCATCGTCGTCTTCCTTCTTTAGAATTGTTCTAATCACGTGCCAAGGAGATGGGCGCGTACCGGCGGGGAATCAAGGCCCGAACCGGCGAATTACGCCCGCGCCCGCTCAGTCCGTGAAGCGCAGTTCAACCGTGCCCAGAGGACCGTAGTCGGCGACGGCGCGGGACGTCGGCCCGGCCGGCACCAGGCCGGTGCAGGTGCCGGTCGTAACGAGCTGCCCGGCGCGCAGCGCGTCGCCGCGGCGCAGCCGTTCGTTGGCCAGCCAGGCGAGGGCGTTGAGCGGATGGCCCAGCGGCTCGGCCCCGGTGCCGCGGCCGACCTCAGCGCCGTCGATGCTCAGCGCGACCGCCGCGCCGACGAGGTCGAGGCCCTGCCAATCGGCGATTGCGGCGCCGCGCACCAGGGCGCCGTGGGCGCCGTTGTCGGCGATCAGCGCCAGGCCGCCCGCAGCGCGCGCGTCGGCGAAACGCGGGTCGACGATCTCGATCGCCGGCACCAGCGCGGCGACCGCCGGGGCGACGGAGGCGGCGTCGTAGGGGCCATTGACGGCCGGCAGATCCGCCGCCAGCAGGAACGCGAACTCGGCCTCCAGGCCGCGGTGGGCGAAGTCCGCGGCCGCGAGGGCCGCCGGGCTGTCGTAGACCGTCTCGGCGAACAGCCGCCCGGCGAAGGGGTGATCGACCCCCAGCATCTCCTGCGCCGCGGCACTGGTGCAGCCGATCTTCCAGCCGGCGTGGGTCAGCCCCAGGCGGCCGGCGAGCGCATCCTGCACCGCGTAGGCGGCGTCGGTGTCGCCCGGCGCACAGTCGGCCGGCAGGCGCTCGAGGTCGCGGCGGCCCCAGGCGTCGACCAGCACCGTCGCGGCGCGCGCCGCCGCCTCAGGCGGCATGGGCCTCGGCGCGCTGCTGGATCACCAGGTCGGCCTCGCGCCCGACCAACTCGGACATGTGGTGGAAGGCGAAGCGGAAGGTGCCGACGCCCTGGGTCAGCGAGCGCAGCTCGATGATCATGTCGTGCATCTCCGACTGCGGCATGAAGGCCTCGAGCGTATCCCAGCCCGACCAGCCGGCCTTGGCCTCGAAGCCCAGGATCTGCCCGCGCCGGCCCGTCACCAGGTTGGTGATCTTGCTGGTGTGCTCGTTCGGCACGTCGACCTCGATCCTGTAGATCGGCTCCAACAGCACAGGGCGGCATTTCGGCATGCCCTCGCGCATGGCCATCGCCGCGGCGGTGCGGAACGCCTGGTCGGAGCTGTCGACCGAGTGGTACTGGCCGTCGAACAGGCAGACCGAGATGTCGACGACCGGGAAGCCCAGCGGCCCGCGCGACATGAACTCCTTCACGCCGTGCTCGACGGAGGGGATGAACTGGCGCGGCACCGCGCCGCCGACGATGCGATCGTCGAACTCGAAACCGCTGCCGCGCGGCAGCGGCTTGATCGCCACCTGAACGTCGCCGAACTGGCCGTGGCCGCCCGACTGCTTCTTGTGCCGCGCGTGCTGTTCGATCGGCTTCTGGATGGTCTCCTTGTAGGAGACCTGCGGCCGGCTGCCGCTGACCTCGACGTTGAACTTGCTCAGCATGCGGTCCAGGCCGACGGCCAGATGGATCTCGCCCTGGCCCCACAGCAGCAGCTCGTTGGTGTCGGCGTTCTGCTCGACGGCGTAGGACGGGTCCTCCTCCGCCAACCGCGCCATCGCCGCGGTCATCTTGACTTCGTCCTCGCGCTTCTTGGCGTGCACGGCGACGGCGTAGACCGGCTTCATCGGCGTCGGCCAGGGCGTGCCGCCCTCGCCGCGCCCGGCCGTCGTCACCACGTCGCCGGTGTGCAAATCCTCGGTACGGCCAAGGGCGACGATGGCGCCAGGGCCGGCCGCGGCGATCTTGTCGTGTTTCTCGCCAAACACGCCGTAGAGGCCGCCCAGGCGGTGACCGGCGATCTGCGTGTTTTCGGCGACGCTGCCGCTCCACACGCGGGCGAAGCTCAGCTTGCCGGCGTGCGCCGCGAAACTGGACTTGAACACCTGCATGACCAGGTCGCTGCCGTTGAAGCCGCGCCGCGCGGCGGTGGTGGCGACGCCAGGAGTGTCGTGGCGCAGGGACTTCCACAAGCGGAAGACGCCGTTCTGCGTCTCGCCGGCGCCCATCACGACCGGCACGATACGGTCCTGGGCCAGGTTCTCGGTGAGGTGCCGGTAGATGTCCGACTTCTCCGGCACGACGTCTTCGAGGAGTTGCTCCAACAGCGCGTCGTCGAAGTCGGCGAGGGACTCCAGCAGCTCCTGGCGGGCCTCCTGCTCGTGGTCCTGCATCGTCTCGGGGATCTGCACCAGCGCCGATGCCTGGCCGGCCTTGTACTCGTAGGCGCGCTCGCTGATCAGGTCGACATAGCCGCCGACGTGGTCTTCGTCGCGGATCGGCACCTGGCGCAGCACCAGCGGCCGCTGCGACACCGCCTGCAGCGCCTCCAGCACCTCGGAGACGCGGCCGTGCAGATGGTCCAGCTTGTTGATGAACACCATGTGCGGGATTTCGCGCGCGTCCAGGAACTGGAACAGCGGCGCCAGCGCGGCGGCCTTGTCGACCAGCGGCTCGACGACGATCACGGCGACGTCGGCGACCATCAGCGCGTTGTAGGCGTCCTGCGCGAACTCGATCGAGCCGGGGCAGTCGATGATGCTCCACGGGTCGCCCATGAAGCTGCACGACGCCATCGACGGCTCGGTGCTCATGTTGCGCTTGCGGGCCTCGGGACCGCTGTCGCCGACGGTGTTGCCGTCCTTGGCCGTGCCCTTGCGATGGATCGCCTCGGCGCTGATCAGCAGCGCCTCCATCAGCGTCGTCTTGCCGCTTTGATAGGGGCCGACAAGTGCCACGCAGCGGGCGCCGGCAGCGGATTCGCCCATGTTCTCCTCCCTCGTCTCGTGCCGGCGGCCGCGTGCATGCGCAAAGACCGTCTCGGCGGCGTTTCAGACCGTTCTCTACATGGTTTCATCAGCGGGCGGCGCGAGTCCAGTGTCGAGGCGTCTCAAGGCGTGGGAGCGCCCAGCGCGTAAGGCTTCAGCGCCGCAAAAATCGCCCGGTGGACCGGCGTCGGCACGCCCCGGTCGCGCCCCAGGCGCACGACGGTACCGCTGAGCCAGGGCAGTTCCAGGCGCCGGCCCTGGCCCAGGTCGTGCAGCATCGACGAGCCGAAGTCCGGCGGCCGCTCGGCGAGGAACGCCATGTGCCGAGCCGCCAGGTCGTCGGGTAGCGCAATTCCCACCGCCCTGCCTACGGCGACAGCCTCTTCCAGGCCGTCGCGCAACAGGTCGCGCGTCTCCGGCTCGTTGAGAATCGGTCCCGTGGGCAGCCGCGTCAGCGCGGTGACGCCGCTGTGGCTCGCCAACAGCGTGAACTTGATCCAGAGGTCGCGCTGGATGTCGTCGGACAGCTCGACCTCGACGCCGGCGTCGCGACAGGCCTGGGCGAAGGCTTCGAGCCGCGCGCTGGGGCCGCCGTCGAGTTCGCCGAACACGAGGCGCGCCAGCGTGCCCGTGTGGGCGATGACCCCCGGTTCTTTGATCAGCGACAGGATGTAGGTGGTACCGCCGGCGACGTGGCCGCGGCCCAGTGCCGCCACGAGGATGGATTCCGCGTCGACGCCGTTCTGCAACGAGATCACCACGGTGTCGGGGCCCAGCAGCGCCGCGCAGGCCTTGGCCCCGGCCTCGGTGTCCCACAGCTTGGTGGTGAACAGCACCACGTCGACCGGGCCGACGTCGGCAGGGTCGGCCGTCGCCGTGACCGTCGTCAGGTGCAGGTCGCCGACAGCGGAGAGCACCTTGAGACCCCTGTCCTTGAGCGCCGCCAGGTGGGCGCCGCGGGCGATGAAGGCCACGTCGTGCCCCGCCGCGGCCAGCCGCGCGCCGTAGTACCCGCCGATTCCCCCGGCGCCGAACACCGCGATCTTCATGGCTCCCCCTCCCCGCGGCGCCATCTAAGCACGCTCCGCAAGCCAAGGCGCAGGGGCGCTTGTTTGGCATTCGTGCCGAGACGGGGTAATATGACCATAGTCATGACCATGGTCATAATTGGGATGGTGCCATGAAGACGATCAAGGCGTCCGAATTCAAGGCCAAGTGCCTGAAACTGATGGACGAAGTCGCCGAGACCGGCGAGCCGCTGGTGATCACCAAGCACGGCAAGCCTGTGGCACGACTGATTCCCGAACCGACCCAGCGCCGCTCGATCATTGGCCTGCACAAGGGTCAGATCGAGATCCTGGGCGATATCGTGGCGCCGACCGGTGTCGAGTGGGAGGCTGAACGGTGAAGACCGTGACGGCGTCCGAGTTCAGGGCCAAGTGCCTCAAGCTCATGGACGAGGTCGCCGCGACCGGAGCGCCGATCTGCATAACAAAGCGTGGCAGGCCCGTCGCCCGTCTGATCCCCGAATCAGACCCGCGACGCTCAATTCTCGGGTTGCATGCAGGTCAGAGCCGCATCCTCGGCGACATCATTTCGCCGATCGACGTCGAGTGGGAAGCGGAACGCTGATCCTGCTCGACACCCACGCGCTGCTCTGGCTCGACCAGGACGATGCCCGATTGGGGCCGCAGGCCCGTACCGCGAGCGACGACGCGCTGGCGATGGGAACCCTGGCGGTCTCAGCAATCACGTTCTGGGAGACGGCAATCCTGGACGCCAAAGGCCGCGTCCGCGTACATGAAGCACTGCAAGTCTGGCGAATGAGCCTGTTGGCCCAGGGCATCGTCGAAATCCCCGTCGACGGCGCGACCGCAATTGCGTCAGTCCAACTCGACGGGCTGCCCGGCGATCCTGCCGACCGCCTGATCGTCGCGACCGCGCGCCTGAACGGCGCGACGCTGCTGACCGCCGACAGGAAGCTGCTGGACTGGCCCGGCGATCTCCAGACCGCCGACGCCCGCCTCTAGCCCAAGGCCGCGCAGGCGCGCTTGATGCGCTGGCAGGCCTCCTCCAGCGCCTCGGTCGAGGTGGCGTAGGAGATGCGGAAGTACGGGCTGAGGCCGAAGGCCTCGCCGTGCACGCAGGCGACGCCCTCCGCGTCCAGGAAGTAGCTGCAGACGTCCAGGTCGCTCTCCAGCGTCCTGCCGTCGGGCGTCGTGCGGCCGATGAGGCCGGCGCAGGACGGGTAGACGTAGAACGCGCCTTCGGGCCGCAGGCAGCTCAGGCCCTCGGTGTCGTTCAGGTGGTCGACGACCAGGTCGCGCCGCGCCCGGAAGCTGGCGTTGTGCTCGTCGATGAAGTCGTGGGGGCCGTTCAGCGCGGTGACGGCGGCCCACTGGCTGATCGTCGAGGTCGACGTCGTGCACTGGCTCTGGATCTTGTTCATCGCCTTGACGAGATCGCGGTCGCCCGCCGCCCAGCCGACGCGCCAGCCGGTCATGCAGTAGGCCTTCGAGACGCCGTTGAGCGTCAGCGTGCGCTCGTAGAGCGCCGGCTCCACCTCGGCCGGCGTGTGGAACTCGAAGCCGTCGTAGACGATCTTCTCGTACATGTCGTCGGTCATCACCCAGACATGGGGATGGTCGAGCAGCACGTCGGTCAGTGCCTTCAACTCGTCGCGGCTGTAGGCGCAGCCCGACGGGTTCGACGGCGAGTTGAGGATCAGCCACTTGGTCTTGGGCGTGATCGCCGCCGCCAGCTCCTCCGGCTGCATCTTGAAGCCGTTCTCGAGCGTCGGCCGCACGAACACCGGCACGCCCTCGGCCAACAGCGTGATGTCGGGGTAGGACACCCAGTAGGGGGCGACGATGACGACCTCGTCGCCCGCGTCCAGCGTCGCCATCAGCGCGTTGTAGATGGTCTGCTTGCCGCCGCAGCCGACGGTGATCTGGTCGGGCGCGTAAGTCAGGCCGTTGTTGCGCGCGAAGGCGGCGACGATGGCCTCGCGCAGCTCCGGGATGCCGGCGACGGGGGCGTACTTGGTCTTGCCGGCGGCCATGGCGTCGGCGGCCGCCTGCTTGATGTGCTCGGGCGTGTCGAAGTCCGGCTCGCCGGCGCCCAGGCCGATGACGTCGCGGCCGGCGGCGCGCAGTTCGGCCGCGCGCGTCGTCACGGCGATCGTCGGCGACGGCTTGATGTTGCTGAGGCGCGTGGCGAGGAAGGACATCGGCTGGAACCCCCGGTAATCGTGATCGGCGGCGGACACTAGTCGCGCGCCGGCGCCCGCGCAAGCGTGCCCCACCCTGTAACCGCGCCGCAATACGCCGCCACGAAATCGCCCAGATGTCACCCGCATCGGGCCACGGTTGCCACCCAGCGTGGCCGGCGTGGCACGTCACACGGAGGGGTCCGGGAAATGGCTGGCACGCGACACCGGGCGCGGGACCGCGCCATGGCCTGGCTGGCCGACTACTGCCGCGCCTGCCGCTGGCTGGCGCTCGCCTGGACGGCGATCGCGCTGGTGCTGTTGAGCGGGCGCGTCCACGCCGGTCTGTGGTGACCCGGCCTGGGGTGAACCGCGCAAGCGATTGGCGCGATCGCATCCACCGCCCGCCGCGCCGCGTACCTACATCGAGAGGCGCACCACGGGAGGACGGGCCATGATCAAGTTCAGCAATGCCGCGCGCACGCGCGCGACCGACGTCGCCGACAGCCTGCGCGCCTTCCGGTGGTTCGGCTATGGCTGGGCCGTCGTCGCCCTCGCCGTGCTGAGCGACGCCGCCCACGCGACGCTGTTCTGAGGCGCGCTGGCGTCGGTCGAGCGTCGGGGCTCGCCTTTGGGCGGGGGCCGCGCCTATATAGACCCCATGTCCGACGCGCTGACCGTTCCCGCCGCGCAACCGCCCCGGGCGCCGCGCGGCGAGGCCAAGTTCGAGCTGGTCTCCGACTACCGCCCGGCCGGCGACCAGCCGCAGGCGATCCAAGACCTGATCGCCGCCCTGGACGTGGGCGAGCACGACCAGGTGCTGCTGGGTGTCACCGGTTCCGGCAAGACCTTCACCATGGCGCAGGTGATTGCCGAGATGGGCCGCCCGGCGATCATCCTGGCGCCCAACAAGACGCTGGCGGCGCAGCTCTACGGCGAGTTCCGGAACTTCTTCCCCAACAACGCCGTCGAGTATTTCGTCAGCTACTACGACTACTACCAGCCCGAGGCCTACGTGCCGCGCAGCGACACCTACATCGAGAAGGAGTCGACGCGGAACGAGCAGATCGACCGCATGCGCCACTCCGCCACGCGCTCGCTCTTGGAGCGCCAGGACGTGGTGATCGTCGCCTCGGTGTCGTGCATCTACGGCATCGGCGACGTCGAGTCATACCAGGGCATGACCGTCAGCGTGCGCACGGGCGACCGCTGGGAGCGCAACGACCTGCTGCGCCGCCTCGTCGACCTGCAGTACCGGCGCAACGACACCGATTTCCACCGTGGCACTTTCCGCACCCGCGGCGACACCGTCGAGATCTTCCCGGCCCACCTGGAGGACCGCGCCTGGCGCCTGTCGCTGTTCGGCGACGAGGTCGAGGCGATCCACGAGTTCGATCCGCTGACCGGCGAGAAGGCAGCGGAGCTGGAGCGCATCAAGGTCTACGCCAACAGCCACTACGTCACGCCCAAGCCGACGCTGGTGCAGGCGTCGAAGACCATCAAGACGGAGCTGAAGGCGCGGCTAGCGGAGCTCACCGCCGAGGGCAAGCTGTTGGAGGCCCAGCGGCTCGAACAACGCACCACCTTCGATCTGGAGATGATGGAGGCGACGGGGTCCTGCGCCGGCATCGAGAACTACTCGCGCCACCTGACGGGCCGCAAGCCGGGCGAGCCGCCGCCGACCCTGTTCGAATACCTGCCGGAGAACGCGCTGTTGTTCGTCGACGAGTGCCACATCGCGGTGCCGCAGCTGAACGGCATGTACCGCGGCGACCGGGCGCGCAAGTCGACGCTGGCCGAGTACGGCTTCCGCCTGCCCTCCTGCGTCGACAACCGGCCGCTGAAGTTCGAGGAATGGGACCTGATGCGGCCCGACACGGTGTATGTCTCGGCCACCCCCGCCAACTGGGAGCTGGAGCGCACCGGCGGCGTATTCGCCGAGCAGGTCGTGCGCCCGACGGGCCTGATCGACCCGATCTGCATCGTGCGCCCGGTCGAGCACCAGGTCGACGACCTGCTCGCCGAGATCCGCGAGGTCACGGGCGGCGGCAGCCGCGTGCTCGTCACCACCCTCACCAAGCGCATGGCCGAGGACCTGACCGAGTACCTGCACGAGCAGGGCGTGAAGGTGCGCTACATGCACTCCGACGTCGACACGCTGGAGCGCATCGAGATCCTGCGCGACCTGCGCTTGGGCGCGTTCGACGTGCTGGTCGGCATCAACCTGCTGCGCGAGGGCCTCGACATCCCGGAGTGCGCGCTGGTCGCCATCCTCGACGCCGACAAGGAAGGCTATCTGCGCTCCAAGACGTCGCTGATCCAGACCATCGGCCGCGCCGCGCGCAACGTCGACGGCCGGGTGATTCTCTACGCCGACCGGATGACCGACAGCCTGACGGCGGCGCTGGAGGAGACCAACCGCCGGCGGGAGAAGCAGCAGGCCTACAACGCCGCCAACGGCATCACGCCCGAGAGCATCCGCAAGAACATCGCGGCCATTCTCGACAGCGTCTTCGAGCGCGGCGACCGGGTCACGATCGACACCGGCGACGCCGCCATGCCCCACATGATCGGCCACAACCTCGAGGCCTACATCGCCGACCTCGAAGGCCGCATGCGCGAGGCCGCGGCGAATTTGGAGTTCGAGGAAGCCGCCCGCCTGCGCGACGAAATCCGGCGCCTGGAGGCCCAGCAGCTCGAACTCCCGGCCGAGGTCGCGGGCCAGCAGAAGATGGACCGCGCCAAGGCGCTCTTGAAGGCGACGAAGGGACCGAAGGGCGGTCGCGGCCACAAGCACCGCGGGCGCCGGCGGCGGGGCCCGTAGGCCTATCTGGCGTCGAGCCCGAAAGGCGCCGTCCTCTTACCGCGGAGGACGCAGAGAAGGCGCAGAGGGCCGCAGAGAAACGAAGAAACCACTGAACCGCTGAGGACGCAGAGGGCGCCGAGGAGGGCGGCGGCGCGGGCGACAGCTGTGGCCTCTCTATGCCTCTGTGCCTCTGTGGTGAGAACTTTCTGTCGAACCACAGAGGCACAGAGACACAGAGGAGATCAGAGGTCGCTGTCGCAGGTGCCCTCCCTCTGCGTCCTTCGCGTCCTCTGCGTTTGAATTCCTTCTTGGTACCTCTGCGGCCCTCTGCGCTTCTCTGCGTTCTCTGCGGTTTGTGAGAGGTGTTGGGTCGTTGCCACGCGCGTGGCACGCCCTCGTGCTTCGACGGGCTCAGCATGAGGGCTTGAGTTGGGATGGACAAAAAACAAGGGCCTCATTCTGAGCGAAGTCGAAGAACGAGGCCCGTGGCGCGCGGGTCAGCCCCAGCTATTCCGCCGCCACCATCGGCTCGGTGGGCACCGCCGTCTGCACGCCCACCGGCGGTTCCTCGACCTCGACGCGGTCGCGCCCGCCCTCCTTCGCGCGGTAGAGCGCGTTGTCGGCTCTTGCCAAGGCCTGGTCGATGCGGCGGTCGTCGGCCCAGAGGAGCGTGACCCCGACACTGATCGTCATCTTGAAGAAGCCGCCGCCGCCGCGCACGGTCAGGTTGGCGGCGGCGGCGCGCAGGCGCTCGGCGGTCTCGATGGCGCCCTGAAGCTCGGTCTCGGGCAACAGCGCGGCGAACTCCTCGCCGCCGAGGCGGCCGAGATTGTCGGCCTCGCGCAGCGCCGCCTGCACCTCGCGGGAGAGCGCCCGCAGGGCGCGGTCGCCGGCGGCGTGGCCGTGCTCGTCGTTGACCCGCTTGAAGTGGTCGATGTCGAGCATCAACAGCGCCCCGCTGCCGCCGTAGCGCTTGAGGCGCGCCAGCTCCTGCGCCGCCAGGTTGGCGAAGTGGCGTCGGTTGGGCGCGCCGGTCAGCGGGTCGGTCGTCGCCATGCGCTCCAGCGCCGCCTTGTGCGCCAAGACCTCCGTGTCGGCGCGCCAGACGAAGAGGCCGATGATGACGGCCAGCGCCGCGCCGATGGCCAGCGCCAGCACCGTCGCGTCGCGGATCGCCCGGGCCGGCGCCGCGGTGTAGTCGAGCCGGAAGTCGACGCCCAGCCAGCCGACGAAGGCGCCGGCGGCGTCGTGGATGGGCGCCGCGCCGGTGACGTAGGTGCCGTCGTCGTCGCTGCGCGGCGTCACGTCGGCGAAGGCGCGGCCGGCGCGCACGGCGGCCAGCAGCGCCGGGTCCTGGCGGCCGGAGGGCTGCATGACGCGCGCCGCGGGGCGGGCGCGGGCGGCGCCGAGGATGGGGTCGGCCGCGGTGTCGAGCACGTAGTGGCCGACGCCGGCGACGTCGACCATCGTGTAGAGCGACTGGATGTCGGGGCTGGCGCGGTGCAGCCGCACCAGCGGCTCGAGCGCCAGGCGGTAGGCCGGGCTGCCGGTCTGCGCCGCGGTGTGGATGGCGCGGTGCAGGTCGCCGTCGACCGCCTGCGCCGCCGCGGTGGCGAGTGTGCGGATCTGGTGGCGCAGCAATTCGTCCTGGCCGTCGGCGTTGCGCGAGGCGAGGAACAGCACCGCGGTCGCCGTCGCGGCGAACAGCACCACCGCCGCGACGAGGCCGACGACGGCCGGGCGCCACTCGTCGATCGAGGGCACGGGCTGGCCGACCAGGCGCACGCGGCGCCGCCCGTCGATATCGACGTGCTGGTCCATGACGCGGGAATCCTAGGGTTCGCGCGTTTGAAACTGGTTAACGAGTTGTAACGCCGTCCGCGCCCGGCCCGTGAGACGCGAACCGGGGGCCAAGCACGTCAGGCGGCCCCGGGCCGGCGCCGAGTCGGGGCCGGCCCCGCGGGCAGGCGTGGCGCGGAATTGCTGGACATGACGCGATATTGCCCCCATGTCGGCGGGCAACGGGGTCGCGCCGTTGGGGGGCCGTGCGGCCGGCCCTTCGCCCACGTTCGCGCCTGATCCCCGCACGCGCGCCGGCCAGAGGTCGCTTTCGCTTGCTGATCTTTATCGAAGCCGCCGTCGGCCTGGCCCTGCTGCTGTTCGCCGCCGACTACGTCGTGCGCGGCGCGGTGGGCCTGGCGCGTCGCCTGGGCGTCTCGACGCTGATCATCGGCTTGACCGTCGTCGCCTTCGGCACCTCGGCGCCCGAGTTCGTCACCACGCTGACCGCCGCCCTGAGGGGCACGCCCGACATGGCGATCGGCAACATCGTCGGCAGCAACATCGCCAACCTGTTGCTGATCCTGGGCGCCGCCGCGGCGTTCCGGCCGATCGTCTGCTCGCCCCGCGCGATCAAGCGCGACGGGCTGATGATGCTGGGCGCCACGATGCTGTTCACGCTCCTGGTGCTCGACGGCTGGCTCGGCTACGTCGAAGGCACGTTGTTGATGATCGGCCTCGGCGCCTACCTGGCACTGTCCTACCTGCAGGAGCGCCGCGCCGTCGAAGGCGGCACGCTGCACGAGCAGGAGGTCGAGGAGGTCACCGGCGTGCCGCGGCGCCTGGACGTCGCCATCGGGCTGCTGCTGGGCGGCCTCCTGGGACTGGTCCTCGGCGCCAAGCTGCTGGTCGCCGGTGCCGCCGGCATCGCCCAGCTGGCCGGCGTCAGCGACGCGGTGATCGGCCTGACGCTCGTCGCCCTGGGCACCAGCCTGCCCGAGTTCGCCACCGTGACGATCGCCGCCTGGCGCAACCACGGCGACGTCGCGGTCGGCAACGTGCTGGGCTCGAACATCTTCAACCTCCTGGCGATCGGCGGCGGCGTCTCGCTGATCACGCCGTTGCCGGTGGCGCGCGAGATCCTGGTCTTCGACGCCTGGGCGATGCTGGCGGTCACGGTGCTGCTGCTGCCGCTGATGATCACCGGCGGGCGCCTGTCGCGCGTCGAGGGCTGGGTCCTGGCCGCGCTGTACCTGCTCTACATGGCCTGCCAGTTCGGGCCGCTGGCGCGCCTGGTGCACGGATTCTAGCGCCCGCCCTTGCCGTGCGCCCGGCCCCGCCCCACCATTCGACGCCATGACCGAGTCGCCGATTCCCCGCGCCGCGCTGGTGACCGGCAGCGCCCGCCGCATCGGCGCCGCGATCGTGCGCGACCTGGCGCGGCACGGCTGGGCGGTGGCGATCCACTACCGCGACTCCGCCGCCGAGGCCGCGGCGCTGGCCCAAGAGATCGCGGACGCCGGCGGCCGCGCCGTGACGCTCGACGCCGACCTCGGCGACGAGGCCCGGGTCGCGGACCTGGTGCCGCGCGCGACGGCGGCGCTGGGGCCGCTGGGCCTGCTCGTCAACAACGCCTCGACCTTCGAGCGCGACGACGCGCTGGACGCGACGCGGGAGAGCTGGGACGCGCACATCGGACCCAACCTGCGGGCGCCGTTCGTGCTGACGCAGGGCTTCGCGCGCGCGCTCCTCGAAGGCGACGACACGACGCACGGCGTCGTCGTCAACGTCATCGACCAGCGCGTCTGGAACCTGACGCCGCACTACGTCTCCTACACGCTGACGAAGTCGGCGCTGTGGACGCTGACGCAGACGCTGGCCCTGGCGCCGGCGCCGCGCATCCGCGTCGCCGGCATCGGTCCGGGGCCGACGCTGAAAAACGTGCGCCAGACCGACGCCCAGTTCGCGGCGCAGGTCGGCGCGCTGCCGTTGGCGCGCGGCCCGTCGCTCGAGGAGATCTGCCGCGCCGTGCGCTTCATCGTCGACACGCCCTCGTTCACCGGACAGATGATTGCGCTTGACGGCGGCGAGCATATGGGGTGGGCCCAGTCCGCCAGCGGCTTCGTCGCCGAGGAATGAGCCGCGGCGGGCGACCCGGATAGGTGGCCGGACGGCTGCTCGCATTCGGTAAATAAACTGTGACCATAAGCGGTTAGCGGCGTCCGAGACGCGCTGGACGGGCATGTTGTGCAAAGGGCCGCTATCGCTTTTTCACCGCCCCGCAACACCCTTATGACAATCGAAATCAAGCTACAGCGCACCCCTTGACTTGCTGTTTTTTCAACTATATCAAAGCGTTAGTGGTGTGCCTAATAATTGGGCAATCATGTCGTCAGGCGCCGATTTGCGGGGGCGCAGGGCCGCGCGGGGCAGCTTGCGCACAGGGATATCCACAGAACCCGTGGACAACGTTGCAATTTGGCGTCACCGGCCATGCGTCGGACGCAGAGCCGCGCCGCGGCGCGCCGGACGTCGCGGCGGAGCGATCGATTTGACGCGGCCCGGCGGCGGCGCATTATCGGCGCCATGACCGCCCGACTCGACCCCGAGCCGCAGGCCGACGACGCGGCGGCGCGCGGCGCCCCGGTGCTGCCGTCGCTGGCCCGCGGCACGGCCGTCATTCGCGGCAAGCTGAAGACCCTGCCGTCGAGCCCCGGCGTCTACCGCTTCGTCGACAAGAACGGCGACGTGCTCTACGTCGGCAAGGCGCGGCAGCTGCGCCACCGCGTCGGCAGCTACGCCCAGGTCAGCCGCCTCACCGCGCGGCTGCAGCGCATGGTCGCCCAGGTCGCCGACCTGGAGGTGATCACGACCCACACCGAGGTCGAGGCGCTGCTGCTCGAGTCCAACCTGATCAAGCGCTACCGGCCGCCGTTCAACGTCAGCCTGCGTGACGACAAGTCCTTCCCCTACATCCTGGTGACCGGCGACCACGACTGGCCGGAGATCGTCAAGTACCGGGGCCCGCGCACCCGGCCCGGCGAGTATTTCGGGCCCTTCGCCTCCGCCGGTGCCGTCAACCGCACGCTCAACGCGCTGGAGCGCGCGTTCCTGCTGCGCTCGTGCTCCGACGCGGTGTTCGCCAGCCGCACCCGGCCGTGCCTCAAGTACCAGCTGAAACGCTGCAGCGCGCCGTGCGTCGCCCGCATCGCCCCCGCCGACTACGCCGATCTGGTCGGCGAGGCGACCGCGTTCCTCGCCGGACGCAGCCAGGAGGTCAGTCAGAGACTCGCTGCCGCCATGCAGGCGGCGAGCGACGCCATGGAGTTCGAATCCGCCGCGCGCTACCGCGACCGTATCCGCGCCCTGGCCCAGATCCAGGCGCACCAGGACGTCAGTCTCGAGGCCGCCGGCTTCGAGGACGCCGATGTCATTGCCGCGCACCGCGAGGAGGGCCAGATCTGCGTCCAGGTGTTCTTCTTCCGCGGCGGTCGCAACAACGGCAACCGCGCCTACTTTCCGCGGCACGACCGCAGTGCGGCGGTGCCGGACGTGCTGGCCGCGTTCGTCGGCCAGTTCTACGACAACAAGCCGCCGCCGAAGCTGGTCCTGTTGAGCCACGCCGTGCCCGAGCAGGCCCTGATCGCCGAGGCGCTGTCGGTCAGCGCCGAGCGCAAGGTGAGGGTGACGCGGCCCCAGCGCGGCGCCAAGCGCCAGGTCGTCGCGCGCGCCCGCGACAACGCCCGCGACGCGCTGGCCCGTCGCCTGGCGGAGAGCGCCTCGCATCGCGACCTCTTGGACCGCCTGGCCGAGGTCTTCGCGCTCGACGGTCCGCCGCGGCGCGTCGAGGTCTACGACAACAGCCACATCGTCGGCACGAACGCCATCGGCGCGATGATCGTCGTCGGCCCCGACGGGCCGATGAAGCAGGCGTATCGGAAATTCAACATCAAGGGTGCGGTCACGCCTGGCGACGACTACGCGATGATGCGCGAGGTGCTGACCCGGCGCTTCTCGCGCGCCATCAAGGAAGACCCGGACCGCGACCGCGGCCAGTGGCCGGACGCCGTGCTGATCGACGGCGGCCAGGGCCAGTTGAATGTCGCCGAGGAGGTGTTCGCCGAGCTCGGCGTCGACGACGTGGCGCTGATCGCCATCGCCAAGGGGCCGGACCGCGACGCCGGGCGCGAGCGGTTCTTTCTGACTGGCAGAACGTCGTTCCGCCTGCCGGAACAGGACCCCCTGCTCTACTTCCTGCAGCGCCTGCGCGACGAGGCGCACCGCTTCGCCATCGGCACCCACCGCGCGCGCCGATCGAAGGCGATCGGCACCAGCCCGCTCGACGAGATCGCCGGCGTCGGCGCCCGGCGCAAGAAGGCGCTGCTCCTGCGCTTCGGCTCGGCCCGCGCCGTCGCCCGCGCCGGCCTCAAGGACCTGGAGGCGGTCGACGGCATCAGCGCCTCCGTCGCCCGCGCGGTCTACGACCACTTTCATGGCGAGCGGTAGCCCGGCACCGCCGGTGATCGTCAGGCGCGCCCACCCGGACGAGAGCGTGGTCTGCGCCGACATCCACGTGGCGGCCAGGGCCGGCATGACCTACCTGCCGGCCCTGTACACGGTAGAGGAGACGCGCAACTGGATGCGCGACAGGGTGTTCGCCGAAGAACGGGTGTGGGTCGCCGAAGTCGCGGGCCGGGTCGTCGGCTTCGCCGCGCTCGACGACGGCCTGCTCAGTACCCTCTACGTCCTGCCCGAGCACCAGGGGCGCGGCATCGGCACGGCGCTGCTGACGACGGTCGGCCGGCACGCGGCGAACGGACTCGAGCTCTGGCTGTTCGAGCAGAACGTCGGCGCCCGGCGCTTCTACGAGCGGCACGGCTTCGAGACCGTGCGAACGACCGACGGCGACAACGAGGAGGGCCTGCCGGACCGACTGATGCGGCGCCGGCCCCCGGCGATGTGATAGGACTCCCCTGACGCACCCGCGAGAGGACACGCCGATGCGTGCCGCCCTGCCGAACGTCCTGACGGTGTCGCGCGTGGTCGCGATCCCGGTGATCGTCGCGCTCATGCTGGTGCCGGGCGACATCGCGCGCTGGCTGGCCTGCGCGCTGTTCGTGCTGGCCTCCGCCACCGACTATCTGGACGGCATGCTGGCCCGCGCCTGGCGCATAGAGTCGCCCTTCGGCAAGCTCCTCGACCCCATCGCCGACAAGCTGCTGGTCGTCGCCGTGCTGTTCGTCCTGGTCGGCACCGGCGACATCGCCGGCTGGGCCGTGGTGCCGGCGGTGGTCATCGTGCTGCGCGAGATCCTGGTCTCGGGGCTGCGCGAGCACCTGGCGGGGCACCGCATCGGCCTGCCCGTGACGCCGCTCGCCAAGTGGAAGACCGCCGCTCAGATGGGCGCCCTCACGCTGCTGCTGCTGGGCGACGCGCCGCCCGAGGCCGCCACGGTGAAGCTGGTCGGCGAGGCGCTGTTGTGGATCGCCGCCGTGCTGACCGCGATCACCGGCTACCACTACCTGCGCCTCAGCCTGCACCACGTGTTGAGGAGCCACGAGCTCGAGGCGCCCGAGGCGACAAAGACCGACGCGGCCCCCTAGCCGATGCGCATTCTGGGTCTTGCGGGGTGGAGCGGCAGCGGCAAGACGACGCTGATGTGCGCGCTGGTGCCCGCATTGGTCGACCGCGGCCATCGCGTGTCGACCTGCAAGCACGCGCACCATCGTTTCGACGTCGACCGGCCCGGCAAGGACAGCCACCGCCACCGCCAGGCCGGGGCGACCGAGGTGATGATCGGCTCGGCCAACCGCTGGGCGCTGATGCACGAGCTGCGCGGCGCGCCGGAGCCGACGCTCGACGACCTAGTGCGACACATGACGCCGGTCGACCTGCTGCTCGTCGAGGGCTTCAAGCACGGCAGCCACGACAAGCTGGAGGTCTTCCGCGCCGCGCTCGGCCAGCCGCTGCTCGCCGCGACCGACCCGCACGTCGTTGCCATCGCCAGCGACGCGCCTGTCGACGCCCGCGTCCCCGTGCTGCCCCTCGGCGACGCCGTGGCGGTCGCCGATTTCGTCGAACGCCACTGCAATCTGGTGGCGCGGCCGGCCGCGCAGTAATGGCGCAGCTCAGCGACGACTGCTTCGCCCGCGACAACGCGTTGTTGCCCGTCGACGACGCGCTCACCGCCCTCGATGCGCGCCTGCACCCGGTGGTCGGCCGCGAGACGATGGCGCTCGACGCGGCGCTGGGCCGCGTGCTGGCCGGCGACCTTGTCGCCGCACGGGACGTGCCGCCGCACGACAACTCGGCCGTCGACGGCTACGCGGTGCGGTTCAACGACCTGGGCGACGGCGACACGCGCCTCCCGATCGACGGTCGCGCCGCCGCCGGCCACCCGCTGGGCCGAGCGACACGGCCGCGCACGGCGGTGCGCATCTTCACCGGCGCGCCGATGCCCGACGGGCCCGACACGGTCTTCATGCAGGAGGACTGCCGGCTGGAGGGCGACGCCGTCGTGCTGCCGCCGGGCATCGCGCGCGGCGCCAACCGCCGGTGGCGCGGCGAGGACGTCGCCGCCGGCGCGACGGTGCTGGGCGCCGGCCGGCGCCTCAAGCCCCAGGATCTGGGCCTCGCCGCCTCGCTCGGCGTCACGGATTTGGAGACCTTCGCGCCGCTGCGCGTCGCCGTGCTGTCGACCGGCGACGAGCTGGTCGACGTCGGGACCGAGCCCGCGCCGGGCCAGGTGTTCGACGCCAACCGCCACGCGCTGTTGGGACTTCTCGCCGCCCTGCCGTGCCGCGTGACCGACCTGGGCATCGTCGCCGACGACCGTGCGACGATCGAAGACGTGCTTCTGGGCGCGGCGCGCGACGCCGACTTGATCCTCACGTCGGGCGGCATGTCGACGGGGGAGGAGGACCATCTGGCGGCGGCGGTCGAAGCGCTCGGCAGCCTGCATTTCTGGCGTCTCGCCATCAAGCCCGGGCGGCCGGTCGCCATGGGCCAGGTCGGCGCCACGCCGTTCGTGGGCCTGCCCGGCAACCCGGTGGCGATGATGGTGACGTTCCTGCGCCTGGCGCGCCCGGCGATCCTGCGGCTGGCCGGCGCCGCGGGCGAAGCGCCGCGCCTCTACCGCGTCCAGGCCGGCTTCGACCACCGCAAGAAACCCGGCCGGCGCGAGTACCTGCGGGCGTCGCTCAAGCGCGGCGCGGACGGCGATTGGGTCGCCGAGAAGTTCCCGCGCGAGGGCGCCGGGATCCTCTCGTCGATGGTAGCCGCCGACGGGCTGGTTGAACTCGGCGAGGACTTGACCCAGCTTAGGACGGGCGCAACGGTGGACTTCCTGCCGTTCGCCGAGGTTCTGAGTTGAAATGAAGGTCCTGTATTTCGCCTGGCTGCGCCAGCGCACCGGCACCGCGCAGGAGGACGTGGCGCTGCCCGCCGGCGTCACCACGGTGACCGAGCTGGTCGAGCACCTGCGCGGCCAGGGGCCCCACTACGTACGCGCGTTCCAGGAGATGAAAGCCGTGCGCGTGGCGGTCAACCAGCAGTACGTGCCGTTCGACCACCCGCTCGACGACCGCGACGAGGTGGCGTTCTTCCCGCCCGTGACCGGCGGCTGACATGATCCGGGTCCAGGAAGCGGACTTCGACGTCGGCGCCGAGCTGGCGTCCCTCGCACCGGACAACCGGAACGTGGGGGCGATCGCCAGTTTCGTCGGCCTGGTGCGCGACCTGAGCGAGGGCGCGCAGGTCTGCGCCATGACCCTCGAGCACTATCCCGGCATGACGGAAAAGCAGCTTGGCGAGATCGAGGCCGAGGCACGGAATCGCTGGCCGCTCGAGGACGTGCTGATCGTGCACCGCGTCGGCCGCCTGGAACCCGGCGACCGCATCGTGCTGGTCGCCTGCGCCAGCGCCCATCGCGCCGCCGCCTTCGAGGCCTGCCAGTTCCTCATGGACTGGCTGAAGACCAAGGCGCCGTTCTGGAAGCTGGAAGAGGACGGCGGGGAGAAGCGCTGGGTCGAGGCCCGTGCGTCGGACGACGACGCGGCGTCCCGCTGGAACCGCGAGGACGCGGCGGAGTAGCTACTCCGCCGCCTGCGCGACCTCCGCCGGCGGGGTGCGCACCAGGGCGTCGTAGTCTTCCATCAGGTTCCGCGTGATCTCGCCGACGGTGAAGCTGTGCTCGCCGGCGATCTCGGCGATCGGCGTCACTTCCGCCGCGGTGCCGGTGATGAACATCTCCTGCGTTCGAGCCAGCTCCTCCGGCAGGAGCGCCCGCTCGACCACCTCGTAGCCGCGCGCCTGCGCCAGTTCGATCACCGTACGCCGGGTGATGCCGTCCAGGAAGCAGTCGGAGGTCGGCGTGTGGATGACGCCGTCCTGCACCAGGAAGATGTTGGCGCCGGTCGTCTCGGCCAGCTGGCCGCGCCAGTCGAGCATCAGCGCGTCGGCATAGCCGCGCGCCTCCGCCGCGTGCTTGGAGAGCGTGCAGATCATGTAGAGGCCCGCCGCCTTGGCGTGCACCGGTGCCGTCGCCGGGTCGGGCCGGCGGTACTTCGCCCAGTCCAGGCGGATGCCCTTCAGCCGCGCCTCGGGCGTGAAGTAGGACGGCCACTCCCACACCGCGATCGCCATGTGGATGGTGTTGTGCTGCGCCGAGACGCCCATCATCTCCGAGCCGCGCCACGCCACCGGGCGGACGTAGGCGTCCTTGAGGCCGCTCTCGGTCAACAGGCCGCGGCAGGCGGCGTCGATCTCCGGCACGCCGTAGGGCATGTCGAAGCCCAGGATTTCGCCCGAGAGGTACAGCCGTTCGGTATGCTCGGTCAGCTTGAAGATGTGGCCGTTGTAGGCGCGCTCGCCCTCGAAGACGCTGCTGCCGTAATGCAGGGCGTGGCTGAGCACGTGAAGGCGTGCGTCGCGCCACGGAATCAGGCGCCCGTCGAACCAGATCGCGCCGTCGCGATCGTGAAAGGGAATCAAGGACATGGCGGAACGGTCCCGGTCTTGAGCGCCGAACGGCGACAGTTTGTTCCAAAAGCTGCTTGCCACTAGTAAGCATCGTTCGCTAAATAAGTCAACATGGCTGACCTTAAATCCGGTGTGAACCTCCTCTTCCTGCGCGAGGAGGAGCTGCGCCAGGCGATGGAGTTGCTGTTCTTCGCCTACCGCGACTTCACGTCGGAGCCGGACGGCATCCTTTCGAAGCACGGCTTCGGCCGGGCGCACCACCGGGTGATCTACTTCGTCGGCCGCAACCCGGGGATCAGCGTCTCCGAGCTGCTGGGCATCCTGAAGATCACCAAGCAGAGCCTGTCGCGCGTGCTGGGCCAGCTGGTCGAGCGCGGCTACATCCAGCAGCGGCCCGGGCCCACCGACCGCCGCCGGCGCCACCTGGAACTGACCGAGAGCGGCCGCACGCTGGAGCGCGAGCTGACCGCCAACCAGATGCGCCGCATCGCCCGCGCCTACCGCGAGGCCGGCGCGGAGGCCGTCGACGGTTTCCGCCGCGTCTTGGTCGGCGTCATCAACAACGAGGACCGGGCGCACTTCCCGGCGCTGGTCGCGGGCCCCCGCCGCCGGGGTTAGCGCGACCGGGGTTAGCGTGGCCAGGTGTTAGCGCCGCCGGGGGCGCCGCCGCTATACTCCGTGCATGGCCGAGGACCTGCCGCACATCCTGGTCGTCGACGACGACACGCGGCTGCGCGAGCTTCTGGCGCGCTTCCTGAGCGAGAACGGCTTCCGCGTCACCACGGCGACGGACTCGGCGGACGCACGCGCGCGCATGCGGGCGCTGGCCTACGACGTCATCGTGCTGGACGTGATGATGCCCGGCGAGAGCGGCCTGGAGCTGACCGAAGAACTGCGCCGCATGGGCGACGTGCCGATCCTGCTGCTCACCGCCATGGCCGAGCCGGAGGACCGCATCGCGGGGCTCGAGCGCGGCGCCGACGACTACCTGCCGAAGCCGTTCGAGCCGCGCGAGCTGTTGCTGCGCCTGCGCGCCATCCTGCGGCGCACGACGACGCCGGTCCCGGCCGGGGCCGACCCGCTGGTGCGCCTGGGCCCGTGCCTCTACGACCCCGACCGCGGCGAGCTGCGCCGCAACGGCGAGCGCGTGCGGCTGACCACCGCCGAGCAGCGCCTGCTGACCGTCCTGGCCGCCAGCGCCGGCGCCACGGTGAGCCGCGAGGACCTGGGCGAGCGGGCGCAGCTCTCCGGCAACACCCGCGCCATCGACGTGCAGATCACGCGCTTGAGACGCAAGATCGAGAGCGACCCGCGCGACCCGCGCTACCTGCACACCGTGCGCGGCCAGGGCTACATGCTGCAGCCGGATTAGGGGCGCGGGATTGGCCGGTCCGGTAGCGCCCAAATCGCGCCTCAATCGGGCTATACTCCGGCTGCCGCCAGCCGTTCCCCAGCATAGCCGACGCCCGTGGTGAGACACCCGATCAAGCGCTTTCTGCCCCTCTCGCTGTTGGGCCGGTCGCTGCTGATCATCATCGTGCCGCTGGTGCTGTTGCAGGTCGTGTCGGCAATCATCTTCTTCGAACGCCACTGGACCAACGTGACGCGCCGCGCGGCCGACAGCCTGACCGGCGAGATCGCCACCGTGATCCGCATGCTGAACCGCGCCGGCGACGACGCGACCGAGGCCCGCTGGGCGCTGCACCTGGCGCGCCAGAACATGGACCTGCGCATCACGCTGGAGCCGGGCACCGAGCTGCCGCGGCCCCTGCGCGGGCCGCGCAGCACGCTCGAGCGGCTGCTCGAACAGTCGCTCGACAACGGCCTCGCCTACCCGCTGGTCGTCGACAGCCGCGCCGGCGAGCGCGACCTGGCGGTCGACGTCGAGCTGCCGCGCGGCGTGCTGCACGTGCTGGCCCAGCGCGAGCGCCTGGTCACCTCGACGACCTACATCTTCATCATGTGGATGGTCGGCGCCTCGCTGGTGCTGGCGACCATCGCCATCATGTTCATGCGCAACCAGGTGCGACCCATCAAACGGCTGGCGCGCGCGGCCGACGCCTTCGGCAAGGGCCGCGACGTGGTCACGTTCCGGCCCTCCGGCGCCACCGAGGTGCGCCAGGCCTCGGCCGCCTTCATCGCCATGCGCGACCGCATCCGGCGCCAGCTGCAGCAGCGCACGGACATGCTGTCCGGCGTCAGCCACGACCTGCGCACGCCGCTCACGCGCATGAAGCTGCAGCTCGCCATGTTGGGCGACGGGCCGGAGATCGACGAGCTGAAGTCCGACGTCACCGAGATGGAGCGCATGATCGAGGGCTACCTCACCTTCGCCCGGGGCGAAGGCACCGAGGCGCCGGTCGCGACCGAGATCGGCGCGCTGTTGACGGAGGTGGCGCGCGGCGCCCGGCGCAACGGCGCCGTCGTCGATCTGCACGTCGAGCAGCCGGTGACGCTGCCGCTCCGGCGCGAGGCATTCAAGCGCAGCATCAGCAATATCCTGATCAACGCCGCGCGCTACGCCCACCACGTGGCGGTGCGCGCCGGCGAGCACCGTGGCGCCGTCGAGATCACCATCGACGACGACGGCCCCGGCGTGCCGCCGGAGAAGCGCGAGGAGGTGTTCCGCCCGTTCTACCGCATCGACGGCTCGCGCAACCCGGACACCGGCGGCACCGGCCTGGGCCTGACCATCGCCCGCGACATCGTCCGCGGCCATGGCGGCGACCTGACGCTGGAAGACGCCCCCACCGGCGGCCTGCGCGCGCGGATCAGGGTGCCGCTGTAGGACGGAGCGGTGACAAAAACACCCCCCACCCTAACCCTCCCCCTCAAGGGGGGAGGGAAACTCTCTTCCCTCTCAGCCACCTAGCCACTCTTCCCTTCAAACAAATAGCCCCTCCTCCTCGAAGGGGGAGGGTTGGGGTGGGGGTGACAGGTTTTTCGAAAGAGGCAGTCCGCGCGTCTCCTACACCTCTTCCCACGCCCCGCTCTCGGCGGAGCGGAAGACGGCGTCGATGACCTTCATGTTGGCGATGGCGTCCTCCAGCGGGATCGGCTGCTCGCGCTGGCCGCGGATCGCCGCCGAGAACGCGTCGCCGGCGATCTGGTACTGGTCGGCGACGTCGAAGGTCTCGGTGCGCACGTTGCCGCCGGTGGCGCCGCCCGCCTCGTTGCCGTCGTCGATGAAGATGCGGTTCGGCCGGTCGGGCGGGGCGTTGAACGGGATCTCGACCTCGATGCGCCCCTTGGTGCCGAGGATCTGGCTGCGCTGGTAGGGCACCAGCTGGGTCGAGACGACGAAGGTCGCGTGGCCGTTGGGAAAGTCCATCAAGCCACTGGTCAGCCGGTCGGTCTTGAAGTCCGGGTCGCGCTCGATCAGCGACACCACGCGGCGCGGCTCGTCCTCGAACAGGAACCGCGAGGTAGTGATCGCGTAGCAGCCGATGTCCATCAGGCCGCCGCCGCCGATGTCGGCGATGTTGCGCACGTTCGCCGCGTCGACGTTGTAGTAGCTGAACAGCGTGTCGACGGCGCGCAGCTCGCCGATGGCGCCCTCGCGCACCAGCTCGCGCGCGCGCAGCCATTGCGGGTTGGTGCGCACCATGAAGGCTTCCTGGATCATGACGCCGGTGCGATCGCGCACTTCCAGGAGGCGCGCCGCGTCGGCCGCGTCCATGCCCAGCGGCTTCTCGCACAGCACGTGCTTGCCGGCCTCCGCCGCCTTGGCCGTCCACTCGACGTGCAGGTGGTTGGGCAGCGGGTTGTAGATCGCCTCGATCTCCGGGTCGGCCAGCAGTTCCTCGTAGCTGCCGTAGGCCTTGGGGATGCCCAGTTCGTCGGCCGCGGCCTGGGCGCGTGCCGCGTCGCGCGAGGAGATCGCCGCGATGCGGCAGTGCTCGCCCGTCTGCATCGCCGGGATGACCTTCTTGACGCCGATATCGGCGGTGCTGATGACGCCCCAGTTCACCGGGTCCATGTTGCTCCTCCCTCTTGTCTCTCTGTTTCGTGTCCGCTGGAGCGGGCCGGCGCGGCCAATCAAACGAACAACTTCAATACAACTTGCCGCCGTCGGGCACCGGGCGTTCCGGCGCGATCAGCACGACCTCGCCGTCGGCGTCCGGGAAGCCCAGGACCAGGATCTCCGACATGAACTTGCCGATCTGCCGCGGCGGGAAGTTGACGACCGCGGCGACCTGGCGCCCGACCAGCGTGTCGGGCGCGTAGTGCCGCGTGAGCTGGGCCGAGGCCTTGCGCTCGCCCAACTCCGGGCCGAAGTCGACCCACACCCTGAGCGCCGGCCGGCGCGCCTGCGGGAACGGCTCGGCGCGGACCACGGTGCCGACGCGGATGTCGACCGCCTGGAATTCCTCGTAGCCGATCGTCACGCCCGCCTCCCCAATGAGCCCCGCCCGCAAAGCCGCGCACGCTAACAACCGCGCGCGCGGCGACACAAGGGTCAGGGGACAAATAGGAGGCCCGCCCGGCGGGCCCGGCAGCAAGAAAGGCCGGCCCGTGGGGCCGGCCCCGTCTCCAGCTCGGCTGGCCGCGGCGGCTACTTGGCCGACTTGGCGATCGTCTGGATTTCCTCGAAGCTCTGGGCGACACGCTTGTTGATCGTCTCCAGCGCCTCGACCTGCGCCTTGGAGACCATCTCGCTCAGCTCGCGCATGTTCGAGACGGCATGCTCGAAGGCCTGCTTGGCCAGCTCGGCCTGCTTGCCGACCTTGTCTTCCGGGCTGGCGGTCATCAACTCCTGCGCCGCCTTGCCGTATTCCTCCATGCTGGACTGCAGGATCTCGGCCTGCCGCTTGGCGACGGCCTGCATCCCTTCCAGCGCGAGGTTGTTCGCCGCCTGCAGCGCCGCGAGGTTGCGCTGCTGCGTTGACATCATGGCCTCGACGTCGACGCCGGGGACCTTGAAGTCCTGCATCATGTTGGCGAAGTCGAAGTCGAGAAACGGGTTGCTCTGGGTCTTGGCCATCATCCTCTCCGCACATCGGGCACGGCATTGTGCGCCGCACAATACGGCCGGAATATGATCGCCGGCCGCGGCAGCGTCAACGGTTGTTTTTGCACTGCAGCATCGCGCGCGGGGCGCGATGACGACGGGCCCCGTGCGGGCCGGCGTCAGCCGCCTTCGGCGGCGGGGGCGTCGTCGGCCGGGCCTTCTGGGGCCCCCTTCGCGCCCGGGTCCCAGCCGCCGAACGGCAGCAGGCGCTCGAACCGGTCGAGGTTGCGGTCCAGGGCCGCCATGGTGTGCGCGAGATCGGGTTCGTCGTCGCCGAGCCAGACGCGCAGGGTGGCGAGATAGACCATGCCCAACACCTTGACTCTCAAGGCGCCGCCCACGCCGGTCACGTCGAAGCCCGCGGCGGTCAGCATCCAGGCCATGGAGCGCGCGAACAGCGGCACCATCATCAGCGCCGCCGGCGGGTCGCGCGGCAGGTCGGCGGCCAGCGCGGCGACCGCCTCCTTGTTGGGCGCCAGCGCGTCGAGCCGGCGCATGACGACGTCGAACAGCCGGTCGCGGCGCGGCTCCCCGGCGTCCTCCGGCGCGGTGCCGGAGAGCACGGCGCGGTCGATGCGGCGTTCGAACGCCGCCAGCACGTGCAGCTTCGACGAGAAGGCCGGGTAGAGCTCGACGAGGGGCACGTCTGCGGCTTCGGCGATGTCGGCGAGCGCGATGTCGCGCCAGCCGCGCGCCGCGGCCAGGGTCAGGACGGCCTCGACGACGCGGTCTTCGAGACTCGCCTTGGCTTTTCCTGCTGGGCGTTTTGCCATGGCCCAAGCCTATCGCGGCGCTTGCGGCGTGTTAAGCCGCACCGGCGGCACGGCTATCGCGATCACGCCAATTCGCGCGAACGGCGCGCCGCGGCGGCCACCGCGCGGCGCATCAGGGCCCCCAGCCCGTCGTCGGCCATCAGCACGTCCAGCGCCGCCGCCGTCGTGCCGCCGCGGCTGGTGACGTTCTGGCGCAGGGTTGCGGCCGTATCCTCCGACCGGCGCAGCAATTCGCCGCTGCCGGCGACCGTGGCGCGTGCCAGTTGCATCGCCAGTTCCGGCGCCAGCCCCTCCGCCTCGCCGGCCGCCGCCATCGACTCGACCAACAGGAAGACGTACGCCGGGCCGCTGCCGGAGACTGCTGTGACGGCGTCGATCAGGCCCTCGTCGTCGACCCAGGCGACGTCGCCGACGGCCGCCATGAGATCGGCGCAGCCGTCGCGCTGGCCGGCCGAGACATGGGGGTTGGCGCAGAGCACGGTGATGCCGTGGCCGACGGCCGCCGGCGTGTTGGGCATGGCGCGCACGATCGCGGCGCCGGCGCCCAGATAGCCCTCGAAGGCGGCGATCGTCTGGCCGGCGGCGATCGACAGGAACACCGTCTCGGGGCCGACGAAGCGGGCGTAGGGCGGCGCCACCTCCGCCATGACCTGCGGCTTGACGGCGAAAACGACGACCGTCGGGGCCAGATCGGGCGGCAGCTCGTCGACCGCGTCGGCCCGGGCGACGCCGCGCGCGGCGAAGGCGTCGAGGTGCGGCCCTGCCGCCGGCTCGACGACGGTCACGTCGCCCGGAGCCATGCCCTGGCCGAGCCAGCCGTCGAGCAGCGCGCTGCCCATCTTGCCGCACCCGACGAGCAGCAGGGGCGCCGGCAGGCTCATGGCCGTATCGCGGCGCCGCTCACGCCTCGCCGGCGGTGTCGAGCATCGCCGCGGCGATGGCGTCGGCCGGCGTGCGGCCGCCCCAGATGACCAGCTGGAAGGTGGGGTAGAAGCGCTCGACCTCGGCGACGGCGATGTCGACCAGGTCCTCGACCTGCTCCGCCGAGGCGCCGCGGCTGCCGCGCAGCAGCAGGGAATGGCGGTAGGACGGCAGGCCCTCGCGCGCCGTCAGGTCAAAATGGCCGATCCACATGCGGTCGTTGACCAGCGCAAGTAGCTCGTAGACCGGCGCGCGCTGCTCCGGCGGCACGCGCATGTCGAAGGCGCACGACAGGTACAGCGAACGGGTCTCGTCGTCCCAGGCCAGCACCAGGTGGAAACCACACCAGCGCCCGGTGACCTCGACGACCAGTTCGTCGTGGCCGGTGCGCTCGCTCGGCCAGTCGTGGGCAAGCGCGATCTCCTCGGCGAGGTCCAGCGGATTGGCGGCTTCATGGGGACGTTCCAGCGTCAGCAGGGTCATCGACGCGCCTCCTTGTCGCGGCGGCCCCGGGTCGCGGCGCGTTGCGCTGCAGACCCGTGCCGCCCTTGCGTCCTGCGGAGTAGATGGCGCCAGATGTTGGGACTGACGCTACACCTTGCGGCGGGCGGCTCATAGAGCGCTACAGTTAGTAGACTGTCATACGGCGATTGGGCGCCGCAACCGTCTTTTGGTGACTGTATGGGGACAACTCCGCCGCGGCCCTGCGGCGACTCGGACGCCGCTCAGTCGTCCGGCGGCGTCTCGGGTTTCTTGACCGGCGCCTTGCGCGGCCGCGGCTTGGCCTTGGGCGCCACGGCGGCGGCGAGCCGCGCCTCCAGCGCCGCGACACGATCGGCCAGGTCCTCCTGCGCCGCCCGCGCCGTCGCGGCCATCTCCTTGACGGCGTCGAAGTCCTCGCGCGGCACCAGGTCCAGTTCGCCCAGCTTGCGTTCCAGGCGGTGGCGGACCTGCGCCTCGATCTCGCGGCGCATGCCGGCGACGACGCCGGCGGCGCCGCTGGCGACGCGGGCTAGGTCGTCGAGGATCGGGTTGCGAGTCTGCATGACGGTCATATGACGGTGGCGGGCGCTGGCTAGCATATGGGCGGGCCGCGGCGCCGTGCAACCGGACCCGTCGCCGCACGGCCGCGCTGATTGCGGCGCCCGCATGCGCTCCCTATAACGGCGCGGCCGAAACATACGGAGCGGCGCATGATCCTGATCACCGGCGGCGCCGGGTTCATCGGCTCGAACCTGGCGGCGGGGCTGGAGGCGGCGGGCGCCGGCCCGCTCGCCGTCTGCGACAGCCTGGGCAGCGGCGACAAGTGGCGCAATATCGCCAAGCGTGGCCTGGCCGACCTGGTGGCGCCGGAGCGGCTCGACGCCTGGCTGGGCGACCACGCGCAGCAGGTCGAAGCGGTGTTCCACATGGGCGCGATCTCGACCACGACCGAGCGCGATGCCGACCTGATCGCGGAGACCAACATCCGCCTCAGCATGCGCCTGTGGCAGTGGTGCGCGCGCCACGACGCCCGCTTCGTCTACGCCTCCTCCGCCGCGACTTACGGCGACGGCGCGGCCGGCTTCGACGACGACCCAGGACCCGAGGCGCTGGCGCGGCTCAAGCCGATGAACGCCTATGGCTGGTCGAAGCTGGCCTTCGACCGCTGGGCGGTGAACCAGGTGGCGCTGGGCGGCGCGCGGCCGCCGCAGTGGGCCGGCCTGCGCTTCTTCAACGTCTACGGCCCCAACGAGTACCACAAGGGCGCACAGCAGAGCGTCGTGCCCCAGCTCTACCGCCAGATCGTCGAGGAGGGCGGCTGCCGGCTGTTCCGCTCGCACCGCCCGGACGTCGCCGACGGCGCGCAGGCGCGCGACTTCATCGCCGTCGAGGACTGCACCGACGTGATGCTGTGGCTCTACGAGACGCCGGCGGCGACGGGCCTCTTCAATGTCGGCAGCGGCACCGCGCGCAGCTTCGCCGACCTGGCCGGCGCGGTGTTCGCGGCGTTGGGGCGGGCGCCGGAGATCAGCTACATCGACACGCCGGAGGACGTGCGCGCCCAGTACCAGTACTTCACCCAAGCCCGCATGGAGCGGCTGCGCGCCGCCGGCTACGCGCGGCCCTTCACGACGCTGGAGGACGGCGTCGGCGCCTACGTGCGCGACTTCCTCGCCGCCGCCGACCCCTACCGCTGATCCGCCCGTGGCCGAGCCGCTGATCTTTCCCGGTTTCGACCCCGTCGCCCTCCAGCTCGGGCCGCTGGCGATCCGCTGGTACGCGCTGGCCTATATCGTCGGGCTGCTGCTCGGCTGGGGCTACATGGTCTGGCTGCTGCGCCGCCCGCCGCACGTGATGTCGCGCACGGACGTCGGCGACTTCGTCACCTGGGCGATCCTGGGCGTGGTGCTGGGCGGCCGGCTGGGCTTCGTGCTGTTCTACCAGCCGGCCTACTACCTGTCGCACCCGCTGGAGGTGCTCTACGTCTGGCAGGGTGGCATGGCGTTCCATGGCGGCCTGTTGGGCGTCGTCGCGGCGATCGTCCTGTTCGCCTGGCGCCGCCGGCTGCCGGTGCTGGCGGTCGCCGACCTGATCGGCTGCGCGGCCCCCATCGGCCTCTTGCTGGGGCGGATTGCCAACTTCATCAACGGCGAGCTGTTCGGCCGCGTCGGCGACGTGCCGTGGGCCATGGTCTTCCCCGGCGGCGGCCCGGCGCCGCGCCACCCCAGCCAGCTCTACGAGGCGGCGCTGGAGGGTCTGGTGCTGTTCCTGGTGCTGTTCGCCATCGCCCGCTTCAGCCGTGCCCGCTTCTACCCGGGGCTGCTCACCGGGCTGTTCCTGATCGGCTACGGCGCGGCGCGCATCGTCGTCGAGTTCTTCCGCGAGCCGGACCCGCAGCTGGGCCTGCTGATCGGTGGTGCGTCCATGGGGCAGCTCTTGTCGCTGCCGCTGGTCTTGGCCGGCATCGCTTTCGTGCTGTGGGCGTGGCGCCGGCCGATCGAGACGGCGTGACGCCGCTCCTGGCGCGCCTTGCCGAGCGCATCCGGCGCGACGGGCCGCTCGGCGTCGACGCCTACATGGCGCTGGCGCTGGACGACTACTACGCCGCCCGCGACCCGCTGGGCACGGACGGCGATTTCACCACGGCGCCCGAGATCAGCCAGCTGTTCGGCGAGATGCTGGGCCTGTGGTGCGCCGACCTGTGGCAGCGCGCCGGCCGGCCGGCGCCGTGGCGGCTGGTCGAGCTGGGCCCCGGCCGCGGCACGCTGATGGCCGACGCCCTGCGCGCGCTCGCCACCGTGCCGGCCTGCCGCGACGCCGCCCGCGTGCACCTGGTCGAGACCAGCCCGGCCCTGCAGGCCCGCCAGGCGGCGGCGCTGGCCGACGCCGCGCCTGCCTGGCACGTGACGCTCGCCGACGTGCCGCCGGGGCCGACGCTGCTGCTGGCCAACGAGTTCTTCGACGCCTTGCCGGTGCAGCAGCGCATCGCCACCGCCGACGGCTGGCGCGAACGCCGGATCGGTCTCGACGGCGACCGCCTGGTCTTCGTCGCGGGGCCGCCGGCGGACGGCCCGGACGCCCCGCCCGGCACGATCATGGAGGTGGCGCCGGCGCGCGACGACTGGATGCGCGCCGTCGCGACGCGCCTGACCCGGCACGGCGGCGCGGCGCTGGTGGTCGACTACGGCCCGGCGGAGAGCGCCGTCGGCGAGACGCTGCAGGCGGTGCGCGGCCACGCCTACGCCGACGCGCTGGCGACGCCCGGCGAGGCCGACCTGACGGCGCACGTCGACTTCGCCGCTCTTGCCGAGACCGCCCGCGCGGCCGGCGCCCAAGTTCACGGCCCCGCGACGCAGCGGGATTTTCTGGTGGCGCTGGGCATCCTGCCGCGCGCCGAGGCGCTGGCCGGCGGCGCCCAACCGGCCGCCCGCCGGGGCCTCGAGACCGGCCTCGAACGCTTGATCGGTCAGCGCCACATGGGCACCCTGTTCAAGGCGATGGCGGTGACGGGGCGGAACGCGCCCCGGCCCGCCGGTTTTGCCTGAGGGTCGGGGGTGCCAGGAATGATGGTAACCGCGGGACCGCTCGACGAGTTGCCGGGCGTGCGCCACGGCTTCTTCGGCCGCAAGGGCGGCGTCAGCGACGGCATCTACGCGAGTCTCAACTGCGGTTTCGGCTCGGACGACAGCGCGGCGCTGGTGGCGGAGAACCGGGCCCGCGCGGCCGGCCGGCTGGGCGTCACCGCGGCGCAGATCCTGACGCTCTACCAGACCCACTCGCCCGACGTGACGACGGTGACCGAACCGTGGGCGCCGGAGGCGGCGCCGCGCGGCGACGCGCTGGTCACCGACCGCCCCGGCCTGGCGCTGGGTCTGTTGACCGCCGACTGCGCGCCGGTGCTGCTGGCCGACGCCGCGGCCGGCGTGGTCGGCGCCGCGCACGCCGGCTGGCGCGGCGCGCTCTCGGGCATCGTCGAGGCGACGGTCGCGGCGATGCAGGCGCTTGGCGCCACGGCCGAGGGCACGGTCGCGGCTATCGGCCCGACCATCGCCCGGCGCTCCTACGAGGTCGGGCCCGGGTTCCCGCAACCGTTCCTGGACGACGACCCGGAGAGCGAGCGGTTTTTCGTCGCCGGCGCCCGCGCGGGACACTGGCACTTCGACCTGGCGGGCTATGTCGCCTGGCGTCTGGCCCGCGCCGGCGTCGCCCGCGTCGCCCTGTTGCCGCACGACACCTGCGCGGATGCCGTTCAGTATTTCAGCTACCGCAGATCGTGCCACAATCAGGAACCGGACTACGGCCGCAACCTGTCGGCCATCTGTCTGGTCGGCTGACCATGCCGTACCTGGTGATGCTGATGGCCCTAGGGGTGCTGGGACTGGTGGCGAGCTGTGTCCTGTAGCCGCGTCATCGCGGCGTTGCTGCTGGTGCTTGGCGCGGCGTGCCAGCCGCTGCCGAAGCCGTTCAGCCATGTCGAGCCCGACCACGCGATGCTCTACCTGCCGGACCGCGGCGGCATTATCGTGCAGCCCATGGCCGACGCGCCGCCGCAGACCTCGGCCGCCCTGTCGATCGCCATGGTCTACGCCCTGCAGCAGGCCAACGTGCCGGCGCAGACCCATGGCGGCAACGCCGAGAGCGCCTTCCTCTTGAGCCGCATCGTCGACCCCGGCCACGACGCCCACATCCTGTGGGAGCTCTACGACGGCGCCGGCGAGCCGATCGGCGAGCACCAGCAGAGCATCGAGGGCACGCCGATCCCGGCCTGGGCGGCAGGCGACCCGTTGTTGATGGCCGACCTGGCCAACGCCGCGGCGCCGGAGATCGCCGCCATGGTGCAGGAGCAGCTGTGGGCCGAGGCCGAGCCGACGAAAGTCCACGTCGCCCCGGTCGTCGGCGCGCCGGGCGACGGCGGCCTGAGCCTGACCCGGGCGGTGAAGGCGAAACTGATCGAGATCGGCACGGAACTGCGCGACGAGCCCGGCGCGAACACCGTGACGCTGGCCGGTGCCGTCGACCAGCAGCCGCTGCCGGGCGGCCAGGAGGTCATGCTGACGCTGACCTGGACCCTGTTCGACGCGGAGGGCGTCGAGATGGGCGCGATCAGCCAGTCGAACGCCATCCGCAAGGGCAGCCTGGACGGCGCCTGGGGGCCGCTGGCGGTCTACATCGCCGAGTTCGTCGCCGCCGGGGTCAGCGACCTGCTCCTCGAGGTCGACCGGCGCCGCGCGGAGTCGGCCGAAGACGGCGACAGCACCGGCAGTTGAAGCGCGGCCCGGGCCCGTTTCGCAGGCGCCGCCACGCCCTGTTTACAGCCCCGTGACAGCTTGATAAGAGTCCCCGCGTTTGGACGGGGGTACGCGCCTTCGCCAGGGGGATTCGGCGCGGTGGAGCCGCCAGGAACGAGGCGGCCGTAAGGCGATACCAGCCATGAAGTTGCTCGCGTGCAACAGCAACCGCCCGGTCGCCGAGGCGATTGCCGCCTACCTCAACCTGCCCCTCACCGAGGCCAGCATCCGGCGCTTCTCCGACATGGAGGTGTTCGTCGAGATCCTGGAGAACGTGCGCGGCGAGGACGTCTTCGTCATCCAGTCGATCTCCTACCCGGCGAACGACAACCTGATGGAGCTGTTGGTCGCGCTCGACACGCTCAAGCGCGGCTCGGCCCGGCGCATCACCGCGGTCGTGCCCTACTACGGCTATGCCCGGCAGGACCGCAAGACCGGCCCGCGCACGCCGATCTCGGCCAAGCTGGTCGCCGATCTCCTGACCGTCGCCGGCGCCCACCGCGTCCTGACGATGGACCTGCACGCGGGCCAGATTCAGGGCTTCTTCGACATCCCGGTCGACAACCTGTTCGCCGCCCCGCCGTTCGCCAAGGACATCGCCGAGACCTACAACGGCGAGCGCCTGGTGGTGGTCTCGCCGGACGTCGGCGGCGTGGTGCGGGCGCGCTCCGTCGCCAAGCGGGTTGACGCCGAACTCGCCATCATCGATAAGCGCCGCGATCGGGCCGGCGTGTCCGAGGTGATGAACATCATCGGCGAGGTCGACGACCGTCGCTGCGTCCTGGTCGACGACATCGTCGACTCGGCCGGCACCTTGTGCAACGCCGCCGAGGCCCTGATGGACGCGGGCGCGTCCGCGGTCTCCGCCTACGTCACCCACGGGGTGCTGTCGGGCGGGGCGGTCGGGCGCGTCGCCGCATCGCCGCTGGAGAGCCTGGTGCTGACCGACAGCATCCAGGCGACCGAGGCGGTGCGGGTGGCGAACAACATCCGGCAGATCACCATCGCGCCGTTGCTGGGCGAGGCGATCGACCGGATCAGTTCGGAGTCCTCGGTCTCGAGCCTGTTCGACTGACCGACCGCGCGTCGGGGGCACCCTTGGAGGCCCCGGCGTGCGGCGTCGCCGCCCGTGGACGGTCCGCGGGCGGTCTACACAAAGGAGTTCTGCGCCATGGCAGACATCGGCAGCTTGCCGGCGGAGCCGCGCGACCGGGTCGGTAAGGGGGCCACCCGGGCATTGCGCCGCACCGGCCGCGTTCCCGCGGTGATCTACGGCAGCAAGGAAGACCCCCTGAGCGTCTCGCTGGACCCCAAGATGCTGGACCGCGAGCTCAATTCGCCCGGCTTCTTCGCCCGGCTCTACGACGTCGCGGTCGACGGCGGCACGCACCGCGTGCTGCCGCGCGACGTGCAGTACGACGTCGTGCGCGACACGCCGATCCATGTGGACTTCCTGCGCGTCGGCGCGACGACCCGGCTGAACGTCAACGTGCCGGTGCGCTTCGTGAACGAGGAGGAGTGCGAGGGCCTGCGCCGCGGCGGCGTGCTCAACGTCGTGCGCCACGAGATCGAGCTGAGTTGCCGCGCGGACTCGATCCCGCCCGAGCTGATCGCGGACCTGACGGGGCTGGACATCGGCGCCTCGATCCACATCAGCGACATCGCGCTGCCCGAGGGCGTCACGCCGACGATCGACGACCGCGACTTCACCGTCGCGACCATCGCCGCGCCGACCGTGGTCGCCGAGCCCGAGGTCGAAGAGGTCGAAGGCGAGGAGATCGAGGGCGAAGGCGAGGAGGTCGAAGGCGAGGCCGCCGAGGGCGAGGCCGAGGCCACCGAGGAAACGTGACGGCACGGCGCCCCTTGACGGGGCGCCGGCCTCCCGGCCCCGCGCGCGTCCGCTCGGAGAGCAACCATGCTGCTGCTGGTCGGCCTGGGCAATCCGGGCGAGCGCCATGCCCGGAACCGCCACAACATCGGCTTCATGGCCGTCGACCGGGTCGCCGAGACGCATGGATTCAGCACCTGGCGCTCGCGCTTCCAGGGCCTGGTGGCCGAGGGCCGCGTGGCCGGCGACAAGGTGCTGGCGCTCAAGCCCCTGACCTACATGAACGAGAGCGGCCGCAGCGTCGGCGAGGCCATGCGCTTCTACAAGCTCGACCCGACCGACGTGCTGGTCTGCTACGACGAAATCGACCTGGCGCCAGGCAAGGTGCGGGTGAAGACCGGTGGCGGCGCGGCCGGCCATAACGGCATCCGCTCGATCGCCGCGCATATCGGGGCGGATTTCCGGCGCGTGCGCCTGGGCGTCGGCCACCCGGGCGAGAAGGGCAAGGTGCACGGCCACGTGCTGTCGGACTTCGCCAAGGCCGACCGCGACCTGCTGGAGCGTGAGCTGGACGCGGTGACGGACGCCTTCCCGCTGCTGGTCGAGGGCCGCGACAGCGACTTCATGAGCCAGGTCGCGGCGGTGATCAACCCGCCGCGCAAGGGTCCGTCGAAACCGCCGGACACGCCGGATTCGCCGGGCGACACGACCGAAGACGGCCCAGCGAAGACCGCGTTGGGCGCGGCGCTGGGTCGCGCGCTCGGCAGCCTCCGCCGCCCCTGACCTCCAGGCTAACCTCCCATGGGCTTCAACTGCGGCATCGTCGGCTTGCCGAATGTCGGCAAGTCGACGCTGTTCAACGCGCTGACGGCCACCGCCCAGGCGCAGGCGGCGAACTACCCGTTCTGCACCATCGAGCCCAACGTCGGCATCGTCGCCGTGCCCGACGCGCGCCTGGAACGCATTGCGGCGCTGGCCAAGTCGCCGAAGGTGATACCGACGCAGCTGGAGTTCGTCGACATCGCCGGGCTGGTGCGTGGCGCCAGCAAGGGCGAAGGCCTGGGCAACCGGTTCCTGGCCAACATCCGCCAGGTCGACGCCATCTGCCACGTGCTGCGCTGCTTCGAGAGCGGCGACGTGACCCACGTCGCCGGCGACATCGACGCCGTGCGCGACGCGGAGACGGTCGAGACCGAACTCATGCTGGCCGACCTGGAGAGCCTGGAGCGGCGCCAGGAGGCGGCGATCAAGCGCGCCCGCGGCGGCGACAAGGAAGCGAAGGCGGCACTGAAGGCGATCGAGCCCGCGCTCGCGGCCTTGCGCGACGGCCGGGCGGCGCGCACCCTCGCCGTGTCGGATACGCTGCGCCCCGCTCTCGACGCGCTGCAACTGCTCACCGCCAAGCCGGTGCTCTACGTCTGCAACGTCGATGAGGACGCCGCCGCGTCGGGCAATGCCGACAGCGCCCGGATCGCCGAGTTGGCGGCGCGCGAGGGCGCGGAGGCGGTCGTCATCTCGGCCGCCATCGAGGCCGAGGTCGCGGCCCTCGACGACGCCGGCGAGCGGGCCGACTACCTGGCGTCGCTGGGCCTCGAGGAGTCGGGCCTCGACAAGGTGATCCGCGCCGGCTACGCGCTGCTCGACCTGGTCACTTTCTTCACGGCGGGGCCGAAGGAGGCGCGCGCCTGGACCGTGCGCCGCGGCACGCCAGCGCCCGAAGCGGCGGGCCAGGTCCACACCGACATGCAGCGCGGCTTCATCCGCGCGGAGACGATCGCGTTCGACGACTTCGTCGCCTGCGGCGGCGAGCAGGGGGCGAAGGACGCCGGCCGCATGCGCCAGGAGGGCAAGGACTACGTCGTCCAGGACGGCGACGTCATGCTGTTCCGCTTCAACGTCTAGGTGGGTGTCGGCACAATTGCATCGCTATCGGGTTTCTGGCACTCCTGACCCATGACCCGTACGGCGCGCTTCGTATTCCGCCTCATCGTCGGCGCCGCCTTCGGCGCCACGCTGACGACGGCCGCTGCGGCGCAGATTGATGACTCGACGGCACGGAACGCGCGCCAGTTGCTGGGCGCGGACGGCATCGGCCGGCAGCTCGTCAGCCTGATCAACTTCTCCTCGCTGCCCGCGGTCAGCTTCGCGACGTTCACCGTCGACAGGCCCGACAACGGCCGCGACGCGACGCTGAGTGGCGGCAAGATTCCGGTCGAGTTCGTTGTGCCGTTCCGCGACAGCGACATCGGGCTGCAGGTTGCGTTGAGTGTCGGCCTCGTCGATTTCGAGGAGCCGTTCGACCTGCCGGATGGCGAAGGCGGCGACCTGACGTTCGAATCGGAGAGGCGTGTGATCTCCGGGCTGGTCGGCGGTGGCCCCAGATTCCCCGTGCTGTTCGACGACTTCTACATCACGCCGATGATCATGGGCGGCATCGCCACGATCGACAACGAAGCGCGCTTTTTCAACCGCGCGGCCGAAATCCTCGACCCCAACACGGAGTTGTTCCTGCTCAACTGGACCGTCGACACCACGATCATCGCCGGCACGCTGCAGTTCGATTACGAGTATCGCAACGACGAGGATTGGCTCGAGGTCTGGGCGCAAGCGACGCACTCGTATATGGACGCCTTCAACTACCCGGACGAGGCGCTCAACTTCAAGGGCCACAGCGACGTCATTGGCGGCTTCGTGCGCTACAACCGAGAGACCGACTGGCAGGTCTGGGACCAGCCGCTGGGGTGACACCTGATCGCCTCCAATACCTCGCTCGCCGGCGAGGACGCCTCGGCGCTGGGCTTCAACTACATCTTCGGCGCCGGCGGCGGCCTGACGATTTTTCCGACGGCCGACGTCATTCCTTTCGAGGGCGCGCGATTTACCGCCCAGGGCATGGCCGGCGACAACATCACCGGCGTCTCGCTGAGCCTCTCACTGATCTGGTGAGGGGAGCAAGACGGCGCCGCCGCGAGCTGCGACGGCGCCGTAGTCCCCCGGGGTCGTCTCGACCCTTGCTGGTCGGGGAGAGAGGATTCGAACCTCCGGCCCCTACGTCCCGAACGTAGTGCTCTACCAGGCTGAGCTACTCCCCGGGCGGGCGCGCGGTATATAGCCGCTCGCCGCGGCCTTTGCAACGAGACCTGCCGGGCGCCCGGCTCTCACCCGATCGTGACTCGCAAGTGAGCCGCCGGCCGGGTTCGGTGGCGCCGGAGAGGCGGCGCCGGTCGGCCCTTGGATACGACCCCGGCGCGTGCCCGACGGACAGGATCGAGGGGGTGAGGGATGCGGATTGTGAAGCTGCTGCCGGCCGGCGCGGTGGCGCTGGCGCCGGGAATTGCGACGCCGGCGCTGGCGGCCGACATCGCGGCCGGTGAGAAGGTGTTCAAGAAGTGCAAGGCCTACCACGTCGTCGACCCGGCGAAGAAGAGCAAGGCGACGGGCCCGAACCTGTTCGGCGTCTATGGCAGCGCCGCGGCCGCACGCCGCGCCGACTTCAAGTACTCGAAGGCGCTGAAGGCGTCCGGCCTGACCTGGGACGAGGTCACGCTGGACAAGTGGCTGACCAAGCCGAAGTCGCTGGTCAAGAAGACCAAGATGGCCTTCCCCGGCCTCAAGAAGGAGGCCGACCGCGCCAACGTGATCGCCTACCTGAAGACTCTGGGCGAATGACCGGCGCAGCGTCGGTCACGCTGCGACGGCGCACCCCGCTTGCGGTGTCCGGCGCGGCACGCTAAGTCCTGCCCCGGGGAATTCCAGCCGACCCGGAGGGGAGCGCATGCACCGTAGCGTCTTGACCGCCGCCGTGGCCGTGATCGGCCTTGGCCTGACCGCCGGGACCGCGTTCGCCGAGGGCGACGTCGCCGCCGGCGAGAAGGTCTACAAGAAGTGCAAGGCCTGCCACACCGTTGACAAGGACGGCAAGAACAAGGTCGGCCCCAATCTGTGGGGCATCGTCGGCAAGGACGCGGCCCAGGCCGAGTTCAAGTATTCCAAGGCGATGAAGGGCGCCGGGATCGTCTGGTCCGAGGACGTGCTCGACGCCTACCTCGCGGCGCCGCGCAAGTACGTCAAGGGCACCAAGATGGCGTTCGCCGGCCTGAAGAAAGAGAAGGACCGCGCCGACGTCATCGCCTACCTGAAGACCCTCGCCGACTGAGCGGACGACCCCACCGGCCGCGCGGCGAGCGATCGCATCCGGGCGCGATCCGCCGAGCTGGCGCCGACCGTTCTCTCACGGGGCGCGGCGTGCGACGCATCGATGTCGCTTTGCCTCTGGCCAAGTCACCCCCACCCCAACCCTCCCCCTTCAAGGGGGAGGGGGTTGTTTTTGCACGCTTTTTCCCTCCCCCCTTGAGGGGGAGGGTTAGGGTGGGGGGTGTTGCTGAGACCCATGCGAGCCCAGATCGGCCGGAGCCGGTTCCGCCTGAGCGGGCGACGCTCTACCCGGCCAGCGCCTGCTGCACTGCGGCGCGCTGGTCGTCGATGGTGATGTCGACGTAGCTGGTGATCTCCAGCCGGCGGTCCTCGTAGACGTCGTTGCTGTCCGGGTGCCCGTCGAGCCAGGCCGCGACGCAGCCGTCGCGCTGCGCCAGCAGGCGCTCGATCTGCGGCCGGAACAGGCGCAGCATCGCGCCGACCCAGCGGTTGGCCGGCCAGGACGGCTGCGCGTGGTCGATCTCGAAGGCGTCGAGCATTTGCACGACGTCGTCGGCCGCGTACCAGACCTCCCCGGTGACCCAGCGGTTGGTGGTGAACAGCCGGATCGGGTTGCCGAACTTGTCCATCGAGATGGCGATCAGGTGGCTCAGGGCGTCGTTGTCGCCCTTGGGCGCGACGAAGTGGGGCACGCGGGCCGGCTTGACGCCCTTGGGCATGCCCTTGGGCCGCATGAAGGTGTGGAAGTGGCCGTGCTCGCCGCTGCGCAGCTCCTGCGGATGCGCGTGATAGAAATATTGCGCGTTGGTCTCGCGGTCGAAGACGTCGCCCTTCGGGTAGTGGTTCCACTCGTAGAACGTGTCGCTGCCGCGCAGCAGTTCGCCGACGATGTTGTCGCCGGTCTTGGCCAGCACGCGCTGGCATTCGGCGGCGAGCGCGCCGGCCTCGTCCATCGCCGCGAGCGTGGCGCGGTCGAGCGCGCCCAGCAGCGCGGCCGTGTCGGGCCGGTCGGGCTGGGGCAGGTGCGTCTTGGCGACAAGCGGCTCAGCGGTGTTCATCGGGGACTCGCTCACGAACTCGGGCGCAACCGCCTGCGACGTAGGGAGCACGCCTCGCGGCGCGAAATCAAGTGGCCGTGACGAACGGGCCGGCCCTGCTCAGCCATTGCCGGGCACGACCAGGCGGAAGCCGATCAGGATGTGCTTCAGCGCCTGCGGCCGGGCATGGCGCGCCGCCGGCCGGCACACCCCGCAGCCCTTGTCGTCCCACGAGCCGCCCTTGACGATGAAGCGCCCGGGATCGCCGGGGCTGGTGGTCCACTCGAAGACCTGTCCGGCGGCGTCGAGCACGCCGAAGGGACTGGCGCCGCGCTGATAGCGGCCGGCGGGCTGGGTGTCGAACGGGCCGCGGTCGGCGCTGTTGAGGCGCCGCGGGTCGAAACGGTCGCCCCAGGGAAAGCGCCGGCCGTCGGTGCCACGCGCCGCCTTCTCCCACTCCAGCTCCGTCGGCAGCCGCCAGGTCTGGCCGGTGCGCTCGCTCAGCCAGGCGGCGTAGGCCCGCGCGTCGGCGTGGCTGACCAGCACCACCGGGTGGCGCTCGCGCTGCGGCGGCGGCTGCGCCGCGCCGAGCGCGTCCACGCGCCAGGCGTGGCGCCGCGCCCGCCCGTACGGGTGCGCCAGCCGGTAGCTGCGCCAGGTGCCCTCGTCGACGTCCGGCATGGCGTGCCCGGTGGCGGCGACGAACGCGGCGTACTGCGCGTTGGTGATCGGCGTCACGGTGATGCGGTAGGCCGGCAGGCGCTGCGTGCCGCGCGGCCGCTCGCGCGCGTACCATTGCCGCTGGCGGGTGACGCTGTGGCCGTAGGCGGCCTCGTCGAGCCGGTAGGCGGCCTCGCGCTCCTCGCCGTCCGAGCCGGCGATGAAGGCCCCCGCCGGCACGTCGACCAACGGCGGCACGACGACGTCCTGTGCCTGCGCGCCGACGCCGCCGATCGAAATTGCGGCGGCGACGACGGCGGACCAGCGACAGATGGGACCGCCAACCATTGCCCAGCGGTGCCACTTCGCGCGCCGCACTGTCAACCTCAGCGGAACGCGCAAGCCGAAAACGGGCGAAAACGCTGGCGTCACGCCATTGTGAGGCATGTTGACGGGCCCCTCTCGGCGCCGCGCGTACACTGCGATCCACATAGTCACCGGGCAGGTCAACCGGCCGCCGACACGTGGCCATCCAAAGAGGGAAAACAGCCGATGTTCAGCTTCAGGTCGAAACTTTTGTGTACCACGGGACTGGCCCTGTTCGTCGGCTCCAGTGCCGCTCTCGCGGCCTCGCCGGTTGCCACGTCCGCGAACGGCGTCGCGGCGCTGCCGATGGCCCAGCCGCAGCCGATGATCCAGCTTGCCGCCTGCAACCCGTGCAATCCGTGCGCGGCCAATCCGTGCAAT
>Ga0049107_10000030_pt1 | contig 40267 bp, 38 predicted proteins | sample WorMetilPIANOSA1_FD_61187 | JGI IMG/M metagenome (GOLD analysis project Ga0049107, IMG submission 61187) | Marine gutless worms symbiont microbial communities from Max Planck institute for Marine Microbiology, Germany - Olavius ilvae PIANOSA.1 | ecosystem: Host-associated > Annelida > Digestive...
GCCTGCTGGAAGAGCGCGGCATCGCGGTCGAAGTGCTGAACCGGGACGAACTGCGCCAACTCGAACCGGCGCTGGCACCGATATTCGCCCGCGCCGTGTTCCTGCCGGGCAGCGGCTCGGTCGAGAGCCCCGTGCGCCTGGTGCAGGGCTACGCGGCGCACTTCGTCGGCAACGGCGGCGCCATTGAACCGCGCAAGGTTACGCACCTTAAGCCCGCCGACGGCCGCGTCACGATTGATACCGACGGCGGTCCGGTCGCGGCGGACGCGGCGGTGATCGCCGCCGGCGCCTGGTCGAAGACCCTCGCGGCGCAGGTCGGCTGCCGCGTGCCGCTGGATACCGAGCGCGGCTACCACGCCATGTTCGCGGGCGACGGCGGCCTGCGCCACCCGGTGTTGCACAGCCGCTACGGCTACGTCGTCTCGCCCATGGCCGACGGCGCGCGCATGACCTTCGGGGCGGAGCTGGCCGGACTGCACGCGCCGCCGGACTGGCGCCGGCTGCGCGCCATGGTGCCGCGCCTGCGCCGCGCCCTGCCGGGCCTGACGGAAGAGGTGACCAGCGAGTGGCTGGGCTTCCGGCCGTCGCTGCCGGACTCGCTGCCGGTCATTGGGCAGTCGCCGGACCACCCGAGCGTGATCTTGGCTTTCGGCCACGGCCATATCGGGCTGAGTTTGAGCGCCATCACCGGGCAGTTCGTCGCCGACCTGCTGGCCGGGCGCACGCCCGAGGTGGACCTCGCACCGACGCGCGCGGACCGGTTCTGAAAAAGAAAAGGGGCGCCCTCGGGGGGAAGGGCGCCCCGTGCCGCGACCGACGGCCTGGGCAGGAACTCCGTCAGGCGCGGCGTTTCTTGACCTGCTTGTAGGCGACCGGCAGGAGCGACAGCACCGACAGGCCAACCAGCGCCGTAATGACCTCGGGCGTCAGCGCCGCGGCCGGCGAGAAGTCGTCCATGCCGTCGAAGACGCTGCCCAAGCCGGCACCGACTGAGGCATAAACGAAGGTGCCGGGCAGGATGCCGACGAACGTGGCGAGCACGTAGGGCCTCAGCGCCATGCCCATGAATGCCGGCACGATGTTGACCAGGAAGAACGGGAACAACGGCACCAGCCGCAGGACGAGCAGATAACTGAACGCGTTCTCCTGGAAGCCGGCCTCCATACGCTGCAGCGCCGAACCCGCCTTGGCGCGCAGCGCGTCGCCGAGCGCGGTGCGGGCGGCGAGGAAGATCGTCACGGCGCCAACGGTGGCGCCGACGGCGACGATCGCCGTGCCGCCAACCGAGCCGAACAGGAAACCACCGGCGACCGTCAGCACCAGGCCGCCGGGCAGCGACAGCGCCGTCGAGACGGCATAGAGCGCGACGAAGGCGGTGACCGCCAGAACGGCGTTCTGCGTAACGAAACCGGTCAGCACCTCACGGTTGTCGCGCAGCGCGTCGAAGGTCAGGTAGTCGCCGAGCCCGAGGGCGAAGAATCCGGCGATGCCGAGCGCGATCGCGGCGACCGGCGCCAGGCGGCGGACAAGCCGGCCCGTCGATGCAGGCGCGGGGCGGGCGATGTCGATCTGTGCCATTTCTCAGGTCTTCCGAACTCAACCGAGCCGCTGCAGCAGGCCGACCACGCGGCGCGTGCGGGGGCCGAACAGAGCCTCGGTGTAGTAGCTGCCGGCGGCGCGCTTATTGACCTCGCCGAGCGTGGGATAGGGCGCGATGACGTTCGCCATCGCGCCGATCTTGAGGCCCTGGCCGATCGCCAGACCCCAGGGCTGCAACAGCTCGCCGGCGCGCGGGCCGACGATGGCGGCGCCCAGGACGGCGCCCTTGGGGCCCACCACGACCTTGACGAGGCCGTCGGTCTCGCGCTCGGCCCGCGCCCGGTCGTTGTCCGCGAAGGACCAGCGCAGCACGCGCACATTGTCGCCGTGGCGCTCGCGCGCCTCCGCCTCCGAGAGGCCGACATGGGCGAGCTCAGGGTCCGTGTAGGTGACCCAGGGCACGGCCGCGTAGTCGACCTTGGCCGGCAACTTGAACAGCGCGTTCCGGATGACGATGCCGGCGTGGTAGGCCGCCATGTGGGTGAACTGGTAGCCGCCGGCCACGTCACCGATGGCAAACACGCGCTTGTTCGAGGTGCGCAGGCGCGGGTCGACGACGATGCCGCGCGGCGTGTAGTCGACGCCCGCCGCCTCGAGGTTCAGCCCGTTGACGTTGGCCCGGCGCCCGGCCGCGACGAGGAGGTGCGAGCCGGAAATATCCCGTGCCTCGTCGTCCTCGCCGACGGTCACCGCAATACCGTTGCCGCGGCGGGCGACGTTGGCGATGCCGGCGCCCTCGACGAGCTCGATGCCCTCGTCCGTAAGCCGCGCTTTGACCACCTCGGCCAGTTCCGGGTCGTCCTTGGCCAGCACCGAGAGCGCCTCCAGCACCGTGACGCGGCTGCCCAGGCGCCGGTGCGCCTGCGCCATCTCGAGCCCGATGGGGCCGCCGCCGACGACAATCAGGTGCTCCGGCCGTTCGGCGTTGTCGAACACCGTCTCGTTGGTGAAGAACGGCACCTCGGCGAGGCCCGGGATCGGCGGTACCGCCGGCGACGAGCCGGTGGCGATGACGAAGCGACGGGCGCGCACGCGCACCTCGCCGGCTTCGATTTCCCGCGGGCCGACGAAGCGTGCCGCGGCCTGGATGACCTGGACCCCCAGGCCCTCGAAGCGCTCGACCGAGTCATGCGGCGCGATGCCGGCGATGACGCCGTGCACGTGGTCGCGCACGGCGGCGAAGTCGATCTCCGGCTCGTGGCCGTTGACGCCGAACCTGGCCGACGTGCGCACGGCGTGCGCCGCGTGCCCGGCGGCGAGCAGCGCCTTCGACGGCACGCAACCGGTGTTCAAGCAGTCGCCGCCCATCCTGCCCTTCTCGACGAGCACGGTCCTCGCACCCATCTGGGCGGCGCCGGCGGCGACCGAGAGCCCTCCCGAGCCGCCGCCGATGATGCACAGGTCCGCTGTGATGTGTGACATCTCCGCCCCCTTTCCTGAGATGGCCGGAAGCGACCGGCGTCAGCCGGTCACCACCAGGTGGTAGTTGAGGGTCGGATTCAGCGGGCAGCTGTAGAGATACTCGCCCGGCTCCAGCTCGACCGTGTAGTCCTTGGTCGCGCCCGTCGTCAGGCCGCCGCCGGAGACGCTGATCTTCGTGAGCTTGTGCAGCGGGTTGCGCGGGTTGTAGTCGGCCTCACGCAGCCAGAAGCCGAGCTGATAGGGCACGTCGCGGTTGGTGACGCGGAACGTGTGGGTGCCGGCCTCGAGCTCGATCACCTCGGCCTCGGCCAGGCGCGCCTCGCCGGTCGCCTCGTTGTGCGCGACGCAGTCGGCGGCCTTCGCGGTCTTGAAGCCGCGGTCGACGCCGCCCTCGGACTCGATGAACTGGCACGCGGTCTGGGTCAGCTTGACGACGCCGCCGTGCATGGTGGCGGCACCCGCCTGGCCGACGGTGGCCCCGGCGGTGAGTGCCAGCGCCAGGCCGGCGCCGGCAAGCGCGGTGTTGATACGGGTCTTGCGCGACATTTGTGATCTCCTGCCTATCGAAGGCGCGGCCGGTGTGGCCGCGGGTCGTGGGGCGAAGATGGCGTCGCGCGGGACGCAGCTGAAATATCGATCTGCTCTTGATGCGATAGCCGTTGTGTATGACTATCACGCCTGTTCACGCAAAACGGCGCAGAAGCCGGTCAGTTTGATGATCCAACAATAGCCATGGGCTATAATGGACCCGTGAGGACCGCGTGATGGAGATGCACCAGGTGCGCTACTTCCTGGCCGTCTGCGAGACGCTGAATCTCACCCGCGCGGCCGAGCGCTGCCACGTCGCCCAGCCCTCGCTGACCCGTGCGATCAAGAAGCTGGAGGAGGAACTGGGCGGGCCGCTGTTGCGCCGCGAGCGCACGCGCACCCATCTGACGGAACTGGGCGAACTGATGCGCCCGCACCTGCAGCAGCTGCACGACGCCGCCCGCGCCGCCCAGGCCGAGGCCGAGGGCTATCGCGAGCTGGACACGGCGCCCCTGAAGCTGGGCGTGATGAGCACGATCGGGCCGGCGCAGCTGGTCGGCTTCTTCCACCGGCTGCGGCGCGAGGTGCCGAGCCTGGACGTGACGATCCGCGAGGAGCCGGGGGCGCGCATCGTCGACGAGCTGATGGCCGGCGCGCTCGACATCGCCATCGTCGGCATGCCCGACTACCCGGAGCGGCTCGACGCCCGGCCGCTCTATCACGAGCGCTACGTCATCGCCTTCCCGCACGGGCACCCCTTCGAGAACCTGCCGGCGGTGCCGCTCAAGGAACTGGACGGCGAGGACTATCTGTCGCGCGAGCACTGCGAGTTCCCCGACCATCTGGCGGCGCTGGGCCTGCCGGAGCCGTACACAGTGAAGATCAAGTACAAGAGCGTGCGCGAGGAGTGGATCCAGGCGCTGGTGCTGGCCGGCATGGGCAGCGCCATCATGCCGGAGCACCTGCCCAGCCTGCCGGGCATCGCCACGCGCGTGCTGGTCGAGCCCGAGGTCGGCCGCACGATCAGCCTGGTGACCGTCGCCGGCCGCTGCTACACGCCGACGGTCGAGACCTTCATCCGCATGGCGAAGAGCTTCGACTGGCGGGCGGTGCGCTAGGCGGGAGCCGCAGCCGGACGCCGCACGGCGGCCCAGGCGAGCGCGATGGCCGCGAGACAATACGCCATGCAGGCGAGCGCAATGGACTCCAGCGTCACGCCGCCGTCGATGAGCAGGCCGAACAGCACCGGCGAACCGGCGCTGGCCAGCACCGAGAGCGACGTGAACAGGGCCCGGATGGCGCCGATGTGCGCCGTGCCGTAGAGCTCGGCCCACAGCGGCGTCAGCACGGTGTTCTGCAGCCCCATCGCCACCCCGGCGAGCACCAGGTAGGCCACGGCCGCCGCCGGCGCCTCGAACGCCGCGACGCAGCCGAGCGACAGCACCAGCGGCACCAGCACGGCGGGCAGCAACCGCGCTGCGCCCAGCCGGTCGACCACGGGCCCGGCCAACAGCGCGGTGGCGGCGGTGGCGACGGCGTAGCCGGTGAACGCCGCCGCGAGCAGGGCGAGGCTCCAGCCCTTCACCGCGAATAGGTGGACCTGGTGGAAGAAGAACCCGGTGACGATGAAGGCGCCGGCCAGCGCGACCGGCAGCACCAGGTAGAAGCGCGGATCGCGCAGCACCGCGGCGCGAGACCAGTCGCGCTCTCCGTCGCCGTTCGCCGTCGCCGCCGCATGCGCGGCCTGCCAGTCGGCATGTCGGATGGCGTGGCCCTTCAGGAGCCACAGCGCCAGCGGCAGCAGGGCGAAGAGGATCAGCGCGACGCCCGCACCCCAGGCACCGCGCCAGCCGATCAGCGCGATGGCGGCGACGGCCAGGGCGGGGAACACCGCCTCGCCGAACGGCTGACCCAGCGCCACGAAACCGACGGCGCGACCGCGCGCGGCGGTGTAGTAGCGCGCCATGCTGGCGAAGGCGATGTGCGGCGAGAGGCCCTGGCCGAACAGCCGCAGGAGGAACAGCGCCAGGCCCAGGCCGGCGACGCCCGGCGCCAGCGCGAACACGCCGCTGGCCGCCGCCAGGCCCAGCAGCACGACGGCGACGAAGAGGCGCAGGTCGATGCGGTCCAGTCCCTTGCCGGCCCAGGCCAGCACCGCGGCGCTCAAGAGCGTCGCCGCCGAGTAAACGGCACCGAAATCGCCATGGCTCAGATCGAAAGCGCCGCGCACCTCGGCCGAGAACAGCGCGATGTAGAAGGTCTGGCCGAAGCTCGATGCAAAGCTGAGCAACAGGCCGAAGCCGAGGAACCGCCATTCCAGGCGGAAGAAGCGAAACGTGTCGCGCATGACCGGGATCCCCGGCCTCGCCCCAGCGGCGGCCGGCGGGCCCTCCCTAGCATGCGCGCGGCGGCCACGCACCGGCCCACTGCGCGGCGAATTGGCGGCGCAGGACAACAAACCGTCACGCGCGGTTGATTGCAATTCGTTTGCGCCCGCCCCTAATAGGGGCCGACGGCGACGATCGGAGCGACGAGGATGAGCATCGCACGCAAGTGGATTCTGGCTGCCACGCTGGCGTTAGGCCTCTGCGGCGGCGCGTCGGCCGCGCTGGCTGACGACGTGGCCGCGCGCGTGGCGCCGGAGGACGCCGTCCTGGGCGTCTACTGGACGCCCGAGCGCAAAGGCCGCATCGAGATGTTCCGCGCCGACGGCCAGGTGCACGGCCGCGTCGTCTGGACCCGCTCGCCAGACTTCGACGAGAACAACCCGGACCCGGCCCTGCGCGGCCGCCCCATCGCCGGCATCGTGTTGCTGGAAGGCTTCAGCTACGACGGCGAGGGCAAGTGGGTCGGCGGTACGATCTACTCGCCGCGCCACGGCGACAGGTTCGACGCGCACCTGTGGCTCAAGGACGGCCACCTTAAGCTGCGCGGCTATCTGGGCATCCCGCTGTTCGGCGAGACCCGCACCTTCCCGCGCTTCGCCCCGCCCAACGTCGCCAAGGCCGTGCCCGACACGGACTAGGCCAGCGAGCGCAGGTAAGTCCAGCGCAGGGCGCGGAGCTGTTCGGCTTCGATGCGGTCGCGTTCGGCACAGCTCAACGCGCGCCCGGTGGCGCGCATGAGGGCGGCGGTGTCGTGGCGGACCTGCTGCTGCAGGCCGGCCTCCAGGTAGCTGCCGATCGCCGCGTACTCGGCGCCGGCGTCGGCGATACGGTCGTTGTCCATCGTCGCGGCAAGCATGCCGACCATCTCGTTCACCAGCCGCAGATGCCAGGCGGCCCCCGTCCAGTGGCGCCGCAGCAGGCGCTTGAACGCCGGGTCGATGGTCGGCTCGCCGTGGATCGTCTCGGCGTCGTGACGCTGGGCGACCCACAGGAGTTGTTGCACGATCAGCGCCGCCGCCATCGGCCGGTGTGCCAGCACCGACGCGGCGAGGTCGCTGGCCGGGCCGACCAGGTCGCAGCGCGTGCCGATGCCGACCTCCAGATAGCCGCGCAGCCGCGCCGGCAGCCGCACGCGGCGCCGCTCGGCGGCGGCGGCGCGGTGCATGCCGCGCCGGCGGGCGTCGTCCCAGCCGGGTACGTCCGCCATCTGGCCGAGCGTCAGCGGTACGATGTCCTCGATCACCAAGCCGATCGTGTAGAGATAGCCGTGCGCGCGGATCTGGTTCAGCACTCGCCGCGTCTCGCGGTCGAGGAACCAGAAGCCGCCGGTGGCGGCGAGCGCCTCCGGCAGGAAGGGCCGCGCGAAGTCGAGCGGCACGTCCTCCCAGGCCGGCCGCGCGACTGCCGGCCCGACGGCGGCGGGATTGTGTTCGATTTGCGAAACGTCCAGCAGCATCGTCTGTCTCCGGTTACGCGGCGCCTGTGATCCAGTTGTTGGACCAGCCTGGCCCGCGCGCCGCCGCGGCGCTGTGTCGCCCGTCACAACGGCGGCGGTTTCGGCACGCCAAACATGAAAAAGGGGCCGGCGAAACCGGCCCCTCTTCATCGCACTGTACCGCCGCGGTCAGCGTTCGACCGCCAGCACGGCCTCCACGTTGATCGGCTGGGTGACGTTGAAGTAGTTCGGCGACGTCCGCATGACGGTCTCGTGGATGTCGCGGAAGTCGTCGTCGCTGCCGTCGCCCTTGATGCGCACGACGTAGCTGAGCGTCTGGTAGCCGGGCACGACGTCGGGATCGAGGCCGAGGAAGCCGCGCAGGTCCAGTGTGCCGTGCGTCTCGACCTCCAGCTTCTCGAGCGCGATGCCCTTCAGCGCCGCGCCGGCGACGTAGCCGACCATGATGCAGGCGTTCAGCGCCGTCATCAGGTACTCCTGCGGATTGGGCGCGGTGTTGTCGCCCAACAGCTCGTGCGGCTCGTCGACGTCCATCGTGAAGCGGCGCGGGATCTCTTCGCCGCCCAACGTGTAGCTCTCGACCGTGGCACGGCTCTTGGTGCCGCCGGTCCAGGCCGAGGCGACGCGGAAGGCAACCCGGCCCTTGGCCGGATCCTGGGCAACGGCCTCGACGACGTCGCCGAGCGCGGCCATGTCGATGCCGTTGACGCGGTGGTTGGTAACTTCTGCCAGTGACATGATTCTTACCTCTGAGTTGGGGGTTTCTTGGCGTTGCGAAGGGGTCAGCAGAACGCCTGGGCGGCGTCCTCGACGCGCGGACGCAGCGCCGGTGCCACGTGCTCCAGCGTCCTCAGCACGTTGGCGTGCGTCATGCCGGAGCCGATGTAGGTCCAGCGCTGGGCCTGGTGCTGCACGGCGACGAAGCGCTCGGCCTCGGCGGCGTTCAGCGTGCGGCCGGTGGCGCGCTCGAACGCGTCGCGGTCGAAGTCGACCTGGGCGCGCAGGCCCTCGTCGAAGAACCCGCCGATCGCCATGTACTCGTCGACCGCGGCGGCGATCTCCTGTGCCGTCAGGTCGGCCGCCATGCGCTCGACCATCAGCGTGTCGAGCTTGGCGTGCTGCGTTTCCTCCATCCAGTGGTGCTTGAGCAGGCTCTTGAACTGCGGGTCGAGATTGCGGTCGTCGCGCACGCTCTCGACGTAGTGGCCCTGGGTCATCCACTCGATGTGCAGGATCAACAGCGCCACCGCGAATGGCCGGTGCGACAGCACGTGCTCGGCGATGGCCTCCGGCGGCCCGATGACCTGGCAGTCGTGGCCGAAGTCGCGCCGGAAGGCGCTGCGGAACTCCCGGAAGAGATGGATGTGCTTCGCCTCCTCGGCAGCGAAGCGCAACAGCGCCTGGGTGCGGTAGTCGTCACCGTCCAGATCTTCGCGCGCGTGGTCCATGACGAACGGCAGGATGAACTCCTCGACCAGGCCGAAGGTGTAGAGGTAGCCGTGGCCGCGGATCTGGTTGAGCGTGCGCTGCTCGTCGGCGCTCAGGAAGTCGAGCGGTGCGACGCGGGCCAGCGCCTCGGGAAGGAACGGCCGCGCGAAGTCGAGTTGGCGTTCGCCGCCGATCAGGTCCTCGACGCGCCAGGAAATACGCTCGGAAGCCGCGAGAACGTCGCGGTAGGAGTACTGCTGCATGCTTGGGGTCTCCCTCTGCGAAGGCGCCCACGATTGGGGCCTCCCCTGCCACAGGCGGGACTCATGCGCGCACCGATTGCGCCCGGCAGTGACGCCGGTCACAGGTTAATAAGGAAGATCGAGATCAACCGGGGTCGGTGAGGGCCGCGCGCATGGCAGCGTGCTCGGCGCCGTCCAGTGCGGCGAGGGCGCCGTCCCGCGGTGTGGCGCCGGCGGCGCGTAACAGGCGCACGACGTCCGGCTGGCCGCGCGTGTCGGCCGGCGCCGGCTCGAGCCAGCCGTGCAGCGCCCAGTCGAGCGGCCGGCCGCCGTACTGGCTGTCGGGCAGCGCGACGTCGGCGCCCGCGTCGAGCAGCGCCGCGGTCAATGTCGCGAGTCCCTGGTGCGCCGCCCAGTGCAGCGCCGTCGCCCCGAACAGGCCCCGCGCCGCGATATCCGCGCCGGCGGCGACGAGGCACAGGCCGACGTCCTCGACGCTGAGGCTCGCGGCGCCGATCAATGGCGTGTCGCCGTGCCGCGCGTGCGGCGCGTCGAGGTCGGCACCGGCGGCAATCAGCGCCTCGACCAGCGGCACCGCGCGCTCGGCCGCGAGCGTGCCGTCGAACACCATGTCGGAGACGAAGTGCAGCGGCACGGATCGGTTCGCGCCGTCCGGCCCCCATTCGATGGACACATTCGCGAGTGGCGGGTCGTCAGCGAGAAGAACCATGAGGCCGGTCGCGTCGCCGGCCACGATCAGGTCCTTGACGGTCGCGGTCATGGGGCCAAGACGCATTGGGCTAGCTCAGGGGCGCGACACGCCCTCGTGCTTCGACACGCTGAGCATGAGGGCTTGCGTTGGTGGGCAGCGACGCAAGTGTGTGGCCTCGGGCGACCGTCCCAAACACAAGGGCCTCACCCAGAGCCGGTTGAAGGGCGAGGCCCGTGCAGCAGGATGCGCCCGTGCGCCACACGCGCGTCACGCGTCCTTGAGGACCTCTTCGGTAATTTCCAGATCGTCCTCCAGCGGGCGCTGCGGCGCGATGCCGGCGCTCTGGAGCTCGCCGTGGTAGGCGCGCACACCCTCCTCGGCCGAGACGTCGCCCTGGACCACCTTGCGCATCAGCGCGACCAGCGCCGTCGGCGCCTCGGCGAGGTTGATCTTGCGGCCGAACAGCGCCACGCGGGCGCCGTGGCGCTCGGCCTGGCCGACCAGCTCGAGCGTGTCGCGCGTGGTGCCGGCGGAGCCGCCGAGGATGCCGATGATCAGGCCGGCCGGATCGTAGCTCGTCAGCTCCTCGAGCGCCCGCGGGCCGTTGTAGACGGCCTTCAGGAACAGCGGCCGGTCGGCCGCGGTGACGCCGGCCAGCGCGCGCACGATGCAGTCGTTGACGTAGTCGCCAAGTTCCTCCGTCGCGACGTGGATCTCGACGTTGGGGTTGAAGACCTCCAGGAAGTGCCGCATGCCCACGGCGTCGGCGGCCTCGCGAAACGCGGCGTAGCCCTCCAGGCTGCGCGCGTCGCGCTCGGCGTCGTTGGTAAAGGTGACGGAGTAGAGGCCGAGGTCGGTCAGCTCGCGCGCGCGCTCCAGCCGCGCCGTGGCGAACGGCCGCGAGGGCTGGTTCTTGTAGACGCCGTGGCGCATGCCCCAGATGTCGGTGGTGTCGTTGAGCCGGATCGCCGGCGTGACGGGCCCGCCGTCGAACACGCCGTCGCGCACCAGCGTCTCGGCCGACGACGCCGACATCAGCATGACGTCGACCAGGTCGCTGGCAACCATCGTGCGCATGGCGTCCAGGTACTCGGCGCGGGTCTTGAGGCCGCTGCCATCAGGCCGCGGCCCCGGCGCCCCCCGCCCGAAGCCCATGTCCGCGTCCTTGGCGTCGGCGATGATGAAGTCCGCCGGCGTGTACGACCCGTCCCGCACCTTCGCCAGATTCTCGTCGAGCCGTTTCATGACCCCTCCCGTCTGCTTGCCCCGGCGTCTTGCCGGCCGGTGATGCCCGCCGGTCCGCGGCGGCCGTTGGCGACAGTTAATGACGGGCGCGGCGCGCGGCGTCAAATGCCGTCCGGACGCGTGGCGGCGTCAGGCGATGGCGTCGGGATGCAGCTTCGGCACCACGCGGCCATCCTTCGTGCGCGCGGCGTGGATCGAGCGCCCCATGAGGTCCGCCCACGAGCGCGACGACGTCGCGGTCTGGGCCTCCTGCATCCAGCTGGCCGCGTGCTCGCACTCCCGGGTCTCGGGCAACAGGGGCACGCCCTGGGTGAAGTGGACCAGCTTGGCGTCGGGCCGCGGCGCGTCATAGCCGACGGTGTGGTTCCATTCGGCGGGCAGCGCGCCGACCAGCGCGGGGTCGAGCCAGTCGAGCTCGTGCGGGCTGACGCAGCGGTCCGGGTCGTCGACGTAGTCGGGGGTCAACACAGCGTTCGCCGGGTGCCCGCAGTTGAACAGGATCATGCTCGCCCATTCGAGCTTCATCGACAGCTTGGTCACCATCGCCGCCTTGTCCGGGTCGGCCAGCGCGAACAGCTCCGCGATGTCGGCGCGCACCAGCATGTCGAGGTCGAGGAACAGCGCCCAGCCGTCGAAGCCGTTGAGCCACGGCACCAGGAACCGCGTGAACGTAAAGGGCGTCAGCCCGTAGCGCTCGATCGGCAGCGTCTCGAGGACCAGCGGCGTGATCGCCACGGGCCGCGTGCTGCGCCGCAGGATGCTCTGCTGCAGCACGTTGTAGGCCATGGGCTGGCGCGGGTCGTAGCCAATATGGATCGGCAGGAGGGCGTCGTCGGGCGGGCCGGCCATGGCGGTGCTTCCGGGCAGAGGGAGGACCGCCGTACGCTATGCCAGCGGCCCGCGCCCCATCAAGGGCCGGGGCCGGCCGACGCGCGCCTATGTCACGCCGCCGCGCCTTCCGCCGCCTCGACTGGCGCGTACAGGTGACACGCCGTCCGGCGCACTTGGCCGTCGCAATCCCGCTCCGCCAACGCCGGCCGCTCCGCGCGGCATTGCGCCGTGGCCTCCGGGCAGCGCGGGTGGAAGGGGCAGCCGGGGGGCGGGGCCGCGGGGTCGGGCGCCTCGCCGGTGAGGACCTGACGCGGGCGGCGGGTTTCTCCCAGCCCGTAGACCGAACCGACGAGAGCGCGGGAATAGGGGTGCCGCGGTGTGGCGAGCAACTGGTCCGCCGGGCCCTCTTCGACGACTCTCCCTAAGTACATCACGGCGATGCGGTCGCAGACCTGGCCGACCACGGCGAGGTCGTGGGCGATGAGGATCAGGGCGAGGCCGCGCTCGCCGCGCAGCTCGGCCAACAGGTTCAGCACCTGCGACTGCACCGAGACGTCCAGCGCCGAGACCGGCTCGTCGGCGACGATCAGCTCGGGGTTCAGGATCGCGGCGCGGGCGATGGCGAGGCGCTGGCGCTGGCCGCCGGAGAACTGGTGCGGGAACTACTGCGCATCCTCGGGGCGCAGGCCCACGGCCGCGAGGATGTCCGCGACCGCCTGCCGGCGCGCGTCGCGATCCCCCTCACCGTGCACGACCAGCGGTTCGGCCAGCATGGCGCCGACCCGCTGGCGCGGATTGATCGAGCCGAACGGATCCTGGAAGACCATCTGCATGTGGCGACGCACGCGCCGGAGTTCGCGGGGGCCGAGCGCCAGCAGGTCGGCGCCCTGGAACCGTACTTCCCCGGCCGTGGGCTCGATCAGGCGCAAGAGCGCGCGGCCGAACGTCGTCTTGCCGCTGCCCGACTCCCCGACGATGCCGACGGCGCCGCGCGCGGGCACGTCCAGGTCGACGCCTGCCAGCGCCTGTACATGGCGGCCGTCGTCGGTGACGAAGGTCTTGGCGAGGGCCCGCACGGCGACGAGCGCACTCATGCCGGCGGGTTCCAGCACGCCGCCGCGTGGCCCGGCGGGTCGATCCGTACCGGCGGCGTCTCGGCGGTGCAGCGGTCGAGCGCGTGGGCGCAGCGCGGCGCGAAGCGGCAGCCGGCCCCGCGGTCCTCCAAGGGCGGCACCGTGCCGGCGATGGTCGGGAGAAGATCGACCTTGTGGCCGACCGTGGGCACGCAGCCGATCAGCCCCTCGGTGTAGCGGTGGCGCGGATGGGCCAGGAGGTCCGCGGAGTCCGCGCGCTCGACGACGCGGCCGGCGTACATGACGCAGACGCGCTCGCAGTGCGCGGCGACGACGCCCAGGTCGTGGGTGATCAGCAGCATCGCCATACCCAACTCGCGCCGCAGCTCGTCGATGAGGCGCATGATCTGGGCCTGGATGGTGACGTCGAGCGCCGTCGTCGGCTCGTCGGCGATCAGCAACCGCGGCTCGCAGGCCAGCGCCATGGCGATCATCACGCGCTGGCGCTGGCCGCCTGAGAGGTCGCCCGGCAGGTCGGCGAGCCGCCCGCGGCCGCCGCCGATGCCGACCATGTCCAGCAGCCGCACGCACTCGGTATCGGCCGCCTTGCCGCGCAGGCCGCGGTGCAGCGCCAGCGCCTCGCCGATCTGGGCGCCGATGGGGAACAGCGGGTGCAGGCTGGTCATCGGCTCCTGGAAGATCATGGCGATGCGGTTGCCGCGGAGGTCGCGCATCGAGGCTTCCGGCAGCGCCCGCAAGTCCTGGCCGTCGAAGCGGATCGTGCCCGCGGAGGCCCAGATCTTGCCGCGCGGCAACAGGCGCATGATGGCCAGCGCCGTGATGCTCTTGCCGCAACCGGACTCGCCGACCAGCCCCACGGATTCGCCCGCGGCGATGTGCAGGTCCAGGTCCTCGACCAGCGGGATCGTGCCGGTCTTCCCGCGCAGGCGCAGCTCCAACCCGGCGATGTCGAGGAGAGGTTGGGTCATAACGGCGCGCCCTCGGCGTCGAAGGCCGCGCCGCCCGGCGTCGGCGCGCGGCAGCCGGTGGTGGTCGGCAGCGTCAGCGGCAGGCCGCGGCGCGCGCGCACGGCCAGGTAGGCGACCGCCTGGGCCTCGATGGCGTCGCCGTCGCAGCCCGCGGCCTCGATGGGGTCGACCGTGGCGTCCAACGTCGCACGCAGCCCCGCCATCAGCGCCGCGTTGTGGCGGCCGCCGCCGCAGACCAGCCAGCGTTCGGGCGACGGGTCCATGTCCTCGGCCGCGCGCACGATCGCCGCGACGGCGATGGCGACCAGCGTCGCCGCGCCGTCGGCGGGCGACAGACCCGCCGCCATGTCGGCGCCGAACGCGTTGCGGTCCAGTGAACGCGGGCCGGTGCGGCCGAAATACGGGTCGCACAGCGCCGCCGCGACGCGCCCGGGGTCGGGCGTTCCGGACGCCGCGAGCGCGCCGTCGCGGTCGAAACTGTCGCCCGTGTGGCGGCGCACCCAGTCGTCCAGCGGCGCGTTGCCCGGGCCGATGTCGTAGGCGTCGATCCGGTCGTCGCTCACGTACGTGACGTTCGAGACACCGCCGACGTTCAACACCGCGACGGGCTTGGGCCAATGGGCGGCGAGGGCGGCGTGGTAGAGCGGCACGATGGGCGCGCCCTCGCCGCCGGCGGCCATGTCGGCGTCGCGGAAGCGGCCGACCACGGGGCGCCCGACCAGCCGGGCGAAGCGCGCGGGGTCGCCCAGTTGCACGGTCTCGTGCGCCTCCGGGTCGTGCCATACCGTCTGGCCGTGGAAGCCGACGAGATCGACGTCCCCGGCCGCGATGCCGTGTGCCTCGCAGAACGTCGCGAACGCCGCCGCGTGGTCGGCCTCGACGTCGCGGGCCAGCGCCACGGCCACGTCGTCGGCCGGCCGGCCGCCGGCGTCGACCGCCGCGAGGATCGCGTCACGCGTTGCCGGGCGGTAGGGGTAGGTCCCGGCCGGCCCAGGCGTCACGGCGTCGGCGCCGTCGGTCCCCAGCCAGGCCACGTCGATGCCGTCGGCCGAGGTGCCGCTGATGATGCCGACGACGCGGCTCGCCCTGTGGTCGGACATTGGCAATCGGGTATGATCGGGGCTTGAGACCAACCATTGGCAATCACCCGGATTTGCCTGTCAACAGGGAGCGGCCCGGACGTGAACCGGCCGCAGGGGAGGCCCGAAGAAATGCGCAAGACACTCGCCCTCGCGGCGCTGGCGGCCATGGCGACGACCGCCGCGAGCGCCCAGACCATCGATCTCGGCACGACGGCGTCGCCGGTCGGCCTGGACCCGCACGTCGTCACCGCGTTCTCCAGCAAGCTGGTCACCGACGCGATCTACGAGGGGTTGACCGACGTCGATGCGCAGCTGCGCGTGGTGCCGCTGTTGGCGACCGACTGGTCGGTGTCGCCCGACGGCACGATCTATACCTTCACGCTGCGTGAGGGCGTCACCTTCCACGACGGCACGGCGATGACGGCCGAGGACGTGGTCGCCTCGCTGGAGCGCATCCGCAACCCGGACACCGGCTCGCCCCAGGCCAGCCGGATCGACCTGATCGAGAGCCTTGAGGCCGTCGACGACGTGACGGTATCGATCAAGCTCAAGTCGCCCTTCGCGCCGTTCGTCGGCGAACTGGCGAACCTGGCCATCGTCTCCAAGGACTTCGTCGACGGCGGCGGCGACCTGCAGCAGACGCCTGTCGGGACGGGGCCGTTCAAGCTCGACCGCTGGGTGCCCGACACGGCGCTGGAGCTGGTCGCCCACGACGGCTACTGGGAGGCCGGCCTGCGCTCGGGCGCCTACGACATCCTGCCGACGGCGGACGCCGCCTCGGTGGTGACGCTGGAGAACGAGCCCGGGATCTCGAAGCTCTCGACCCAGGAGCTCAGCTACGGCCTGATCGGCTTCAACGTCACGCGCAAGCCGTTCGACGACGCCCGCGTGCGCGAGGCGTTCAACTACGCGCTGAACCGCCAGGAGATCGTCGACGTCGTGCTGTTCGGCCGCGGCGCGCCGGGGGCGCCGCTGTCGCCAGCGCTGACCGAGTGGGCGCAGCCGGCGAGTTCCTTCGCTTGCCTCGAGCAGGACCCGGCCAAGTCCCAGGCGCTGTTGGCCGAGGCCGGCTATGGCGACGGTGCCGCCGTGACGATCAACGTGCTGGGCATCCTGCCGCAGATCGTCGACCTGGCGCAGGTCGTGCAGGCCCAGGCCAACGCCGCCGGCTTCCAGATCGAGCTCAACGTGCAGGAGCGCGGCGAGTTCGTGCAGGACTGGAAGAACTCCAACTTCGCGGCGTTCGCCAGCCTGAACGGCGGCTCGATCGACCCGGACGGCACCTACTACCGCACCTTCCGCTCGGGCGGCTCGACCAACGTGTTCAAGTACAGCGACGCCCGCGTCGACGAGCTGTTGGACACCGGCCGCACCGAGACGGATGGCGGCAAGCGCCAGGCGATCTACGGCGAGCTGCAGGAGCGGCTGGCCTGCACCGGGCCGATCGCGTTCCTCAGCTACGGCGACCTGAACGCCCTGGTGCGCGACGGCGTCTCCGGCTTCGAGGTGCACCCGGCGCGCGACCTGCGCTCGCTGCGGCAGACCAGCGTGCCCGCCGACTGACGATCAGGGGGCCGGCGACGCCGGCCCCCGACCCTTCTGCCATGCCCTCTCGCCTGCGCTTCGTGGCCCAGCGGCTGGTCGATCTGCTGTTCATCCTGATCGGCGTGTCGATCCTGACGTTCCTGATGATCCGCCTGGTGCCCGGCGACGCGGTGCAGATCATGCTGGGCGCCAACGTCGAGATCACGCCGGAGCGGGTCGAGGCCCTGCGCGCCAAGGTCGGTCTGGACCGGCCGATGGCGGAGCAGTACGTGGTCTGGATCGCCGACCTGCTGCGCGGCGACTTCGGTACTTCCTTGTGGACCGGCCGGCCGGTGATCGAGGAGATCGGCGCCGCCGCGGTGGTCACGGTCGAGCTCAGCGTGATCGCGCTCCTGCTGGCGGTCGTCGTGGCGATCCCGCTGGGCTGCCTCGCCGCCTACGCCCGGGCGTCGTGGCTCGACGTCGTGCTGCGCGTCGTCACCGTCGCCGGCATCACCATTCCGCCCTTCTGGCTGGGCATCGTCCTCTTGCTGATCGTCTTCGCCGTCGCCCCCGGCCTCAAGACCTTCGGCTACGTGCCGTTCGGGCAGGACCCGGTGACGAACCTGCAGGTCATGGCCCTGCCGGTGCTGTCGGTGGCGCTGCCGGTGATCGCAAACCTGGTGCGCATCGTGCGCACGGCGATGCTCGACTCCCTGGGCCAGGACTACATCAGGACGGCCCGCGCCAAGGGCGTCGGCGAGACGCGCGTGGTGCTGGTGCACGCCCTGCGCACCGCGCTGATCCCGGTCGTCACCTCGATCGGCATCCTCACCGGCTACCTGCTCGCCGGCTCGATCGTCGTCGAGAAGGTGTTCACGCTCCCCGGCCTCGGCCGACTGGTCGTCGGTGCCATCGAGGAGCGCAATTACCCGCTCTTGCAGACGTCGATCCTCTTGGTCACCGCGACCTTCGTCGCCATCAACTTCCTGGTCGACCTGCTTTACACCGTGATCGACCGGCGGATCGCGCGATGACGGCACGGGAGTCGTACCAAGGCTGGCGCGAGCTGCCGACGATCCTCAAGGTCGCCATCGTCATCGTCTTCGTGCAGCTCTTCGTCGCCGTCGCGGCGCCGCTGCTGGCACCCTACGACCCGCTGTTCCAGGACGTCGTCGCGCGGCTGTCCGGACCGTCGTGGCAGCACTGGCTGGGCACCGACCGCTTCGGTCGCGACGTGCTGTCGCGCGTGCTCTACGGCTACCGCTCCAGCTTCGCCGTCGCCTTCGCGGCGGTGGCGATCTCGCTCTCGATCGGCGGCACGCTGGGACTCCTGGCCGCCTACTACCGCGGCTGGATCGACCGCATCCTGTCGCGCATCATGGACGTGCTGTTCGCCTTCCCGATCATCCTGCTCGCCATCGGCGTCATCGCCGTCCTGGGCACGGGCGCGACCTCGACGATCATCGCCATCGCCGTTGTCTACACGCCGATCTTCGCCCGCATCGTGCGCGGGCCCGCCCTGGTGCTGCGCGAGGCCGAGTTCGTCGCAGCGATCCGCAGCGTCGGCGCCGGCGACGCGCGCATCCTGCTGGGGCACATCCTGCCGAACCTGTTGGGCGTGATCCTGGTGCAGACCAGCCTGCTCTTGTCCTCGGCGATCCTCGTCGAGGCATCGCTCTCGTTCCTCGGCCTCGGCACTCAGCCGCCGACGCCCTCGCTGGGCCTGATGCTGGTCGAGGGGCGCAACTACTTGGCGCTCGCCCCGTGGGACAGCATCTTCTCGGGCCTCGGCATTCTGTTCGCGGCGTTCGGCTTCAACTTCCTGGGCGACTGCCTGCGCGACCAGCTCGACCCGCGCCTCAGGGACTGAGGGACTCCCTCAGTTCCTGTGCATACACGAGGTAGTAGTTGCGCGCGGTCGCGTTCTCCTGCGCGTCGGCCAGCGCCACCAGCGCGTCGGCCTTGATCGTCGTCGCCTCCGCCACCTCGTGGTCGAGGGCCAGCACAAGGTCCGCGAGTTCCAGCGCCCACTGGTGCTCGCGGACCGCAGCGGCTTCACGCAACCGCACCAGCAGGGCGTCGGGCCCGCCGGCGAGCTCCGCAAAACGTTGCGCGCGCTCCCGCGGCGGCGTCGGGAACAGCGTCGTCGGGTTGCCGTCGAACCAGCCGACGGTGCCGGCGAAGTAGGCACGCGCCGACCAGGCGACCGAGCCGTAGAACTCCTGCAGGTGCGGCTTGTCGGCCAGTTCCGGCGGCAGCCGCACCAGCTCGACCAGCTCGTCGGGGGTCTTGCCCGCGTTCATCGCCGCCGCGGTCTGGCCGACGATCGAGCGGATGGCGTCGCGGTAGTCGGCCAGGCGCGCGCGGATCGTCTCGGCGCCGTCGACCGGCCGCGAGTGGCCGGGGATCAACACCTCCGCGTCGAAGCCGATCAGCGCGTCGAGCGTGTCGGCCCACAGGTCGAAGTCGCGGTAGCGCGTGCCGCGGATGGCGTAGAGGTTCGGAAACGCCTTGTAGAAATTGTCGCCGCAGAACAGCAGGCGCCGATCGGCCAGCCAGACGACGAGCTGGTCCTCGGTCTCGCCGGGCGCTGCGTGCAGCTCCAGCGTGCGCCCGCAGGTCTCCAGGTCCAGTCGCGCGCCGTCGAACGTGCGCGTCGGCGCCACGAAGCCGGCGCCCATGCCCTCCGTCGGCCGGTCGCCGGGGCCGATGCCCAGGTTGATGCGCGCGCCCGGTTCCGTGAGGCCGATGCCGAACTGGCGCCGGGTGCGTTTGAGCATGATGTCGGTCGGCGCCGGCCGCGCGGGGTCGCTCGCCATGATGTCGGGGGAGAAGTTGGCGCGCGTGACGATCTCCGGCGCGCCGCCGTCGCAGAACAAGCTGGTGCCACCGATGTGGTCGCGGTGGCTGTGGGTGTAGACGATGGTCTTCACCGGCAGGTCGGTGATCTTGCGGAACTCGGCCAGGATGTTCGCCGCTGCGCGCGTGCTCTCCGTCGTGTCGATGATGACCACGCCGTCGTCGCCGACGATCATGGAGACGTTGGAGGCGGCGAAGCCGATGGCGACGTAGACGCCGTCGGCGACCTCGATCACGTCCTTGCGGAACTCGCCGCTGTGGGCGCGCAGCTTCTCGAGCGGCGAGGCAGCCATGGTCAGCCGCGCAACTCAGGCGGCAGCTCGGACTCGTCCCAGAAGCCGATCAGGATGCCCTGGCGCGTCACCTTGCCGCCCATCGCCGCGATCTGCTCGTCCGACAGCGTAACGCGGGCATGCAATCGCCGCGCCCATTCGAAGTGCATGTCGGCGAGGTCGCGGCGTATGCCCTCGTGCGCGTTGTCGGCGCCCAGGTCGTGGAGCGCGTCGGGGTCCTCGACCAGGTCGTAGAGCATCGGGCGGAAGCCCTCGGCGTGCACATACTTCCAGCGCTCGGTCGCGACCATGGTCATGCGCGCCTGCGAGACCGGCACGCCGAGCGCCTTGCGCGCCGGCAGGAAGCAGTAGTCGCTCTCGCTGATGACGTAGCGGCGCCAGTCGGCCGGCCGCTCGCCGTTCAGGAGCGGCGCCAGGGAACGGCCCTCCAGGCGGTGCGTCTGCGGCGGCCCGCCATAGGCTTCGAGGAACGTCGGCACCAAGTCGATGGCCTCGACCAGCGCCTCCGACGCGGTGCCGCGCGTCGCGTCGGCCGCGCCGCGCGGGTCGACGACGATCAGCGGCAACTTGGCGACGCAGTCGTGGAACAGGTCCTTCTCGCCCAGCCAGTGGTCGCCCAGATAGTCCCCGTGGTCGGCGGTGAAGACGATCATGGTGTCGTCGACGAGGCCCTTCTCCTCCAGGAAGCGCATGAGCACGCCGATCTGGTCGTCGATCTGCTTGACGAGGCCCATGTAGGCGGGGATCACCGCCGCGCGCACTTCGTCGCGCGAGAACGCCTGGCACACCCGCATGTCCATGAAGGCGCCGTAGATCGGGTGCGGGTCGCGGCGCTCGTCCTCCGAGCGCACGGCCGGCAGCACGTCCTCGGCGCCGTACATGGCGTGGTAGGGCGCCGGCACGATGTAGGGCCAGTGCGGCTTGATGTAGGAGAGGTGCAAGCACCAGGGCTGGTCGCCCGCCTCCTCGATGAAGGCCATGGCGCGACGGGTCATATAGGGCGTCTCGGAGTGCTCCGCCGGCACCCGCGCCGGGCGCGTCGCGTGGCGCATGAAGAAGCCCGAGAGCAGTTCGCCGTCGTCGCCCTCGGCCGAGTTGGCCCAGTCCTGCCAGGTGTTGTCGCCGTCGAAGCCCTGCGCGTGCATGTAGTCGTCATAGCCCGGCGGCGGCGTCGTGTAGCGGCCGTCGGGGCCCTCGGGGTGCAGACCGTCGTCGCGCTCGTACGGTTCGTAGCCGCACTCGGCGACCAGCCTGCCGGTCTCGCTCGCGGGGTCGATGCCGAGCCACGCCATGCCTTCTTTGTCGGCGTACATGTGGGTCTTGCCGACCAGTGCCGTGCGCACGCCGAGGGGCCGCAGGTAGTCGCCCAGCGTGCGCTCGCCGACGCGCATGGGCACGTTGTTCCAGGTCGAGCCGTGCGAACTCATATAGCGGCCGGTGTGGAAGCTCATCCGCGAAGAGACGCAGACCGGCGCCTGGCAGTAGGCCCGCGTGAAACGCACGCCGCGCGCCGCCAGCGCGTCGAGGTTGGGCGTTTCCAGCGACGGATGGCCGTAGCTGGACAGGTAATCCCAGCGCAGCTGGTCGCACATGATGAACAAGACGTTGCGGATGCCGTCGGCCATGATGGTCGCCTTCGCGCGTTTGGGGTATCGGGCCGGCGACACACGCCGCCGGCCCGCATCGGTCAGGGCAGGTTCGACGCGACCACGGACTGGCCGATCTCCTGGTAGTAGCGCAGCGCGCCCGGGTGCAGCGGCAGCGGCCCCTCCTGCACCGCGAAGTCGAGCGTGATGTGCTCGACCCACGGGGCGTCGGCGCGAATCTTCTCAAGGCCCTCCCAGAACGCCTTGGTGATGGTGTAGACCGCCTCGTCGCTGACGTCCTTGCGCACGGCGACGCCGACGACGGCGGCAACGGTGTAGACGTCGCTCTCGTTGGCCTGGCCGTCGCCATAGGTGCCGGCTTTGACTACGTCGATGAAGCGGCCCGGCGGCACCGCCTTCTGCATCGCCTCGGTCGGGTTGTCGGCGGTCGCCTTGTCGACGCCCAGGAAGCGCAGCTGGTTGGTCACCGACAGCTGCTCGAACTGCGGGCACGGATCGATGCAGCCGGCGATGTAGACGTCGATCTGGCGGTCCTGGAAGCCCTGCAGCGCCGACGACCACGAGGCCTTGACGTTGTCGTAGTCCTCGCCGGGCTCGTAGCCGGTCGTCGCCTTGAGCCAGGCGTTCGACGCCGCCCAGGCGCCGCCGCCCGGGGGACCTAAGAACACCTTCTTGCCCTTGATGTCCTCGAGCGAGGTGAGGTCGTCCTCGGCGTAGGTGGTCACGTGATAGGTGCCGTAGGGGAACCAGAACATCAGCCGCACGTTCTTCGACAGCTCAGGCGCGCTCTTCAACTTCTGGTACATGGCCTTGCCGGACTTCATGAAGCGGTAGACCGCCGGCGAGGTCATGACCATGTCGAGCTTGCCCTGGGCCATCTCGATGATGTGCTTGGTGGCGGCGCCCGTGGCGTCGACCTGGATCTCGTAGGCGTCCTGGCCCTGGTTCACGACGTTCGCCATCGTCGTCATGGTGAGATACGCCGAGGTACCGGGCGAGATGGTGGCCATCTTCATGACCTCCTGGGCGCCGGCGGCCGAGGCGCCGAACGCGAGGGCGAAGGCGGCGAGCGCCGCAAGCAGGCTTCGTTTCATGGTCTCCTCCTCAATGAACTTGTTTCAGGCCGCGGCCGGGCAGGTGGCGCCAGCCGATCAGCAGCAGCGCGACGAGAGCCGCCGGGGCGGCATAGGTCAAGTTGGGGGCCAGCACGACCAGCCCGGCGGCGATGCGGACGCCGCGCTCCCAGGCCGCCAGCGGCTTGCCGTCGAAGCCGCCCATGCCGGTGGCGACGCTCCACGTCGAGATGCCGAAGTCGGCGAATGCCCAGATCAGCCCGACCGGATCGAAGCCCAGGATCAGCACCACGCTGGGGTGGTAGACGAACAGGAACGGGATCAGGAAGCCGGCGACGGCCAGGCGCACGGCGACGAGGCCGGTCTCCATCGGCTGCGAGCCGGCTATGGGCGCCGCCGCGAAGGCGGCGAGCGCCACCGGCGGCGTGACGGCCGACAGCACGCCGAAATAGACCACGAACAGGTGCGCCAGGATGATCGGCAGGCCCAGCTGCTGCAGCGCCGGGCCCATGACCAGCGCGATGATCAGGTAGGCCGCGCCCGACGGCACGCCCATGCCCAGCACCAGGCAGCCGACCATGACAAGCAGCAGCGAGACGAACAGGTCGTCGCCCGACGCGGCCAGGATCGCCTGGGCGAACTTCAACCCGACGCCGGTCATGTTGATGACGCCGATGACGAGGCCGATGGCCGCGACGATGATCATCAGCGTTGCCGCGACCCGGCCAGAGTCGATCAGCGACCGCAGGATGCGCTTGGGCGAGCGGTATTCCGGGAACAGCGCGAGGCACAGCACGAAGCCGACCACCAGCGCCGAGAAGCCAGCGTTCTGTGGCGTGCGGCCGGTGGCCAGCACGGCGATGATGACGCCGAGCGGGATGAAGAACGCCAGGCTTTGCAGGTAGTCGCGCCGCGTCAGGTGCTCCCGCTCGGCCGTCGGCACCGCTGTGACGCCGGTGCGCCGCGCCTCCACCAGCACCACGATGAACAGGCTGACGTAGTAGAAGATCGCCGGGATCAGCGCCGCGATGATGATCTCGACGTAGGGGATGCCCGTCACGTCGGACATCAGGAACGCGACGACGCCCATCACCGGCGGCATGATCTGGCCGCCGGTCGACGCCGCCGCCTCGACGGCGCCCGAGAAGCGCGGCGAGAATCCGGCACGCTTGATGATCGGGATGGTGAACACGCCGGTCGAGACGACGTTGGCGACGGCGGCGCCCGACATGGTGCCGAACAGCGCGCTGGCAACGATCGAGGCGTGCGCCGGGCCGCCAGCGAAGCGGCCGGTCGCGGCGAAGGCAAACTTCAACAGCACCTTGCCGGCGCCGCTGCCCTGCAGCACGCCGCCGAAGACGATGAAGATCAGGACGACGCGGCTGACCACCTCGACCGGGCGGCCGAAGACACCGTCGGTCGAGTACCACAGATTCTCCGAGACCCGCGTCCAGTCCTCCGCCGCGCCGCGGAAGATCCAGGGGAAGTAGTCGCCGAACAGCACGTAGAGCGCGGCCAGCACGTAGACCGCCACCATCGGCAGGCCGAAGAAACGGTAGGCCGCCCAGCCGATGATCGCGAAGCTGACCCAGCCGAGCACGTGGTCGGCGGTCTCGATCTCGATGAAGAACGCTTCCTGCTCCAGCATGATCTGGAGCCAGCGCCACGCCACCCACAGGAAGATCGCCAGCAGCGCGACGTTGAGCACGACGTCGAGGCGCCCGGCGACGCGCTTGCTGCCCAGGTCGCGCGTCACCAGCGTCAGGAAGCCGATCGTCAGGCCCAGCGTCACCGTGCCGCCGGAGACCATGGCGTTGTCGAACACGCCGAAGCCGGCGACGTAGATCGCCAGACCGGCCAACGCGAGCGCCAGCACGTCGCCGGTCAAGCGGCTGGCTCTGACCCCGCGCGCGGCGGAGGCCACGGCGTCCTCTCCCATCGACATCCCTTTTTGCGCACCAGCATACGCGGCGCGAACGGTCAGGCGACGGGAATTCTCGCGCGTCCCGCTGTGCGACACGCTGGCGCCATTCAGGCGGCGGTCAGGCGGCTTGGGCCCTAAGCCAGTCGAGCCAGCCGTCGAGGCCCTCGCCGGACTTCGCCGAGAGGCGCAGCATCGCGATGTCGGGATTGACCGTGCGGGCACGCTCAATGCACGCATCGACGTCGAAGTCGACGTAGGGCAGCAGGTCGATCTTGTTGAGGATCATCAGGGACGAGGCGTCGAACATGTGCGGGTACTTGAGGGGCTTGTCGTCGCCCTCCGTCACCGAGAGGACCGCCACCTTGGCCCGCTCGCCCAGGTCGAACAGCGCCGGGCACACCAGATTCCCGACGTTCTCGATCAGCACCACGGAGCCCGCCGGCGGGTCGAGCGTCTCGACCCCGCGCGCCACCATGTCGGCCTCCAGGTGACAGGCCGTGCCGGTGTTGATCTGCACCACGGGCGCGCCGGCCGCGCGGATGCGTTCGGCGTCGTTGAGTGTCGCCTGGTCGCCCTCCAGCACGCTGATCGGCACGGCGCCGTTCAGCTCGGCGATGGTGCGCTCTAGCAGCGTCGTCTTGCCGGCACCGGGGGCGCTGACCAGGTTGAGCGCCAGGATGCCGCGCGCCGCGAACCAGCCGCGGTTGCGCTCGGCCAGCCGGTCGTTCTTGGCCAGCACCGCCTGCTCCAGCACCACGGTCTCGTGGTCGTGGTCGTGGTCATGGTGGTGGTGATGATCGTGACCGTGATGATGGTGGTGCGACCTTAGTGCCTCTTCTTTGCCGGTCGCCGGGTCGGTCAGCTTCACTGCGCCGTCCGAACAGCCGCAGGTCCCGCACATCACGCCACCTCCCGCTCGCTTTGCACCTCGAAGCTCAGGATGTTGAGTTCCTCGCCCGCGATGCGTTCCGCCCCGCGACGGCCGCAGGCGGGACACGCATCGTAGAGCGTCGTCATCGCGAAGTCCGTCGCACAGGCATGGCAACGGCCGCGGCCCGCGGTCTCGACGATCTCCAACTCGGCGTCCTCGACTGCCGTACCCTCGGCGCAGACGTCGAAGCAGAACGCCACGGCGTCCGCCACGACGCCCGACAGCCGGCCGATCTCAACCGTCACCTTGGTAACGTCGCGGCCCTCGGCACGCGCGGCGACGGCGTCGACGATGCGGCGGGTGATCGTCAGTTCGTGCACGAGGCCTCCCCTTCCCGGACGACCTTACGATAGCAGCAAACTGGCCGGCGCCGGGGCCGCCGGCATTGACCTGCCGCAGTCGTGGGGCGGGGCTCGCCCGACGGGCGAAACGATTTGGATTTTCAAGGGACTTGACGCACCGCGTCCGGAACGGCGTCAATATGGATGAGACCACTTGCGCGTCCAGGCCCACTCACGATCCGGCAAAAACCGGGCGGACCGGCAAGAAGGACGCGGGCGGAGCCCAACTCTGGCGCGCGTGGTGGCCGGGTCTTGGGGGGGACCGGCATGACGTTCAAGGAGTTGCTCCACGGCTCCCACGAGCCCGTGGGCACCTACATCGCGGAGTTCATCGGTCCGCACCTGGGGCCGGTGCTGAGTTCGGCCGGTGCCGACTTCGGCATGATCGACATGGAGCACTCGGGCTTCACCTACGAGACGGTGAAGTCCGGGCTGCGGCACCTGCACGACGCCGGGGTTGCCAGCCTGGTGCGGCCGCCGTCGCGCACTTACGACCACATCTCGCGCGCCCTCGACGTCGGCGCCCAGGCGCTGATGCCGCCGATGGTGGGCTCGGCCGAGGAGGCACGGCGCATCCTGGGCTACATGAAGTACCCGCCCGACGGCGAGCGCGGCGTGATCCTAAACGTGGCGCACGACGGCTACGTGCCTGGCCCGCCGCACGAGAAACTGGCCAACGCCAACGCCATGACGGCCTTCGTGCCGCTGATCGAGACGCCGGAGGGCATCGCCGACATCGACGCGATCGCCGCGATCGACGGCGTCGACTGCCTGTGGATCGGCCATTTCGACCTGAGCTGCCGCATGGGCATCCCAGCCCAGTTCGACCACCCCGAATTCCAGGCTGCGGTCGACAAGGTGCTGGCGGCCGGCGCGGCGAACGGCAAGCGCGTCGGCCGCATGGTCGGCAGCGTCGATGAGGCCGTGGCGCTGCGCGCGATGGGCTTCAGCGCGTTCATGTACTCGGGCGACATCTTCCTCTACCAGGCCGCGCTGGCGGACGGGATCGGCCAGGTCCGCGCCCGCTTCGCGGACGACTGAGCGGGCGGGCCGATCATGAGCGCGTTCCGCGTGGCACTGAGCGGCGACTTCATCCGGCCGGACGGGGCGCCCGCCTTCCCGGACTTCGACGTGACGGCGCTGGAAAACGAGCCCGGAGTCGAGGTCGCCTACGTGCAGCCGGTCGACGGCGTCATGCCGGCGGCCGGACTGGCGGACTTCGACGCGCTGATCCTCCTGGTGCCCCGCTTCGCGCGCGAAAGCGTGCCGGCGGGCGGGCGCCTCGGCATGGTGGCCCGCTTCGGCGTCGGCTACGACAACGTCGACCTGGCGGCGTGCACCGACAACAGCATCGCCGCCGTGATCACGCCCGACGGCGTGCGCCGGCCGGTCGCTGTGGCGATCATCACCTTCATGCTGGCGCTGGCCGGCAAGCTGATGCTGAAGGACGCGCTGTGCCGCGCCGGGCCCGCGGGCTGGGACCAGAAGATCGACCACATGGGCGTCGGCGTCGTCGGCAAGACCCTGGGCTCGATCGGCATCGGCAATATCGGCGCGGAGATGTTCCGCCTGGCGCGGCCGTTCGACATGGAATTCATCGCCCACGACCCGTTCGCCGACGAGGGCGTCGCGGCGGAGCTGGGCGTGCGGCTGGTCGGGCTCGAGGAGCTCTTCGCCAACGCCGACTTCCTGGCCGTCAACTGCCCCTGGGTGCCGGAGACGACGAAGCTGGTCAACGCCGAGCGCCTGGCGTCGATGAAACCGACCGCCTTCGTCATCAACACCGCGCGCGGGCCCATCGTCGACCAGGCGGCGCTGGCCGCGGCCCTGCGCGACGGCACCATCGCCGGCGCCGCGCTCGACGTCTTCGAGGACGAACCGACGGCCGTCGACGACCCGATCTTCCTGCTCGACAATGTGATCTGCACGCCCCACGCGCTGTGCTGGACCGACCAGTGCTTCGCCGGCATCGGCGCCGCGGACGTGAAGGCGGCGGTCGACATGATGCACGGCCAGGTACCGGTCGGCGTCGTCAACCGCGAGGTGCTGGACACGCCGGCCTGGCAGGCCCGGCTGAAGGACTACGGCGCGCGCTTCGGCTCACGCTGACGCACGCCCAAGACCGCGCGGCCACGCGACCGGGCGGCACAACGAGGGAGGTGAAAATGCGACTACGAACAGGGCTGGCCGCCCCGCTCGGCGCACTGTCGCTGGCACTCACGGCAAGCGTTGCCCTGGGCCAGTCGGCGGCGGACCGGGCAGTCGAAGCGGCCAAGGCCTACTCGGGCGAGACCCTGACGATCACCTGGGAGGCGGGCCTGCAGGCGCTGGACCCGCTCAACTACTCGGGCCCGCGCTGGGAGGAGCTGACCGGAGTGAAGATCCAGGTGATCGAGATCCCGATCAACGAGCTGTTCACCAAGACGGTCGCCGAGCACCGTGCCGGCACCGGCGCCTATGACATGCTGAACGTCGTACCGGCGTGGATGCCGGACCTCGTCAACGCCGGCGTCTTGGAGCCGCTCGACGACTTCGTCGACAAGTACGGCTATCGCGACGAGTTGCAGGACATCGCGCCGACCTATCGCGACAACCAGATGACCTACGGCGGCAAGATCTACGGGCTGCCGGACGACGGCGACGTGTTCCTCTTGTACTACCGCACGGACCTGTTCGCGAACGCGAGCAACAAGTCGGCATTCCAGGCGGCCTATGGCTATGAGCTGGCGCCGCCGAAGGACTGGCAGCAGTTCTACGAAATCTCGGAGTTCTTCACGAACAAGTACCAGCCATCGCTCTATGGCTCGGCGCTGATCCACGCGCCTGGGCTGGTGCACTACCTCTACATGCAGCGCTTCCGCACCGCCGGCGGCAAGCTGTTCGATCCGGACTCCATGAAGGCCCAGATCAACGGCGACGTCGGCGTCGCGGTGCTGGAGGACATGGTGCGGCAGCTCGACAACATGCCCAAGGGCGCGGCCGGCTGGGGACCCATCGAGGTGCTCAACGCCTGGCTCGCCGGCGAGCTGGCGATGCAGATCTGGTGGCCGCCGCCAGGGCGCTGGTCCGCCGGCTACGGCGTCGAGGAAGAGGCGCTGTCGTGGCTGCCCAAGTCGACCATCGCCGGCAAGGTTGGCTACGCCATGCCGCCCGACGGCCAGCCGGAACTGGCCGCAGGCTTCGCGCTCTCGGTCGCCGCGAACAGCAAGAACAAGGAACTGGCCTACCTGTTCGCACAGTGGCTGAACAGCAAGGATGTCTCGATCAAGCGTGTGACCCTGCCCTACGCCCTGCGCGATCCGTTCCGCACGTCGCACTTCAACAGCGACGAGTACAAGTCGCTGTGGCCGGCGGCGAAGGACTACCTCGCGGCGCTGCAGGCCGGGGCGGAGACCGGCCTGCTCGACCTCTCGATCATCGACACCTTCTCATACGAAGAGTCGCTGACCCGGGCGGTCATCTCCGCGCTGGCCGGGGGCAATGCGAAAGGCGCCCTCGACGACGCGGCCGAGGAGTGGGACGAGCTGACCGAGGAGATCGGCGTCGACGACCAGCGGGAGGTCTACGGCATTTGGGCCTCCAAGCCGGGCGCCTACCCGAACTGAGCCGGTCCGTGGCTCGAAGGAGAGGACGGGGGCGGCATCGCCGCCCCCGTCTGCACGCATGAGTTCCGCCGTCGAAGCCACCTGGCTGGGGCGTCCGTCGGCCTTGGAGGCGTTCGCCGACCGGTATTTCCGCTGGCTGATCGTCTGGCCGGCGATTTTTGTGCTGCTGCTGGTCGGACTGTTCCCGATCGTCTATTCGCTGATTGTCAGCTTCCAGAAGATCAACCGGCGCGTCACCGACACCTCGTTCCACGGCCTCTACAACTACGAGCGCCTGTTGGGCGACGACCGCTTCTGGGAGGCGGTCGTCAACACCGGCATCATGACCGCCATCGCGCTGCCGCTGGAACTGCTGTTCGGCCTGCTGCTGGCGCGCCTGTTTCTGGACCGCTTCCCCGGCCGGCAGGTGCTGATCGCGCTGATCATCGTGCCGTCGGTCATCGCGCCGTTCGTCGCCGGCGCCATGTGGCGGCTGATGTTCGACAACATCTTCGGCCCCATCAACGAGATCATCCGCTGGCTGATCCAGGGCGAATTCGACCTGCTGTGGACCGTCAATGACAACCCTTTCGTCGTCTACTCGGCGATCCTGATCACCGAAATCTGGCAGTGGACGCCGTTCATGTTCCTGATCTTGCTGGCCGCCTGGTCGAACGTCGACCGGTCGCAGCTGGAGGCGGCGGAGATCGACGGGGCGTCGGGCTGGCGCACCTTCCGCCAGATCGTGCTGCCGGCGATCCGGCCCGTCGTCATGGTGGCGCTGACGATCCGCGGGCTGGACCTGGTGCGCCTGTTCGACATCGTCTGGGCGCTGACCCGCGGTGGGCCCGGCAGCATGAGCGAGACGCTGTCGGTCTACGCCTACATCAAGGGCTTCGAGCGCTTCGACGTCAGCATGACGGCGGCTTTTGCCTTCGTTGTCATCGTGCTCTTGTCGGTGATCGTCGTGCTGATCCTGCGCCGCGTGGGGATCACCCAGTGACGCGGCGCGGCAATATCCGGACGGCGGGGCGCACGGCCGGAGCGGTGCTAATCGCGGTCCTGTTCCTGTTTCCCGTCTACTGGCTGTTCATCATGGCGGTGAAGACGCCGGAGGAGGTCTTCGCCTCGCCGCCGATCTGGTGGCCGTCGACGCTGTCGCTCGAGAATTTCGCGGTGCTGTTCCGCGACGGCGACGTGCGCACGATCTGGAACAGCGTGGTGATTGCCGGCGTCAGCACCGCCATCGCCATGTTCCTGGGCACCATCGCCGCCTACAGCCTGGCGCGCTTCCGCACCGGGGGCGAGAACCTGGCAATCTGGATCATCTCCCAGCGCATGATCCCACCCATCGCCATCGTCTTCCCGATCTTCCTGGGCTTCGCGCTGATCGGCCTCAACGACACCTACCTCGGCCTGATCCTGCTCTACACCGCGTTCAATCTGCCCTACGTGATCTGGATGATGCGCGGCTACGTCGAGGACGTGCCGATCGAGCTGGAGGAGAGCGCGCTGGTCGACGGCCTCAGCCGCTGGCAGACGCTGCTCAAGGTCGTCTTTCCGATGGTGCGGACGGGGCTGTTCGCGACGGCCGTGTTCACCTTCATCTTCGCCTGGAACGAGTTCATCTTCGCGCTGATCCTGACGCGCAACGAGGTCATGACGTTCCCGGTCCAGGTCAGCCACTATTTCGGCCAGCAGCAGACCTTCTGGGCCAAGATCGGCGCCATGTCGGTGCTGGGCACGCTGCCCGTCTTCGTCACCGTGGCGATGGCCCAGAAGCTGTTGGTGCGCGGCATCTCGCTGGGCGCGGTGAAGGGCTGACATGAGCGACCTCAGGCTCCAGCAGGTGCACAAGCACTACGGCGCGGTGCACGCCGTGCGCGGGGTGGACCTGGCCATACCGGAGGGCGAGTTCGCCGTGCTGGTCGGCCCGTCGGGCTGCGGCAAGTCGACGTTGCTGCGCATGATCGCGGGGCTGGAGGAGATCGACGACGGCCACGTCGCCATCGGCGGCAGCGTCGTCAACGAGCTGCGCCCGCGCGACCGCAACATCGCCATGGTGTTTCAGAACTACGCGCTCTACCCCTACCTCACCGTCGCCGAGAATATCGCGTTTCCCCTGCGCGCCCGAAAAGTGGCGGCGGCAGAGCGCGAGCGCCGCGTCGTCGTCGCGGCAGATATGCTGGGCATCGGCGAGTTCATGGAACGCTACCCGCGCCAGCTCTCCGGCGGCCAGCGCCAGCGCGTCGCCATCGGCCGCGCCATCGTGCGCGACGCCGGGCTGTTCCTGTTCGACGAACCGCTGTCGAACCTGGACGCGCAGCTGCGCGACGAGATGCGCATCGAGTTGAAACGCCTGCACCAGGAGATCGGCAAGACGATGATCTACGTCACGCACGATCAGATCGAGGCGATGACGCTGGCCGACCGCATCGTGCTGCTGCGCGACGGCGCCATCGAGCAGGAGGGCACGCCCTTGGACCTGTTCGAACGCCCGGCGACGCGCTTCGTCGCCGGCTTCCTGGGCTCGCCGCAGATGAACTTCGTGCCGGCCACGACGGTCGTGGACGGCGGCCGGCTGGCGGTGCGTTTCGCCGACGGCACGACGTTGTCCTTCCCACCCGAGCGCGGCGCGGTGTCGGAAATGGACGTGATCTTCGGCGCCAGACCGGAGCACATCACCCGGGCGCGGCCCGGCGAGAGCCGCCGGCCCGGCCAGGAGACGCTGGCCGCCACGATCGACCTGGTGCAACCGACGGGCACGCGCGTCTACACCCAGTTCCGCCTGGCCGGCGAGGAGGTCACGGCGGAGCTGCAGGCGCACGACGTCGAGCACCCGGGCACGCGCATCGAGCTCTTGGTCGACATGAACCGCGCCATCCTGATCGACCCGGAGAGCGACCACGTGCTTTGAGACGGAGGGGACCGTGACCGAGATGCCATCGCTGAACGTCCGTCTGTATGGCACCGAAGAGGGCCCGACGCCGCTGCGCACGCTGCGCGCCGGGGCGCTGAGCGCGGTGCTGGACGCCGGCAACCTGCGCACCATTGCGCTGGGTGGCGTCGAGGCGATCCGTGGCATCGCCTTCCTGGTGCGCGACCCGAACTGGGGGACGTACATCCCGGAGATCACCGACCTCAAAGTCGAGGAGGACAGCGAGCGCTTCCGCGTCACCTACGTCGCCCGCTGCGCCGACGCCGAACAGGCGCTCAGCTACTGCGCGGAGATCGAGGGCCGCGCCGACGGCGCGCTGGCGTTCCACGTCGCGGCGACGCCGGAGACCGCTTTCGGGACCAACCGCGCCGGCTTCGTCGTGCTGCACGGTGTCGCCGGCATCGCCGGCGCGCCGGTCACGGTCCAGCACACCGACGGCACGGTCGAGGAGTCCGCCTTCCCCGAGCTGATCAAGCCTTCCCAACCATTCTTCGACATCCACACGCTGACCCACACGGTCTCGCCCGGGCTCAAGGTCACGCGCACCATGGAGGGCGACGCCTTCGAGATGGAGGACCAGCGCAACTGGACCGACGCCTCGTTCAGGACTACATCCGACCGCTCTCGAAGCCGTACCCCTATACGCTCGCCGTCGAGGAAACGGTCGAGCAGCGGATCGCACTCTCCGTGGACGGCGCGCTGCCGGCGGCGGCGGACGACACGGCGCCGGTGACGGTAACGCTCGGCGAGACCGTCGGCACATTGCCCGAGATCGGCCTCGCGGTGGCGCCGGACCTGGCCGAGGCGGCGCTGTCATCGGCCGAGCTGATCCGCCGCGCCGGTGTCGGACACCTGACCTGCACCTTCGACGCCGGCAGCCATGGCGCCGCCGAGATGCAGCACTTCAAGGCGCTCGGCGAGGCGACCGGCGCCGATCTGATTCTGGAAGCGATCCTGCCGCTGCGCGACGCGGCGGGCGACTTCACCGACGACCCGGCGGTGCTGGCCGCCGACGTGGCCGCCGTCGCGGCGGCCGCCGAGGGCGTCACGTTCGCCCGGGTCGTCGCCTCGCCGACCTGCTACCTGAAGTCCTACCAGCCCGACGCGGCGTGGCCGGCGGCGCCGGACCTGGGTGCCGTCTACGCCGCCGTGCGCGACGCCTTCCCCGGTGCCGCCATCGGCGGCGGCATGCACGCCTACTTCACGGAACTGAACCGCAAGCGTCCGCCGGCCGACGCCATCGACTTCGTCACGCACACCACCTGCCCCATCGTGCACGCGGCCGACAACCTGAGCGTCATGGCGACGCTGGAGGCGCTGCCCTCGGTGATGCAGTCGGCGAGGGCCATCGGCGACGGGAAGGACATCTGGATCGGGCCGACGGCGATCGGCATGCGCTTCAACCCGTACGGCGCGGCGCCGATGCCCAACCCGGACAACCGCCGCCTCGCCATGGCCGAGCGCGACCCGCGCCAGCGCGGCCTGTTCAACGCCGCCTGGACGCTGGCCTACATCGCCCACGCGGCGCAGAACGGTGTCGCCGGCGTGTGTCTCTCCGCGCCGGTCGGCGCCTTCGGCATCGCCTGGCAGGCGATGGCCTGGCCGCAGCCCTGGTTCGACGACCAGCCCGGTACGCCCGTGTTTCCGGTGTTCCACGCCATCGCCGAGCTGGCGCTGGCCGCCGGCCAGCCGGCGAGTGCCATGTCGTAGCGGCCCGGCGTCGTTGCCGCTCTCGCCGCCAGCGGCCGCCTGTGGCTCGCCAACCTGACGGCCGAGGCGCAGTCAGTGACCCTCGACGGCATTGGCGAGACGACGATGTGCGTGCTGGACGCGGAGACCTTCGTCACCGCGTGCGCCGGCCCCGACGGGTTCGCGGCCACGCGGCGCCCAGCGACGCCACCTGACCTGACGTTGGCCCCTTACGCCATGTGCCGGCTCGACTTGCCGGCCTAGCAGATCCGCGGCAGCTGCTCGCCGACCAGCATGTCGACGATGCGGCTGCCGCCGAAGACCGTCGCCATGGTGACCGTGCCGGCGTGGTCGTCGACCGCGCGGCCGATGGCGCAGGCGTCGGCCCCGGCGCTGGTCCGGCGCATGGCGGCGAGCGCGGCGTCGGCCTCGGCTTCGGGCACGAACGCCACCAGCGTGCCCTCGTTGGCGAGGTAGAGCGGGTCGAGGCCCAGGATCTCGCAGACCCCGCGGACCTCGTCGCGCAGCGGCACGGCACGCTCGTCGATCTCGATGCCGACGCCGGCCGCCGCCGCGAACTCGTTCAGCACCGCGGCGAGGCCGCCGCGCGTCGCGTCGCGGGCGCAGCGAGCGCCCGGCGCCGCGTCGAGCAGCGCGTCCATCAACTCGTGCAGCGGCCGGCAGTCGCTCTCCAGCGCCGTCGATAACGCCATGTCGCCGCGCGCCGCCATGATCGCGGCGCCGTGGTCGCCCAGCGGCCCGTTGACCAGCGCCACGTCGCCCGGCGCGATGCGGCGCGCCGCCAGGTCTCGGCCGGGCGGAATGACACCGACGCCGGACGTGGTGACGAACAGCTTGTCGGCGCCGCCCCTGCCGACGACCTTGGTGTCGCCGGTGACGATCACGACGTTTGCTTCGTCGGCGGCGGCGCGCATGGAGGCCGCGACACGGCGCAGCGTCTCCACCTCCGTGCCCTCCTCGACGATGACCGCGCAAGACAGCCACAGTGGCTCGGCACCGCCGACGGCCAGGTCGTTCACGGTGCCGCAGACGGCGATCTTGCCGATGTCGCCGCCGGGGAAGAACAGCGGATCGACGACGTAGCTGTCGGTGGTGAAGGCGAGCCGGGCGCCGTTTGCCAGCGCCGGGTGCGACACCCGCGCCTGGTCTTCGAGGTCGCCCATGGCCGGATTGTCGAACGCGGCGACGAACACCGCGTCGATCAGGTCCAGCATGGCCTTGCCGCCGCCGCCATGGGCCAGCGTGACCCTCGTATCGCGCAGCGTGCCGGGCCGCCGGCGACGTGTTGTCATGCTCAGGAGGCGGCGCGCTTCGCCGCCGATTCCGCCGTCGCCCGCACGCGGGCGTATTGGTGGTAGGCCGCGCAGGCGCCCTCGGTCGAGACCATCAGCGCGCCGAGCGGCGTCTCCGGCGTGCAACTGGTTCCGAACATCGGGCAGTCCCAGGGTTTGATGAGGCCCTTCAGCACGTCCCCGCACCGGCAACCGTCCGGCTCCGCGACGGCCTCGCCTGCGCCGTAACCGATCCCGTACTTTCGTTCCGCGTCGAACGCGGCGAACTCCGCGCGGACCTTGACGCCGGAGCGGTCGATCTCGCCGAGGCCGCGCCACTCGAAACTCTCACGCGGCTCGAAGACGCGGTCGATGGCGGCCAGCGACACCGGGTTGCCGTCCGCCGGCACGACGCGGGCGTACTGGTTCTCGATCTCGGCGCGGCCGTCGGCGATCTGCTGCAGCACCATGTAGACAGCCTGCAGCAGGTCGAGCGGCTCGAAGCCCGCGACCACCAGCGGCTTGCCGTAGTCGCGCGCGATGAAGTCGTACGGCCTGGTGCCGATGACCATCGAGACGTGGCCGGGCCCGACGAAGCCGTCGAGGACCATGTCGGGGTCGTCGAGCAGCGCCTTGACCGGCGGCGGCACGGTGATGTGGTTGCAGAACAGCGAGAAGTTGGGGATGTCTTCCTCGGCCGCCTGCAAGACCGTCAGCGCGGTCGAGGGCATGGTTGTCTCGAAGCCCAGGCCGAAGAAGACGACCTCGCGGTCGGGGTTGCGCCGGGCGATCTCCGAGGCGTCGAGCGGCGAATAGACCATGCGCACGTCGGCGCCGTCGGCCTTGGCCTGGATCAGGCTCTTGCGCGTACCCGGCACCCGCATGGCGTCCCCGAAGGTGCAGAAGATCACCCCCGGCCGCTCGGCGATGTCCACCGCGTCGTCGACCCGCCGCATCGGCAGCACGCACACCGGGCAGCCCGGCCCGTGCACGAACTCGAGCCCCGCGGGCGTCAGCTTGTCGAGGCCGTAGCGAAAGATCGCGTGGGTGTGGCCGCCGCAGATCTCCATGACGTGCAGCGGGCGCTCGCGCGTGGCGCCGATCGCGTCGACCAGCTCGGCGATGCGCTTGAGCACACCCTGGGCCCTGTCGGGATCGCGGAATTCGTCGGCGAAGCGCATCGGTCTATTCCGCAACGGCCGCGGCGGCGGCCCGCATCGCCGCGGCCTCCTGCTCGGCCTCGCCGAGCTGGGCCAACAACTTCAGGGTCTCCGCCGCCTCGGCCTCGTCGATGACGCTCATGGCGAAGCCGGCGTGGATCAGCACCCAGGTGCCGATCAGCGCGTCGAGCGGCGCGCCGGCGATCTCGACGCAGGCCAGGTTGACCTCGCGCCTGACCCCGGCGACCTCGGCGACCGCCAGCTTGCGCGGCACGTCGGTCACCTCGACGATCTGCGCGGGGATGCCGAGACACATGGTTCCGATCAGTTCCGTGTTGCCAAGGCGACCATGGCCTGGCCCAGCGCCAGCCCACCGTCGTTCGCCGGCACCCGACTGTGCACGAGCACGCGACGGCCGTCCGCCGCGAGCCCGGTGCGCACCAGCCGCGCCAGGGTGTAATTCTGGAAGCAGCCGCCGGTGAGGGCAACCGCCGGAAAGCGCGCCGGCCCGCCGAGCCGCCGCACCATGGCACAAATTGAGTCCGCCAGTCCGCGATGGAAGCGCGCGGACAGGGCGCCGACCGGCACGCCCGCCGCCACGTCGTCGAGCATGGCGCGCCAGACCAGCGCCGGGTCGATCTGCGGCATGTCGCCCCCGATCGCGAACGCATAGACGTCGTCCGAATCGTCCAGTGTGGCTTCGAACAGCATCGCCGCCTGACCCTCGTAGTCCTGGGCCTCGAGCCGCACGCCGGCAATCGCCGCCGCGGCGTCGAACAGCCGCCCGCACGACGACGTCAGCGGCGTGTTGGTCCCCGTAGCCACCATGGCGACGAGGGTCGCGCGCGGCTTCGCGGCGAGGGCACGAACGATAGGCAGGTCGCCGTACCCGCCGACCAGCTCGTCCCACGACATCGCCGCCATCAACTGCGCGTACGCATTCCGCCACGGCTCGCGGATCGCCGCCGTGCCGCCGATCAGCGGCACGGGCTTGAGGCACCCCAGGCGCTCGTAGCCGTCATAGCCGGCGTGCAGGAACTCGCCGCCCCACACCGTGCCGTCGGAACCGTAGCCCAGGCCGTCGAGCGCGATGCCCAGCACCCGGCCGCCGTCCCAGCCGTTCTCGGCCAGGCACGCGGCGACGTGCGCGTGGTGATGCTGGACCTCGACCACCGGCAGGTCGTCGCCGGCGATGTCCTTCCCGCGTTTGGTCGACAGGTACTCCGGGTGCAGGTCAACCGCGATGATCTCGGGCGCGAAGCGGTAGAGCTCGCGGTAGAGCGCCAGGTTGTGCGCCACGTCCGTGGCCGTCGCCGCGTCCTCCAGGTCGCCCATGTGCTGCGACAAGACCGCATTGCCGTTCGTGACGAGGCAGAACGTGTTCTTGAGCTCGCCGCCGAGAGCCAGGACCTTGCGGTCGGGCAGACCCGGCGGCACCGGCAGCGGCGCCGGCGCATAGCCGCGCGCCCGGCGCAGCACCAGGACGTGATTGTCCCAGCGCACCACGGAGTCGTCGATGCGGTTCAGGATGTCGCGGTCGTGGCACAGCGCGAAGTCGGCGATGCCGGCGAGACGCGCGCGCGCATCGTCGTTCTCCGTCGCCTGGGGCTGGCCCGACGGATTGCCGCTGGTCATCACCAGCGGCCGGTCGAGGTGCTGGAACAGCAGGTGGTGCAGCGGCGTGTTGGGTAGCATCAAGCCCTGTCGGTCGAGCCCCGGCGCCACGTCCGCCGGCAGCCGCTCGGGCCCGTCGGCGCGCAGCAGCACGATCGGCGATTCTGGGCTCTCCAGCAGCACGACTTCTTCGGGCGACACGGCGCAGAACCGCCGGATCGTGTGCACGTCACGCGCCATCAGCGCGAAGGCCTTGGCGCGGCGCCGCTTGCGCGCGCGCAAGGTATCGACGGCCTCGGCGTTGGTCGCGTCGCAGGCCAGGTGGAAGCCGCCGAGGCCCTTGATGGCGACGACGTGCCCGGCAAGCAACGCCGCGGCCGCCGCGTCGATGGCATCGCCGGCGGGCACGGGCACGTCCCCCAGCGCCTCCAGCCAGGCGCGTGGACCGCACGCGGGGCAGGCGATGGGCTGGGCATGAAACCGCCGGTCGGCCGGATCCTCGTACTCGCCACGGCACACCGCGCACATCTCGAACCCCGCCATCGCGGTGTTGGCGCGGTCGTAGGGCGCCGCGCGCACGATGGAGAACCGCGGCCCGCAGTCGGTGCAGTTGGTGAACGGATAGCCGTGCCGATGCGCCGCCGGATCGAACACCTCGGCGACGCACGCCGGGCAGGTCGCGAGATCGGGCGTGACCGTGACCCGCGCGCCGGCCGCGGCGCCGGAGGCGCGAATGACGAACCCGTCCGGTGCGGGCGCGTCGAGCGCCGCCCGCGTCAGCCGGTCGATCCGCGCCTGCCGCGGCGCCTCGCGCGCAAGCCGCTCGGCAAAGCGGTCGAGCGCGCCGCCCGCGCCCCAGACCCGGATCTCGACCCCGTCGACCGTATTGCGCACGTCGCCGGCCAGCCCCAGCTCCCGCGCCAAGCGCCACACCGTCGGCCGAAACCCCACGCCCTGCACCTGGCCGGACGCATAGAGCGCCTCGCCGCGGAGGGCCTCGGTGGGGGTGCGCTCGCCGTCGGGCATGGCGGGAGTGTAGCGCGGGTGGGAGACGGGCGGTTGATGTGGGGCAAGTGGAATAGGCTCACACAGCCTGCGTTTGGCCTTTGATCCGAGGCGTTCTTGGCAGAGGAAGGGCCCCACAAACCGCAGACAACAAGGGCGCAATTCGATTGCTCAAGTTTGAGAATCGTTCTAGCTAGTCGCGATTCTGTACATGTCCTGGAACGCTGGATCAGGTCCAAGTGCTGGGTCAGCCCCTTTGAGCGCGTCGAGGATCTCCCTGAGGGTGCCCTTTTCCCAACTCTTAATGGACTGCTCCTGTACCACTCTCTTTAGAACTTGGAAGACCGCCTCGGGATGGTGAGCAACATGGTCGCTCTTCTTCAACCCATATAGACCAAGCCCATCGATGGGCTGCAGGTAGGATTCCGACCAAGTGACGGCATTGGGAAAGGCATCACCGCACTCGACAAGCAGGCCAAGCATTGCATTGGCGGTCGTGGACGTATTACGCACTGCGGCCTTCGGCCAGTAGGCCTCCAGCCAAGGCCTGATCTTGAGTTCCCAGACCTCCGCGCGTTCGCACGGATTGCCCGTCAGGCGCCGCGCCAATGCGCGCAACGACGCTTCAAGACCCTCTTCTGGCAACGAATTCACAGTCCTACGGATTTCATGGGCAGTTAGTTGATTTGGGGCGTCGAGGCAGATCGAAATGAACAAGTTGACGAGGTTCCGCTCACGATGCTCCGGTCCTTTGTAGGTCGCTATGGCATCCAAGTATATTTCTTTGAACGCAGACAGCAGATTTGGCCCGACGGTTGGTGACCAGGCAAAACCCGACCAAAGGTCCTGCGCTTCCTTCGACTCAGTTGGAGTCAAGAGCGGCAGCAAATGCTTCTCGGTCCACTCGGGATCGATGGAATAGAGTTGGTGCAACCGAGCCATAATCATAACGCGGCCGAGGTGCCCATCTCGACTAGCTGTAATTGTATCGAAGTACGCACGAACTGGACTAGGTAGGCCGTTGTTTGCCTTGGGCTTGCAGTTCCATAGTCGTATCAACGCAGCGTCCGCCAGAATCCCAGCGGGGTGGTTCAGCGCACTCTCAACTGGATCTTCCGAAGAATGGAGCCCTTCGTTTCCAATGCACATCCAAGCCTTGTTCCATAGGCTTCGAAAGCATGCCTCCCGGTCGGAGGCTAAGATCTCGGCCAGGTCCTTGACAAATTCCGCAGCCGCAGAGCCAACACCAGCAAACACTTCAGCAGGGGCGTCCTGCAATATGGTGGCAACAAAGTAAACCAGCCTAGGTCATGAATCCATAAATGGGATTCCCGAATCGGCGGTGATCTGATTCAAGCTTCCAAACGATGGGAGCTTGCGATGTGCCAGTACGAACTGACCGATTTCGAATGGTCTGTGATCGAGCCGCTGTTGCC
>Ga0049107_10000031_pt1 | contig 36217 bp, 41 predicted proteins | sample WorMetilPIANOSA1_FD_61187 | JGI IMG/M metagenome (GOLD analysis project Ga0049107, IMG submission 61187) | Marine gutless worms symbiont microbial communities from Max Planck institute for Marine Microbiology, Germany - Olavius ilvae PIANOSA.1 | ecosystem: Host-associated > Annelida > Digestive...
ACCACCGCCGTCCTGCGCAAGATGATCGTGCAGCTCAACGCCATGATCCGAGACCAAGAACCCTATCGATACAAGCCTGCCTGAACACAGTTGCTGAGCTCGTCGAAGGACGAGGCCCGTCCCACGAGGCACACCCTCGTGCTTCGACAAGCTCAGCATGAGGGCTTGAGGACAGGGGACGTTGCGATTAGCGGCGCATGACCTCCCTCACGCGGCGCTGTCGCAGAAACGTGCCAGTTCCACGTCGCGGGCGGTCAGGCCGTCGGCTTCGTGGGTACTGAGCGTGACCTCGACCCGGTTGTAGACGTTCGACCATTCGGGGTGATGGTCCATGCGGTCGGCCTTCAGCGCCACCCGCGTCATGAAGCCGAACGCCGCGTTGAAGTCGGCGAACTTGAAACTGCGCTGGATGGCGTCGCGGCCGTCGACCTCACGCCAGTCGGCGAGCTCGCCCAGCGCCGCCGCGCGCTCCGCCGCCGTCAGTTTTTCGACCATCGCCGCCGCCCTCCCCGCCGTCGTTCGAGCGTTGAAGGGTGCGCGCCCTTGGCCGGACGCGCAAGCCGGTGTATCCACGCGGGCATCATGCCCCGCACCAAGAAGACCGCGCGCGCCTGGTCGACGGCGCCCACCATCGACGACCTGACGGCGCTGGCCGACGCGGCGGCGCGCACGATCCCGCCCGCACTGGCGCGGCAGGTGAAGAACGTGGTGATCCGCGTCGTCGACTTCCCCGACGACGAGACCGAGCAGGAGATGGAGCTGGAGACGCCGTTCGACCTCCTGGGCCTCTATCGCGGCGTCGACCTGGCGCGCAAGAGCGTCAACGACGTGCCCCAGGACGTCGACATGATCTTCCTCTACCGGCGGCCGCTGCTCGACTACTGGTGCGAGACCGGCGAGGATTTGGGCCACCTGATCCGCCACGTGCTGATCCACGAGATCGGCCACCACTTCGGCCTCTCCGACGACGACATGGAAGCGATCGAGGAAGCGGAGGACGTCGCCTGATGCTGTTCGTCGAGATCCCCGCGGTGCTGGACCGCCAGCAGGTCGCGCAGGCGCGCGAGACGCTCGGCCGGGCGCGCTTCGTCGACGGCGGCGTCACCGGTGCCACGGTCGGCCCCCAGGTCAAGCGCAACCGCCAGATCGCCGGCACGCGCGAGGAACTGCAGCCGTTGTTGGACCTGGTGCAGAACGCCCTGTTGAGCCGCGACGAGTTCACCGGCCACGCCTTCCCGAAGAAGCTGCACCTCAACTTCAACGCCTATACGGGCGGCGAGACCTACGGTGACCACAACGACGCGGCGGTCGTCGGCGGCGGCATGGCGGCGGCGGTCCGCACCGACCTGTCGTTTACGCTGTTCCTCAGCGATCCCGGCGAGTACGACGGCGGCGAGATGGTCATCCAGCTGCCGACCGGCGAAGCGGAGGTCAAGCTGCCGGCGGGCGACGCCATCCTGTATTTCGGCGGCACCGTGCACCGCGTGGCGCCGGTGACGCGTGGCGAACGCCTAGCCGCCTTCGGCTGGGCCCAGAGCTTCATCCGCGACGCCGCGCAGCGCGAGATCCTGACCCAGCTGCGCTATGCCCGGCGCGACCTGATGGCGGCGCAGCCCGACGCGCCGGCGTTGGCGACGCTGGGCAACGCCTACAACAACCTCATGCGCATGTGGACCGACAACTGAGCCACGATTGACGGAGGCGGCGATGCCCGAACCCCCGGTGTCGCGCGAGTTGGTCGACCATTTCTGTCTGATGGCGCGCTACAACAGGCTCGCCAACGCGCGCCTCTACGACGCCTGCCAGGCCCTGGGCGACGTCGAACGCCGGCGCGACCGCGGCGCCTTCTTCGGCTCGATCCACAACACGCTGAACCACATCCTGCTGGGCGACCGCCTGTGGCTGACCCGGCTCAGCGGCGGCGAGGCGCCGCGGACCCCGCTCGACACCGTGCTCTACGACGAGTTCGACACGCTGCGCGCCGCGCGCGAGGCGGAGGACGTGCTGATCGAGCGCTTCGTCGGCGGCCTGGACCCGGCGGCGCTCAAGGAGCCGTTCGCCTACGTCAACTATCGGGGCGTCACGTTCGAGGACCCGCTGTGGCTGCTGCTGCCGACGATCTTCAACCACCAGACCCACCACCGCGGCCAGGTCCACGACATGCTGAGCCAGGCCGGCGTCGAGCCGCCCTCGCTGGACCTGCACCGGGTGCTGAAGCCCGAGCCCGGCGTACGGCTGACGCGGCGCGGCGCGCGCGCCCGCTAAGCCGCGCGCTTGGCGGCGGCGTAGGCGCCGGTGCCGCGGGTCAGCACGTGGTCGTCGCGCGCGATCTCGCCCGGCGCCAGGTCGCGCTTGAGCGCGACGCGCGGGTAGACGCCGCGCAGGTCGCGGTCCAGTGCGGCGAACAGCGTCGCGTAGTCGTCGATGACGAAGTAGGTCTCCTGGAAGTCGTCGATGCGGTAGTCGATGCGCATCAGGCGCTCGAGCTCGAAGCCGACGCGGTTGGGCGACGGGCTCTCGAGCGAGAACACGGTCTCCGCCGGCGACGAGACGATGCCGGCGCCGTAGATGCGCAGGCCGTCCGCCGTCGCGATCAGGCCGAACTCCACCGTGTACCAGTAGAGCCGCGCCAGGCGGTGCAGCGCGCCGGCGCCCAGCGCCGCGAGACCGGCCCGGCCGTAGGCCTGCATGAAGTCGGCGAACACCGGGTTGAGCAGCAGGGGCACATGGCCGAACACGTCGTGGAAGACGTCCGGCTCCTGGATGTAGTCCAGCTCCTCGGGCGTGCGAATGAAGCAGGTCGAGGGGAAGCGCTTGTTGGCCAGGTGGTCGAAGAACACGTCGTCGGGCACCAGGCCCGGCACGGCGACGATGCGCCAGCCGGTCACCGGCTCGACCACGTCGTTGAGGCGACGGAAGTCGGGGATGCCGTCGGCGGCCATGCCGAAGCCCTCGAGGCCGGCGACGTACTCGTCGGCGGCGCGGCCCGGCAGCAGCCTGGCCTGGCGCTCGAACAGCGTGCGCCAGATGCCGTGCTCGGCCGGCGTGTAGCGCTCCCAGTCCTGCTCGATGGTGAAATCGTTGCGGGTCGACGTGGTGCCGCGGTCCATGGCGTAATCTCCTGGGCAACCGCCTCCCGAGGCCGCCGAGTAGAATATAGGCGTCATGAGGGGGTATTACTTGTCTTTATGGTCGCAATTTGGCGCATAGGCGACTATGCTTTGCCTCATAGGGTATCTAATGGGGTAAGAGATGGTTGAACTCGATGCGACCGACCGGCGCATCCTGACGCTGGTGCAGGACGATGCGACGCTGTCGACCGCGGAGATCGCGGACCGCGTCGGCCTGTCGCTGTCGCCGTGCTGGCGCCGCCTCAAGCGGCTGCGCGAGGCGGGCGCCATCGCCGGCCAGGTGGCCATCCTCGACCCCAAGGCGGTCGGGCTCACCGTCACGGTGTTCGCCTCGGTGACGCTCACCGCCCACAGCGCGGAGAACGTCGCGGCGTTCGACGCCTTCGTGCGGGCGGCGCCGGAGGTCACCGAGTGCAACGCGGTGACCGGCGACCGTGACTACATGCTGAAGATCGTCGTCGCCGACATCGAGGCCTACGAGCGCTTCGTCTCGCAGAACCTCTTGCCGCTGGGCTTCATCGGGGCGATCAACTCGCGCTTCGCGTTGCGCCGCGTGAAGTACTCGACAGCACTACCATTGGGCACGGAGGCGGCATAATGGCGCGGGTCACGGGCATCGGCGGCGTATTCTTCAAGGCACAGGACCCGGCGGCGCTGGGCGCCTGGTACAAGGAGCACCTGGGGCTCGACGTGCAGCCCTGGGGCGGCGTCGCCTTCCGCTGGCGCGACGACCGGCCCGACACCGGCTACACCGTTTGGGGGCCGTTCGCGGCCGACACGGACTACTTCGATCCCAGTTCAAAGCCCTATGTCCTCAACTTCCGCGTCGATGACCTGGACGGCCTGTTGCAGCAACTCCGCGACGCCGGTGTCACGATCGTCGGCGGCCCGGAGGACCACGACCAGGGCCGCTTCGCCTGGATCCTCGATCCCGAGGGCACAAAGCTCGAACTGTGGCAGCCCGACCCGAACGACCCGGCCCTGACCGAGGATCGTTAGAGGCGATCCGGCGGCGGGGCTAGGCTCACGCCGTTCGCTCCCGCCAGCGGCAGGCAAATCCGTCTCTGCGCCGCGGTGCGACCGCAGCAGCGTTGATTTCCCGTGACGTGCCGAAACGCGCGCGCGCCCTCCTGCGCGCAGCCAGACACCGGAGGTGACAATGGGATTCAGTGACATTGCCTATGCCCGACGCGCCCTTGCCGCGACCGTGCTGGCCGCCGCCGTCGGCCTGTCGGCCGTCGGCGCGGCCGAAGCCCGCAGCGCCAAGACGCCCGCCGGCGACGAACTGCAGCGCGTGGTCGACGAGGCCTACGAGAAGTTCAAGGACCTCAAGGACGGCAAGAACGCCGACTACATCCCGATCCTGGCCACCGTGCCGTCCGAGCTCTTCGGCGTCGCCATCGCCACGAACGACGGCAAGATCTACGCCGCCGGCGACGTCGACTACGTCTTCGCCATCGAATCGGTCGCCAAGCCGTTCAACGCGGCCCTGGTCCTAAGCGAGCAGGGGCCGGAGGCGATCCATGAGAAGATCGGCGTCGAGCCGACCGGCATGCCGTTCAATTCCAAGCTGGCGATCGAGCTGTTGAAGGCCCGCTCGGTCAACCCGCTGGTCAACGCCGGCGCCATCGCCGGCGTCAGCATGGTCAAGGCCGACAGCGAGGAGACGCGCTGGAACAAGGTGCTGGAGAACTTGAGCGCCTTCGCCGGGGACAAGCTGCCGCTCATGGAGGAGGTGTACGAGTCCGAATACACCACCTCCTGGTCCAACCGGGCGATCGCCAACCTGCTCTACAACTACGAGCGCCTCTACAGCGAGCCGGAAGAGGCGCTGATCGTCTACACCAAGATGAACTCGGTCGGCATCACCACCACCCAGCTCGCGACAATGGGCGCGACGATCTCCAACGGCGGCGTGAACCCGAAGACCGGTCAGCGCCTGCTGCCGGAGGAGCACGTGCCGGAGCTGTTGGCCCTGATGCTGACGGCCGGCTTCTACGACGAGTCCGGCGCCTGGTCCTTCACCGCCGGCCTGCCGTCCAAGACCGGCGTCGGGGGCGGCATCGTCTCGGTGGTGCCGGGCCAGATGGCGATCGCGGCGTTCTCGCCACGGCTCAACGAGGCCGGCAACAGCGTGCGCGCCCAGAACGCCATCCTGCACATCTCGACGGAACTGGGGCTCAGCATCTTCGAGCCGATCAAGTAGAGCCCTACAACAGCGCGTGCACCCGAGTACGCAGCTCGGGCAGCACCTCGGCTTCGAACCACGGGTTGCGCTTCTGCCAGCCCGTGGTTCGCCAGCTGGGGTGCGGGGTGGGGAGGTAGGTCGGCAGGTAGTCCCGGAACTGCTTGACAGTCTCGGTCATCGTGCGTGCCCGCCGCTCCGCCAGGTAGTAGGCCTGGGCGTAGATGCCGACCAGCAGCGTCAGCTCGACCGCCGGCAAGGCCGCCAGCAACGGCGGGTGCCATTGGGGCGCGCACTCGGGGCGCGGCGGCGCGTCGCCGCCCTTCGGCAGCCGGCCGGGATAGCAGAAGCCGCTCGGCACGATGGCGATGCGGGTCTCGTCATAGAACGTGTTGCGGTCAATCTCGAGCCACTCGCGCAGTCTGTCGCCGGAGGGGTCGTTCCACGGCACGCCGGTCTCGTGCACCTTGGTGCCCGGCGCCTGGCCGACGATCATCAGGCGCGCGCTCGGCGCCGCGCGCAGCACCGGACGCGGCCCCAGCGGCAGGTGCGCCTCGCAAATGCGGCAGGCGCGCACCTCCGCCAACAGGGCGTCGAAGTCGCTCACGGGCGCGCCGGCACGACCGCAGCGTCGGCCATGACGTAGCGGGCGTAGCGGAAATCCCGGATGGCGGCGAGCTTGCCGTCCTGCCAGCGCAGGAGGACGAAGTAGCCGGGCGCGGACAGATGGGCGGGATCGGACACCACGACCGCCGGCGTGCCGTCGACGAAACCCACGGCCAGGTGCCAGTCGTCGACCTTGTCGTAATTGGTGAAGTACTTGCCAACCGCCGCGCCGCGGGCCTGGATGCGTTGCACGAGGTCCAGGCGCACGTCGTCGGCCAGCATGGCCCGGACGGCGTCGAAGTCTCGGGCGTTGAAGCGATCGACGTATTGCGCCAGCAGGCTCGCTTCCGGTTCCACCAGCCGCAGTGGCACGTCGGGCTCGAGCGATTTGGCGAGTAGGCGCAGGTTCTCGCGGCCGCGGTGCAGCGCGGCCTTGATCGCACCGACACTGACGTCCAGCGTCTCGGAGATTTCCGCCAGCGAGTAGCCGATGACGTCCTTCAGGATCACGCAGCTGCGCTGCATCGGCGTCAGCTGCAGATAGACCGACATGGCGAACGTCGCCAGCTCCCTGGCTTCCAGCGGCGGCGCCAGTTCGGCCTGCGGCGGAACCTCGTCGAGGGCGTCGAGTGGCTCCCGCCTGGACTTGCGCAGATAGTCAATCGCCTTGTTGTGGGCGATGCGCAGCAACCAGCCGTCCAGGTTCGACACTTCCGTCGTCGGCAAGGCGTAGTAGGCCTTGGCGAGGGCCTCCTGGACGACGTCCTCCGCGTCGACCACCGAGCCCGTCATGCGCGCGCAGTAGCGGTGCAGCTTCGGCCGGATGTCCTTGACCAGCTCGTTGAAGTCGTCCCGGGCCGCGACGAGGGACGCAGGCGACGCATCTGCCATGCTCAGTTCAGTTTCTCGATGCCGGCGCCGCTGATGGCAAAGCCGAGACCCTCCTTGTACGCCTCGTCGAGCAACAGGGAAACGACGCCCTCGCCGAAGCCGTCGGGCGTGATCGCGTTCTCGAAGCGCTTCAGGAAATCGTCCTGGCTGATGCCGAGCCGCGCGGCGTAGCCGGACGACGCCGTTTGGCCCAGGGCCGTCTCCCGGAACATCTGCATTGGCAAGAGCGCCACGAAGCGGATGTCCAGGTTCATCTCCCTGGCTTCGCGCTGAAGGTATTCGGAGAGGAACCACTGGGTGCGCTTCGCACCGGCATAGCCGCCCGAGACGAAGGAGCCACCGATCGCCGCGCCGCTGGAGATGGTGACGACCTGGCTGCCGGGCGGCAGCGGCGTCAGCAGCGCCGCCTTGCCGAAACGAAAGACGGACTTCACGTCGGTGTCCCAGTTCGTCTCGAACTGCTCCCAGGTTTGTTCGTGCACGGGCGCCATGTGCGGCGTGGCGCCCGCGCTCAGGACCAGGATGTCCGGCACGACGGCCTCGAACACGCGGGCCGGCGCGCCCGGCGCCGCGACGTCGAGCGCGAGCGTGTGCACGCCGGGCACGTCGTTGGCCAACGCCTCCAGGTTCGCCTCGTTGCGCGCCACCGCCCACACTTGCGCACCCTCGGCGGCCAGCGCTTTCACGGTGCCTTTGCCAAGCCCGCGGCTGCCGCCGGTGACGACGGCGACTTTCCCATTTAGTCGAGTCATGACGTCTCCCTTCGTGAACGTTCACCTGGAAGACGATTGGCAGGGTCAAGAAGATACGGCGGCGACGCATCCACCCGGATTTCGGCGACCGAGCCGGTGGGTTATCCTTGCCGCCGTGCGGGTCCGGGAGCGGCGTTATGGCCTACGACGAAATCCTTCTCGAACGCATCCGGGACGTCGTCGCCGGCGAAGACGGCGTCAGCGAGATACGCATGTTTGGCGGCGTCTGCGTCGCCATCAACGGCAACATGGCGTGCGGCGTGCAGCAGGCCGACCTCGTGGTTCGTGTCGGTCCCGACGGCTACGACGCGGCCCTCAAAGACAAGCACGCGCGGCCCATGGACTTCACCGGCCGGCCGCTGAAGGGCCTGGTGTATGTCGCGCCGGACGGCTTCAAGGACAAGCGATCGCTGAAGAAGTGGGTCGGGCGCGGCGTGCGCTTCGCCGCGAGCCTGCCGAAGAAGTAGCGGGTCAGGCGTCCGCCAGCAGTTCCGCCACGTACGCCGGCACGACCTCGGTCGCCGGGCCATAGCGGCCGTCGTCGAACAGCGCGGCACCCTCCGACGGCTCGAGGTTGAGCTCCACCGTGCGGGCGCCGACGGCGTGCGCCTCGGCGACGAAGCCTGCCGCCGGGTAGACGTTGCCCGAGGTGCCGATCGACAGGAACAGGCCGCAGGCGTCGATCGCCGCGTAGATGCGCTCCATCTCCAACGGCATCTCGCCGAACCAGACGACATGGGGTCGCAGGGTCCCCAGCGCGCCGCAGGCGAGGCACGCTGTGGCCGACCCCAGGTTCTCGCGGCAGGGAGCGATGCCGCCGCAGGCCGTGCAGCGCGACTTCAACAGCTCGCCGTGCATGTGCACGATCTCGGGGCTGCCGGCGCGCTCGTGCAGGTCGTCGATGTTCTGGGTCACCAGCGTGACCCGTCCCGGCCAGCCCCGCGCCAGTTCGGCCAGCGCCACATGTGCGGCGTTGGGCGCGACGTCAGCCTCGATCAGCTGCTTGCGCCGGGCGTTGTAGAAGTCCTGCACCAGGTCGGGGTCGCGGGCGAAGGCCTCGGGCGTCGCCACGTCCTCGAGGCGCACCTTGGCCCAGATGCCGTCGGCGTCGCGGAAGGTGTCGAGGCCGGATTCCTTCGAGATCCCGGCCCCGGTCAGGATGACGATGTCCGTCACCTAGTCGGCGAACCGCACGCAGGCGACCGGCGGCAGGCGTATGTCCGGCGCCGACCAACTATTCCCGCCGTCTTCGCTGAACCACAGCCCGCCACTGGTCGAGCCGAAGGCGAGGGTGGCGCCCGTCTCGTCGATGTCGAGCGCGTGGCGCAGCACCAGGTCGTAGGCGTGGCGCTGCGGCAGCCCGTCGGTCAGCACGTCGAAGTTCTTCCCGCCGTCGCGGGTGCGGGCGACGACGACCTTGCCGTCGACCGGCACGCGGCACTCGTCCTTCACCGCCGGCACGAACCACGCAGTGTCCGGGTCTTGCGGGTGCACCGCCACCGCAAAGCCGAACGTCGACGGCTGGACCGCCGGCACCTCGGCCCAGGTCTCGCCGCCGTCGGTCGAGCGGAACACCGTGTCGTGGTGCTGGCACCAGCAGACCTCCGGCGCGGCAGGGCAGCGCACGATGCGGTGCGCGTCCTGGATCACCGGGTCGTCGCGGCGCTCCGGCGGCATGTAGCGGTTGGTCATGCCGTGGCCGAGGCGCCAGCTCTTCCCCGCGTCGTCGCTGAGCCAGGCGCCGCCGCAACTGATATCCAGCAGCAGCCGGTTCGAGTCCCGCGGATCGACCGCGACCGAGTGGATGCCGGGCTGGTCGAAGCCGCCGCCGAACATCTCCTTGCGCTCGGGCCGGTCCCACAGCGAGCGCACCAGGTGCCAGCTCTCGCCGCCGTCGGGCGAGTGGAACAAGCCGCCGGGGATTGTGCCGGCCCAGACCGCGTCGCCGGCGCCGGCCTCCAGGCACCACAGCAATTCGAGCGACCAGGAGTTCTTGTCGTCGTCGTCGGCCGGCTTCTCCGGGTAGACGGGCACGGCGACCTCGCGCCAGTCGCCGTCGCCCGCGTCGCGGCGCCACAGCTTGTTGCCGAAATGGCCCAGGTCGAGCGCCGCCAGCGCGCCGCCATCGGCGAGCGGCAGGACGGCGCAGACCGGGTCGCCGAGAAAGCTCACATTGGCCACGTCCCAGCCGCCGTTGCGCCTGAGCTCGAACAGGCCCTTGCGGGTGCCGACATAGAGGTGGTCGCTCATGATCTCAGCCCCCCGAGAGCGCCTGCAGGACGTAGATCGAGTCCGCCGGCGCGACCGGGTCGCTGAGGCCCCGCCGGTCGCCGACCGCGCGCTCGCCCACATAGACCGTGACGTGACGCCTCAGCGCGCCCTGGTCGTCCAGCACGTAGCCGCGCAGGCGCGGGGCATCGGCGAACACGGCGTCCAGCGCCGCCGCGACCGTCGTGCCGTCCACGGTGCGGTCGGGTACGGGCAGATGGCGCCGCAAGATCCCGCTGAACACCACCGTCGGCATCGTCGCCTCCCGATACCAGCATAGCGCGTCGGGCCCGCGCTGCGCTATGTGGGGGGCGCATCGAGGACGGAGTCGAAACGTGCTGCGCGTGCTGTTCGTCTGCACCGGCAACATCTGTCGCTCGCCCACGGCCGAGGGCGTCGTGCGCACCGCGTTGGCCGACGCCGGGCTCGACGGGCACGTCACCGTCGCCTCCTGCGGCACCCACGGCTATCACGTGGGTGACCGGGCCGACGAACGCGCCATCGACGCGGCACGGGCGCGCGGCATCGACATCGCCGGCCACCGCGCCCGCAAGCTGGCGCACGCGGACTTCGCGACCTTCGACCTGATGCTCCCCATGGACCGCGGCCACCTGCGCCAGCTCGAGCGCCTACGGCCCGCCGGCGCCCGCGCCGACGTGCGCCTGATGCTCGAATTCGCACCGACCGGCGGCGACGTGCCCGACCCCTACTACGACGGCCCGCAGGCGTTCGAGGAGGTGCTCGATCTCCTGGAGGCGGCGACGTCGGGCCTGCTCGCCGACCTGCGCCAGCGGCTCTAGCGGCGATGGCCGACGCGGCGGCGCGCATCGCGGCGGCGGCGGGGCGCCCCGTCACGGCGCTCAAGCCGCTCGCCGGGGGCTGCATCGCCGAGGTCTACCGCGCAGAGTTCGCGGTTGGGACTCCGCTGGTCGCCAAGGTCGGCCACGCCGGCGACGGCCTGGACCTGGAAGGCTGGATGCTGGAGAGGCTGGCGGCGCAGGGCCTGCCGGTCTCGGGCGTGACCCACGCCGCCGACGACCTCTTGCTGATGAGCTGGATCGACAGCGGCGGCCGGCTGGACACGGCCGCCCAGGTGCACGCCGCGGACTTGCTGGCCGCGCTGCACGACGTCACGGGCCCGCACTTCGGCCTCGAGCGTGACACGCTGATCGGGCCGCTACCGCAGCCGAATCCGCCGAGCGCGCGCTGGCTGCCGTTCTTCGCCGAGCACCGCCTGCTCTACATGGCCGGCCTCGCCCACGACGCCGGGCGGCTGCCGGCGGCGACCGTGGGCCGGATCGAGGCGCTCGCCGGCCGGCTCGAGCGCTGGCTCGACGAGCCCGCCCAGCCAGCGCTGATCCACGGCGACGTCTGGGACGGCAACGTGCTGGTGGCGCCCGGAGGCGGGCGCATCGCCGGCTTCATCGACCCGGCGATCTACTTCGCCGACCCGGAAATCGAGCTGGCCTTCGCCTCGCTGTTCAGGACGCTGGGGGAGCCGTTATTCGGGCGCTACCGGGAGCGCCGCGGCCTCGCCCCCGGATTCTTCGAGATCCGCCGCGACCTCTACAACCTCTATCCGCTGCTGGTGCACACGCGCCTGTTCGGCGGCAGCTACGGCGCCTCGGTCAGCCGCATCCTCGACCGCCTGGGGGTCTGAACCGGACGATTCCCCCGGAATCCGGGCCTTGCGCAAGATTTGCCGAAAATCCCCAGCGGCGCGGCAAGTGCTTGGCGCCGCTGACCTAAGTCTCATCAAGCAGCGTCAAGTACGTGTGACCCGTGGTGGGCGTCAACCCGTTGTTTACGATTTGAGGCGAAACTGAGATTAACCATAGGCAGGCCAATATTTTGACCTGCATCATTAACACAGGCCATCAATTCCTTGGCCACTGGAGCGAAGATGTCCCTGGCGGCGAGCGATCCCTTCGAACGGGTGCGCGCCGAACTTTACGAGCGCCCCGGCACGACGTTCGCCCCGAAGGAGTTGGCGAACGAACCCCAGACGACCGAGTCGCGCTGGGCCGAGGCGCACCGGCGCTACCTGTTGCTGCTGCGCTTCGCGGTCATCAACCTGGCCGGTTTCGGCCTGGTCGGCGCGGCGTGGCAAGCGGGCTGGATCGACGCCATCGCCGCCGGCGACGCCAGCCGCGTATCGCTGGTCATCGCGCTGACGTTCCTCGCCGGCCTGGCGATCTGCGGCGTGCGCGTCGCACGGGTCAGCAGCGAGCTGAACGGCGTGCTTGCCGGCACGCCCGCGCCGGACTCGTGGGCCGAGGACTACCTCCTGGAAATCGCCGACCGCCGCTCCGGCAGCCGCGCCATCACCGCGGGCTCGGTGCGCATGCGGCTGGCCAGCCGCATCGCCATCGTGCGCCAGATGGCCAACAGCCTGGTGCTGTTGGGTCTGATCGGCACCGTCGTCGGCTTCGTCATCGCGCTCTCGGGCGTCGATCCCAGCACCGCCGCCGACGTGCACGCCATCGCACCCATGGTCGGCGAGCTGATCCGCGGCATGTCGGTCGCGCTCTACACCACGCTGGTCGGCGCGGTGCTGAACCTTTGGCTGACCGTCAACTACCAGCTTCTGCACGGCGGCGCGGTGCGCCTGGCCGCGAAGCTGATCGCCCTTGGCGAGACGAACAATGCTCGACAACGATCTGTTTGACAGCGACGACGGCACGGTCTTCCGTGACGTCATCATGCTGGCCCTCTTGGGCTTCGTGACGATCGTCGTGTTGCTGCTGCCGCACCTCAACCCGCCCGTGAAAGCCAGCGAGACGCTGCAGCCGCCGGGCAACGTGATGGTCGAGGTGCGCTGGCCGGACGAACTGGACAGCGACGTCGACTTGTGGGTCGAGGCGCCGGGCGACCGGCCGGTCGGCTACTCCAACAAGGGCGGCGCGGTGTTCAACCTGCTGCGCGACGACCTGGGTCACACCAGCGACGTGACGCAGTTGAACTACGAGGTCGCCTACAGCCGCGGCGCCCCGGCCGGCGAGTACACGATCAACCTGCACCTCTACGCCAACAAGTCGGCCCAGTTTCCGATCCCGGTTGCGGTCGTGGTCAGCGTCAAGGCGCCGGACAGCAACGAAACGCGCACCCTGGCCTCCAAGAACGTGACGCTGCTGCGCGTCGGCGAGGAGCTGACGGTGGTGCGCTTCGCGCTCGACGGCCGCGCCAGCGTCATCCCCGGCAGCGTGCATCAGGTGCAGCGGCCGCTGCGCACGCGGCGCGGCTGAGCGTCATGGAAATCCTCACCGCGCTGTTCGCCGTCTTCGTCATCGTCGCGACGGGCCTGGCCGGCATCACGGTCTGGGCGCGCCGGCGCCTGGCGATCAAGGTCGCGGCCCTGGCGCTCGCCGCCGTCGTGCTGCCGCTCGGCTACGGCGCCCTGGCCGAGCTGTTGGGCCGGCCGAAGCCGACGACCCTGGAATGGGCGCGGGAGGCGATCGAGGAGGCGACGATCCTGGGCGCCAGCGTGCGCGAGGACGTGGCGATCTATCTCTGGCTCGAGGTCGACGCGAGCGAGCCGCCCATCGCCTACGCCCTGCCCTGGAGCCGCCGCACGGCGGAGCAGCTGCAGCAGGCGATGCGCGAGGCCGAGTCCAACGGCACCGCGGCGCGCATGCGCCGGCCGTTCCAGCAGACCCTGAGCGAGGACGAGAGCCGCTTCTTCGCCGAGCCGCACCAGGCCCTGCCGCCGAAGGTCCACGGCTCCAGCTGACTCCCAAAGCCGCTTAAGAACCTGTTACGAAAGCCCTTCGCATCGCGCGGGGCTGCGCTGCGCTTTGGGCGGTGGTGGGCCCACGCCGCCGGACCTAGCTTTTCGGGATCGCCCCTTCGCGCTCCCAAAGCCTGGCCCCATGTCCGCTGAACCGCATCCCGACGCCGTCGTCGGCGCCCCGCCGGCCGTGCCGCCCGCGCCCACCGTCTCGCCGGTGGCGCTCGCCACGCCGGCCAACCCGGTCGTGCGCGGCATCCTGTTCGCGGTGCTGGCGGTGTCGCTGTTCGCGCTGCAGAACGCCGCGGCCAAGTGGCTGGCGGCCGACCTGGCGCCGCTGGAGATCGTCTTCTTCCGCAACCTAGCCGCCCTCATACCGGTGTCGATCGTGCTGTGGCGGGCCGGCGGCGTGGCGCTGTTGCACACCGCCCGGCCGTTCACGCAGGTCGGCCGCGGCCTGATCATGGCGGCGGGGACCTGCGCCGTCTTCACCGGCCTCGGCCGCCTGCCGCTGGCCGACGTCACCGCGCTGACCTTCGCCGTGCCGCTGTTCGTCACCGTCCTCAGCGTGCCGTTCCTGGGCGAGCGCGTCGGCTGGCGCCGCTGGTCGGCGGTGCTGGTCGGCTTCGCCGGGGTCATGGTGGTGACCCAGCCGGGCGCCGGGACGCTGGACCCGATCGCGCCCGTGGTGCTGGCCGGCGCCGGCGCCATCGCCTTCGTCATGGTGCTGGGCCGGCGCCTCAGCCGCACCGAGCACACTGCGACGATCGCCTTCTACTCGCTGATCGGCGCCATCGCCGGCACCGGCCTGGCGCTGCCCGTCGCCTGGTCGACGCCGACGCTGCCGCAGGTCGGCCTCTTGGCGGGCATGGGCCTCGTCAGCGGCGTCGCCATGCTGCTGATGACCGGCGCCTACCGCCTGGCCCCGGCCGCCGTCGCCGCACCGTTCGAGTACCTGCACATCGTCTGGGCGATCGCGCTGGGCCTGGTGCTGTGGGGCGACGTGCCCGGCGCCCACGTGGCGCTCGGCGCGGCAGTCGTCATCTCGAGCGGCCTCTACATCCTGCACCGCGAGACCCGCCGCGGGAACGCGCCGGCGACGAAGGCCGGCGCCCTGCCCCGGACCTAGGGCGCCGACCAGTCCGCGTCGTCGGCCGCCTCCAGCACCTCGCCGCCGGCCAGCGGGTAGCTGCGCTCGGCGACGTAGGCGGGGCCGTCGTTGCCACGCCAGCTGGAGTACAGCGTGAAGCGGGTCGCCGCGAAGGCCGGGCTCATGTAAGCCGCCTCGCCGGCCAGGAACGGCGCGACCCCGTCTAGCGGCGTCTCGCGCAGCCGCGCCAGCGTGACGTGGGCGTGGAAGCGCCGCCCCTCCGGCGGCAACCCGGCGCGCCGCGCCGCCTGGTCGATGCGCTGCTGCAATTCCATCAGCGCCGGCTGCTTCTCGACCCCGACCCATAGCACGCGCACCCGGTCGCGCACGCCGAAATGGCCGACGCCCTTGAGCGCCAGCTCGAACGCCGGCGCGCTGACCTGCGACAAAGCCGCGTCCAGGTCGGCCGCGTGGCTTTCGTCGATCTCGCCGACGAAGCGCAGGGTCAGGTGCATGTTTTCGGGCTCGACCCAGCGGGCGCGCGACACCGGGTGTGCGATGGCGCCGAGGCGCCGGCGCACCGCGTCCGGCAGGTCGAGGGCGACGAGCAATCGCAGCATGGCCGGACCTCAGGGCGCCGGGTTGGGCAGGTCGCGGTGGATCTCCTGGATGCCCGCGCGCACCTCCTCGGAGAGGGTCAGCTCGGCGCTGGCGAGGTCGGCCTCGAGCTGCGCCGGCGTCGTCGCGCCGATGACGTTGCTGGTCAGGAACGGCTGGACGTTGACGAAGGCCAGCGCCATCTGCGCCGGGTCGAGCCCGTGCTCGCGCGCCAGCGCGACGTAGCGGCCCGTCGCCTCGACCGCGCGCGGCTTGAGATAGCGCCCGAAATAGCCCGGATAGAGCGTGAAGCGCGCGCCCTCGGGCTGGGCGCCGTTCAGGTACTTGCCGGACAAGGCGCCGCCGCCCATGGGCGAATAGGCGAGCAACCCGACGTCCTCGCGCAGCGCCATCTCGGCGAGGCCGACCTCGAAGGCGCGGTTGATCAGGCTGTAGGGGTTCTGCACCGAGACGATGCGCGGCACGCCGTGCGCCTCGGCCAGGCGCAGCGCTTCCATGATGCCCCACGGCGTCTCGTTCGAGAGCCCGATGGCGCGCGCCTTGCCGGCTTTGACCAGGTCGGCGAGGGCGGCGAAGGTCTCTTCCATCGGGATGGCGCCGTCGTCCGGGTCGTGGTCGTAGTCGAGTTGGCCGAAGAAGTTGGTGCGCCGCTCGGGCCAGTGCACCTGGTAGAGGTCGACGTAATCGGTCTGGAGCCGCGCCAGGCTGTCGTCGATGGCTTGGGCGATGTTCTTGGCGTCCAGCCGGTGCCTGCCGTCGCGCAGCCAGGTGATGCGCTCCGCGGGCCCCGTCACCTTGGTCGCCAGCACGACCTTGTCGCGGCTGCCGCGCGCCTTCAGCCACGCGCCGATGATGCGCTCGCTCAGGCCCTGGCGCTCCTGGCTGACCGGCACGGAGTACATCTCCGCCGTGTCGATCAGCGTGACGCCGCGGTCGAGCGCCAGGTCGAGCTGGGCGTGGCTGTCGGCCTCGCTGACCTGGACGCCGAACGTCATCGTGCCCAGGGCCAGCAAACTCACGTCGATATCGGTGCGGCCAAGCCGGCGGACCTGCATGGGCGATCTCGCTTCGCCTAAGGGTGCGGGACTAGAGGAACAGCGTCAGCACGCCAGTGTAGCCATATAGCCGGTCGTGGCTGATCTCGCCATTGCCGAAAAAGCCGGCCAGCGGCACCTCGCCGATGGCCGAGCGCACCTGGCGCAGTTCCTCGGCATTCGGGCCGAACAGGTTGGGGCCGCGCGCGACGCAGCTGTGATAGGCGGCGGCGCGGGGCGCGCCCTTGGCGCGGCGCATGACGTCGGCCAGCATGCGGTCCAGGTCCTTGATCGCCGCGGCCATGTCGCGGGCGACGAACATCACCCGGTCGCCGGCCTCGAAGTCGGCGGCGATGGCGAGCAAGCCGTTGTCCGGGTCAGCGCCGATCAGGTTGCGCACCGTGTAGTCGCCGGTGTCCGAGCCGCCGACCGGCAGCGCCGCGGAAATATAGCCCGAGGCGCGGGCCAGACCGTCGTCGCCGATGTCGTCGCGCAGCACCTCGAAGGCCGGGCGGTCGTCCAGCGTGGCGACGATGTGACCCTCCGCCGTGGTGATCTCGTGCCAGGGGCTGACGGGCGTGCAGCCCTGGGTCAGGCCGGTGACGACGGCGACGTCCTCCCCGAACAGCACGCCCGACAGGCCGCCCATGCGCGCGCCGTCGGCCAGGTGCACCGCGCCGTCCGTGGCGCTGGTCAGCGCCCCGGCCAGGAAGGCGCCGCTCTCCCGCGCCACCGCCGGCAGTAACGCCCCCAGCGCGTTGTCGCGCGGGTCGCCGTGCACGATGCCGAAATGCGGATGGTGGCCCTCGACCCAGGCGGCGCTGGCGCCCGACAGCGCCTGGCCGCCGGCGCTGGCCGTGGCGAAGACGTGGAACGCGGCCTCGGGCAGGTCGAGCGTCAGGATCGCCATCGACGGCGACTCGAACAGCTCCACGCCCGAGGCGCAGACCCCGGCGCCGACGGCGCCGCACCAGTGCGGCACGCCGGTCTTCTCCGCCAGCGCCCGGGCGATCGGGTCGAGTTCGACGGCTAGCGGCTCGGTGACGTAGACGAGACCCAGCGTGCCGGCGGCGTCGCCGACGGCGAAGGCGCAGCGGTCGACCAGCGCCGGCCACGGGCCGCCGGCCGCGAAGGCATGGTCGAAGCCCGTCATGTGCCGCCGCCCGCCTGGCCGCGCGCGAGCGCCTCGACGACGTAGGGCGCCAAGCGTTCGACGATGATGGCGACACCCTGGGCGTTGGGGTGGATGCCGTCGGCCTGGTTCAGTTCCGGCACCGCCGCCACACCGGCGAGGAAGAACGGGTAAAGCACCACGTCGTGCTTCTCCGCCAGAGCCGGGTAGATGGCGTTGAAAGTGGCGCCGTACTCCGGCCCCAGGTTGGGCGGCGCCAGCATGCCGGCGAGCAGCGCCGTGAAGCCGCGCTCGTCGAGCCGCGTCAGGATGGCGTCCAGGTTGGCGCCGGTCTTCTCCGGATCCAGGCCACGCAGGCCGTCGTTCGAGCCAAGCTCGACGATCACCAGGTCGGCCGCCTCGGGCAGCGTCCAGTCGAGACGCGCCAGGCCGCCCGCCGTGGTGTCGCCGGAGACGCCGGCGTTGACGACCGTCGCGGTGACGCCCAGCGCGGCGAGCGCGCCTTCGAGTTGGGCCGGGAACGCGTCCGCCTCCGACAATCCGTAGCCGGCGCTGAGGCTGTCGCCGAAGGCGACGACGAGTTTGGGATCATCCGCGGCCGCCGCGGCAGCGTACAAGGCCGCAACGAGCACGCCCGCGAATAGATTGAAAATACGCGCCGCCCAGCCATATCGGGGTGTGCGCCTCGGCCAACCGGGAACCGCCGTCCGCAATATGACCCCCCGCACCGGTCCACCCATGATCCACCTCAACGACGTGCGCCTTCATTTGACCAGCGCGGCCGGCGAGGTCAACATATTGCGCGGGCTCGACTTGCGCGTAGGCGCGGGCGAGCGCGTCGCCGTGGTCGGCCCGTCGGGCTCCGGCAAGTCGACGATGATGATGATCGTCGGCGGCCTGGAGCGGCCGTCGAGCGGTGGCGTCGCTGTCGCCGGCCAGGACCTGACGCGCATGAGCGAGGACGACCTGGCGCTGTTCCGGCGCGACGCGGTGGGCATCGTCTTCCAGGCCTTCCACCTGGTGCCGACCATGACGGCGCTGGAGAACGTCGCCATCCCGCTGGAGTTCGCCGGCGCCGCCGACGCCTTCGAGCGCGCGGCCGGCAAGCTGGAGAGCGTCGGTCTGAGCCACCGCCCGCAGCACTATCCCAGCCAGCTGAGCGGTGGCGAGCAGCAGCGCGTGGCGCTGGCCCGTGCCTTCGCGACCGAGCCCAAGCTGCTGTTGGCCGACGAGCCGACCGGCAATCTGGACGGCGAGACCGGCGCCAAGGTCATGGACGTGTTGTTCGACCTGCAGCGCCAGCACGCCACCACGCTGGTGCTGATCACCCACGACGAGCGGCTGGCCGGCGCCTGCGACCGCATCGTGCGGCTGTTGGACGGCCGCATCGTCGACGACGGCCACCGCCCCGTCGCCGTCTCTGCGAGTGGCGACTAGTGGCCGGCGCCTGATGGCCGATCACTGATGGACGGCTGGTCGCTGGCGATCCGCCTGGCGCGGCGCGAGTTGCGCGGCGGCCTGCGCGGCTTCCGCATCTTCCTCGCCTGCCTGGTGCTGGGCGTCGCCGCGATCGCCGGCGTCGGCTCGGTGTCGAGCGCCATCCTGGGCGGTCTCGAGCGCGACGCCCGTGCCATTCTGGGCGGCGACATCTCGATCCGCACGCTCTACCAGCCGCCCAGCGAGGCGCAGCAGGCCTATATCGGCGCCCTGGGCACGGTCTCCGGCGCCACCGACCTGCGCGCCATGGCGCTGGCGCCGGGCAACACGGCGCGGGCGCTGGTCCAGTTCAAGACGGTCGACGCCAACTACCCGCTCTATGGCGCGCTGGTGACGGCGCCGGCGCTGGACCGCGCGGCGTTGTTCGACGAGCGCGACGGCGCCTGGGGCACGGCGGTCGACGTCAACCTGTTGAGCCGGCTGGGCCTCGACCTCGGCGACCGATTCCGCATCGGTGTCACGGACTTTCAGATCCGCGCGACGATCGTCGCCGAGCCCGACCGCGCCGGCGGCACCGGCGGCTTCAACCTGGGGCCGCGCGTGCTGGCGGACGAGGCGGCGCTGGCCGCCAGCGGCCTCGTCCAGCCCGGCAGCCTGATCTACTACTTCCAGCGCGTGCAGGTGGCGCCCGGCACGAACGTCGTGACGACGGTGCGCGATCTGAACGCCGCCTTCCCGGACGCCGGCTGGCGCGTGCGCGACCTGCGCAACGCCTCGCCCGGCCTGCGCGGCTTCATCGACCGCACGACCCTGTTCCTCACCCTGGTCGGGTTGACGGCGCTGCTGGTCGGCGGCGTCGGCGTCGGCAACGCGGTGCGCAGCTACCTGGAGACCAAGACCGGCACGATCGCCACGCTGAAATGCCTGGGTGCGCCCGAACGGCTGATCTTCCGCGTCTACCAGAGCCAGATCCTGATGCTCTCGGCGGTCGGCATCGCCGCCGGCCTGCTGCTCGGCGCGGCGATCCCGCTGTTCGCCGCCGACCTGTTGGGCGGCGTGCTGGCGCTGCCGCTGGACGTGCGCGTCTATCCGGAGCCGCTGGTGCTGGCGGCGCTGTTCGGCGCCCTTACCGCCGCGACGTTCTCGATCTGGCCGGTCGCGCGGGCCTGCCAGATCCCGGCGGCGAGCCTCTTCCGCAACCTGGTGGCGCCGCTCGCCAAGCTGCCGCGCCGGCCCTACATCGCGGCGACCGCCGTCGTCGCCGTGCTGCTCGCGGGCCTCGCCATCGCCAGCGCCGAGAACCGGCTGTTCGCCACCTACTTCGTCGCCGGCGCCATCATCGTGATGATCGCCTTCCGGCTATTCGGCGCCGGGGTCATGGCGCTGGCGCGGCGCCTGCGCGGCGCCCGCCACCCCGGTCTGCGCCTGGCGCTGGCCAACCTGCACCGGCCCGGCGCGCCGACCAACAGCGTCGTGCTGTCGCTGGGCCTGGGGCTCACCGTGCTGGTCACCGTGGCGCTGATCGAAGGCAACATGGGCCGGCAGATCACCCAGACCCTGCCGGAAGAGGCGCCGGGATTCTTCTTCATCGACATCCAGTCCGACCAGCTGGAGCCGCTGGTCGCCATGCTGGACGCCACGCCGGGCGTGCGCCACGTGGCCAGCGAGCCGATGCTGCGCGGCCGCATCGTGCGCATCAACGGCGTCTCGACCCGCGAGATGGTGGTGCCGCAGGACGTGCGGTGGGTGCTGCGCGGCGACCGCGGCGTCACCTGGTCGCGCGAGCCGGTCGAGAACAGCGAGATGGTCGAGGGCGACTGGTGGCCGGCTGACTATGACGGTCCAACGCTGGTCAGTTTCAGCAAGGAGATCGCCGACGGCTTCGGCATCGGCATCGGCGACACCCTGACCGTCAACGTGCTGGGCCGCGAGCTGACCGCGACCATCGCGAATTTGCGCGAGATCGACTGGCGCACGCTGGGCATCAACTTCGTCATGGTGTTCTCGCCGGGCATCCTGGAGAACGCGCCGCAGGTTCACCTGGCCACGGTCTATGCCGACCCGGCGGTCGAGGTCGCGCTCGAGCGCGAGGTCACCAACCGCTTCCCCAACATCAGCTCGATCCGCGTCAAGGAGGCGCTGGAGACCGTCAACGGCGTCATCGCCAACATCGGCACGGCGATCCGCGTTACCGCCGCCGTGACACTCCTCGCCGGCACGCTGGTGCTGGCCGGCGCCATCGCCGCCGGGCACCGCCGCCGGGTCTACGACTCCGTCGTACTGAAGGTGCTGGGGGCGACGCGGCGCAATATCCTGACCGCGTTCCTCCTGGAATACGGCCTGTTGGGCCTGGCGACGGCGGCGATCGCTGCGGTGCTGGGCACCATCGCCGCGGGCGCCGTGTTGCGCTTCGTCATGAATATCGACTGGATCGTCATGCCGACGGCCATCGCCGGCACGGCGCTGCTATGCACGCTGGTCACCCTGGGCTTCGGCTTTTGGGGAACCTGGCGGGCGCTGGGCCACAAGGCGGCGCCGTTGTTGCGCAACGAATAACGATCGCGCGCGGCGGTTCACCCAGCGGCACCGCTGAATCGACGCACCCGACGCTTGATCCCGCGGCGCGCGCCTACAATTCCTTTGAATCATGAGCATCGTCGCTATCAACCGCCCGTCGCAGATGCTCGCGCCCTTCGCGCTGGGCGGCACGGCGTTGGCCGTGCTTGCCGCGGCGCTCGCGTGGCAGCTCGGTCTGCCGGCGGCGGCACCCGCCCTCTCCCTGGCCGCTTTCGCCGCGCTCACGGCGATCGTCCTGGGGCCGGCGGCGCGCGACGTGCCCGACGGCTTCGGGCTCGCCAACCGCGTCACGCTGGCGCGCGGCGTGCTGGTCTGCCTGCTGGCCGGGCTGATCGCCGCGCCCGGCGCGGCCTGGCTGGCGTTCGCCGTCGCCATCGTCGCCGGCGGCCTCGACGCCGTCGACGGCTGGCTGGCGCGGCGCCTGGGCCAGACCTCGCACTTCGGCGCGCGCTTCGACATGGAGACCGACGCGCTGTTTCTCGCCGTCCTGTCGCTGCTGGTCTGGCAGTGGGACAAGGCCGGACCGTGGGTGCTGGCGATCGGCGCCATGCGGTACGCCTTCGCCGCCGCCGCCCTGGTCTGGCCGGCGCTGCGCGGAGCCCTTCCCCCCAGCCGCCGGCGCCAGACGGTCTGCGTCGTCCAGGTCGTGGCGCTGGTCGCCTGCCTGGCCCCGCCCGTCGCGCCGCCCCTGGCGAGTGGGCTTGCCGCCGGCGCCCTGGCGCTGCTGACCCTGTCCTTCGCCGGCGACGTTCGATTCCTGTTGAGAAAGACCATCCGTACGGAGCCTGAGAGATGACGCGATGGATCGCCGCGTTGAGCCTTGCCGCCCTGATGGGTGCCGCGCTGACCGCCGCCCCGGCCCAGGCCGCGCCGGAGAAGTACGAGATCGACCCTGAGCACTTCTCGATCGTCTTCTTCGTCAGCCATGTCGGCTACGGCAACCTCGCCGGCATGTTCCTGGAGGGCGAGGGCGAGTTCCTCTACGACGCCGACACCCAAAGCATCAGCGACCTGACGGTCGAGATCGAAGCCGACAGCGTGTTCACCAACCACAAGCGCCGCGACAGGCATCTGCGCAGCGCCGACTTCCTTGACGCGCGCGAGTTCCCCAAGATCACCTTCACCATGACCCGGGCGGAGCCCGAGAGCGACACGACGGGCCGGATCTACGGCACTCTCGAGCTGCTGGGCCAGAGCCGCGAGATTGTGCTCGAGGTCACGCGCAACAAGCACGCCAAGTACCCGTTCGGCCACAAGAAGCTGACGCTGGGCATCTCGGCCTCGACCAGCTTCAAGCGCAGCGATTTCGGCATGATGTACGCCGTCGACGACGGCATGGTCGGCGACGTGGTCGAGATGTGCTTCGAGTTCGAGGCCCTCAAGCAATAGTCCACGGCAGTAATCCGCGCCAAAAGCGCCTAAAGCCCAAGCCGATGGCCCCGTCCGGCGATTGCCGGACGGGGTGCGCTCGTGCTTGATTAGCCGGTCGCGCCGGACCATATTCCGGGGCGAACCGTTCGACAGAGAGACGAGAGTGAGGCGATGGCCAGGGAATACGAACCACAGACCGTAGCGCGTGCCGGCGCGGGCGCCGGCGTCGCGATCGACGAGGGCCTGCGCAGCTACATGCTGCGGGTCTACAACTACATGACCCTAGGCCTGGGGATCACGGGCGCAGTGGCCCTGCTCACGGCCAGCTCGCCGGCAATGATGACGGCGATCTTCACCACGCCGCTGCAGTGGGTCGTCATCCTGGCGCCGCTGGGCTTCGTCATCTTCTTCAGCGCCCGGCTGCACAAGATGAGCGCCGGCGCGGCCCAGATCACATTCTGGCTGTTCGCCGCGGTGATGGGGCTGTCGCTGTCCACGATCTTCCTGGTCTACACCGGCACCAGCATCGCGCGGGTGTTCTTCATCACCGCGGGCGCCTTCGCCGCCATGAGCCTCTACGGCTACACGACGAAGCGCGACCTCACGTCCTGGGGCTCGTTCCTGTTCATGGGCCTCATCGGCATCATCATCGCCATGCTGGTGAACACCTTCATCCAGAGCGCGATGATGCACTTCGTGATCTCGGTGATCGGCGTGCTGGTCTTCACCGGCCTCACCGCCTACGACACCCAGCGCATCAAGGAAGAGTACTACGCCGGCGACGGCGCCGACGTGACGACGAAGAAGGCGATCAGCGGCGCGCTGCGCCTCTATCTCGACTTCATCAACCTGTTCATCATGCTGCTGCACCTGTTTGGCGGCCGCGAATAGCCGGACAGGCACGACGCGACCAAGCGCCCGGGAGCCCCGCTCCCGGGCGTTTTCTTATTCGTGCTGGATCGCCACCGTCTTGAGCCGCGAAAACCCGGTCAACGCCTCGAAGCCCTTCTCGCGGCCGAAGCCCGAGCGGCCGACGCCGCCGAACGGCAGCTCCACGCCGCCACCCGCGCCGTAGGTGTTGACGTACACCTGGCCTGCGCGCAGCGTCTTGGCAAGGCGCAGCTGGCGGCCGCCGTCGCGCGTCCAGACCCCGGCGGTCAGGCCGTAGGGCGTGGCGTTGGCGAGGCGCACCGCGTCGGCCTCGTCGCGGAACCGGATCGCCGCCAGCACCGGGCCGAACACCTCCTGCTGCGCCAGTACGTGGTCGGCCGGCACGTCGTCGAACAGGATTGGCGGCACGTAGAAGCCGCCCGTCGGCACGTTGGGGGCGATGCGCCCCTCGGCCCGGCGCTTGAGCCCGTCGGCCCGCGCAAGATCGAGAAACCCCTCGACCCGCGCCTGCTGGCGCACGCTGATCAGCGGCCCGACGTCCAGGTCCATGTCAGCGGCGCCGACCGTGAGGTTCTGGAACGCCTCGGCGACACGCCCTACGACCTCCTCGTAGGCGCGGGACTCGACCAGCAGCCGGCTGCCGGCGGAGCAGGTCTGGCCGGCGTTCTGGACCGCCGCCCGCACCAGGAATGGCAGCGCCGCGTCGACGTCCGCGTCGGCGAACACCACCTGCGGCGACTTGCCGCCCAGTTCCAGCGTCACCGGCGCGTGGTGGACTGCCGCCGCCTGCATCACCGCGGTGCCGGTCTCGGGCGAGCCGGTGAAGGAGATGTGTTCGATGCCGGGATGGGCCGCCAGCGCCGCGCCGGCCTCCGCCCCCAGCCCCGGCACCACGTTGATGGCGCCCGGCGGAAAGCCGACCTCGCCGGCCAGCTCGGCCAGGCGCAGGATGGTCAAACAGGCGTCCTCCGCCGGCTTGACGACGCAGGCGTTGCCCACCGCCAGGGCCGCACCCAAAGTGCGGCCGGCGATCTGCGCCGGGTAGTTCCACGGCACGATGTGGCCGGTGACGCCGTGCGGCTCGCGCAGCGTCAGCACCGTGTAGTCCTGCGGGTAGGGGATCGTCTCGCCGTGCAGCTTGTCGGCGGCGCCGCCGTAGAACTCGAAATAGCGCGCGCAGGCGGTGATGTCGGCGCGGCCCTGGGCCAGCGGCTTGCCGGTGTCGCGGGATTCGAGCGCCGCCAGTGCGTCGAAGTCGGCCAGCACCGGCTGCCCCAGCCGGGCGAGCAGCCGCCCGCGCTCCGCCGGCGCCATCGCCCCCCAATCGCCGGCCAGCGCCGCCCGGGCGGCCGCGACCGCGGCGTCGACATCGGCCGAGGTGCTGCGCCCGATCTCGGCGAACGACGCGCCGTCCGACGGATCGATCACCGGCAGGGTGCCGTCCGCGGCCGCCCGCCAGGCGCCGCCGATCAAAATCTCGCCATGGTTCATCGCCAACCTCCCAGTTGCTTTGTGCGGCGCCCGTCGGTGGCGGGTCAACCTATCGGTCGCACGATTGTGAGCCGCGATGACTGGCGGACGGGGGTTGGAACCCGCTAGCGTTGCGAGCAGAGGAGGCACCTCATGCGTACCTTGAAGCGGCCCGGTTGGCGCATCCTGCTGCCGTTCTGGCTGGCCCTGCTGGTCTGCCCGGCCTGGGCCAGCGACCTCGACGCGTTCAACACCGGGCTCGCCGCCTACGACGCCGGTGACTACGGCACCAGCGTGGAAATGTGGCAGCCGCTCGCCGCGCGCGGCCACAGCAACGCCCAGGTGGCGCTGGCCGGGCTCTACGCGCAGGGCCTGGGCGTGCCGCACGACGAGGCGGCGGCGACCCGCTGGTACGAGACTGCGGCCCGCGACGGCCACCTGCTGGCCCAGGTCAACGCCGGCGAGCGCTACGCGCTGGGCCGCGGCACCAAGCGCGATCCGGTGCGCGGCGCCGCCTGGCTCGCCGTCGCCGCCGACCAAGGCCACGCCTGGGCCCAGGAGCAGCACGCGGCGATGGTGAAGAACCTGAACGACGACCAGCTGCGCGAAGCCGAGGCACTGGCGAAACAGCTCGTCGAGGCGGATTAGGGCAACTCCCGCCCCAGCAGAATCGCGCCGGAGAGCAGCAGCAGCGTCAACACGACCAGGCGGAACGTCGCGGCGTCGATGCGGCGATAGGCGTGGGCGCCGGTCCAGGCGCCGAGCACCGTCGCCGGCAGGCACAGGGCGAGGCCCCACAGCACCGTCGCGTCGTAGCGGCCGGCGACGGCCATGGCGAGTGCCGACGCGGCGAGCACGAGCAGGTTGAACGGCTGGTAGACCGCGCGCTGGGCGTCGGGCGGGCCGCCGCGCAGCTGCAGCCAGATCAGCGGCAGCGGCCCCGACAGCCCGGCGAATCCGCCGAGGATGCCGCCGCCGGCGCCGACCACCGCGTCGGCGGCGCGCCCGCCCCAGCCGCCGACCGACGGCCGGATCAGGCCGGAGAGCTGAACGATCGCATAGGCGACAAGGAACCCGCCGACGACGCCACGCAGCAGGTCCGGCGCCGCGCGATCGAGCGCCATGACGCCCAGCGGCACGCCGACGACGGCGCCCACGAGGTACGGCGCGAGGCCGCGCGCGTCGAAGCGGTGCCGCACGGTCGCCAGCGCGACGAGCTGGGCGGCGACGGAAGCGCAGACGACCATCGGCGGCACGATGGCGGCAGGCAGGGCGTGCAGCCAGAAGCCGGCGGCGACCAGCCCGGTGCCGAAACCGGCAAGACCGGTCACGAACCCGGCGGTCAGCGCGCCGGCGAGCGCGACCGCGAGGCCCGCCGGCCCAAGCGTCTCGAGCAGCATTTTGTCGACTTAGAGGATGCCGTGGCGGGCGAACACGGTGGCGAGCGACTTGCCGGCCTCGAGCTCGGCGCGCACGGTGTTCTCGCCCGCGACCTTGTCGAGCGCCAGCGCGACGGCACGGTCGACCAGCGCCGCCGGCAGCACGACGACGCCGTCGACGTCGCCGAACAGCCAGTCGCCGGGCCGCACGTTGACGCCGCCCAGGCGCACCGGCACGTCGATGCGCATGACCTCGCCGCGGCCCTTGCTGTCCAGCGGCCCGATGCCGCCGGCGAAGACGGGGAAGCGCATCTCGCGGATCATGCGCACGTCGCGCACCAGGCCGTCGGTGACGCAGCCGACGGCGCCGCGCGCCCGCGCCGCGGTCGACAGCAGCTCGCCCCAGGGCGCCACGCGGTCGCCGACGGGGCAGGCCATCACCGCCACCTCGCCCGGCTTGAGGTCGTCGATCAGGGCGATCTCCAGCTCGTAGGGGTTCGTCCCCGGCTCGGCGCGGAACACTTCCATGTAGAGCGCGGTGCGGGCGGGGCCGAACAGCACCAGGGCGTCGTCGAGCGGCCGCACGCTGGGCGGCAGCGCATGGTTCCGCGCGCCCAGCGCATCGAGCGCGTCCGACAGCAGCGCGCTGGAGAGGCTGTCGCGGATCTGAGCGATCGGCGCGTCGTCGAGGGCCATGGGTTTCCTCCCGCGGTCTTGCTTCGGCGAGGAGCCTAGCCGGCGGGCGCGGTGGCGTCGATCAACTGCGCGGCGGCGCGGGCGCTCTACTGCTCCAGCTTGCGGCGCGCCTCGGCGCGCGCGGCGTTGGTCCGCTGCATCACCAGGAACTCGATGTAGTAGCGGGTGATGTTGCGGACGTACTGCACCGGCTCGATGCCGACGCGGCGCCGCACGACCTTCTCAACGTTGTTGAACCATACGTTGGGGTCCAGGCCCTCCTTGGCCGCCCGGCGGCGCATGCGGTTGATGCGGGTCGGCCCCGCGTTGTAGGACGCGAGCGCGAAGTTGACGCGGTCGACATCGCCGATCGCCGGGTCGTTGAAATACTCATTGCGCACGAAGGCCAGGTACTTGGCGCCCGCCTCGACGTTCTTCTCGATGTCGTCGACGGGCACCAGTTCGATGGGCGGCGCCGCCGCGGTCTCGGGCATCACCTGCATCAGGCCGACGGCGCCGACCGGACTGCGCACGCTGTGGTCCAGCTGGCTCTCCTGGTAGGCCAGGGCGCCGAGCAGCAGCCAGTTGAAGCCGTATTTCTCGCCATTTCGCTGTAGCAGGTCGCGCAGCTCCGACAGCCGCGCCTGGCTGTCCGGGTCGAGAGGGTCGGCGAACCAGTCCGGCCGCATGAAATAGCGCTTGATCAGGATGTTGCCGATCAGCGTGCCCTGCCCCGACTTGCGGATGAACGTGTTGAGGCTGTCCAGCAGCTCGGGGCTGTCCTGACGCACGGCCCAGGCGATCTCGCCGCCGTCACGCAGCACCAGGTCGTCGCGCACTGCCATGTCGTCGTAGACCTGGGACCACAGGCGCGCCAGGTGGTCGTCGGCGAGCGTGAGGTCGAGCCCGTCGGCGTTGACCAGGCCGAAGATGTCCTCTTTGGCGAACACCGGCTCGACGAGGTCCAGCACGACGGGCGCGAGCCCGCGTGCCGCGAAATCCTCGTTCAGCGCCGTCAGGCTGGCCGCGTAGCTTTTGCCGGCGCGGACCGAGACCGTGCGGCCGGCCAGGTCGTCGAGCGTCTCGAGCCCCGTGACGGACGGGGCGGCGACGACGATTTCCTTGACGTTCTTCATGTAGGGGCGGGTGAAGGCCGCCAGCTTCTCGCGTTCCGGCGTCACCGTCAGGCCGGCGGCGACGATGTCGCCGCGGCCCTCGGCCAACGCCGGCAGCAGGTCGTCGAACGGCATTGGCAGGAAGATGAACTGCACGGGCCAGCTGCGCTTGCGAACCCGCGTCTTGAGGTACTTGCGGTACTCCATCATCAGTTCGTATTCGAAGCCGGCCAACCTGCCCCGCTCGGTCGTGAAGCTGGTCTTGTTGCTGCTGACCAGCACGCGGATCGCGCCGCGCTTGATCAGGTCGGTGAGATCGCCCTGGGAAGTGACGTCGAGGAAGACGCTCTGCGCGACGGCCAGGCCGTCCTGGGCGTAGCCGCCCGTGCCCTCGCGCTCGATACCCTGGGCCAGCGCCGGGCTACCGGTTAGCAGCGCGGTCGAGACCGCCACACAGCACGCAATCCACCATCGCTCAATCATGCGCACCCTCATGTCGTTCGTCCGCACCGGCGGTGCGGAGGGATATCACATCGCCCGGTCGCAGCGGATGGCAGCCACGCCTCAACCGCCGGGGCCGGTGCGCAGGCGGACGCGCTCCTGCTCGGCCTCTTCGAGCAGCACGAAGGCGATGTAGAAGCGGTTGATGTCGCCGACGTAGATCACCGGCTCCAGGCCGATGCGGCGGCGCGCGACCTTCTCGACGTGGCGGAACTAGCGGTTGCCGTCCAGGCCCTCCTGCGCCGCCCGCCGGCGGGCGGCGGCGATGCGGGTCGGTCCGGCGTTGTAGGCGGCCAGTACGAAGTCCATGCGGTCGGCCGGCGGGATGTCCGGGTCGTCGAAATGGGTGTCGCGCAGGTGCGCGAGATACTTCACGCCGGCATGGACGTTGTTTTCGAGCTCGTCGATGTCGTCGATGCCGACCGCCTGTGTCGCCGCGGTGCGGGGCAGCACCTGCATCAGGCCGACGGCGCCGGCGCCGCTGCGCGCGCCGTGGTCGAGCCCGCTCTCCCGGTAGGCCACCGCCGCCAGCATGCGCCAGTCGAAGCCGTAGGTCTGGCCGTACTTGGCCAGCAGCGTCGAGACCTGGCGCAGCTGCGCGTAGTCCCGGGTGTTGAGCGGGCTGGTCGCCCACTCGGCGCTGACGAAGTAGCGGTTGACCAGTACGTTGCCGATCAGCGTGCCCTGCCCCGACCGGGAGATGTGGGTGTTGAGGCTCCTGAGCAGCTCCGGGTTCGTCTTGCGCACGGCCCAGGCGATCTGGCCGCCCCGGCGCAGCACCAGGTCGTCGCGGACGACCATGTCCGTGTAGATCGTCGCCCACAGGCGCGCGAGGTGGCGGTCGGCGACCGTCAGATCGACCAGGCCGGCGTCGACGAAGTCGAGGATGTCCTCCTTCGCCAGCCGGTCGCTGGCGGTCGCGATCTCGACCGGCTTAAGGCCGCGCGCCGCGAAATCGGCGTTCAGCGTGGCAACGCTGTCGGCATAGCTGGTGCCGGCGCGGAGGTAGAGTGCGCGGCCGGCCAGGTCGTCGAGGCTGTCAAGCCCGGCGACATGGCGCGCGGCGACCACGACCTCGTCAACGTCGCGCAGGTAGGGCCGGGTGAAGGCGACGCGCTCGGCCCGCGCCGGCGTCACCGTCAGCCCGGCGGCGACGATGTCGCCGCGCCCCTCGATCAGCGCCGGCAACAGCTCGTCGAAGGGCAGCGGGATGTAGACGAAGCGCACCGGCCAGCTGCGCGGCCGTACCCGCGTCTTCAGGTACGCCCGGTACTGCTGCATCAGCTCGTACTCGAAGCCGTGCGGCCGGCCGCCGCCCAGCGTGAAACTGGTCCGGTTGGTGCTGACCAGCACGCGGATGACGCCGCGGCGGATCAGGTCGTCCAGGTCGTCGGTGTAGGCCTCCTCCAGGAGTACCTGGAGCAGCAGCGGCGTGCCGTCACCGGCATAGCCGGCGGTGCCGGCCGGCTGCTGGGCCTGCGCGGACGAGAGCGGCAGCAGCAGCGCCAGCAGGGCAAGGTAGAGACGCACGGCGCGGTCTCCTGGTGGGTCGGACCCGCGTCGCATTCCGCCCGAGTCGCCGCAGCGGCACAAGGGGCGGTTTGCCGCCCCGGCCACGGGCACGCTAGGCTGGCCGGAAAAGCGCGTTTGTCGGGGAGGTGGTCGTGGGCGAGCAGGCGGGCCGGCTGCTGCTGGGCATCGACGTGGGCGGCACGTTCACCGACTTCGTCGCCTGCGATCCCGAGGCGCGGCGCGTCGACGTGTGGAAGACGCTGTCTACGCCCGGCGATCCGACCGACGGCGTGCTGGCCGGCGTCGAGCGCCTGGGCGCCCCATCCGCCATCGAGCACCTGCGGCTCGGCACGACCATCGCCACCAACACGATCCTGGAGCGCAAGGGCGCCTGCGTCGCCTACGTGACGACGCGCGGCTTCCGCGACATCCCCTTCATCCAGCGCGGCAACCGGCGCAGCCACTACGACATCGCCTGGGTCAAGCCGGCGGCGCTGGTCAAGCGGCGCCACGCCTTCGAGGTCGACGAACGGGTCGACCGCGACGGCCGGGTCGTCAAGCCCCTCGACGACGACGAGGTGCGCGCGCTGGCGCAGGAAATCCGCGCCACCGGCGCGGTCGACGCGGTCGCCGTCAACCTGCTGTTCTCGTTCCTGGAGCCGGCGCACGAGCGGCGCATCGCGGCGATCTTCGCGGCGGAGCTGCCCGGCGTGCCGGTCTCTATCTCCTACGACGTGCTGCCCAAGTGGAAGGAGTACGAGCGCGCCTCGACGACGCTGGCGGATGCTTACCTGAAGCCACGTATCGGCAAGGATCTCAAGACGCTGCGCCGCCGCTTCGACGCCGCCGGGCTGACCGACAACGCCGTCGTCATCAAGTCGAACGGCGGCGAGATGACGCTGGACGCGGCGGCCGAGGCACCGATCCACCTGACCATGTCGGGGCCGACCGGCGGCGTCATCGCGGCCCAGCACCTGGCCGGCCTGAAGGGCATCGACCACCTGGTGACGCTCGACATGGGCGGCACCTCGACCGACTGCTCGACCATCGCCGGGGGCGGCGCGACGTTCACCACCGACCACCAGATCGAGTTCGGCCTGCCGATCCAGATCCCGATGATCGACATCCGCACCATCGGCGCCGGCGGCGGCTCGATCGCCTGGATCGACAAGGGCGGCATGCTGCGCGTCGGGCCCGAGAGCGCCGGCGCTGACCCGGGCCCGGTGTGCTACGGCCGCGGCGGCACCCAGGCGACGGTGACCGACGCCAACGTGGTGTTGGGCCGCATCAGCCCCGACAACTTCCTGGGCGGCCGCATGGCGCTCGACGCCCACGCGGCCGAGGCGGCGGTCGCGCAGCTGGCCGCCGGCACCGGCCTCACCGTCGCGGAGACCGCGCTGGCCATCGTGCGCATCGCCAACACCAACATGACCGGCGCCCTGCGCGCCGTCTTGATCGAGCGCGGCCACGACCCGCGCGACTTCGCGCTCTTGGCGTTCGGCGGCGCCGGGCCGCTGCACCTCGCCGATTTGATGCACGAGGCGGGCGTGCCGACGGGCATCGTGCCGCGCCACCCGGGCCAGTTCTCCGCCTTCGGCTTCCTCTTGACCGACGCGCGCGTCGACCGCCACCGCACGGTGCAGCTGACCTCCGGCGCCTTCGATCCGGAGCGCGCCAACGAGGCCATGGCCGAGCTGGTGGTCACGGCCGAGGGCGAGCTGGCGGCGCAGGGCTACGCCGCGCGGCCCTTCGTGCGCCGGGCGCTGGAGATGCGGTATTTGGGCCAGAACTACGAGCTGGAAGTGCCGATCGCCTTCGAGCGCTTCGACCGCACGACGACGACCGAGCTGTGGCACGCCTTCCACGAGCTGCACCAGGCGCGCTTCGGCTTCCACATCCCGGGCGAGGTGATCGAGGTCGTGAACTTCATGGTCACCGCCATCGCCGCGACCGACAAACCCGCCTTCGCCGAGCTGGCGCCCGCCGACGTGCCGCCGGTGCCGGCGGGCGACCGGCCGGTGAAGTACGAGGAAGGCGTCTTCGAGACGATCGTCTACCAGCGCGACGGGCTGATGGCCGGGCACGAGATCGACGGCCCGGCGGTGATCGAGGAGGACGCCTCGGTCACCGTGGTGCGGCCGGGCCAGCGCTGCACGGTCGACGCGCTGGGCAACCTGACGCTCGAGGGCTGAGCCATGGCCGAGGCGCCACGCGGCATGGACATGGTGACGATGAACGTCATCGACTCGACGATGGTGGCGATCTGCCGCGAGATGGGCATCAGCCTGATGAAGACGTCGTATTCGACGATCTTCAACGAAGGGCTGGACTTCACCTGCGCCTTGGCCGACGCGGACGGCGAGATGATCGCCGTCGCCGAGTTCTGCCCGGCGCAGATCGGCGGCATGCCGCTGGTCATCAAGTCGTCGGTCGCCGAGCTGTCGACCGAGCCGATGGAGCCGGGCGACGTGGTCGTGCACAACGACCCGTATCGCGGCGGCCTGCACACGCCCGAGCACACCTTCTTCGTGCCGATCTTCGTCGCCGACGAGCTGATGGGCTACGCCGTCGCCATCGGCCACGTCGCCGAGGTCGGCGGCAGCGTGCCGGGCGGCTTCGCCAGCGAGGCGACGGAGATCTTCCACGAGGGGCTGCGCGTGCCGCCGATCAAGATCAAGCGGCGCGGGGCCGACGTCGACGACGTCTGGAAGCTGTTGCTCGCCAACGTGCGCACGCCGCGCCACAACTACGGCGACTACCGGGCGCTGATCGGGTCCGTCGAGCTGGGCGCCCGGCGCACCGTCGAGCTGGTCGAGAAGTACGGCGCCGACACCTTCCGGCGCACCTGCCGAGACCTGATGGACTACTCCGAGGCGCGCATGCGCGCCGAGCTCGCGGCCTTCCCGGACGGCCGCTACGGCTTCGACGACTTCATGGAGGACGACGGCATCGAGGACCGGCCGTACCGCATCCACGTCGACTGCTTCGTGCAGGGCGACGAGGTGGTGATCGACTTCGCCGGCTCCGACACCCAGGCCAAGGGCGCCATCAATGCGACGCTGGGAGTGGCCTGGTCGGCCAGCTACAACGCCATCCTGCACCTGACCGACCCGACGATCCCGAAGAACTCGGGCTGCTTCCGGCCGATCCGCGTGCTGGCGCCGCCGGGCAGCGTGGTCAACGTCGACTACCCGGCGCCGGAGGTCGGCGGCAATACCGAGACCCACCCGCGCATCGCCTACACGGTGATCGGGGCGCTGGCCCAGGCGGTGCCCGACCGCGCGCCGGCGACCGACGCGGCGACGCACTGCAACTTCCTGTTCGGCGGCGTCGACCCGCGCAACGACGAGTACTTCGTCTGCTACGACTTCCTGGCCGCCGGCTGGGGCGGCCGGCCGTTCGCCGACGGCAATTCCGCGGTCAACTGCATCAACGGCAACTGTCGCATGATCCCGGCGGAGGTCTTCGAGGTGCGCTACCCGTGGCTGATCGAGGCCTTCGCGCTGGTGCCCGACAGCGGCGGCCCGGGTACCCACCGCGGCGGCCTGGGCGTCACCAAGCGCCTCTTGTGCCGCGACACGCCGATCACCGTCAGCCACATGGGCGACCGCCACAAGCTGGCGCCGTGGGGGCTGTTCGGCGGCGGCGCCGGCTCGCGCGCCTGGCTGCACATCAAGCGCGCCGGCGACGAGACCTGGCGCACGGTGGCGGAGGCCGAGGGCCGGGTCAGCCCGTCGAAATTCGCCGGCCTGACGCTGCACCCCGGCGACCGGATCTGGCTGACGACGCCCGGCGGCGGCGGCTGGGGCGACCCGCGCAAGCGCGCCCAGGCGGCAATCGAGGACGACGTGGCCGAAGGTTGGGTCAGCCGCGACCGGATCGCCGCCGACTACGAGCTGGCCGACCACGCCGGCCGCGACGCCCATCCCGCCGGGGAGGACTGACGCCATGCGCTTCGCCGACAAGCGCTACTACATCGAGGCCTATGTGAAGTGCGCCAACTGCGGCGTCCTGATCTACGACACGCAGGTCACCGCGCCGGGCGCCGCGGACACGGTCTACTGCTCGGACTGGTGCCGCGAGTGGCAGCGGCGGCGGGCCGAGAGCGACGCGCCGCCCGAGCTGCCGCTGCCGAAGGTGGAACGATGAGCGAGCTGCTCACCCGGGCACGTTTTGCCGTGCCCATCGACCGCGCCGCGGTCGGCCGCGACTGGGCGGCACGCGGCTACTCCTGCGGTCTGTTCGTCGACCCGCCGGGCCAGGAGTGGAACGGCTTCGTGCATGCCACCAACGAACTGGTCACCGTCGTCGACGGCCGCATGGAGCTGGAGATCGCCGGCACGCGCCTGGTCGCCGAGCCCGGCGACGAGGTGTTTATCCCAGCCGGCGCGGTGCACTCGGTACGCAACTTGAGCGAAAGTACGACCCGCTGGCTGTACGGCTACGACTGACGCCGCGCGTGTGCCATTGACGGAAAGTGGCGCGCGGCATTTGATAACGTTTTCGGCGGGGAGGCCATGGCGCGACAACGGGGCGTCGACAGGGGCGGATCGGGACGCTCTCGCGGGTCACGCGACGCTGCGGTCGCGGCCGAAGCGGGCCCGCACGAAACACACGGTTGCTTTCCGAAACCGGTTTCGGTACGGTCCTGCGCAGGGATTAGGCCATGCAACACCGCAACGAAGACGGGTGCAGGCCAGGGAGGACGCCTTGGCGCACGCCAAGACCGCGATCAGCCTGCAGGACCTTGCGCGGCAGCTGAACCTGTCGAAGGGCACGGTGTCGCGGGCGCTCAACGGCTACAGCGACATCTCCGCCAAGACCAAGGCGCGGGTCGTCGCCGCCGCGCGCGAGCACGGCTACACCCCGTCGTCGACCGCCCGGCGCCTGGCCCAGGGCACCGTCAATACCGTCGGTTTCGTGTTGCCCGCCGGCGGCGGCCACCGCAGCGAGCCGTTCCTCTCCGAAATGCTCGACGGCCTGAGCCGCACGCTGAACAGCCAGGACCGCGACCTCATCATCGTCAGCGCGCCCGACGCCGACCATGAGCTGGAGCAGTACGAGCGCCTGATGCGGGCGCGCAAGGTCGACGGCTTCGTCGTCGCGCGCACGCACCGCCACGACGCGCGGGTGCGGCTGCTGTTGGACCACGACTTCCCGTTCGTCACCCACGGCCGCTCTGAGTTCGACGAGCCCCATGCCTGGCTGGACGCCGACAACGAGCAGGCGTTCTTCCTGGCGACAAAGCACCTGCTCGACCTGGGCCACCGCGCCATTGGCTTTCTCGGCTGCTCGCCGACGCTCTACCTGGGCTATCTGCGCGAGCGCGGCTACCGCCGCGCCCTGGAGGCGGCCGGCGCCGACGCGAACGAGAGCTCGATCGCCTATTGCGACATCTCTCCGGCCGGCGGCCATGTCGAGGCGGCGCGCCCCCTGGCCGCGGCGGCGCGCCCGACGGCGCTGGTCTGCGTCACCGACGCGGTCGCCATCGGCGCCCTGCGCGCCATCAAGGAAGCCGGGCTGTGCTGTCCGGCGGACGTCTCCGTCATCGGCTACGACGGCATCGAGGTCGGCGCCTATGCCGACCCGCCGCTGACCACCATGTCGCAGCCCAATCGGCGCGCCGGTACAAGGCTCGCCGAAATCCTGCTCGCCGTCATCGGCGGCGAGGACCCCGGACAGTTTCAAGACTTGTGGGAGGCCAACCTGGTACGCCGCCGGTCCGACGGACCCCCCGCGGCGACGGAGCTCAGCAACACCGCCCACCCCAGCCCTCCCCCTCAAGGGAGACCTTTGCATAAGGGGGTGTTGCGTGATTCGATGGTCGGGTCGTTGGCGTCGAGTCGCGGAGGGGG
>Ga0049107_10000032_pt1 | contig 35474 bp, 31 predicted proteins | sample WorMetilPIANOSA1_FD_61187 | JGI IMG/M metagenome (GOLD analysis project Ga0049107, IMG submission 61187) | Marine gutless worms symbiont microbial communities from Max Planck institute for Marine Microbiology, Germany - Olavius ilvae PIANOSA.1 | ecosystem: Host-associated > Annelida > Digestive...
CGGCGGGCGGGGAGCCAAGCTGAGCCACGGTCTTCAGCAAGACCAAGGATGAGACGGTCTCCCGCCCGCTGCTCCCATATTCACACATACCCGACAGACAAGGATGAGGCCCTTGAGTCTCGTCCGTGCGGCCGTCTAGGCCGTTTACGCGGCCGGGCGGTGCACGCTCAGATCCGTGATCGACGGCTGCGACCCGCACAGCGGACACGCCGGGTCGGCGGGCACGGCGATGCGCTGGAAGCGCGTGTCGAGGGCGTCGTAGAGCAGCATATGGCCGGCGAGCGTGGTGCCGATGCCGAGCAGTTCCTTCAAGACCTCGGCCGCCATGCATGTGCCCATCACGCCGGCGACGGCGCCCAGGATGCCGGCCTGGTCGCAGCGCGGCACCACGTCCTCGCCGGGCGCCTCCGGGAAGACGCAGCGATAGCACGGCGTGCCGGGCCGGTGCTTCGGGTCGAAGGTGAACAACTGCCCCTCGAAGCGCAGCAGCGCCGCGGTCACGAGGGGCTTCGACAACAGGAAACACGCGTCGTTGACGAGGTAGCGCGTCGCGAAATTGTCGGAGCCGTCGACCACCAGGTCGTAGGGCCGGATCAGGTCCGCGGCCGAGCCGGCCGACAGGCGCACGGGGTACGAGTCGATATTGACGTCGGGGTTGAGGTCGCGGACCGCCGCCGCGGCGCTCGCCACCTTGCCCTCGCCCAGGCGCGGCGTGGTGTGCACGATCTGGCGCTGCAGGTTGGTGATGTCGACGAGGTCGTCGTCGACGATGCCGAGCGTGCCGACGCCCGCGGCCGCGAGATACATCAACAGCGGCGAGCCGAGCCCGCCCGCGCCGATCACCAGGACTCGCGAGCTGAGCAGCTTTTCCTGCCCCTCGTCGCCGACCTCGTCGAGGATCAGGTGCCGCGCATAGCGGTGGAACTGGCTGTCGGTGAGGTCCACGAGGCCTCCTACAGCCCCTCGAACAGCGCGGTCGAAAGGTAGCGTTCGGCGAAGGACGGCAGGACAACGACGATCTGCTTTTCGGCCATCTCCTCGCGCGCCGCGACCTCCAGCGCCGCGGCGACCGCCGCGCCCGACGAGATGCCGCCGGGGATGCCTTCCAGGCGCGCCAGCTTGCGCGCGGCTGCGAACGCGGTCTCGTTGGCGATGCGCAGCACTTCGTCGATCAGTTCGGTGTCGAGGATCTGCGGCACGAAGCCCGGGCCGATGCCCTGGATCTTGTGCGGCCCGGGCCGGCCGCCGGAGAGGATCGGGCTGTCCTCGGGTTCGACCGCGATCATGCGCACCGACGGCTTGCGCGCCTTCAGCACCGATCCGACGCCGGTCAGGGTGCCGCCGGTGCCGACGCCGGAGATCACCACGTCGACGCCGCCATTGGTATCGCGCCAGATTTCCTCGGCCGTCGTCTCGCGGTGCACCTGCGGGTTCGCCGGGTTCTGGAACTGCTGCAGGATGATGGCGTCGTCGATCTCGTCGCGCAGCGCCTCGGCATTGGCGATGGCGCCCTTCATGCCGTCGGGCGCCGGCGTCAGCACCAGCTCGGCGCCCAACAGCGCCAGCATCTTGCGCCGCTCCGCCGACATCGACTCGGGCATGGTGAGGATCAGCCGGTAGCCCTTGGCCGCGGCGACGAAGGCGAGCGCGATGCCGGTGTTGCCGGACGTGGGCTCGATCAGCACGGTCTTGCCGCGCACCAGGCGGCCGTCGCGCTCCGCCGCCTCGATCATGGCGCGGCCGATGCGATCCTTGACGCTGGCCAGCGGGTTGAAGAACTCGAGCTTGGCGAGCACTTCGCCCTTGCAGCCGGCCTCGTCGGTCATGCGGCGCAGGCGCACCAGCGGCGTCGCGCCCACGGTGTCGATGATCGAGTCGTAGATGCGGCCGCGGAACTCCGGCGTGCCGTTGGCGTCGATATCGTTCGCGACGCTCATCAGATCGTGTAATCCAGCCGCGCCGCGGCGGCCGAATCGACCCCGGCGCGGTGCGCCCGGTCGCACAGCTCTTCGACGCTGATGCCGTCCAGGCGCTCCAGGAACTCGCCCTGCAGGTCCAGCCACAGCGGCTGCACGACGTTCTGGCCCAGCGGCGAGCCTGCGATCTCCGGCGTCTCCTCGGCCGCGTCCTCGACGCCGCCGACGACGCGCACCACGTCGCCGACGCTGACCCGGCGCCGCTCGCGCGCCAGGCGATAGCCGCCGCGCGGCCCCCGCACGCCGATCAGCACGCCGGCGCGCACCAGCTGTTGCAGCACCTGCTCCAGATAGCGCCGCGGGATGCCCTGGCGGCTGGTGATGTCGCGGCTCTGCACCGGCTCGGGGCCGGCGTTGAAGGCGATATCGAGCACCGCCTCGATCGCGAACAGCGTCTTTTTCGAGAGCCGCAGCATCGTCAGTCGCCCGTCGCCGCGAGACCGCCCGTCGAGCCGAAGCCGCCTTCGCCGCGCACGCTGTCCGGCAGCTCCTCGACCTCGACCCAGTCGGCGTGCGTGACGGGCGCGACGACCATCTGGGCGATGCGCATGCCGCGGGTGATGCGGAACGGCTCCGGCCCGTGATTGATCAGCACGACGCCAACTTCCCCGCGGTAGTCGGCGTCGATGGTGCCGGGGGCGTTGAGACAGGTGACGCCGGCCTTGAGCGCCAGCCCCGAGCGCGGCCGCACCTGGGCCTCGAAGCCGTCCGGCAGCGCGATGGTCAGACCGGTCGGTACAAGGGCGCGGGCGCCCGGTTCCAGCACCACGTCGTCGCCGATCGCGGCCAGGAGGTCCATGCCGGCGGCGTGCGCCGTCTCGTAGCGCGGCAGCGGCAGGTCCGCACCGTGGGGCAGGCGGCGCACGGCGACGGTCGTGGCGCTCATGCAGCGGACCCCAGCGTCGCCGCGATGCGGTCCGCGAGGCGCCGCGCGACCTCGATCTTGCTCATCGGCGGCCAGGCGTCGACGGCGTCGGCGGTAACGAGATGCACCGTGTTGCGGTCGCCGCCGAAGGTGCCGGTCGCGGGCGAGACGTCGTTGGCGACGATCCAGTCGCAGTTCTTGCGCGCGCGCTTGGCCTGGGCGTGCGCGACCACGTTCTCGGTCTCGGCGGCGAAGCCCACGACCAGCGCCGGCCGCGCGTTGCCGGCGGCGGCGAGCGAGGCCAGGATGTCCGGGTTCTCGGCCAGCGCCAGCGTGGGCAACTCTCCGTCCTTCTTGATCTTCTCCTCAGCCGCGGCGACGACGCGCCAGTCGGCGACGGCCGCGGCGCAGACCGCGACGTCGACGGGCAGCGCCGCGGTGCAGGCGGCGAGCATGTCGCGCGCGCTCTCCACACGCACGACGGCGACCCCGGCGGGGTCGGGCTCCTGGCTGGGGCCGCTCACCAGCGTCGTCTCCGAGCCCAACAGCGCCAGCGCCGAGGCGATCGCGTGGCCCTGCTTGCCCGACGAGCGGTTGGCGATGTAGCGCACGGGATCGATGGGCTCGTGGGTCGGGCCGCTGGTGACCAGCGCGCGCCGGCCGCTCAGCGGGCCCGTCGCGAAGTGCGCCTCGATGGCGGCCAGGATGTCGGCCGGCTCGGCGAGGCGCCCCATGCCGTATTCATTGCACGCCATCGGGCCTTCGGCCGGCCCGACGAACGTCACCCCGCGGTCGCGCAGGGTGGCCAGGTTCGCTTGCGTCGCCGCGTGTTCCCACATGCGCACGTTCATCGCCGGCGCCGCCATGACCGGCTTGTCGGTGGCGAGCAGCAGCGTCGAGGCCAGGTCGTCGGCCAACCCACCGGCCATCTTCGCGAGCACGTCGGCGCTGGCGGGCGCGACGACCACGAGGTCGGCGTCGCGGCTGAGCTCGATGTGGCCCATCTCCGCCTCGTCGGTGAGCGAAAACAGGTCCTGGTAGACCTTGTCCTCGCTCAGCGCCGCCAGCGACAGCGGCGTGACGAACTGGGCGCCGCCGCGCGTCAGCACGCAGCGCACGTGGGCGCCACGCTCGCGCAGGCGGCGGATCAGCCCCAGCGCCTTGTAGGCGGCGATGCCGCCCGTGACGATCAGCAGGATGCGCCGGCCGGTCAGCACGTTCGCACCTCCGGAAGTGGACAACGTTCGAAATTTACGAGGCGGTTGTGTGGAAATCTAGTGTCGCCGGGTCGGGCGTGCAAGGGGCGCTCAGGTCAGCGCGATAAGGACCGCCAGCGCCGCGACGGCCAGCCACAGCGGCCATTGCGGCGGGCTGCGGGCGAAGTCGCGGGTGTCGAGCTTCAGGCCGCGCTCGCCGATGGCGCGCGTCGTGCGATCGAGCTCCGCAACGAGGCCCGGCAGTCGGCGCCCCGCGGCGAGGGTCTCGACCACGGCCTCGCGCAGCTGCGCCTGCGGGCTGCGGTGCGCCGCCATCCAGTCCTCGACCAGCGGCCGCGCCAGCTCCCACATATTGGTCTCGGGCGCCAGCGTCCTCCCGATGCCCTCGGCCGTAAGCATGGTCTTCTGGAGGAGGAGCAACTGCGGCTGGGTCTCCATCTCGAACTGCTCGGTGACCTGGAACAGCTGTCCGATCAGGCGGGCGATGGAGATCTCGTGCGTCGGCAGGCCGAAGATCGGCTCGGCAATGGAGCGCACGGCCTGCATGAAGGCGGCGCGCGATTTCGTCGCCGGCACGTACCCCGCGTCGAAGTGCACGTCGGCGACGCGCGCGTAGTCCTGGGTCAGGAAGCCGGTCAGCATGTCGGCGAGATAGAACTGCGCGCGCCGGCCCAGCCGCCCCATGATGCCGAAGTCGACCGGGCAGATGGCGCCGTCGGCGGCGATGAAGCAGTTGCCCGGGTGCATGTCGCCGTGGAAGAAGCCGTCGCGGAAAACCTGCTGGAAGAACGCCTCGGCCGAGCGGCGCACGATATCGAGCCGGTCGTGGCCGGCCGCGTCGAGCCCGTCGCCGTCGTAGAGCGGCACGCCGTCGACGCGGGCCAGCGTCAGCACCCGCCGGCCGGTACGCTGCCAGTCGATCTCGGGCACCCGGTAGCCGGCGTCGTCGCCGAAGTTTTCGCGCAGCTCCGCCGCGGCCGCGGCTTCGAGCCGCAAGTCCATCTCGATCGCCACGGTCTCGGCCAGGGTCTCGACGACCTCGACGGGCTTGAGGCGCCGGAAGCGCGGCTGCGTGCGCTCGACCAACTCCGCGAGCCACCGCGCGAGGTCGAGATCCCGCTGCATCAGCGCCTCGATGCCGGGGCGCAGCACCTTGACCGCGACCTCGCGGCCCGCCGGCAGGTCCAGGACCTCCGCGCCCGTTTCGGCATCGGTCGTCGCTTCGGCGCTCGCTTCCAGCGCCGGCCGCGTCACGGCGAAATGCACCTGGGCGATCGAGGCGGCGGCGACCGGCGTGTCGTCGAACGACTCGAACAACTCGTCGACCGGGCGGCCCAGCTCGCGCTCGATGGTGGCGCGCGCTTCGACGGCTGGGAACGGCGGCAGACGGTCCTGCAGCGCCGAGAGGTCGGCGGCAACGTCCTCGCCCAGGATGTCGGAGCGCGTCGAGACCGCCTGGCCGATCTTGATGAAGCTGGGACCCAGCGCCTCGAACGCCAGCGCCAGGCGCTCGCCTGGCCGCTTGTCGGCCACGCGCGGGTCGACGCGGGCGAACGACAACAGCCGTGCCGCCGTCGCCAGCGGCTGCAGCCCGATCAGCGCGAACGGAAACAGCGCGTCGTAGCGCGCCAGCGTGCGGGCGATGCGGAACAGCCGGAACAGGTGGCGGACGGCCGCGATCATTCTGCTGCGCCCGGACCCGCCGTCACAGCCGCCAGGCGCTGTGGATCGCCGCGATGCCGCCCGACAGGTTCTGCACGTCGGCGCGCGCCAGGCCCGCGTCGGCGACCATCGCTCTCAGCGTTTCTTGCGGCGGGAAACGGCGGATGCTCTCGACCAGGTAGACGTAAGCGTCGCGGTCGCGGGCGACGATCTGGCCGAGCCGCGGGAGAATGGCGTCCGAGTAGCGGTCGTAGAGCGCGCCCAGCATCGGCACCGCGACGTGACTGAACTCCAGGCACAGGAAGTGGCCGCCGGGCCTGAGGACGCGCCGCGCTTCGCCTAACGCGCGCTCGATGTGCGTCACGTTGCGCAGGCCGAAGGCGATCGTGTAGGCGTCGACCGTGCGGTCCTTGAGCGGCAGCGCTTCCGCGTCGCCGACCAGCCAGTCGACGTCGATGCCACCGTCGCCCAGCCCTCGGTCGATCGCCCTGTCCCGGCCGACGCCGACCATCTCGCGGCTGAGGTCGACGACCGTCACGCGGGCGCCCGGCGCCGCGTCAGCCACGCGGAACGCCACGTCCCCCGTGCCGCCGGCGACGTCGAGCACGTGCGTGCCGGCATGCGGCCGCAGCCGGTCGATCAGCGCCGCCTTCCACAACCGGTGCACGCCGCCCGACATCAGGTCGTTCATCAGGTCGTAGCGCCGCGCGACGCTGCCGAACACGCCGCGCACCAGCCCGGCCTTCTCGGCGGCGGGCACGTCGCGGGCGCCGAACGGCGCCGTCATTTCAGCGGGCTTGCGCATCGTCGCGGGACCATAGCCGCGCGCGCCACGAACGACCATCGGGATCGCGTCCCGCTTCGCGGCGAATCGCCGCTGGCGCGGGCGCGGCGAGGCGATATAGTCGCCGCCCGATGCAGCGCCATGCCTGAACTCCCCGAAGTCGAGACGACCTGCCGCGGCCTCGCCGCCAGGCTGGAAGGCCGGCGGCTGGACGCGGTCGACGCGCGGGTGCCGGCGCTGCGCTTTCCGTTGCCCGACGGTTTTGCGCGGCGCCTGACGGGCCGCCGCGTCATCCACCTGGGCCGGCGCGCCAAGTATCTCCTGGTACATCTCGACGACGGCCAGGTGCTGATCGGCCATTTGGGCATGAGCGGGCGCATGCGCGTTTTCGCGGCGAACGGCGCGGTGCCGCCGCTGGCCCGCCACGACCACGTCGTCTTTCGCACCGACGACGGCGCCGAGATCCGCTTCAACGACGTGCGCCGCTTCGGGTTTTTCGACCTGACGACGGAGGACGCCCTCGCCCAGCACCCGATGCTAGAGCCGCTGGGACCGGAGCCGCTGGGCAACGCCTTCGATGCGGAGACGCTGGCGGCCGCACTCGCCGGTAAAAAGACACCGATTAAGGCGGCGTTGCTCGACCAGCGGGTCGTCGCGGGACTCGGCAACATCTATGTCTGCGAGGCGCTCTACTGGGCCGACATCTCGCCGCGGCGCAGCGCCTCGAGCGTGCCGGGCAAGCGCGCCGAACGCCTGGTGCCGGCGATCCGCCGGGTGCTCAGTGAGGCGATCGCCGCCGGCGGCTCCTCGTTACGCGACTTCGCCCACACCGACGGCGGGCTGGGGTACTTCCAAGCCAGCTTCGCCGTCTACGGCCGCGAGGGCGAGGCCTGCCCGCGCTGCGCCGAAGCCCGTCACCCCTGCCGCGTGCGCCGCATCGTCCAATCCGGCCGCTCGACTTTTTTATTGTGCAGTGCACCAACGATAGGGTAAGATCCGGCGCCCTCATGGGACTGGCGCTTGCCTTGGCGCTGCTGGCCGGCGTTGCGCGCGCCGACGGCTTTCTCAGCGCGCCGGCGGACCTGCCGCTGGCGCCGGGCCTGGTCGAGGTCGGCGACGCCGGCGTGGCGTTCGACAGCCCGGGCGGCCGAGTCGTCGAAGCCTATGCGGCGGGCGACGTCGCGGCGGCGACGGTGCGCGACTTCTATGCGCGCACGCTGCCGCAGCTGGGCTGGCAGCCAGCCGGCGATGACGCTTGGCGACGCGAGGGGGAGCGCCTGACGCTGGAATTGATCCCCGGCGACGGCGCGCTGACGGTGCGATTCTACCTGGCGCCCGACTAGGGCGCCCGCGGAGCAACTCTAGACGGGACCTGCGTGAACGATGGCGTATGACAACATCGAGGTCGAAAGCCACGGCCGCGTGGCGCTGATCCGGCTCAACCGGCCGAAGGCGCTGAACGCGCTCAACGCGGCACTGATGGCGGAGCTCGCCCAGGCGCTGGACGCCGCCGAGGCGGACGACGAGGTCGGCTGCATCGTGCTCACCGGTTCGGAGAGGGCGTTCGCCGCCGGCGCCGACATCAAGGAGATGGCCGAGCGCAGCTATATGGACGTCTACCTCGACGACTTCATCACCGCCGGCTGGGAGCGTCTGGCGACCGTGCGCAAGCCGGTCGTCGCCGCGGTCGCCGGCTATGCGCTCGGCGGCGGCTGCGAGGTGGCGATGATGTGCGACTTCATCATCGCCGCCGACACCGCCAAATTCGGCCAGCCGGAAATCACCATCGGCACCATGCCGGGCGCCGGCGGCTCGCAACGCCTGACCCACGCCGTCGGCAAGTCGAAGGCGATGGAGATGTGCCTGACCGGGCGCATGATGGACGCCGGGGAGGCGGAGCGCGCGGGCCTGGTCAGCCGCGTCGTGCCGGCCGCCGACCTGATGGACGACGCGCTGAAGACCGCCGAGACCATCGCCAAGATGTCGCGACCCGTCGCCATGATGACCAAGGAGGCCGTCAACCGCGCCTTCGAGGTGACGTTGAGCGAGGGCGTGCGCTTCGAGCGCCGGCTGTTCCACTCGACGTTCGCGACCGAAGACCAGAAGGAAGGCATGGCGGCGTTCGTCGAGAAGCGCGAGCCGACGTTCCGCAACCGCTGAACCGAAGCGCCCGAAAGCCCTGGATTCCAACGCGCGACTCGGGCGCGCGGGTGACCCGGGCACGCGCTTGACGCTCTTCCGGCCGCTCTGTATAAGCGCGCGTTCGCGACCACCCGCAAGATCTGGAAGTCACCCGTCATGGCCCACCACGCCTCGGCCAAGAAGCGCATTCGCCGCACCGCCCGGCGCACCGCCATCAACCGCGACCGCATGAGCCGCGTGCGCACCTTCGTGAAGCGTGTCGAGGCGGCGCTCGACGCCGGCGACAAGGACGCGGCCGCGGCGGCGCTGAAGGCGGCCCAGCCGGAGATGCAGCGCGGCGTTTCGAAGGGCGTGCTGCACCGGAACACGGTCGCGCGCAAGATCTCGCGCCTGTCCGCCCGGGTCAAAGCCCTGGGCTGACGCCCGCGCCCGCGCCTCTCTTTCGAGGCCGTTCCGCCAGGCCGCGCCGACCCGCGCGGCCTGTTTCACGTCGGGTGACCTGCTCGGCGACAGCGGCGTCGTTGCAGCACAAGTCATGATTCTGACATGTTCCGCATTCGGTCCCGTTGCGCCGCTGCGGGCCCAGCGCTATTTTTTGCGCTAATCGACGAGCCCGGACGCGGCCGGAAGTAAAAAACCAAGTACTTCTGACGTTTATCCCGCGCTCCACCGCATTCGCTACTTAATACACACGGATATGACATGCCGATTATTTCGCGTGTCATGTATTGATGTGTAGGCGGTTAGAAAAACCCGCCCTTCCACCAGTAAATGGCACGGATTTTTACTTCACGGCGGGGCCGCGCGGTGTTAATCTTTGTCCTTCTCGCGAAGACGCGTTTGGGGGAGGCGCGCGGGGGCCGCTGGCTCAAGCAGGGACAGTATCGCAGGACCGTTCGACCGCATCGTCGTCGACGTGCGGGTCGTGAAGGAGCAGACGCCGCCGACGGGCGTGTTGGTGGCCGGTGCGCCTGGTGGGCAGGCTGTTTCAGCAAAAAGCGTGTTCGGACCGCCGTCGCGAGGAACGCAGCGGGGCCGGTGCGGCCAAGGCACCGGTGCGAGGTCTGGAAAATAGGTCGCCGGTCAAACGGGGCCGCAGGTAGAGGTCAACGCCTTGATGACGCAGGATTGGGGCTGGACGGATCAGGCTCTGGCAGAGCAATGGGCCCGCATCAGGGGGCGTTTGCGCGAGGAATTCGGCGACGCTGCCTACGATAGCTGGCTGAAGCCGCTGACGTTGGGCGAAGTGCGCGACGGCCGCGCGCGCATCGCCGTGCCGACGCGCTTCATGCGCGACTGGATCGACGAGAACTACGCACCGCGCATCCAGTCGCTGTGGTCGGACGAAAACGCCGACATCCGCGACGTGGAGATCATCGTCGAGCCGCGCCGCGCCAGTTCCGGCCCGGCCGGCGGACCGCCGGACGCGGGCCGCGTCGGCAGGCCCGCGCGGCGCGAGCCGCCGGCGGCGCCCGCGATGGCGCAGGAAGGGCGCGAGCTGTTCGACGAACTCGACTCGACGCTGGACCCGCGCTTCCGCTTCGACAATTTCGTCGTCGGCAAGCCCAACGAGCTGGCCCACGCGGCGGCGCGGCGCTGTTCGGAGAGCGAGGCGGTCACCTTCAACCCGCTGTTCCTGTACGGCGGCGTCGGCCTGGGCAAGACGCACCTGATGCACGCCATCGCCTGGCACATCCGCGAGCGCACGCCGCAGCGCCGGGTGCTCTACCTCTCGGCCGAGAAGTTCATGTACCAGTTCATCCGCTCGCTGCGCTTCAAGACGACGATGGCGTTCAAGGAGCAGTTCCGCTCCGTCGACGTGCTGATGATCGACGACGTGCAGTTCATCTCCGGCAAGGACTCGACCCAGGAGGAGTTCTTCCACACGTTCAACGCGCTGGTCGACCGCAACCGCCAGGTCGTGGTCTCCGCCGACAAGTCGCCGTCGGACCTGGAGGGGCTGGAGGAGCGCCTGAAGTCGCGCCTGGGCTGGGGTCTGGTCGCCGACCTGCACCCCACCGACTACGAGTTGCGCCTGGGCATCCTGCAGTCCAAGGCCGAGCGCCTGGAGGTCGAGATCCCGGCCAAGGTGCTGGAGTTCCTGGCCCACAAGATCGTCTCCAACGTGCGCGAGCTGGAAGGGTCGCTCAACCGCATCGTCGCCCACGCGACGCTGATCGGCCGGCCGATCTCGCTGGAGACCAGCCAGGAGGTGCTGCACGACCTGTTGCGCGCCAACGACCGGCGCGTGACGATCGAGGAGATCCAGAAGCAGGTCGCCGAGCACTACAACATCCGCCTGGCCGACATGCACTCGGCGCGCCGCGCGCGCGCCGTCGCCCGGCCCCGCCAGGTGGCGATGTACCTCGCCAAGCAGCTCACCGCGCGCTCGCTGCCGGAGATCGGCCGCAAGTTCGGCGGCCGCGACCACACCACGGTGATGCACGCCGTGCGGCGCATCGAGGAACTGCGCTCGAACGACAACTCGTTCAACGAAGACGTCGAGCTGCTGCGCCGCATGCTGGAGAGCTGAGTCGCGGTTGGCGGGCCGCGCGCGGGTGTTGGCGAAGCGGCGCGCCCGCGCCCCGCGGCCCGCCCGATTCGGCCACCCGTAAGTGCTTGGCAACGCGGCCTTTTCGACCCCGTGCGCGACCCGGCCCGGGGTCGGAAAAGTGTTTAGAATCAACCTGCTTGTGATATACTTCGACCCCGTCTTCAAGGCACGGCGGCAGACCGGTCGTCAGGCCCGCTTTCGCGGTCCCGGCGCCGGTCGAAATACAGGGGTCCGCCGGGTCCCGCGACCGCCGTTCTTCGGGTCCGCGCGCGTGGTGTCGGGGCGTCGCTGGCGCCCCGCGAACGGTCCCCCAGGACCGCCCGCGGCGCGGCTTTCGCGAACGAGAGACGGGGGTCCGGCGCTGCCGGGCCGCAAACCACAACGGCGCGGCGGCCACAACGGCGCGCCACGGGACGAACGGCCGAAGACGGGCAAGGTGACGGGCAAGGGGCCTCGGGAATGCAGTTGACCATCGAACGCGGCACGCTGTTGAAGGCGCTGGGACACGTGCAGAGCGTCGTCGAACGCCGCAACACCATCCCCATCCTGGCCAACGTGCTGCTGGACGCGCGGGACGGCACGCTGAGCCTGACCGCGACCGACATGGACATCGCCATCGACGAGCGCGTCGCGGCCGACGTGTCGCAGCCCGGTGCCTCGACGGCGCCGGCGCACACGCTCTACGACATCGTGCGCAAGCTGCCCGAGGGCGCCCAGGTCGAGATCGCCATCGACGGCGACGCCGGCCAGATGGCGATCCGATCCGGCCGTTCGCGCTTCTCGCTGGCCTGCCTGCCCAGCGAGGACTTCCCGGTGATGAGCGGCGGCGAGCTGCCGACGCGCTTCGCGCTGGCCGCCGGCGCGCTGCGCCAGCTCGTCGAGCGCACGCGCTTCGCGATCTCGACTGAGGAGACGCGCTATTACCTGAACGGCATCTACCTGCACGCCGCCGAACAGTCGAACGACGCGGCGCCGACCCTGCGCGCGGTGGCGACCGACGGCCATCGCCTGGCGCGGGTCGAGTTGGACCTGCCCGAGGGCGCCAGCGGCATGCCCGGCGTGATCGTGCCGCGCAAGACGGTGACGGAGCTGCACAAGCTGATCGACGAAACGGCGGAGGACGTCGCCGTCGAACTGAGCGAGACGCGCGTGCGCTTCTCTTTCGACGACGTGGTGCTGACCTCGAAGCTGATCGACGGCACGTTTCCGGACTACGAGCGCGTCATCCCGCCGGACAACGACAAGGTGCTCAAGGTCGACCGCCACCAGTTCGCCGAGGCCGTCGACCGCGTCTCGACGATCTCGACCGAGAAGAGCCGCGCGGTGAAGCTGAGCATCCAGCCGGGCACGATCGTGCTCTCGGCGACCAGCCCCGGCGCCGGCAGCGCAACCGAGGAGCTGGAGGTCAACTACGACGAGACGCCGATCGAGATCGGCTTCAACTCCCGCTACCTCTTGGACATCACCAGCCAGATCGAGGGCGACGAGGCGCGCTTCGCGCTGGCCGACGCCGCATCGCCGACCGTCGTGCGCGACGTGTCCGACGAGTCGGCGCTCTACGTCCTGATGCCGATGCGCGTGTGACGACAGCTCCGCTGACAGGCCCCGGAGGCGCCCGCGCCACCGCGCATCTGCGGCCCGCGCCGCCGCCCGTCTGCGCCCAGGCGGTGACGCGCGTGGACCTCACCGATTTCCGCTCCTACGCGCGGCTGCGGCTCGACGTCGTGCCGCGCCCGGTGGTGCTGTACGGCGCGAACGGCGCCGGCAAGACCAACGTGCTGGAGGCGCTGTCGTTTCTGGCGCCGGGCCGTGGACTGAGGCGTGCGCGCCTTTCCGAAGTGGCGCGCCGCGAGGTGCACGAGACCGAGTCGGCTCGCGCCTGGGCCGTCGCGGCAATGGTGGCGACCCCCGACGGCGAGGCGGCGCTGGGCACCGGCCGCGAGCCGGCCGCGGCGGGGGCGCGCGAGCGGCGGCAGGTGCGCATCGACGGGTCGCCGGCGCGCGGACAGCCCGCCCTCGCCGAGATCCTGGGGATTGCCTGGCTGACGCCCGAGCAGGACCGTCTGTTCGTCGACGGCGCCGGCGGCCGGCGGCGCTTTCTCGACCGGCTGGTGACCGGCTTCGACCCGGCCCAGGCCGGGCGCCTCGCGGCCTACGAGCAGGCCCTGCGCGAGCGCGCGCGGCTGTTGCGCGACGGCCCCCACGAACCGACCTGGCTCACGGCCCTCGAAGAGACCATGGCCGAGCGCGGCGTCGCCATCGCCGCGGCGCGGCGCGAGGCGGTTGCCCGGCTCGACCAGGCGGCACGCGGGGACGCCGGCGCCTTCCCGGCCGCGGGGCTGGCGCTCGACGGCGACGTCGAGGGCTGGCTCGGCGAGGGCCCGGCGCTGGCCGCGGAGGACCGCCTGCGCGCGGCGCTCGCGGAGAGCCGGCGGCGCGACGCGGAGGCCGGCGGCGCCACCGCCGGGCCGCACAAGAGCGACCTCCAGGTCACGCATCTGGGACGCGGCCGACCCGCGGCCGAGTGTTCGACGGGCGAGCAGAAGGCGCTGTTGATCGCGGTGCTGTTGGCCCATGCGCGGCTGATCGGTCTCACGCGCGGCGCCCCGCCGGTACTGCTGCTGGACGAGGTGGCGGCGCACCTCGACGCCCGGCGGCGCGAGGCGCTGTACGACCGCCTGTGCGCGCTGGGCGCGCAGGCCTGGCTGACCGGCACCGACCGGGCGCTGTTCGACGGCCTGGACGGGCGCGCCCAGTTTCATCACGTCGCCGACGGAAAGGTAGAGTCCACATGAGCGAGCAGGCCGCCGCCGGGGCGCACGACAACGGGGCGGACTACGGCGCCGAGCAGATCAAGGTGTTGCGCGGGCTGGACGCCGTGCGCAAGCGCCCGGGCATGTACATCGGCGACACCGACGACGGCTCGGGCCTGCACCACATGGTCTATGAGGTCGTCGACAACGCCATCGACGAGGCGCTGGCCGGCTTCTGCGACGCGGTCGAGGTCGCGCTCAACCCCGACGGCTCGGTCACCGTCACGGACAACGGCCGCGGCGTGCCGACCGAGGTGCACGAGGAGGAGGGCGTCTCCGCTGCCGAGGTCATCATGACCCACCTGCACGCCGGCGGGAAATTCGACCAGGACTCCTACAAGGTGTCGGGCGGCCTGCACGGCGTCGGCGTCTCGGTCGTCAACGCGCTGTCGAACTGGCTGGAGCTGCGCATCTGGCGCCAGGAGCGCGAGCACTGGATGCGCTTCGAGCTGGGCGAGCCGACCGCGCCGCTGGCAGAGCAGGGCCCGGCGCCCGAATTCGAGCGCGGCGGCACGAGCCACTTCAAGACCGGCACCGAGGTCTCGTTCCTGCCCTCGGCGAAGATCTTCTCGCTGGTCGAGTTCGACTTCGCGACGCTGGAGCACCGCCTGCGCGAACTGGCCTTCCTCAATTCCGGCGTGACCCTGCGCATCGCCGACCGGCGTGGCGTCGAGCCCCGCGAGATCACGATGCACTACGAGGGCGGGCTGACGGCGTACGTCCAGTACCTCGACCGCAAGAAGCACGTGCTGCACGGCGCGCCGATCCCGATTTCCGGCGAGCGTGACGGCCTCACGGTCGAGCTGTCGCTGCAATGGACCGACAGCTATCACGAGACCACGCTGTGCTTCACCAACAACATCCCCCAGCGCGACGGCGGCACGCACCTGGCGGGTTTCCGCGGGGCGCTGACGCGCACCATCAACGGCTACGTCGCCGAGCACGGCCTGGCCAAGAAGGCCAAGGTGCAACTGACCGGCGACGACGCGCGCGAGGGGCTGACCTGCGTGCTGTCGGTCAAGGTGCCGGACCCCAAGTTCTCCTCCCAGACCAAGGACAAGCTGGTCTCGTCGGAGGTGCGGCCGATCGTCGAGAGCATCGTCGCCGACCGCCTGGGCCAGTGGTTCGAGGAGCACCCGTCGGAAGCGCGCGCCATCGTCGACAAGATCGTCGAGGCCGCCGCGGCGCGCGAGGCGGCGCGCAAGGCGCGCGAACTGACCCGCCGCAAGGGCGCGCTCGACATGGCCTCGCTACCGGGCAAGCTGGCCGACTGCCAGGAGCGCGACCCGCGCCGCTCGGAACTCTTCATCGTCGAGGGCGACTCGGCGGGCGGCACCGCGAAACAGGGCCGCGACCGGGCGACCCAGGCGATCCTGCCGTTGCGCGGCAAGATCCTCAACGTCGAGCGCGTGCGCTTCGACAAGGTGCTGTCGTCGGCGGAGATCGGCACGCTGATCACGGCGCTGGGCACCAGCATCGGCGACGACTTCGACCTCACCAAGCTGCGCTACCACAAGATCATCATCATGACCGACGCGGACGTGGACGGCAGCCACATCCGCACCCTGCTGCTGACCTTCCTGTACCGCCACATGCCGAAGCTGATCGGCGGCGACGCGGAGCTGGAGGGCCACGAGGACGGCCACCTCTACATCGCCCAGCCGCCGCTCTATCGCGTCGCGCGCGGCCAGTCGGTCGCCTACATGAAGGACGACCGGGAGCTGGAGGACCACCTGATCGGCGAAGGCGTCAAGCACGCGGTCCTGCAGATGCACGACGGCGTCGAGCGCTCGGGTCGGGACCTGCGGGACATGGCCACCACCGCGCGCAATGTGCGCGCGCTGGTCCGGCCGCTGGCCTTCCACCTGCCCAACCCCGTCGTCGTCGAGCAGGCGGCGATCGCCGGCGCGCTCAACCCGGCGCTGTTGGCCGAACCGGAGCAGGCGAGGACCGCGGCGGACGCCATTGCCTGGATGCTCGACCGCGTCGCCGAGCCGGAGGAGCGGGGCTGGACGGCCACCGTGCGCAGCGACGGCGCGCTGGTCTTCGCGCGCACCCTGCGCGGCGTCGAGGAGGCGCTGGCGATCGACCAGCGCATCATCAACTCCGCCGAGGCGCGGCGTCTCAACGAGCTGTGGGAGGAATTGCGCGCCAACTACCTGCAGCACGCGACGCTGGTCGCCGGCGAGCGCGCGTTCGCGGTGACGGGTCCGCTGTCGCTGCTCGACGCGATCTTCGAGATCGGCCGCAAGGGCCTCTCGATCTCGCGCTACAAGGGCCTGGGCGAGATGAACGCCGAGCAGCTGTGGGAGACGACGTTGGATCCCGAGGCGCGCTCGCTCCTCAAGGTCCGCGTCGCCGAGGCGACCGACGCCTCGGACCTGTTCGAGACCCTGATGGGCGACGACGTCGAACCCCGCCGCGACTTCATCCAGACCAACGCACTGAAGGTCGCGAACCTGGACGTGTAGTGGCAGGTGTACGGGTATCGGTGGCACCGCGTTGTGAAGAAAGAGCCAAACGTATTTGGCCAATTGATGGAGACGAATTCAATCAATGACCCACGTAGCGCCACTGGATTCAAGTGATAAAAAGCAGTGTTGGAAGAACTTATTGACCGCGGCCGGAACAGAGCCAAGACCTGTTCGGAGCATACATGGATACTCAGGTATCTCTCATCCTGTCCTAGGAGTCGGCGTTGACGACAAGAACTCTAGGATTATCATCATATCTTCCGACCACGACGCGCGTTCGGCCGCGATGATGCAAACCGACATCCGCGCCACATTTTCCGATGACATGAGAGTATCAGTAGTCAGGCCGGTCACTGCAGGAGTCAGCAAGGTCGCACAAAATCTCGCTTTGTTCCTTAAGAAAGAACGAACGAGTCTTTTGGAGCTTGCTGAACTCTTGCGAGATGTTGAAGATGGCGAAGTTGATACCAGGACAGCGGCCGAGAAAATTGGTCAAGAAGACTTTCAGAATATTATGACTCCACTGGCGATCGCATTTCGCTTTGCACCAGTACCGTTCATTTATACTGCATCACAAATAATCCAAGAGCTCAGTATGATTGATTGGAGCTTCGCTCTTAGCGAAGACGCTGATTCAAAGGATGTTGTCCTTGGTATTGAACGCGTAATTGGCCAGGACCCGACGGCCGGCGACAGGGAGCTCGGTATATGTGCTCTCCCATTCTTCGAATTTGCTGAGCGAGATTTCGAACTCGTTCTAGATGAAAAACGAGTTGAAGATATTGAGTTACTACTTAAGGAGAAAGGAATTCATCAGTTTTTCTTCCCTCCCGTTGATTCCGCTATACTAGGGCTGTCGGACCGTACCGAATTGAAGCGTTCGGACGCCGAGGAATCCCTGGAGGAATTTGACGAGATCGGCCACCCGCTGGTCGACCCGGAAACAACAAGGTCCGGTGTACGTGTCCTTGAAACAATAGATGAGCTCCAAGATAGGGGGTATCTGGCTGAGGGTGAGATTGGATTTGAACTAACGGAGAAGGGGCAAGAACTAAGAGCCTCGGTTCGATTTCGCCCGCGGGAAGGTGTCATATCCAAAGTGTTGAATAGGTTCACACTAAGGGATGCAAAGGATATTGCAGATGTCATAACCAAGATAGATTAGATGCAAGTGATCGTGAAAGAGTATTATTAGTTAATACAGGATACAGAGTAGTCCGTCTCTTCTGAGTCGAGTCGCAAACGGATCGTCATGAGAAGTATTTATATTGTGACGTCTGTGGATGTTTCGACTGGTTGCCGATAGACAGACGTCGTGGCCGCTCAAAAGCAACCCCCCCGCAAGAAGTCCACTCCCAAACGGCGCGCGGCGAAGAAACCGCGCCGGCATCCCGTCCTCTGGCTCGTCAAGTGGTCGCTGGTGCTGGCGATCTGGGGCGGGATCGCGCTGGCGGTCGTGATCGGCTGGGCGGCGTGGGACCTGCCGAACACCCGCGCGCTGGCCGAGACCCAGCGTCGGCCCAGCGTCGTCATGTTCGCTGCCGACGGCAGCCGGCTCGCCTCCTACGGCGACATCTACGGTGCGGCGGTGCAGGCGGGCGAGCTGCCGCCGCACCTGCGCGACGCCGTCGTGGCGATCGAGGACCGCAAGTTCTATGAGCACTTCGGCGTCGACCCGTGGGGCATCGCCCGGGCGCTGACCGTCAACGTGCGCGCCGGGCGCATCGTGCAAGGCGGCAGCACGCTGACCCAGCAGCTCGCCAAGAACCTGTTCCTGACGCCCGAGCGCTCGCTGAAACGCAAGCTGCAAGAGGCGCTGTTGGCGCTGATCCTGGAGGCGCGATACGCCAAGGACCAGCTGCTGACGATCTACCTGAACCGGGTGTACTTCGGGGCCGGCGCCTACGGCGTCGAGGCCGCGTCGCGCAAGTTCTTCGCCAAGTCGGCGCGCGACGTCACGGTGTATGAGGCGGCGCTGCTCGCCGGCCTGTTGCGCGCGCCCTCGCGCCTCAACCCGCAGCACGACCCGCAGGCCGCGCACCGCCGCGCCGTGACCGTGCTGCACGCCATGGTCGACGCGGGCCGCCTCGACCCCCAGGACGCCGACATGGCCAAGGTGCGGCGCCGCGACGCCCGCGCGACCGAGGCCCGCGGCGCCAACCGCTGGTTCGCCGACTGGGTGCTGGAGCAGGTCGCCGGCTACGCCGGACTCAGCGGCGCCGACCTGGTCGTCGAGACGACCCTCGATCCCGCGCTGCAGGCGGCCGCGGAGGCCGCCGTGGCGGCCGGGCTGACGGACGGCGAGGCCCGCAACGTCAGCCAGGCGGCGCTGGTGGCCCTCTCGCCCGACGGCGCGGTGCGCGCCATGGTCGGCGGCGCCGACTACGGCAGCAGTCAGTTCAACCGCGCGACCCAGGCGCGGCGCCAGCCGGGCTCGGCCTTCAAGCCGATCGTCTACTTGGCGGCGCTGGAAGTGGGGGCGACGCCCGACACGGTGCTCGAGGACGCGCCCATCACGGTCGAGGGCTGGTCGCCCGCCAACTTCGACGGCCGCTTCCGCGGGCCGGTCAGCCTGCGCGAGGCGCTGGCGCGCTCGCTGAACGTGCCGGCCGTCGCGCTCATGGAACAGATCGGCCGCGCGGACGCCATCGCCGTTGCCCGCCGCCTGGGCATCACCGCCCCTCTGCGCGCCCACCCCAGCCTGGCGCTCGGCGCGGCCGAGGTGACGCCCATGGAACTGACCGCGGCCTACGCCGCGTTCGCCAACGGCGGCGCGGCGGTGCAGGCTCACGGCATCGCCGCGATCCGCACCCGCGCCGGCGACGTGCTCTACCGCGCCACCCCGGCACCGGTGCCGGTGATCGCGCGGCAACACGCCGAGACCATGAACGCGCTGCTGGCCGCGGCGATCGGCTGGGGCACCGGGCGCGCCGCGCGGCTCGACCGCCCGGCCGCCGGCAAGACCGGCACCAGCCAGGACCACCGCGACGCCTGGTTCGTCGGCTACACCGCGGACCTGGTCGCCGGGGTGTGGCTGGGCAACGACGACAACGCGTCGATGCAGGGCGTCACCGGCGGCGGCCTGCCGGCCGAAATGTGGGCGCGGTTCATGCGCGCCGCGAACGAGGACCTGCGCCCCCGCACCCTCCCCGGTGTGAAACGCATGCCGGAACTGTCGACGGCGGAGTAGGGCGGCGCAAAAGAACTCTGCCTCTGGCTGGATCACCCCCACCCCAGCCCTCCCCCTTCAAGGGGGAGGGGGTTGTTTTTGCACGCTTTTTCCCTCCCCCCTTGAGGGGAAGGGTCAGGGTGGGGGTGTATTCTTCACCTGGCTGAGTCTGCCCACAACGGAACGCGCGCAGCGTGTCGCCTTCCCACTATGATCCCCGCGCCATGATGGACGAGTCGCAGAAGCCCGTGGGGGTGGCGCTGGGCGGGCTGATCGCGCTGGCCGCGGCGATGGGCATCGGGCGTTTCGTCTACACGCCGATCCTGCCGTTCATGGAGGCCGGGCTGGGCCTGACGAAGGCCGACGCGGGGCTGATCGCTTCGGTCAACTTCCTGGGCTACCTCGCCGGTGCGCTCGCCGCCGCCAGCCCCGCCCTGCCCGGCGGGCGCCGGCGCTGGTTCCTGTGGGGCCTGGCGGCGAGCGCCGCGACCACCGGCGCCATGGGTCTCGTCGCGTCGTTCGAGGCATTCCTGGCCCTGCGTTTCGCGGGCGGTGTCGCCAGCGCCTTCGTGCTCGTCTGCGCCTCGGCACTGGTCATGGACCGGCTGGCGGCGGCCGGGCGGCCGGGATTGTCCGCGCTGCACTTCGGCGGCGTCGGCGTCGGCATCGCGGTCTCGGCCGTGCTGGTGGCCGGGCTCGACGCGATCGGCGGCGACTGGCGCCAGCAGTGGCTGTGGAGCGGGGCGGTGTCGCTCGCGGCGCTCGCCGGCGCGGCCGCCCTGATCCCCGGCGAGACCGAGCCGTCCCACGCGGGTGCGCGCCAGGGCAAAGCCGGCCGACGACTCGTCGCGCTGATCGTCGCCTACGGCCTGTTCGGCTTCGGCTACGTCATCACGGCGACGTTCATCTCGACGATGGTGCGGGCGACCCCCGCGCTGCAGCCGATCGAGGCGGTCGTCTGGCTCGCGGTGGGCCTGGCCGGCGCGCCGTCGGTGGCGCTGTGGACCTGGGCCGGGCGGCAGCTGGGCAACCACCGGAGTTTCGCGCTCGCCTGACTTACCGAGGCGGTAGGCGTGGCGCTGAGCGTCGTGGCGACCGAGCCGTGGCAGGTGCTGATCGCCGCCGTGCTGCTGGGCGGCACCTTCATGGGCATCACGGCCCTGGGCCTGATCCACGCGCGGGCGCTGACGACCGGAGATCCGCGACGCAGCGTCGCGCTGATGACCGCGGCGTTCGGCCTCGGCCAGATGATCGGCCCGGGTTTTGCGGGGTACGCGTACGGCCTGGGCGACAGTTTCGTCTTGCCCTCGCTGGTCGCGGCGGTGGCGCTCACCGTCGCAGCGGCGTTGGCAATGGTGCCCGCGCGGGCCTAGGCGGGACGGGGCGCGGGTTCGCCTGTCGGCTCTTCCGTCGTCGCCTCTGTCTCCGGCGGCGGCGTCAGTTCGACCACCGCGCCGCCGGCGCTCCTGGCATCGGCGGGATCGTGGGTGACGAGCAGCGTCGGCACACCGTTGGCCCGCGCGTGGTCGAAGACGAAGGCGCGGAAGCGCTCGCGCAAGGGGACGTCGAGCTTGCCGAACGGCTCGTCGAGCAGCAGCGCGCGCGGCTCGGCGAGCAACGTGCGCATCACCGCAACGCGGGCGCGCTGGCCGCCGCTCAGCGTCGCCGGGTCGCGGTTCGCCATGCCCTCCAGCCCGGCTTCGGCCAGCGCGGCGGCGACGCGGCGGCGGCGTTCGTCGCGGCCGCGCACGTCGTGCGGCAGGCCGAACGCCAGGTTCTCGCCGACCGAGAGGTGCGGGAACAGCAGGTCGTCCTGGAACAGGATGCCGACGCGGCGCCGCTCGGGCGGCAGCGCGGCCAAGTCGGCGCCGTTGAGCCGCACCGTGCCCCAGGCACGGAACGGCGGCATCAGCGTGCCGCAGATCAGCGCCAGCAGCGTCGACTTGCCGCAGCCGCTGGGGCCCATAAGCGTCGCCACCTCGCCCGGCCGCACGACCAGGTCGAGGCGGTCGAACAGCACGTGCTCGCCGAGCGCCAGGCGGACGCCCGCGAGTTCCAACGCGCCGTCGCTCTTCGTCACGTCGCCCATCACGCCACCTGCAGCGCCCGGCGGTCGCGGTACAACCAGGCGGGCACCCCCAGCGCCAGGAGGAACAGCAACAGCGGCAGCGCCGACTGCACCAGCGTATAGATCCCCAGCACGCGCCGGTCGTTGCCGCCGGCCAGCGCCACCGCCTCCGTCGTCAGCGTCGCGAAGCGGCCGCCGCCGGCGAAGATCGTCGGCAGGTACAGCGCCACGCTGACCGCGAAGCCGACCGCCAGCGCCAACATGATAGAGCGCAGCAGCATCGGCGTCTTGACGGTCCAGAAGACGCGCGCGGGCGAGGCGCCGAGGCACAGCCCGGTACGCGCGAAGTGCTCGTCGAAGGCACGGTACGGATCGGCCAGCGCCAGGAACACGTACGGCAGCACGAACAGCAGGTGCGCCCAGACCAGCGCCAGCCAGCCGCCGTCGAGGCCGGTCGAGACCAGCACGACCTGGACGCCGAACAGAAAGCCGATCTGCGGCACCAGGAGCGGCAGGTAGAGCAGCCACAGGGCGCGCTGGGAGACCGACAAACCGCGCCGCTGCTCGTTCTCGAGGCAGCCGACAACGAGCGCCAGCGCCACGGCCGCGGCGCCAAGCCCGGCGACCAGCGTGACGAGCGTCGGCCAGGCCAGGCCGTGCAAGTGGCGCGTCCAGGTGTCCAGCGTCCAAACGCTCGGCAGCGCGTCCGGATAGCGCCAGCGCCAGGCGACCGACCACAGCGCCATGCCGGCGATGCTGGCGACGTTGAGGGCGCAGGCGAGCAGCAGCGGCGCGATGCCCAGCGCCCGCGTCCACGGCCGGTCGTGGCCGCGCCAGCCGCCGGCGACCCAGGCCCGGCCGAGCATCGCGACCAGGCGCTCGGCGAGCGCCCACGAGCCGATGGCGGCGACCACGAGCGCGACCTGCAGCACCGCCCCCGCCGCCGCCAGGAACTGGAAGCTGAGGTCCGGGTCGCGGAACCAGCGGAAGACCTGCACGGCCAGCGGTGCCGGCGCGCCCGGCGCCAGCACGATCGCCATGTCGACGACCGAGAGCGAAAACGCCAAGACGGCGTAGACCGGCAGGCGGATCTGGCCATAGACCTGGGGCAGCACGGTCTTGAGCCAGGCGGCGATGGGCCCGTAGCCGAGGCTGCGGGCGATGGCGAGCGTCGCCGGCGCCCGCACCTGGCCAAGCGCGCCGACGGTCATCAAGAGCAGGAACGGGACCTCCTTGATCACCATGGCGAGGATCAGGGCGAGGCCGCCGGGATCGCCGACGAGCAGGTAGTCCGGCGGCCGGTCGAACCCGGTGAGCCAGGGCGAGACCAGCCGCACCAGCCAGCCCGACGGCGTGACGAGGAAGGCGAGGCCGATGGCGACGGCGACATGCGGCAGCGCCACCAGCGGCGCCAGCGCGTCGCGCACCCGGCCGAACAGCCGCGTGTCGTGCGCCGCGGCGCAGAACAGCACGACAATCAGCAGCGACAGCGCGGTGGCAATGAGCCCTGTCGAGACCGTAAGCCACAACGAGCGTTCGATACCGGGGGCGGCGAATAGGTCCGCCCAGGGCTGGAACGACAGGCGCGTGCCGCCCAGCGCCGGCAGGTATCCGAACGCGGGCAACAACGTACCGACCAGGCCGGCGCCGATGGGCGTCAGGAACAGCGCCAGCGTCAGCGCCGGGAGATGGCGCAGGCGCCCGGCGCGGCGCCCTAATCCGCCATGCGTCGGTGCCACTCGGCCTCTATCCGCGTCATCCAGTCGGGGTGTGGTTCAGGCAGCGTCGGCGCCAGCTCCGCCGGCGCCAGGGTCGCGACGCCGCGCGGCAGCCGCTCGAAGCGCGCCCGGTCGGCGGCGTCGAGCTTGTCCATCGCCAGCACCGTGAAGTCGCCCCAGCCCTCCGGGTCCAGCTTCTTCGCCTGCGCCTCCGGCGAGAGCAGGAAGTTGGCGGCGACCATGGCGGCCGCAGCGTGGGGCGCGTTGAACGGGATCGCCACGAAGTGCGTGTTGCCGATGGTGCCGGCATCCAGCACGTAGGTGCGCACAGTCTCCGGCAGCAGGCCCTGGGCGATGGCGGACGAGGCGCCGGCGGGCTCGAAGGTCATCCACAGGTCGACCTCGCCGTCGTCGAGCAGCTGGCGCTGAGCCTCCGACGTCGCCGGGTAGGCGGCGCCCTTGCGCCACAGGTGGGGCGTGATGGCGTCGAGCCAGGCCCACAGCGGCGCCGTCGCGGCCGTGAAGCTGGCGTCGGTCGGCGGCGCCTGCAGCGCCGCGGGGTCGTGCGTCAGCTCGGTCAGCGCCTGCTTGAGGAACGTCGTGCCGACGAAGTTGGGCGGCTGCGGGTAGGTCAGGCGCCCTGGGTTCGCCGCGGCCCAGGCCGCCATGGACCGGATCGAGCGCGGCGGATCGGCGACGACGGCGGTGTCGTGGGCGAAGACGATCTGCGCCATGCCCCAGGGCGCCTCGAGCCCGTCGGTCGGGATGGTGAAGTCGACCACCGTCGTCGGCTTGTGCTCGACGTCGACCAGCGCGAAGTTCGGCAGGGCCTGCGTGAACGGCCCGTAGAGCAGCTCGTTGCGCTTCATCGCGGCGAAATTCTCGCCGTTGATCCAGACCAGGTCGACCGAGCCGTCCCGCGTGCGCCCGGCGGTCTTCTCGGCCAAGACGCGTGACACCACGGTCGCCGTGTCGTCGATCTTGACGTGCCGCAGCGTGATTTCGTGGTCGGCCCACAGCCGCTGGCCGACCCAGGCGATGTAGGCGTTGATCTTTTCCGAGCCCGCCCAGGCGTTGAAGTAGACGGTCTGGCCGCGCGCCTCGGCCAGCACCTCGCGCCAGGCGGCGTCCGGTTCGACCGCGTGTAGCGGCGGGCTGGAAAGGGCGACGGCCGCGAAAGCCGCCGCGAACAAGCGTCGAAGCATGATCACGATGTCCGTGCTGGCGTGGAACCGGGACCGAAAATAGTGGCCGCAAGGGGCCTTGTCATGGCCGGCGCCGACTCGCGTGAGGCGGATAACGGGGAATTGACGCTTCGTGCAGAGGTTGGCCGGACGCAGCCAAAGTGTCACACTCCCGCAATCCGCCAGCCACGATAACTGGCTAACGAGGGGTGCCGGCGGTCCCGCCGGACGCCCACCGATACCGGGGAGGTAGTTCAGCGATGACGATACGCACGAAACTTGTCGCCGCCGCCGCGGCCGCGAGCCTGATCGGCGCGGCGACGGCTGCCCAGGCGGCGACCGAGGTCCAGTGGTGGCACGCCATGGGCGGCAAGCTAGGCGAGAAGGTCAACGAGATCGCCGCCGGCTTCAACGCCAGCCAGTCCGACTATGTCGTCACCCCCGTCTACAAGGGCAACTACACCGAAACCATGACGGGCGCGATCGCCGCGTTCCGCGCCAAGCAGCAGCCCCACATCGTGCAGGTCTTCGAGGTCGGCACGGCGACGATGATGGCCGCCGAGGGCGCCATCTATCCGGTCTACGAGTTGATGGCCGACACCGGCGAGCCGTTCGACCCCAGCGCCTACCTGGCGTCGGTTGCCGGCTACTACACCGACACGGACGGCAACATGCTCTCAATGCCGTTCAACAGCTCGACACCGGTCGTCTACTATAACAAGGACGCGTTCAAGGCCGCCGGGCTGGACCCCAACAGCCCGCCCAAGACGTGGCCAGAGCTGGGCGAGTACGCCAAGAAGCTGCAGGCCGCGGGCACCCCGTGCGGCTTTACCACGGGCTGGCAGTCCTGGGTGCAGATCGAGAACTTCAGTGCCTGGCACAACGTGCCGATCGGCACCGAACAAAACGGCTTCGCCGGCCTGGGCACGGAGTTCACGTTCAACAGCCCGGCGCACGTCATGCACATCGGCCAGCTGGCCGAGTGGCAGAAGTCGAAGATCTTCGACTATGGCGGCCGGCGCTCGGATTCGGCGCCGAAGTTCTATAACGCCGAATGCGCCATGTACATGAACTCGTCGGCGGCCTATGCCGGCGTCAAGGCCAACGTCACCGACTTCGAGTTCGGCGTCGGCATGCTGCCGTATTGGCCGGACGTCGGCGCCGCGCCGCAGAACTCGATCATCGGCGGCGCCACGCTGTGGGTGCTGACCGGCCGCGACGCCGAAAAGTACAAGGGCGTCGCCAGGTTCTTCAGCTACTTGTCGTCGGCCGAGGTGCAGGCAGACTGGCACCAGTTCACGGGCTACCTGCCGATCACCAACGCGGCCTACGAGCTGACCAAGCAGCAGGGCTTCTACGACGAGAACCCCGGCACCGACACGGCCATCATGCAGATGACCAACAAGGCGCCGACGGCCAACTCGAAGGGCCTGCGCTTCGGCAGCTTCGTGCAGACGCGCGACGTCATCAACGAGGAGCTGGAGGCGATCTGGAACGGCGACAAGACGGCCCAGGAAGGCCTCGACAGCGCCGTGGCGCGCGGCAACGAGTTGTTGCGCAAGTTCGAGCGCGCCAACGACTAGCGCGTTCGAGGGCGCTTCCGTAAGGACGGGGCGGTCCCCCAGGACCGCCCCGTCTGTCGCGCACGGCACCCAAACGACCCGACATGATCAAGCGCGTCCACTTTACGAACCGGCCGCTGGCCTATCTGCTGATTCTGCCGCAGGTCGCCATCACGCTGGTGTTCTTCATCTGGCCGGCGGCACAGGCGCTGTTCCAGTCGTTCCTGCTTGAGGACGCCTTCGGGCTCTCGACCGAATTCGTCTGGTTCGACAACTTCGTCGACCTGGCGCGCGACCCGTTCTATCTCAGTTCGTTCCGGACGACCGTCGTATTCAGCGTTATCTCGACCGCGCTGTCGATGGGTTCGGCGCTGCTGCTCGCGGTGATGGCCGACCGCGTGGTCAAGGGCGCGACGGGCTACAAGACGCTGCTGATCTGGCCTTACGCTGTGGCCCCCGCGGTCGCCGGCGTCCTGTGGTTCTTCACCTTCAACCCGTCGATCGGCGTTGGCGCCTACGCGCTGAGGAGTCTGGGCTACGACTGGAACCACACGCTGGACGGCTTCGACGCCATGGTGTTGATCATCGTCGCCGCGGCGTGGAACCAGGTCAGCTACAACTTCCTGTTCTTCCTCGCCGGCCTGCAGTCGATCCCGCGCTCGCTGATCGAGGCGGCGGCGATCGACGGCGCGCGGCCGGCGAAGCGCTTCTGGACCGTGATCTTCCCGCTGTTGTCGCCGACGACGTTCTTCCTCTTGGTCGTCAACGTCGTCTTCGCCTTCTTCAACACCTTCGGCATCGTGCACGCGACGACCAGCGGCGGCCCGGCGGGAGCGACCAACATCCTGGTCTACAAGGTCTACAGCGACGGCTTCGTCGGCCTCGACCTGGGCGGTTCGGCGGCGCAGTCGGTGATCCTGATGATCATCGTCATCTCGCTGACGGTCGTGCAGTTCCGCTACATCGAGCGGCGGGTCGAATACTGATGGTCGAGAACCGCCCCATCCTCGCGATCGTCTCGCACTTGGTCCTGCTGATCGGCGTCGTGATCATCGCGTATCCGATCTGGATGGCGTTCGTCGCCTCGACCCACGCCCCGGCCGATCTGATGCGCATGCCGGTGCCGACCTGGCCCGGCGACTTCTTCATCGAGAACTACAGCGCCGCCATCGCCGAGGGCTTCGAGGCCGCCGGCGGGGTGCCGGTCGGCCGCATGATGTTCAACAGCCTGATCATGGCGCTGGCCATCGCCATCGGCAAGATCGCGATCTCGATCATCGCCGCGTATGCCATCGTCTATTTCCAATTCCCGTTCCGCATGACGGCGTTCTGGTTGATCTTCGTAACCCTGATGCTGCCGGTCGAGGTGCGTATCCTGCCGACTTTCGAGGTGGTCGCCGACCTCGGCATGCTGAACTCATATGCCGGCCTCAGCATTCCGCTGATCGCCAGCGCCACGGCGACGTTCCTGTTCCGCCAGTTCTTCCTGACCGTGCCCGAGGAGCTGGCCGAGGCGGCGCGCATCGACGGCGCCGGGCCGCTGAAGTTCTTCCGCGACATCCTCTTGCCGCTGTCGCGCACGAACATCGCCGCGCTGTTCGTCATCCTGTTCATCTACGGCTGGAACCAGTACCTGTGGCCGCTCCTGGTGACGACCGACGAGTCCTACTACACGATCGTCATGGGCATTCAGCGCATGGTCGCGGTGCCCGATTCCGAGCCGCAATGGCACATGGTGATGGCGACGGCGATCCTGGCCATGATCCCGCCGGTGTTCGTGGTCGTCGCCATGCAGCGGCTGTTCGTGCGTGGCCTGGTCGAAACCGAGAAGTAGCGGGGAATCCATGTCTACCGTCGACCTCAACGGCGTCGAGAAGGTCTATCCCAACGGCTTCAAGGCGATCCACGGCATCGACCTCGAGATCGCCGACGGCGAGCTGTTGGTCCTGGTCGGCCCGTCGGGCTGCGGCAAGTCGACGCTGCTGCGCATGGTCGCGGGGCTGGAGACCATCACCCACGGCGAGGCGCGCATCGACGGTACGGTCGTCAACAACCTGGAGCCCGCCGACCGCGACATCGCCATGGTGTTCCAGAACTACGCGCTCTACCCGCACATGACCGTGTTCCAGAACATGGCCTACGGCCTGCGCAACCGCGGCACCCCGAGCGCCGAGATCCAGCGCCGCGTCGACGACGCGGCGCGCATCCTCGAGCTCGACGGCCTGCTCGACCGGCGCCCGCGCCAGCTCTCCGGTGGCCAGCGCCAGCGTGTCGCCATGGGCCGCGCCATCGTGCGCGAGCCCAAGGCGTTCCTGTTCGATGAGCCGCTCTCGAACCTGGACGCCAAGCTGCGCGTGCAGATGCGCGTCGAGATCAAGCGGCTGCAGCGGTCGCTCGGCACCACCTCGATCTACGTCACCCACGACCAGGTCGAGGCAATGACGCTGGCCGACCGGCTGGTGGTGATGAACGGCGGCATCGCCGAGCAGATCGGCACGCCGATGGAGCTCTACGAGCGCCCGGCGACGGTCTTCGTCGCCGGCTTCATCGGCTCACCGGCGATGAACCTGTTCGCCGCGCGGTTGACGGCCGACGGCAGCGCGGTCGAGGTCCACGGTGGCGAGACGTTGGTGCTCGCGAACGGCGGCCTCGCCGCGCGCGGCGGCCAGGCGGTGACCCTGGGTGTGCGGCCCGAGCACCTGGAGCCGGCGCCGGCCGACACCGCCGGCACCCTGCACCTCAAGGCCGAGATCATCGAGCCCCTGGGCGCCGACACGCTGATCCACGGCTTCCTGGGCGACGGCGCCGACGCCATGACCGTGCGCCTGCAGGGCAAGGCCGCGGTCGGCGCCGGCGACGTCCTCGCCCTCGCCGCGACGCAGGAGCACCTGCACCTCTTCGACCCCGACACCGGGGTCCGGATCGACGGGTAGGGTCGCGACGCCGGCGACCGGCCAATCAGACTCAAGGGCCTCATGCTGAGCTTGTCGAAGGACGAGGTCCGTGGCGCGTGAGGCACGCCCACGTGCTTCGACAAGCTCAGCACGAGGGCTTGAGCGGGAACCGGCGTCCCCTTCCTCTCAACTCGCCGCCGCGTCTAACGCCAGCGTCACGCGCACCACGCCGGGGTCGTCGGGGTCGCGTGCCTCGGTGAAACCGAATAGCCGGCAGACCCTCAGCATGCTCTCGTTCTCGCGCAGGACGTCGCCCCACAGCTCGCGCAAGCCCCGCGCGCGGGCGAAGGCGATGATGCGCTTCATCAAGAGCGGCCCGAGGCCCAAGCCGGTCATGTCAGAGCGCACCAGGATGGCGTACTCGGCGCGCTCGCCGTCGGGGTCGGCGGAGATGTGCACGGCGCCGAGGATCTCCGCCTGGCCGGCGGGCTTGTCGGGCTCGCACAGCACCAGCGCCATCTCGCGGTCGTAGTCGATCTGGGTCATGCGCGCCGCCATGTCGTGACTCAGCTCCTTTTTGGCGGCGAAGAAGCGCATGCGGATCGCCTCGCGCGTGAGCCGCGTGAAGGCGTGCTGGAACGCCGGCTCGTCCTCCGGTCGCACGGGGCGCAGCGCCATCTGCCGGTCGTCGGGCAGGATCAGCGTGTCCTCCAGCTCTTTCGGGTACGGCAGGATCGCCAGGCGGTCGGTGGCCTTCGCACCCGCCGCGAGCGCTTTGACGCGGATGCGCGCGTCGAGCGCGACGACGCCGTCGGCATCGGCCAACAGCGGATTGATGTCCAGTTCCGCCACTTCGCCGTTCTCGATGGCGAGCTGGCTGAGCTTGATGAGCGTCAGCGCGATGGCGTCGACGTCGGCCGCCGGCCGGTCGCGGTAGCCGGCCAGCAGGCGCGCGATGCGCGTGCGGCCGATGACCTCGCGCGCCAGGTGCATGTTGAGCGGCGGCAGCGTCGTCGCCGTGTCGCCGATCAGCTCGACCGCGGTGCCGCCCTGGCCGAACATGATCGCCGGGCCGAACTGCACGTCCTCGATGACGCCGGCGATCAGTTCGTGGGCGCCACGCCGCCGCACCATGGGCTGCACCGTGAAGCCGTCGACCTGGGCCTCCGGCAGCCGCGCCGCGACGCGCGTCAGCATCGCCCGCGCCGCCGCCACCACGTCGGCCGCCGCCGGCAGGTCCAGCACGACGCCGCCGACGTCGCTCTTGTGGGTGATGTCGTGCGAGGCGATCTTGAGCGCCACCGCGTCGGCCTCGGCCAGCAGCTCGGCCGCCGCCGCACCGGCCTCCTCGGGCGTCGCCGCGGCGCGCGTTGGCACCACGGGCACGGCGTAGGCGGCCAGCACCGCCTTGGCCTCGGCGCCGGTCAGCCAGTCGCGGCCGGCGGCGAGCGCCGCCTCGATGGGCGCCCGCGCCGCTTCGCGGTCGGTCTCGAACGCCTCCGGCAGCGACGGCGGCGTCTCGCGCAGCAGGACTTGGCTGCGCGTGAACTCGATCATGTAGCCGAAACTGCGCACCGCCTGGTTGGGCGTGTCATAGGTCGGGATGCCGGCCGCCGAGAACAGCCGCCGGCCGCACGCCGCGGCCTCCTCGCCGACCCAGCTGGTCAGGACCGGCTTGGCGCCCCGGCTGCCCAGGTCCTTGCGCGTCTCCAGCGTGTCGATCACCGCCTGCGCCGCCTCTTCCGACGAGGCCACGGCGGTCGGGCAGTTGAGCACCAGCACCGCGTCGGCGCCGCGGTCCCGCATCAGCGCGTCGAGCGCCTTGCCGTAGCGCGCGCCGGGGGCGTCGCCGATGATGTCGACCGGGTTGCCGCGGGACCAGGTCGGCGGCAGCGCCGCGTCGAGCGCCGCCACCGTCTCCGGCGCCAGCGCCGCCAGGCGCCCGCCGCGGCCGACCTGGGCGTCGGTCGCCAGCACCCCGATGCCACCGCCGTTGGTCAGGATCGCCAACCTGTCTCCGCCGGTCCAGCGCATGCGGCCGCGCAGGTTCGCGACCGTCTCCACCGCGTCGAACAGCTCCGTCAGCTCGGTCACGCGCAGCATGCCGGCGCGCCGGAACGCCGCGTCGTAGACTGCGTCGGCGCCGGCCAACGCGCCGGTGTGGCTGGCCGCGGCGCGCGCGCCCTCCGCGTGGCGGCCGGCCTTGATGACGATGACCGGCTTCGAGCGCGCGGCGATGCGCGCCGCCGACATGAACTTGCGCGCGTGGCTGACCGCCTCGACGTAGAGCAGGATCGCGCGCACGCCGGGGTCGACCGCCAGGTAGTCCAGCATGTCGCCGAAATCGACGTCGGCCATGTCGCCCAGCGAGACCAGGTGGCTGAAGCCGATCTCGCGCGGCGCCGCCCAGTCGAGTACCGCCGCGACCATCGCGCCCGACTGGGCGACGAAGGCCAGCTGGCCCGGCGGCGGCGCCAGGTGCGCGAAGCTGGCGTCGAGGCCGATACGCGGCACCATGACGCCCAGGCAGTTGGGGCCGACGATGCGCAGGAGATTGGGCCGCGCGGCGTCCAGCATGGCCTGCTGCAGCACGAGGCCGTCCGCGTCGCCGCGCTCGCCGAAGCCGGCGGAAATCACCACGGCGGCCCTTGTGCCGCGCGCGCCCAGGTCGGCGATCAGCCCCGGCACGGTGTCCGGCGGCGTCGCGATCACCGCGAGATCGGGCACCGCCGGCAGGCTGGCGGCGCCGGGGTAGGTCAACACGCCCTCGATCGCCGCATGCTTCGGGTTGACCGGCATGATCGGGCCGTCGAAGTGCGAGTTGAACAGGTTGGCGGCCAGCACCTGGCCGACGGACTGCGCGGTCTTGCTGGCGCCGAACAGGGCGATCGCGCGCGGCGCCAACAGCTTGTCCAGGTTGCGGATCGACATCGGTGGCTCCCGCGCTCGGCGCCGGCAGTATAGTGGGAATTCACCTCCCCACTCTGCGGCACCACGGCAACGCGGCCATGACACACGACAAGGACGGGTGGGCCGACGCCTGGGACGCCGTCGCGGGCACCCCCGACGCGCTCAACATCGCCTACGAGGCGCTCGACCGGCACGCGGGAGATGGCGCGCGGCCGGCGCTGCGTTTCGTCGGCGATCGCGACGTCACCTATACCGAGCTGACCGACCTCGCCGCGCGTTTCGCCGGCGTGCTGCGGGACCTGGGCGTGGCGCGGGGCGAGACGGTCGCCGGCCTCGCCGGTCGCGACGTCCTGCAGTTTGCCGCCGCGCTGGGCGCCTGGCGCGCCGGCGCGGTGTTCTGCCCGCTGTTCACCGCCTTCGGCCCCGACCCCTTACGCGCCCGCCTGGCGCTGGGCCGCGCCCGCATCGCCGTGACGACGACGGCGCTGTGGCGCACCAAGCTGGCGCCGCTGCTCGACGATCTGCCCGGTCTCACGGTCCTGACCGTCGACGGCGCGCCGGACCCCGCGTACGACCGCGTCTATGACCTGACACCGCTGATGGCCGCCGCCACGCCCGCCCCGGTCGCCGCGACGCGCGCCGACGACCCGGCGATGCTGCACTTCACCAGCGGCACCACGGGCACGCCCAAGGGCGCGGTGACGCCCCACGCCGCCGCCGTCGCCCAGCGCGCCACGGCGGCGGACGCGCTGGGCCTGCGCGTGGGCGACGTCTACTGGTGCACGGCGGAGCCCGGCTGGGTCACCGGCACTGCGTACGGGATCGTGGCGCCGCTGGCGCTGGGCGCCACCGCGCTGATCGACGCGGGCACGTTCGACCCGGCGCGCTGGCTCGACACGCTGGCTGCCGAGCGGGTCGCGGTCTGGTACACGGCGCCGACCGCGCTGCGGATGGTCATGCGCCTCGGCGACGCCGCGCGCGACCGCGATTTGTCGAGCCTGCGCACCATCGCCAGCGTCGGCGAGCCGCTCAACGCCGAAGTCGTCGCGTGGGCCGAAGCGACGCTCGGTCGGCCGGTGCACGACACATGGTGGCAGACCGAGACGGGCGCGATCATGCTCGCCAACCGCGCCGGCGCGCCGCCGGTCCCCGGCGCCATGGGCCGTCCGGTCGCCGGCGTCACCATGGGTTTGGTCGACCGCGGCGACCGGCGGCTTGTGGACGACGAGGGCGAGCTGGCGATCATGACCCCCTGGCCGTCGATGTTCAGCGGCTACCTCGACGAACCCGAACGCACGGCGCGGGCCTTCGCCGAGATCGACGGCGCCCGCTGGTACCTGACCGGCGACAGGGCGCGGCGCGACGCGGCAGGCGCCTACTGGTTCGAGGGCCGCGCCGACGACGTCATCAAGACCTCCGGCCACCTGGTCGGGCCGTTCGAGATCGAGCGCGCGCTGATGGCCCACCCGGCGGTCGCCGAGGCCGCCGCGATCGGCCTGCCGGACGACGTCGCCGGACAGCGCATCAAGGCGTTCGTCACGCTCAACGCCGGGGCGGAGACTGACGATCTCGACCGCGCGCTACGCGCCCACGCCCGGCGGCGCCTCGGCGCCGCGCTGGCGCCCAAGGAGATCGCCGTCGTCGCGCGCCTGCCCCACACCAAGAGCGGCAAGATCATGCGGCGGCTGTTGAAGGCGCGCGAATTGGGCGAGGACCCGGGGGATGTGTCGACGCTGGAAGATCCTGCCGTGACAACGGCGCCATGATAAACTGCCCGCCATGGCCGACGACGACTTGAAGCAGCTCATCCTGCGCGTGCTGGTCGACGTGGCGCCCGAGGCCGACCCCGGGACGCTGGACCCGCACGTCAGCTTCCGCGACCAGATCGACATGGACTCGGTCGACTTTCTCAACTTTGTGCTGGCGCTGGAGCGCGAACTGGGCATCGCCGTGCCGGAGGCCGACTATCCCCGGCTCAGCGGCCTCACCGGCTGCCTCGACGCCCTGCCGATGCTTATCGAGAGCGCCCGGAACGCGACCGCTGCGCAGTAGCGCCGGAATCTTGCGCTAAGTTAAGAACAAACGCGAACGACTGGAACGCCGGTAGAACAATGGGCGTAGAGCGGAGGTTCTAGTCGCGTTTGGGGCGCACTTGCGTCCGTCGCCCGACCGGGTTGAGGCCCATGGACATCGCTGCTGAGTTGGCCGCCTTCGACGGCAAGCACACGGATACGCTGGAGTCCATGGCGGCCCGGCTTTCGCCCGAACCGTCGGTCATCGTGGAACTCTGCCGTCTGGCGCGGCAGGACGAGGCGACTCTGCAGACCGCGGCGACCTGGCTGCTGGAGCGGATCGACGAGGATGGCGGGTCGTTTTCCGACGACCAGGTCGACGCGCTCTTGGACCTCTTCGACCGCGTGGCCCATTGGGAGGCGAAGCTGCACCTGCTGCAGATGCTGCCGGGGATCGCCATTCCTGCGGCCCGGAAGGACGCATTGCGGCAGCTCTTCGCCGGCCCGGGCTATCTCGGCGACGCCAACAAGTTCGTGCGCGCCTGGTCGTATGGCGCGCTTGCCGACCTGGCGACGCAACACGCCGAATTCCGGCCGGCGGTGGCGAAGATTCTGGCAACGGGCCAGCTTGAGGACGCGGCGTCCGTCAGGGCTCGAATCCGCAACATCCTCAAACGCGCGCCCTAGGCGACATCGGCGTGAGCGGACGGCGTCCAGCGTCAGCTAATTCTCCACCTGCTCCCGGTACACCGCGGTCGCCTCCTCGCCGAAGGTGCAGAACACGACACGGTCGACGCCGGGGTGGGCGGCGCAGGCGGCGCGAACCGTCGTGACCGCCACCTCGGCCGCCTTCTCCAGCGGATAGCCGAAGATGCCGGTGGAGATCGCCGGGAAGGCGATGGACGTCACGCCGTGCTCGGCGGCGAGGCGGATGCTGTGGCGGTAGGCGCCAGCCAGCAGGTCCGGCTCGCCCTCGTGGCCGCCATGCCAGTCCGGGCCGACGGCGTGGATGACGTGGCGCGCGGTCAAGTCGTGGCCGCCGGTGATGCGCGCCTCGCCGGTGGGGCAACCTCCGACTTTGGCGCATTCGGCGGCGAGGCCCGGACCCGCGGCGCGGTGGATCGCGCCGCAGACGCCGCCACCGGGCGCGAGCCGTTCGTTCGCCGCGTTGACGATGGCGTCGACGTCGAGCTGCGTGATGTCGCTCTCGATGACCTCCAGCGTCGCCATTGCCGTCCCCCGGGGCCTATTCCACCGTGTTCGCCGCTTCGGTCGCGATGGCGGCGCGGATGATGCTGCAGGCCTCCTCGGCCTCTCCCCAGCGCTGGATCTTCGACCACTTGCCGGGCTCCAGGTCCTTGTAGTGCACGAAGAAGTGGGAGATCTGCTCGCGCAGGATGTCCGGCAGCTGCCGATAGGACGAGACGTCGGTGTAGAACGGGTTCAGCTCGTCGACCGGCACCGCGATGA
>Ga0049107_10000033_pt1 | contig 35086 bp, 37 predicted proteins | sample WorMetilPIANOSA1_FD_61187 | JGI IMG/M metagenome (GOLD analysis project Ga0049107, IMG submission 61187) | Marine gutless worms symbiont microbial communities from Max Planck institute for Marine Microbiology, Germany - Olavius ilvae PIANOSA.1 | ecosystem: Host-associated > Annelida > Digestive...
CCGACAAACTCAACTGACCGCTCTCTCGATGCATGACCCCCTCCGCGACTCGACGCCAACGACCCGACCATCGAATCACGCAACACCCCCTTATGCAAAGGTCTCCTTGACGGGAGAGGGGTTGGGGTGAGGGTGATTTCCCCGTCCTAGCGCCGCGCCAGGAACTTCCAGGCGAGCGGCAGCGCCGCCGCGGCGAGGGCGAGCTTCAAGACGGCGCCGGGGATGAACGGCACCAGGCCGTTCGCGAGCCCCGCCTCGACGCTGCCGAGGAACGCCGAGAGCCAGGCGACGCCAGGCAGGAAAATCGCCACCGTGCCGAGCGCCATCGCCAGTGCGGCACGGCTGACGCTGCGGTCGAAGCCGCGCTCCGCCAGCCAGCCGACCAGCACCGCGGCAATCAGGAAACCCAGCAGGTAACCGGTCGTCGGGCCGGCGAAATACGCGATACCGCCGCCGCTGGCGAATACCGGCAGGCCGACGGCGCCTTCCGCGAGGTAGAGCACCAGCGTCGCCGCGCCCAGCCGCGCGCCGTAGGCCATGCCGATCACCAAGACCGCGAAGGTCTGCATGGTCATCGGCACCGGCCACATCGGCACCTGGATGCGCGCCGAGAGCGCGATCAGCGCGGTGCCGATCAGCGCCAGCACGGCGCCGCGCAGCAGCTTCGCGCGCGTCTCCGTCGTGGCCGGCCACAGGGTGGCGGTGAGCGTGGGCTGGGTGGTCGTCATGGGCTCGACTTTCGCTGGGGCGGAACGCCCGCGGTGTTATCAGGTTGCCGGACGGCGCTCAACCGAAGCGGCCGGCGGAGGGGAAGCCGGCCGGGGCCTTGCGGCCGGCCTGGGCGCGCTTGCCGCGCCAGTCCTTGAGGGTCGCCGCGTCGAAGGTGCGGCTGCGTTCGCCGGTGCGGGTCGTGAGGCCGTCCTTGAGGCGGAACGTCTTGGCGTCGACGAGCTCGCCCTTGGCATAAACCTGCAGCCTGACGCCCTTGCCGCGCGCCATTTCCGGCAGCTCGGCGAGCGGGAACAGCAGCAGTTTCTTGTTGGCGCCGATGACCGCGACGTGGTCGTCGGCGGGATCGTCCGCGACGGGCCGGCACACGGCCGCCTCGTCCTCGCCGGCGACGACCAGCGCCGCCTTGCCGCCGCGGGTCTGCGCCACGACCGCGTCCTCCGGCACCACAAAACCGCGCCCGGCGCTCGACGCGACCAGCAGCCTGCGGCCCGGCCGGTGCACCATCAGCGTCACCACGTCGGCGTCGTTGCCCAGCTCGATCATCAGGCGCAGCGGCTCGCCATGGCCGCGCCCGCCGGGCAGCTTGTCGACGCCGAGAGTGTAGAAGCGGCCGTTGGTGCCGAAGACCAAGAGCTTGTCGGTGGTCTCCGCGGGGATCGAGAAGCGCGCCCGGTCGCCCTCTTTGTACTTCAACGCGGCCAAGTCGACGTCGTGGCCGCGGATCGCCCGCACCCAGCCCTTCTCCGAGCAGACGACCGTCACCGCCTCGCGCTCGATCATGGCGTCCACGGGCACGACGATGGCGACCGGCGGCTGGCCGATCTCCGTGCGCCGCGGGTCCGTCTTCGGGTCGCCGAAGCGCTTCTTGACGTCCGCGATCTCCGCCGCCAGCGCCTTGTCGCGGCGCTTCTGGCCGGCCGGCGTGTTGGCCAGCAGGCCCTTCAGATCCTTCTCTTCGCCCTCCAGGCCGACGATCTCCTCGCGGATCTTGATCTCCTCTAGCTTGCGTAGGGCCCGCAGGCGCATGTTGAGGATCGCTTCCGCCTGGCCGTCGGAGAGGTCCCAGCGCGCCATCAGCGCCGCCTTGGCGTCGTCCTCCTCGCGGATGATGCGGATCACCTCGTCGAGGTTGAGGAAGGCGATCATGTAGCCGCCGAGGACTTCCAGGCGCTGCGCGATCTTCTCAAGCCGGTGCCCCGTGCGGCGCTCCAGCACCTCGTGGCGGTGCGCCAGGAAAGCGGTGAGCGCCTCGCGCAGCGACATCACCCGCGGCGTGTGGCTGGCGTCGAGTACGTTGAGGTTCAGGCCGATGCGGGTCTCCAGCTCGGTGTGGCGGAACAGCTGCTCCATCAGCACTTCGGCCTCGACGTTGCGCGACTTGGGCTCCAGCACGATGCGCACGTCGTCGGCGGACTCGTCGCGCACGTCGGCCAACAGCGGCAGCTTGCGGGCCTGCAGCAGCTCCGCGATCTTCTCGATCAGCCGCGCCTTGGCGACCTGGTAGGGGATCTCGCTGACGACGATCTGGTACTGGCCGCGGCCCAGGTCCTCCGTCGCCCAGCGAGCGCGCAGGCGGAAGCTGCCGCGGCCGGTCTTGTACGCGTCGACCACCGCCGCGTGGTCCTCGACCAGGACGCCGCCGGTCGGAAAGTCCGGACCCGGCACCAGTTCGACCAGCTTCGCCGCCGTGGCGTTGGGGAACTTGATGAGGTGCTGGAGCGCGTCGCACAGCTCGGCGACGTTGTGGGGCGGGATGCTGGTCGCCATGCCGACGGCGATGCCCGCGGCGCCGTTGGCGAGCAGGTTGGGGAATGCGGCCGGCAGCACCACCGGCTCCTCGCCTTCGCCGTCGTAGGTGCCGCGGAAGTCGACCGCGTCCTCGTCGATGCCGGCCAAGAGCGCGGTCGCCACGGCGGTCAGCCGCGCCTCGGTGTAGCGCATGGCCGCGGCGTTATCGCCGTCGATGTTGCCGAAGTTGCCCTGGCCGTCGACCAGCGGGTAGCGCACGGAGAACGCCTGCGCCAGGCGCACCATGGCGTCGTAGATCGCCTGGTCGCCGTGCGGATGGAACTTGCCCATGACGTCGCCGACGACACGGGCGCATTTCTTCGGCCCTTCGCTGGGATCGAGGCGCAGTTGGCGCATGGCGTAGAGCAGCCGCCGGTGCACCGGCTTCAGCCCGTCGCGCACGTCGGGCAGCGAACGGGCCATGATCGTGCTCAGCGCGTAGCTCAGATAGCGCTCGCTCAGCGCCTCCTTGAGCGGCGTCGAACGGATGTCGCCGGCGGGGTCGGCCATGTTAACGATCCTCGTACGGGAGCCCCAGATATAGTACGAATATCCTCATGGAGGCCAATATTTGCTGCTTCTCTGCCTATTTTTTCGCGTTTCGGTTAGTAGACGGTTAGTCGCAGTGTGGGACAATTCGACATCGTCATTTGTAGGAGCGCCGAGTCGCATGCGCACCCATTGTCGTGACTGTCGCACGCCGCTGACGCGGTTGGACGCCGAGTATTTCGGCGGCCGCTGCGCGTTCTGCGCCGTCGACATCACGGCGGCGCTGCAGCGCGGCTTCGCCGAGACAGACCGTCGCCTCGCCCGCGGCTTCGTCCTGCGGGTCATCGAGGGCGGTCTCGGCGCCAGCCCCGCCTAGCCCCGCCGCCTGCATCCAGCTTCTTTCCGGCCGCCTGCCGTATGCGCGGGACCGGCCCAGGGGCGGTGTTGCCAAATTAGTCCGCCAGCACCTGCGCCAGGCGCTCGCGCGCCGGCGGCGCCGGCCGGTGCAGGGCCGCGAAGACGTGGTGCACCAGGAAGTGCCCGGTGAGGCGCAGGCCCGCGGCGACCGCCGCCGGGTCGGCCGCGCCGGCGCCGATCAGGAACGGCGGCAGCGGCAGCAGGCGGTCCTTGTAGGGCTCGCCGGCCGACAGCGACACGGCGCGGCCGGTGCGCGGGCTGACGTAGGCCAGCTGGTCGTTGGCCCCGGTCGCGGCGCAACGCGTCAGGTCGAGCCCGAAGCCGAGCTCGCCCAGCAAGCCGACCTCCCAGCGCACATACGCGGCCGGCCAGACGTCGCCCGGGTCGTCGGCCGCCAGCGCCGCCAGCAGCGCTGCCGTGCCCTCGAACGCCGCCGGGTGCGGCTCGCGCTCGGGCAGCGCCGCCTCCGCGACGGCGCAGGCGCCGGCCAGCGCCGCCAGCCGCCGCGGGTCGTCCAAAAGGTCGGCCGCGGTCGGCCGCACGACCTCGAGCGTCAGGCTGCCCAGGTGCTCGGTGAGGCGCGCCCGCCAGGTCGCCTCGACCATATTGCCGGGCTCGACCGAGGCCCGCCCCCGCTTCGACGCCCCGCCACGCACCAGCCCGGCGTGGCGGCCCCGCGCGCGGGTCAGCAGCTGCACGATGGCACTGCCCTCGCCATGCGGCCGCGCCGCCAGCACGATCGCCTCGTCGCTCCAGTCCATGGCGTGGTTGTACCAGCGTTTGCCAAGCGGCGCCGGGGCGCCTTCAATGAGGCGGATGACCTCGATCCTGGCCTATATCGGCGCCGCCATCGCCGAGATCGCGGGCTACTTCGCCGTCTGGGCCGTCGTGCGGCTCGACAAGCAGGTGTGGTGGCTGCTGCCGGGGTTGCTGTCCTTGGCGCTGTTCGCATGGCTGTTGACGCTGGTCGACAGCCTGTATGCCGGCCGCGCCTACGCCGCCTATGGCGGCGTCTACATCGCCGCGTCGCTGGTCTGGCTGTGGGCCGTCGAAGGCGCCCGCCCCGACCGCTGGGACGCCATTGGCGCCGCGGTCTGCCTCGCCGGCATGGCGATTATCCTCTTCGGGCCGCGCGGCGCGCCGGCGGGATAGTCTTCTCTTTCAAATACCTACACGTCGTACTTGAGGCCCAGCTCGCGGTAGTGGGCGGCATCCTCCGCCCACTTCTCGCGCACGCGCACGTGGATGAAGAGGTGGACGGGGCGGTCGAACAGCGCCGCCATGTCGGCCTGGGCCTGCTCGCGGATGGTCTTGATCGTCTGGCCGCCCTTGCCGAGCACGATGGGCTTCTGGCTGTCGCGCGCGACCGTGAGGGTCTGTTCGACCCGCATGGCGCCGTCGCGCTGTCGCTTGAGCGTGTCGGTCATGACGTTCAACGCATAGGGCAGTTCCTGGTGCAGGCGCAGGAAGGCCTTCTCGCGGGTGATCTCCGCCGCCAGCAGGCGCGACGGCAGGTCGGTGATCTCGTCCTCGGGATAGAGCCACGGCCCCGTGGGCATGGCGGCGGCCAAATGCGCCTTCAAATCTCCGACGCCGTCGCCGGTCAGCGCCGAGATCATGAACGTGGCGTCAAAGCGCCCGGTGGCGTCGAACTCCGCCGCGAGCGTCAACAGCGTCTCGCGCTTCACCGCGTCGACCTTGTTGAGGACCAGGATAGCGCGGGTGTCGCGGCGCGCCAGCTCGTCGAGGATCGTGCGGGTGTTGGCGTCGACGCCGCGCTCCGCGTCTACTAGTAGCACGGTGGCGTCGGTGTCGGCCGCCCCTTCCCAAGCCGCCGCGACCATGGCGCGCTCGAGGCGCGTCTTCGGCGCCCGGAAGATGCCCGGCGTGTCGACCAGCACGAGTTGAGACCGGCCTTCGACGGCGATGCCGCGCACGCGGATGCGCGTCGTCTGCACCTTCTGGGTGACGATTGAGACCTTCTGGCCGACGAGCGCGTTGACCAGCGTCGACTTGCCGACGTTGGGCGCGCCCAGAAGCGCGACGAAACCGCAGCGTGTCGGTTCAGTCGTTGGCATCGCGCAGCCGGTCGAGCAGCGCCTGGGCCGCCATCTGCTCCGCCGCACGCTTGCTGGTGCCGCTGCCGGCGGCGGGCTCGTGGCCTTCGACCGCGGCGGCGATGCTGAAGACGGGCGCGTGCGGCGGTCCCTCGCGCGCGGTCTCGGTGTAGCTCGGCAGCGGCAGGCCGCGGCGCTGCGCCCACTCCTGCAGCGCCGTCTTGGCGTCCTTGGGTGGCTGCACGTCCGCCGCCATCAGCGGCCGCCATAGGCGCTCGACGACCGGCCGCGCGGCATCCAGGCCGCCGTCGAGGTAGAGTGCGGCGATGACCGCCTCCATGGCGTCGGCCAGCATGCCGTCGCGTTCGCCCTCGGCCGGCAGCGTCAGGTACGGGGCGAGGTCGAGCCCCTCGGCGACGCGGACCATGGCCGCGGCGCTGACCAGCGCGGCGTGGCGGCGGGCGATGTGGCCCTCGGACTCCCGCGGGAAGGTCTCGAGCAAGAGGTCGGCGACGACCAGGCCGACGACGCGGTCGCCCAGGAACTCCAGGCGCTCGTAGTCGCGCCGCTGCTGCGCCGCGTCGGCCGCCCCCGGATGGGTCAGCGCCCGGGCCAGCCGCTCGGGACGGGCGAAGTCGTGACCCAACAGCCCGGCCAGGCGCCGGGCGTGCTCGCCGGCGTCGCTCACCCCACGCCGTTGAACAGGCGGCCCCAGCGGATCGCGAACGGCCAGCGCCAGACCTCCCACAGCGCAGCGCTGCCGTCGGTCGAGAAGAACAGGAACTCGGCGCGGCCGACCAGGTTCTCGTGGGGCACGAACCAGGCGGTGCGGCCGTCGTTGCGGCTGTCGGCCGAACTGTCACGGTTGTCGCCCATGGCGAAGTAGTGGCCCTCGGGCACCAGGCACTCGCCGGTGTTGTCCAGCGGCCCGGTGTCGCCGAAGCCCTCGATGATGCGGTGCTCCACGCCGCCCGGCAGCGTCTCGATGTACTGCGGCACGCGACGCAGGGCGCCCAGCGGCCCGCGCGTCAGGTGGTCCTCGATGCGCCGGCGGGCGACGGCGGTGCCGTTGATGTGCAGCACGCCCTGGATCACCTGGATGCGGTCGCCGGGCAGGCCGACGATGCGCTTGATGTAGTCGGTGCGGTTGTCGCGCGGCCACTTGAAGACGGCGACGTCGCCGCGCTCGGGCTCGCCGGCGAAGATGCGCCCCGGGATCACCGGCAGGCTGAACGGCAGCGAATGGCGGCTGTAGCCGTAGGAGTATTTCGAGACGAACAGGTAGTCGCCGACCAGGAGCGACGGGATCATCGAGCCCGACGGGATGTTGAACGGCTCGAACGCCACGGTGCGCACGGCGAGCGCGATCAACAGTGCATAGACGACCGTGCGGACGAGTTCGATCAGGCCGCCGGAATTCTTCTTACGCGTCAAAGAGGCCTGCTTGCTCAAATCGACCTGTCGGGACGGGAGTTACGGCGGGCGGGCCGCGGCCCGCGGCGGCCCTGCTTACCGGAAGCGGCGGGAGATATCCACCGTCAAGGGGCGGGCACGGCGGTGATGATGACGATCGCCTGGGCCAGCGGCGGCTCGTCGGTCAGGCTGACGTCGATCTGCGCCACCATGCCGACGGGCAACAGCTCGGCCAGGCGCAGCGCGGCGCCGCCCGTCAGCGCCATCGTCGGCCGGCCCGACGGCAGGTTGACGACGCCCAGGTCGCGCCAGAACACGCCGCGGCGGAAGCCGGTGCCCAGCGCCTTGGCGCAGCCCTCCTTGGCGGCGAAGCGGCGGGCGTAGCTCTCCGCCCGCGTCGCCCGCGGGTCGCACTTGGCGCGTTCCAGCTCGGTGAAGATGCGCTGGGTGAAGCGCTCGCCGAAGCGCTCGAGGGTGCCCTCGATGCGCCGCGTGTCGCACAGGTCGCTGCCGAGACCGATGATCATGGCTGGGCCGCGCGCTCCTTCAGACCGCGGCCGGGCCGGTAGTCGGTCCGGTGGTGGGGCCACGCGCCGCGTCCATCAGCGCGCGCATGCGCTTGATGGCGTTGTCGAGGCCGACGAAGATCGCTTCGCCGACCAGGAAGTGGCCGATGTTGAGCTCGGCGACCTCCGGTATCGCCGCGACGGGTCCGACGTTGTCGAAGCTCAGGCCGTGCCCGGCATGGATCTCCAGCCCGATCTCGCGGCCGTAGGCGGCGGCGTCGACCAGCCGCTCCAGCTCCCGCGTCTGGGCGCCGTTCATTGTGTCGCAGTAGGTGCCAGTGTGCAGCTCGACGACCGGAGCGCCCAGGCTGCGCGCGGCGTCGAGCTGGCGCCGGTCGGGTTCGACGAACAGCGAGACGCGCACGTTCGCTTCGCCCAGCTTGTCGACGAAGCGCCGCAGGTGGTTGTGCCCGGAGGCCGCGTCCAGGCCGCCCTCGGTCGTCCGCTCCGCCCGCTTCTCCGGCACGATGCAGGCGGCGTGCGGCCGGTGTCGAAGCGCGATGTCGAGCATCTCGTCGGTCGCCGCCATTTCCAGATTCAGCGGCAGGTCGATCTCGCGGCTCAGGCGCTCGATGTCGGCGTCGGAGATGTGGCGCCGGTCCTCGCGCAAGTGCGCGGTGATGCCGTCGGCGCCGGCCTGGGCCGCCAACAGCGCCGCGCGCACCGGGTCCGGCAGGCCGCCGCCGCGCGCGTTGCGGATGGTGGCGACGTGGTCGATGTTGATGCCCAGGCGCAGGTAGGCGGGTTGCTCTTCCGTCATGTGCTCCCCTCGCCGCGCTCAGCCGCGCGCGCGTTCGACCGAGTTGATCGCCGGCGTCGCGCGCAGCGCCGCCAGCAGGTTGGCGAAATGGCGCCGGTCGCGCACCTCGACGTCGACCAGCATGTCGAAGAAGTCGACGTTGCGGTGGGTGATCTTGAGGTTGGAGATGTTGGCGCCGTTCTTGGAGATCACCGTCGCCAGGTTGGACAGGCTGCCCGGCTCGTTCAGCAGCACGACCTTGAAGCGGCTGATCTGGTTCTCCTCGCCGACCTCGGTATCCCAGGCGACGTCCAGCCAGCGTTCCGGCGTGTCGGCGAAGCTCTCCAGCGTGTCGCAGTCGATGGTGTGGATCGTCACGCCCTTGCCGGTGGTGACGATGCCGACGATGCGGTCGCCGGGCAGCGGATAGCAGCACTTGGCGAAGTGCACGGCCATGCCCGGGATCAGGCCGCGGATCGGCACCGCGTGCTCGGACCGGCGGCCGCGGCGGCGCGCCGTCGCCAGCTTGACGACCTTGCCCAGGCGGTCCTTGACGCGGCTCTCCGGATAGACCGCGGCGTAGACCTCGCGGCCGGTGACGCGGCCCTCGCCGACACGGGCGTAGAGCTCGTCGGTCGAGCCGGCGCGGAAGCGGTCGCGCACGGCCGCCAGCGCCTTCTCGGTCACCTCGACGCCCTCACGGCGGAATTCCTTGTCGACGATCTGGCGGCCCAGGCTGACGTACTGCTGGCGCCGCTCGCCGCGCACGAAGCGGCGCACGCGCGAGCGCGCCTTGCCGGTGACGGCGATGTGCTCCCACTCCGGCGACGGCGACTGGTTCTTCGAGGTCAGGATCTCGACCTGGTCGCCGTTGCGCAGCACCGTGCGCAGCGGCCCCATGCGGCCGTTGACCTTGGCGCCCACCGTGTGGTCGCCGACCTCGGAGTGCACGGCGTAGGCGAAGTCGATGGGCGTGGCGCCGCGCGGCAGCGCGATGACGTCGCCCTTGGGCGTGAAGCAGAACACCTGGTCCTGGAACATCTCCAGCTTGGTGTGTTCCAGGAAGTCGTCCGGCCCCGCGGCGCTGTCGAGGATGTCCAGCAGTTCGGTCAGCCAGCGGTACTGCTTGCCGTCGCGGCCGGCGACCGGGCCCTGCTTGTACTCCCAGTGGGCGGCGACGCCGCGTTCGGCCACGGCGTGCATGTCGCGCGTGCGGATCTGCATTTCGATGCGCTGGCTGTCGGGGCCCAGCACGCCGGTGTGCAGCGAGCGGTAGCCGTTCGGCTTGGGCGTCGAGATGTAGTCCTTGAAACGGCCGGGCACGACCGGGTAGGCGGCGTGCAGCGCACCCAGCGCGGCATAGCAGTCGCCGACGTCCTCGACGATGACGCGGAACGCCATGATGTCGGAGAGCTGCTCGAAGCCGACGTCGTCGCGCTGCATCTTGCGCCAGATCGAGTACGGCAGTTTCTCGCGCCCCGAGACGTCCGCCTCGACGCCGGCCTCGGCCAGCACCGTGCGCAGCTCGTCAAGCACGCGGCCGATCAGGTCGCCGCCGCGGCGGCGCAGGAAGGCCAGGCGGTTGACCACCGAATCCCGCGCGTCGGCATTGAGCTCGGCGAACGACAGGTCCTCCAGCTCGTCCTTGATCTCGTGCATGCCGATGCGCGCGGCGAGCGGGGCGTAGATGTCCATGGTCTCGCGCGCGATGCGCTTGCGCTTGTCGTCGCGCGCGATGTGATACAGCGTCCGCATGTTGTGCAGCCGGTCGGCCAGCTTGACCAGCAGCACGCGGATGTCGCGGCTCATGGCCAGCACCAGCTTGCGGAAGTTCTCCGCCTGCTTGGTGGCGTCGGACTGCAGCTCCAGCTGGGACAGCTTGGTGACGCCGTCGACCAGTTCCGCGACGTCGTGGCCGAAGAGGTGCGCGATGTCCTCCGACGTCGCCTCGGTGTCCTCCAGCGTGTCGTGCAGCAGCGCCGTGATGATCGAGGCGTCGTCCAGCCGGTAATTGGTCAGGATGCCGGCGACTTCCAGCGGGTGCGAGAAGTACGGGTCGCCGGAGGCGCGCGTCTGCGCGCCGTGCGCCTTCATGGCGAACACGTAGGCGCGATTCAGCGCCTCCTCGTCGGCGCCCGGGTCGTACGCTTTGACGCGCTCGACCAGTTCGTACTGCCGGATCATCGCCGGTCCGCCGCGCCCGCGCGGCGCCGGATCGGCACGGGGCGCCGCCGCCGCGGCAGAGGCGCCCGGCGTCGCGGCGCCGTCGGGCGCCGGGTCAGATGCGCTCTTCGCCGCCGCCCTCGGCATCGTCGGGAACCGCCGTCTCGGCCGGGGCCTCGGGGCCTTCGGAGACCGCCGTGTCGACGACGTGGGTGCCCTCGCGATCCGCGACGGCGTCGTCGCTGCCGCCCAGGCCGGCCATGTTCTGCTCGGCCTGCATCAACTCCAGCACCTCGTCGGCGTCCTCTTCGGACTCGTCGAAGTCGACGTGCTTCTGCAGGCCCTGGACCAGCGCCTGCTCCAGGCCGTCCAGATCGACCGTCTCCTCGGCGATCTCGCGCAGCGAAATCACCGGGTTCTTGTCGTTGTCCTCCGGCAGCGTCGGCGGTGCGCCGGCGGAGATGTCGCGGGCGCGCTGCGCCGCAAGCATCACCAGATCGAAACGGTTCGGGACGCGCTCGACGCAGTCCTCAACGGTAACGCGGGCCATTCGGCAGGGTCTCCACTAGGGCAAGGGCGGTTTCGGAATATATATGCGTGCGTGCGGCGAAAGCCAATGATTTCGGCCGGTTGCGCGGTTTCTTTCAGGCGCTGGCGCGGTCCGGCTCGGGCGGCGTCTCGTCGACGATGGGCAGCGCCACCTGCTCCGGCGGCAGGGCGGCGATCAGTTCGTCGAGGCTGCGCCCGCTTACCGGGTGGCGCCAGACCGGCGCCACCTCCGCCAGCGGCAGCAGCACGAAGGCCCGGTTTTCGAGCCGCGGGTGCGGCACGTGCGGCGGCGGGCCGTCGGTGCGCACCAGCGCGCCGTAGGCCAGCAGGTCCAGGTCCAGGACACGCGCCGCGTCGCGCTCGCCGCGGACGCGGCCGAAGGCGCGCTCGACCTCGTGCAGCAGCGCCATCAGCGCCTCCGGCGAGGCCGTCGTCTCGACCCGGGCGACGCCGTTCACGTACCACGGCTGGCTCGAGGCCGGCACCGGCGCGCTGCGGTACCAGCGCGAGTGGCGGACGGTCGCGACGCCCTTCGCCTCCAGCGCCTTGAGCGCCGCAACGCACGTCTCGCGCGGCGAGCCGTGTTGCGGCGACGGCAGGTTGGCCCCGATGCCGATCAGGATCACGGTGAGTTGTATCTCAGGCAATCTGCGGGGTCGCGGCCCCTGCCCAAGGCGGTGGACTTGCGGCGCGACGCGGTTTACTTAGGGCGCAACAGGTAGTACGCGCAAGAGTTCGTTTCGTCAGTGCCCCGGGGGCTATTCGAACAGGCAGATTGACCGCCCGGCTCGCCCCGGGCGCCCGAAGCTCGTGGCGATCCACGCCGCCGAGCGGACGAGGATGCCCGGCGAGAGTCGCCGGCCCGGCCGGCCCATTACACAGGACCCTGAAAGACTTATGCAAATCAACGACCGCGACCGCGTCGCGCTCTTCATCGATGGCGCCAACCTCTATTCCGCCGCCCGCACCCTCAACTTCGACATCGACTACAAGCGGCTCCTGGAACTGTTCCGCGGCAAGGCCAACGTCGTCCGCGCCTTCTATTACACGGCGCTGATCGAGAGCGAGGAGTACTCGCCGATCCGGCCGCTGATCGACTGGCTGGACTACAACGGCTACACGCTGGTCACCAAGCCGACCAAGGAGTTCACCGACCGCGAGGGCCGGCGCCGCATCAAGGGCAACATGGATATCGAGCTGGCCATCGACATGATGGAGCTGGCCGAGCACATCGACCATGCCTTCCTGTTCTCCGGCGACGGCGATTTCCGCAGCGTGGTCGAGGCCGTGCAGCGCAAGGGCGTGCGCGTCTCGGTCATCTCCTCGCTGCGCACCAGCCCGCCGATGGTCGCCGACGAGCTGCGCCGCGAGGCCGACGAGTTCATCGAGCTGTCGACCCTGATGCCCGAGATCGAGCGCGTGCACACCGGCCCGCGGCCGCCGCGGCGCGGCGCGCCCACCCCGGCCCCGGCGGAGGCCGCCGAAGAGGGCTACTACGACGAGGGCGAGGAAGAGGAGTTCGAGGACGTCGGCGAGGCCCAGGTGCTGCCGTCCCGCCAGAACCGGTGAGCCTGGCGGCGGCCGACTCCACCAGTCCGGTCCAGCCGGCGCGCGACTGCGCGCTGTGCCCCAGGCTGGCCGACTTCCGCGCGCGTAACCGCGCCGCCTTCTCCGACTTCTTCAATGCGCCGGTGCCCAGTTTCGGGTCGCCGCACGCGCGCCTGCTGATCGTCGGGCTGGCGCCGGGGCTGAAGGGCGCCAACCGCACCGGGCGCCCCTTCACCAGCGACTATGCCGGCGACCTGCTCTATGCCACGCTGCTGAAGTTCGGCTTCGCCCGGGGGAGCTACGACATGCGGCCCGACGACGGCCTGGCGCTCGTCGACTGCCGCATCACCAACGCGGTGCGCTGCGTGCCGCCGGAGAACAAGCCCGTCGGCTCAGAGGTCAAGGCCTGCCGCCCGTTCCTCGCGGACGAATTGGCCCTGCCCGATCTTGAGATCGTCTTGGCGCTCGGCACGCTGGCCCACAACGCCGTGCTGGCGGCCCTGGGCCTCAAGCAGAACGGCTACAAATTCGCCCACGGCGCGCTGCACGCGCTTCCCGGCAGCCTGATCCTCGCCGACAGCTACCACTGCTCGCGCTACAACACGAACACGGGTCGGTTGACGCCGGCGATGTTCGAGGCGGTGTTCGAAGCGGTGCGCGCGCGGCTTTAGGCCGGGCGTTCGCCCAGCACGGTGCAGCGGCGCATGACGCGGCGGTCGTTGGCCGTGTCGTAAGGCATCGCACGGTGCATGAGGCACCGGTTGTCCCAGATGACGAAGTCGCCCGGCCGCCAGCGGTGGCGGTAGACCAGGTCGTCCGGCGTCGCCAGGGCGTTCAGTTCCTCGATCAGCGCCCGCCCGGCGTCGTAGTCCATGCCGACTACACTCTCCGCGTGGTCGCCCAGGAACAGGGCCTGGCGGCCGGTCTCCGGATGGGCGCGCACGATCGGGTGGGCGACGGGCGGCGCCAGCGCGCGCTGTTCGTCGGTCATCGGGTCGTTGCCATGACGGCGCGTGCGCGAGAAGTCCAGGTTGTGGATGGCCTCGAGGCCCGCAATCCGCGCCCGCCACTCGGCACTCAGGCGCTCGAACGCCCCGTACATGTCGGCGAAGAGAGTGTCGCCGCCCTTCCGCGGCACCTCTTCCGCGAACATCAGCGTCGCCTGGCCGGGGCGGTCGCGCCACGAGCCGTCGGTGTGCCAGTAGAGCGTGCCCTTGTCCGGGTGGCGGCCGTCGGGCCGGCCGTCGGCGCCGAGGTTCGACAGGTGGTAGAGTTCCGGCAATCCCGCCACGCCGTGGTACTGGTCCATCACGTGCACCTGCACCTCGCCGAAGCGCCGCGCCAGCGCGACCTGCGCCTCCGGCGCCACCGCGACGCCGCGAAACACGATGAGCTGGCAGGTGAGGAACGCGTCGCAAAAGGCCGGAAACGATTCGTCTTTTGCGGTCTCGCCGGGCGTGCAGCCGACCACCTCGGCGCCAAAGCCCGCGTGCAGCGGCCGCAACGCGAAAGGCACGGTCACGAGGCGCCCCGCCGGCGCCGGCGTCCCGTGGGCGCCGCCGGCGGGCTCTCCACCGCGTCGCGCAGCAGCGCCGCCAGGCTGCGCGCCACGTCGGTGTCGGCGACGGACTCGCCCAGCAGCGCCGCCGCCGCGTTGGCCGGATCGACGTCCGGCGCCAGCCGCATTAGCCACAGCATGAAGTGGTCTTCCGCGCCGACGCCGCCGTCGGCACCGCCCAGGACCGCCCGCAGCGCGCCGTGCGGGTCGCTCGCGTCGAGGGGATCGTCGGCGGACTTCATTACCCCTTGTCGCGCAGCAGCCGCGCCTTTTCGCGCTGCCAGTCGCGGGTCTTGTCGGCCTCGCGCTTGTCGTACCGGCGTTTGCCGCGGGCGAGGCCGAGGCGGACTTTGGCGATGCCGCGGTCGTTGAAGTGGATGTCGAGCGGCACCAGCGTCACGCCCTCGCGCTTCACCGCGCCCAGCAGGCGGTCGATCTCGCGCTTCTTGAGCAGCAGCTTGCGCGGCCGCCGGCGCTCGTGCTGGAAGGCGCTGGCCTGGTACTCGGGAATGTCGGCGTTGAACAGCCACAATTCACCGTCGCGCTCGCCGGCGTAGGTGTCGCGCAAATTCCCGCGGCCGGCGCGCAGCGACTTGACCTCGGTGCCGGCGAGCACGAGCCCGGCCTCGAGCGTCTCGTCGATGAAGTAGTCGTGCCGGGCCCGCCGGTTCTCGGTGGCGACCCGGTGCGTGACGCGCGCTGCCTTGGCCATGAATCGGGCGCGCCGACCCTAGTTGATCAGCCCGGCGTGGCGCATGGCGTCGGCGACGGCGTCCTGGACGGCCGGGCTGGCCGCGACCAGCGGCAGCCGCACGTCGGGCGTCGCCTTGCCCTGCAGCGAGGCGCCGTATTTCGCCGGCGCCGGGCTGGGCTCCAGGAACAGCGCCTTGTGCAGCGGGTAGAGCCGCTGGTTGACGGACATCGCCTGGCCTACGTTGCCGGCGGCCCAGGCGTCGTGCATCATCGCGCACAGCTTCGGCGCCACGTTGGCGGTGACCGAGATGCAGCCGTGCCCGCCGCTGGCCAGCAGCGCCAGCGCCGTAGGGTCCTCGCCGGAGAGCTGGCAGAAGCCGTCGCCGATCGCCTCCATTGTCGCCAGCGGCCGCGTCAGGTCCTGGGTGGCGTCCTTGACGCCGACGATGTTGGGGCAGTCGGCGGCCAGCCGGGCCATGGTCTCGACCGACATGTCGACGACGCTGCGCGGCGGGATGTTGTAGATGATGATCGGGATGTCGACCGCGTCGGCGATGGTCTTGTGGTGGGCGTAGAGCCCGGTCTGGCTGGGCTTGTTGTAGTACGGCGTGACGACCAGCGCGCCGTCGGCGCCCGCCGCCTTGGCGTGGCGCGTCAGCGAGACCGCCTCATCGGTGCAGTTCGAGCCCGTGCCGGCGATCACCGGCACGCGGCCGGCCGCGGCCTCGACCGTTAGCTCGACGACGCGCTCGTGTTCGGCGTGGCTCAGCGTCGGGGATTCGCCCGTGGTGCCGACCGGCACCAGGCCGTCGGTGCCCTCGGCGATCTGCCACTCGACGAAGTCCTGCAGGGCTTTCTCGTCCAGCGCCCCGTCCCGGAACGGCGTAATCAGCGCGACGATCGAGCCCTTGAACATGGTCCGCACTCCGAAATTCGTTAACGATTTGCGCGCAACCCGCCGGGTATAACGGAATCGCGCCCGTTGCGGCAAGCGATGCCCATAGCGCCGACCGCGCGGCTTCGCTTAGACTGGCGCGCCCTGGCAACGCCTGCGACGAGGCCCCCCATGCACCGTCGAGCGCTGGTTCGTCTGGTTCCGTCCGGACTGTTGGCGGCCGTGCTGTGGGGACTGGCCGTGTTGCCGGTCGGTGCCACGGCGCTCGACGAGCGCGACGCGGACGCCTACGGCGCGGCCTTCGAGGCCGTCGACAAGGACAAATGGCGGCGCGCGCACAAGGCCGCCGCCGCGGCCCGCGACCCGGGCCTGCGCGAGGTGCTCGACTGGCTCGACTACCGGCGCGACGACACCAGGGCCAGCTTCGCCGCCATCGCCGGCTTCATCGACGCCCATCCCGACTGGCCGTATTTGGGCACCCTGCGCACCAACGCCGAGCGGCGGCTGCGCGACGGCGTGGCGCCGGAGATCCTGCTGGCCTGGTTCAAGCGCTTTCCGCCCCGCACCGGGCGCGGCGCCCTGATGCACATCGGCGCCCAGCAGGCCAGCGGCGAAGACATCGTCGCCAACGTCCGCCGCGCCTGGGTGACGCTCGACTTCGACGCCGCGGATTCGAAGCTGTTCTACCGCCGCTACCGCGAGCACCTGCGCCGCCAGGACCATATCGCCCGGCTCGACCGGCTGATCTGGTCGCGCCAGTACGGCAAGGCGAAGCGCATGCTGCGGCTGGTCGGCAACGAGCATCGCGCGCTGGGCGAGGCGCGCATCGCGCTGTTGCGCCAGACGCCGGGCGTCGACGGCGCCATCAACCGCGTGCCGGAGAACCTGCGCGAAGACCCGGCGCTGTGGTACGCGCGCCTGCACTGGCGCCGCCGCAAGGGCAAGGACGAGTCAGCGCGCGCCGTCTTGCTCTCGCCGTCGCCGTCGATCGCCGCCGCGGCGGCCCTGCCGCGCCTCGGCGACTGGTACGCCGAGCGCGAGGTGCTGGCCCGGCGGGCGCTGGCGCAGGGCCACTACAGCGAGGCCTACCGCCTGGTCGCCGACCACAGCCTGGACGAGGGCACCGACTTCGCCGAGGGCGAGTTCATGGCCGGCTGGATCGCCCACGCGTTCCTCTCCGACCACGACGTCGCGGCCGACCACTTCGAGCGGCTGCACGCCGGCGTGCGCTATCCGATCAGCCGCGCCCGCGGCGCCTACTGGACCGGCCGCGCGGCGGCTGCGCTGGGCGACAGCGCCGCGGCCCGCACCTGGTTCGACCGTGCCGCCGAACACCCGACAACGTTCTACGGCCAGCAGGCGATCACTGCCCTGGACCTGCCGCTGCCCGAGACCGCGCCGGCCCCGGCGCCGGACGACGCCGACCGCGCCTGGCGCGACAACCACGCCTTCACGCCGCTGGTGCGGCAGCTGGCCCAGGTCGACGCGGCGGAGCACACCTCGGCGTTCCTCTATCTCATGGGCCGCCGGGCCAAGACGCCCGGCGCGCGCACCGCCGTCGCGGAACTGGCGCGCGAGGTCGACCGCCCGAAGCAGGCGCTGACGATCGCCAAGCGCGCGGTGCGCGAAGGCGAGCCGATGACCGAGTTCGGCTACCCGCTGATCGAGCTGCCGCCGCCCGACAGCGCCGACGCCGCGACGCCGGAGCCGGCGCTGGTCCTGGCCCTGGTGCGCCAGGAGAGTTCTTTCGAGACCGACGCCGAGAGCCCGGCCGGCGCGCGCGGCCTGACCCAGGTCATGCCCCGCACCGCCAAGGCCATGGCGCGGCAGCTGGGCGTGCGCTACGCCAAGGGCCGGCTGACCGACGACGGCGACTACAACCTGCGGCTGGGCCGCGCCTATCTGGCGCGGCTGCTCTCCCGCTTCGACGACGCCTACCCGCTGGCGTTGGCCGGCTACAACGCCGGGCCGGGCCGCGTGAACCAGTGGATGCGGGCCTACGGCGACCCGCGCACGGGCGAGATCGACATGCTCGACTGGATCGAGTCGATCCCCTACGACGAGACGCGCAACTACGTGCAGCGCGTGCTGGAGGCGGTGCCGATCTACCGGCGGCGGCTGGGCGACCGGCCCGGCACGTCGCTGGCCGCTCGCGGGGACGGCTGACCGCGCCATGGCGCTCGAGGGCATCGAGGCCTGCGTCTTCGACGCCTACGGCACGCTGTTCGACTTCAATTCCGCCGCCACGCGCTGCGGCGACGTGCTGGGCGACAGGCTCGACGCCGTCAACGACGCCTGGCGCCAGAAGCAGCTGCAGTACACTTGGCTGCGCACGCTGATGGGCGTGCACGCCAACTTCTGGCAGGTCACCGGCAAGGCGCTGGACTTCGCGCTGGCCGCCAACGGTTTCGACGACCCGGCGCTGCACGCGCGCCTGATGGCGCTCTACCGCGAGCTCGACCCCTACCCCGAGGTCGCCGACGTGCTGGGCGCGCTGAAGGCCGCGGGGTGCAAGACCGCGATCCTGTCGAACGGCGCGCCGGAGATGCTGCAGGCGGCGGTCGACAGCGCCGGCTTGGGCGACCTGCTGGACGCCGTACTGTCGGTCGAGGCCGTCCGCGTCTACAAGCCCGACCCCCGGGTCTACCAACTGGCGCCCGACGCGCTGGGCGTCGGGCCGCATGAGATCTGCTTCCAGTCGTCGAACGCCTGGGACGCCGTCGGCGCCGCCCAGTTCGGATTCCGCGTCGCCTGGGTCAACCGCGCCGGCCAGCCGCGCGAGCGCCTGCCCGCGCAGCCCGACGCGGAGCTGCGCACCCTGGCCGAACTCCCGCCCCTGCTCGGCCTCGCGGGTTAGTGGCAGATCATCGGGCGCGCACGTACGCTGCGCAGGACGGCCTGCGGCTGAGCTTTCGCGACTACGGCCCGGCCGACGGCGCCACCGTGCTGTGCCTGCCGGGACTGGCCCGCAGCGCGCGCGACTTCGCCGCCCTGGCCGAGCGCCTGACAGCCGGCGTCGCCGGAGCGCCGCGGCGCGTGCTGACGCCGGACTACCGCGGGCGCGGGGCGTCGGCCTGGGACCCCGACTGGCGCCATTACCGGGCGGAGGTCTACCTCGACGACATCCGCCACCTGCTGATCGTCGCCGGCGTGCACCGCGTGACGGTCGTCGGCACCTCGCTCGGCGGCCTCCTGGCCATGGGCCTCGCGGTGGTCGTGCCGACGGCGGTCGCCGCCGTGGTGCTCAACGACGTCGGCCCACACGTCGACCCCGGTCCCGGCGCGCGCATCCTGGCCTATGTCGGCGAGGACGTACCGCTGGACGACTGGGACGCCGCGGTGGCGCGCCTCAAGAACCTGTTCCCGAACCTCTCGCTCGACAGCGATGAGGCGTGGCGCACGTTCGCACGCAACACCTATCGCCAGGGGCCGTTCGGGCCCTACGCCGACGAGCGGCTGCACGTCGACTGGGACCCGGCGATCGTGCGGCCGCTGCGGCAGCCGCGCCAGCCCGAGCGCGACCTGTGGGCGCTGTTCGGCGCGCTGGGGCACGTGCCGCTGATGACGGTGCGCGGCGGCGTCTCCGACGTGCTGACGGCCGCGACGTTCGCCGAGATGCGGCGCCGCCGCCCCGACATGGCGGCCGTCGAGCTGCCCGACGTGGGCCACTGCCCGACCCTTGCCGAACCCCCCGTGGAGGCCGTGCTCGATGGATTCCTCGCCCGCACCTGAGGCACCGCCGGTCTTCGCCAACCTGGAGGGCGCGGCGGCGCGTATCGCACCCCATGCCGTGCGCACGCCGCTCATCGAGAGCGCGGCGCTGAACGAGCGCCTGGGAGGGCGCCTGCTGCTCAAGCCCGAGACGCTGCAGCGCACCGGCTCGTTCAAGTTTCGCGGCGCCTGCAACTTCATCAGCCGGCTCGATCCGGCGAAACCGGGCGGCGGCGTCGCCTACTCGTCGGGCAACCACGCCCAGGGCGTCGCCGCCGCGGCGCGGCTGTTCGGCCACAAGGCGGCGATCATCATGCCGGCAGACGCGCCGGCGATCAAACGGGCCAACACAGAGGTGCTGGGGGCGCAGGTGGTGGCTTACGATCGCGACACGGAGACGCGCGAGACGATCGCGGCGGCCATCGCCGCCGAGCGCGGCGCGGCGCTGGTGCCGCCCTACGACCACCCCTGGACCATCGCCGGCCAGGGCACCGTCGGGCTGGAGCTGGCGGCCCAGGCGACCGAGGCGGCGGCGACGCTCGACGCGGTGCTGTGCTGTTGCGGTGGCGGCGGCCTGATCGCCGGGATCGCGCTGGCGCTCGAGCGACTGAGCCCGGCGACGCACGTCTACGCGGTGGAGCCCGCGGGTTTCGACGACACCGCGCGCTCACTCGAGGCTGGCAAGCGCGTTGCCAACGCGCCCGGCGCGCGCTCCATCTGCGATGCGCTTCTGGGGCCGACGCCGGGGGAGATCACGTTTCCGATCAACCGCCGCCTGCTCGACGGCGGCCTGGTGGTCGACGACGCCGCGGCCGAGCGGGCCATGGCGTTCGCCTTCACCACCCTCAAGCTGGTCGTCGAACCGGGCGGCGCGGTGGCGCTCGCCGCGGCACTGAGCAGCGGCTTCGACTGCCGCGGCAAGACGGTCGCGGTGGTGCTCACCGGCGGCAACGTCGACCGCGAGACGTTCTGCCGGGCCCTTGCCCGGCAGAACGGATAGCGATTTAGCCGACGCTCTCCTTCGGCTTCGAGGTCTCCGGCGTCTCTTCGGCAGCGGACGTGCCGGAGCTACTGGAGCTGCCGGCGGCGTGGGTCGAGACCACGGTGATGCGGTCCTTGGCCGAATCCATGCGCCGCATCTGGCCTTCGACATAGGCGCCGGACTCGATCGCCAGGCGCTCATGCACGATGTCGCCGTTGACGCGCGAGGTCTTGGTCAGCGAGACGTTCTCGGCCTTGATCTCGCCGGTGACCGTGCCGCGCACGCTGACATCGCGCGCCTCGATCTTGCCGGTCACGGCGGCGTCGTCGCCCAGAAGCAGGCTGTCGCAGCTCACGTCGCCGTCGACGACGCCCTCGATATGCACTTCGCCGTCGGTCGTGAGATTGCCCGATACGCGCATGTCGCCGCCGATGATCGAGGGGATCGTCGGGTTGCCGTCACGTGCGCGCTTAGTCTTTGTAAACATAGCGGCCTGCCCTCAGGAAGTTCGCGGGATCGATTTGCTTGCCGTCGACCAGCACCTCGTAGTGCAGGTGCGGGCCGGTACTGCGGCCGGTGCTGCCCAGGAGACCGATGCGGTCGCGGAAGGCAACTTTCTGACCGCGCTTGACCAGGATCTTGCGCAGGTGTCCGTAGCGGGTGCGCAGGCCCAGGCCGTGGTCGATTTCGACCAGTTTGCCGTAAGCACCTTTCCAACCTACGAATGTCACCGTGCCCGGCGCGGTGACGTGCACCGGCGAGCGCGGATAGGTGGAAAAGTCGAGCCCCATGTGCATCGCCCAGCGCTTGGTGAACGGATCGCGCCGTTTGCCGAAGCCGCTGGCGACGTGGAAGTTGTCGAGCGGCGGCGTCAAGGGCATGACCGCCATCACCTGCCGCAGCCGCGACAGCCGGTCGAGGTCGGCGTCCAGCGCCACGAGTTCGCCGCCCAGCGGCGAACCGTTCCCCTCGGCCATCGGGCGCAGCGGCCCGCCGACGCCTTCGGCCGACGGGTCGGCGCGTCGCATCAGGCGGTCGGGGCTCAGGCCCGCCATGTCCAGCGTGCGTTCGAGATGCGCCAGCGTCGCCGCGGTGTTGTCGTGCAGCCGCGCCACGACGTCGCGCTGGCCGCCGTCCAGCATGGCGATCTGGCTCTCCAGTTCGGCGACCCGGCCGCCCAGGGTGTCGCGTTCGCCGGCCAGCCGGCCGCGCGCGTCGGCCATGTCGGCCAGCGCGCCCTCCAGTTCGTCGATGCGCACCAACAGGCCGCCGCGACGCGCCTCGCCGCCGGCCAGCTGGGAACGTGCCTCGGAAAGCTGGCCCTCGACCGTCTTCAGTTCCTGCGTCAGGCGGGTCCGCGCGGCGATCACCGCGTCGCGGGCCGTCGCCGTCTCGGTCAGCTCGGCCGCCGTCGCGTCGCGCTCGTGGACCAGTTCCGCGATGCGGGCCTGCAGATCGCTGCGCGTCTCTTCCAGTGCCGTGCGGCGGGCCGTCTCGCGCCGTTGCTGGGCGTCGACGTCCTGCAGCTGCTCGCTCACCGCCGCCAGCTCGCGCTCCAGCCCGGTGGCGCGCTCGCCGCTCTGCACCAGATCGGCGCGCACGCCCGCCAGCTCGACCGACAGGCGGTCGCGGTCGGCGCCGACACGGTCGCGGTCGGCGCGCATCGCCGCCAGGGCGCCGCGCGCATTGTCGAGTTCCTCCTGGGTGACGCGGCTGTCGTCGGTCAGGCGGCCGAGGCCGACCCGGGCGTCGGCCAGGTTGGCATCCAGCCGCGCGCGCTCGTCGCTCAGGCGGTCGCGCTCGCTGCTGGCAAGTGCCAGGGCCCGCTGCGCCCGCGTCAGGTCCTCGCGCGCCGTGGCACGGTCGCGCGAGAGCTGGACCAGGTCGGTCTGCGCGGCGCGCAGGTCGGCGGTCAGCCGCGACAGTTCGGAATCGAGCCGGTCGCGGTCGTCGCGCGCCGACAGCATGCCGGCCAGCGCGTCCTCGAGCGCCGCACTGCGGTTCCCGGATTCCTCGGTGAGGCGGGCGATCTCGGTGGCGCGCCGGTCGAGCATGGTGAGCAGCGCATGGCGCTCTTCCTTCAGGCCGTCGCGCTCGGCGCCCAGGCCGGCCAGCGCCGCGTCGCGGTCGGCTAGTTCGGCCTCCAGCGCGGTGTGCGTCGCCGCGGCCTCCGCGAGGCGTGTCTCGGCCTCTTTCAGCTCGGCGTTCAGCCGGCCGCGGTCGGACTCGGCAAGCGAGCCGACGTCGCGGCTCTGGGACAGGTCGCGGCTCAGTCCTTCGACCCGTGCCGCAAGCGTGTCGCGGCGGGCGTTCAGCTCGGCCAGTTCGGCGCCGCGCGCATCGAGCCGCGTGCTGAGGTCGGCGACCTGGGCCTCACGGCCCTCCAGTTCGTCGGCGAGCGCCAGGTTGGTGCCGCGCGCGGCGGCGAGCGCCCGGTCGCGGTCGGCGACGATGCGGTGGTGGTCGAGGTAGCGGGACGACGCGTAGACCGTCCAGGCGACGGCGCCCATAGCGATGGCGATGACCGCAAGCTGGGCGGCGCGCGGGATCGTGACATAGCGCACGCGCCCGCCGGCGCGGACAATCACCTGCCGCGGTTCGGGTATCAGCAACGCCAGGAGTCGTCGCCCAAGAGTCGGTCGCACGGCCGTCCCCCACAACCCAGTCATCGGCCTGGCGCCCCCGACACCGCACAACGGCCGGCTTGTAGCGCGGCAACCCTAACGGCGCCCGCACGGCGCTGGCAACCCCGCGATAGTTGGAATGCTACGAAGCGCTTCGGGCGCGCTGCATGATGACGAGGCCGGCGATCAGGATGACGAGGCCAACCACCGCCAGGAGAAACGACTGTGTCCCCATGATGATGGCGCCCTCGTGCTTGTCGGCGATCAGGTCGTGCAGATACGCGTACTGGTTCACGATCAAACCGACGACCGCCAACGCGATGCCAAGCATTGGATGCTGCAACATGACTGCCCCCACGTACCGATTCGAGTTGCAGATAGTGTCGCAGATTCAGGCGCATAGCGAAATGCGCTGGCTCAAGCCGCGCGCCGGCGCCGGACCGGCGCCGCGGAGTGCCGCGCAAACCACGTCACCCGCCCCGCTTGCGCCCGATCAGGACGCAGGAGACGCCGAGATCCCGGGCCAGCGCCTGCTCGGCCGGGATCCCAAAGCGGTGGGCAAAGGACCAGATGCCCGGATAGACGACGATCGCCGTGTCATCCGGCCGGATGACCGACGTCAGGGCGGCCTCGAGCTCCTTGTCGGTCAGGCGCATCGGCGCCACCGCGGCGGCGCGGGCCGTGCCGGACTACGCCGCATCGCGGGCCCCCGCCAGCAGCGCCTGCCGGCGGATCTCGCCGCTGGCAGTGCGCGGGAATTCGTCGATCGCCTCGATCCGCTCGGGCCATTTGTGCGGCGCCAGGTTCTCGCGCAGCCAGGCGGTGACCTCGGCGACCGGGTCGCCCTCGCCGACGCTGGCGACCGCGAGCTTGAGGAACAGCGTCGGCGCCTGGCCGTAGACCTTGTGGGCCTCGGAGACCGCGGCCGCCTCGGCGACCAGTGGGTGCCGCTCGATCAGCACCTCGAGCTCGCGCAGGGAGACCAGGAGGCCGCCCTTCTTGATGATCTCGCGGACGCGGCCGTCGATCACCAGGCGCCCGCGGCCGTCCAGGTGGCCCAGATCGCCGGTCGCGAAGTAGCCGTCGGCGTCGAGCGGCAGGTCGAGCGAGCCGTCGGGCTGCAGATAGCCGAGGAACAGGAACGGCGTCTTGACCAAGAACTGCATCGGCGGCACCTCGCCGGCCTCGTCTTCCTCGCCGCCCATCGTGCCGAAGCGCACGTCGGCGTAGGGCAGAAGCTCGCCGACAGTGCCGCTGCGCCGCCAGATGCGGTTCTCCAGCGTCTCGGAGGAGAAGAACGTCGTCTCGGGAAGCGCGAAGTTCTCCAGCAGGGGCACCCGGAACAGCGCCTCGAAGTGCGCCTTGGTGGCCAGGTCGATCGGCGCCGTGCCCAGGAAGCAGGCGCGCAGGCCGGTCAGCCTCTCGTGCTCGTGGCGACGCGTGCGTTCGGCCCCGCGCAACAGGCCGCGCACGATCGTCGGCACCAGCCACAGCACGTTGACGTCGAACTGCTCGACTCTCCGCCAGAAGTCGGGGAACGACGTCTCGGAGAATGCCTCGGCCACGACGACGCTGCCGCCGGCGGCCAGCGGAATGAGGCCCAGGTTGAACAGCCCGCACAGCTGCGACATCGGCAGGATGTTCAGGAAGCGGGCGCCGCCGTCGAGGAAGCCGTGCACGCCGGCGAAGGCACAGCCGGCCGACCACAGGCGGTCGGCGTCGAAAACCAGCGCCTTCGGCTCGTCGGTGGGGTCGCCGGTCGTCAGATAGAGCCGCGCCGAGCCCTCGGCCAAGAGCGGCGCGGGTTGGCGTTGCTGATGGGCAGCCAGGCGAAGTTTCCGTCGAGCGGCAGCCTGGAGTACGGGATGTCGAGCGCGTCGAGCACGGCGAGTACGTCGTCGCTCGCGGTCTCGGCAACGAGCACGACGTCCGGCCGCACCAGCTCGATCCAGCGCAGCACCTCGCGCGGGCTCGAGTCCGGCGCCAGTGGCGCGAAGCCAAGGCCGGCGCGCATCGCCGCGAGGAACAGCGCGAACATCTCGATCGAGTTGGGCAACAGCGTCACCACGCGGCGCGGCCGCGGCTCGATCGCGCGCGACAGGTAGAACTCGATGCGGTCCATCAGTCGGGCGCTGGCGGCGTAGCTGAACGCGCGCCCCGTCGCAGCGTCGACCAACGCCGGCGCGTCGGGCTGCTCGCGCGCCAGGCGCGCGAAGTCGTCGCGAAAGACGATGACGTCGGGGGTCATGCGGCGGCGCTGTCGTCCCGTGTTCGGTCCGCACGCGGTGCTATGGACGCGCGGTGCCCGCGGACTGCCAGATTCGGTCTCCGTGCAGCCGTCCCGGGTCTGGATTGGCAGCAGAAAAGATCAAACACATCCAATAATTTGCTCGAATGTGTTCAGAGTTGGTTAACGTCTGCGGAAGCCACCCGGGGTCGGCCGGCCTGTGCCGATTCTGTGCGGTCGGCCAGCGCCTTAGCGCGCCAGCGCGCGCTCCAGCCGGTCGAGCGGCCCGTCGTCCGCCGGCGACAGCAGCCCCGCCTCCAACAGCCGCCGCGCGGCGGCGTCGAGCAGCGACGGGGCGAGGCCGCTTTTCGCGGCGATGTCGAGCAGGTCGTGGCGGCCGTCCGCGTAGTTGAGCAGCCACATCAGGGCCGAGCGGTCGTGCGGCCGGCGGCGGTCGCCCAGCGTGCCGTAGAGCCCGTACTTGCCGAGCTGCGGCTCGCCGAAAGGCTTCAGGTTGCAGTAGCGGCGGTTGCGGTCGAGGCCCAGGCAGGCCTCCTCGTAGACGTCGATCGCCTCCTTCATCGCCGGGAAGGAGACCAGCGACTTGTCGTCCAGCGAGGTGTTGTACTCGGGATAGCAGCTCGAGGCGCCGCGCATCATCACCGCCACCGGCAGGTCGAAGCCGGGCGCGTTGTACTGCCGCTCGTCGCCGCCGCGGTCCGGCCGGAACGCCTGGTCCTCGAAGCGGTCGGGCGCCAGCGCCGTCAGCGCCGCCAGCGCCGCCTTGTCGGCCGGGCTGTCACCCTGGCGCGAGCGCTTGAAGGTGAAGTCGCAGGGCAGGCCCGTGCAGTTGACGACGTAGCCGCCGACCAGCGTATCGCGCAGGTGCTCGCCGCGCATGGCGAGATAAGCGATGCTGCCGATGGTCTCCGGCAGGAAGACGAAGCGGTAGGTCAGCCGGCGGTCGGGCCAGGCGGCCAGGCGGCGGTACAACTGCGAGGCGACCAGCGGCCCGCTGAGCTCGTTGTTTGCCATCGAGGGGTGGCACGTGCAGCAGGACAGCAGCACCTCGCGCTCGCTCTCGCCCCCCAGCACCGCCTCGCCCAGCGTCATCGAGCCCGGTTTCAACTCGGTGTCGATGACGACCCGGTAGTCGCCCTCGGGCAGCGCCTCGCGATCGCGGTGGCGGCAGCAGAAGCCCCAGCGCTCGGCGTAGTAGCTGGTGACGTAGGGGATCGCGTCGGGCTGCTCGGGCAGGCTGTGCAGATGCGCGTCCAGCTCGTCGCGGCTGACCGTGCCCTGGAACGGCGCCGAGTAGTTCAATAGGTGCAGCGTGTGCTCGCGCACGTCGAACAGGCGGCGGCCGTCCGGCGCCTCGACATACGCCTCCCGCACGACCCACTCGCGCGGCACCTCCCAGTCGAAGACCCGGGTGCCGCTCGAGATCTCCAGCCGCTCCAGCGGGATCAGCTCGGAGAGGATGTCGTGGCTAGCGCGCACGCCGGCGCCGGTGATGCTGCGCAAGAGCGGCCACAGGCGGTCGAAATAGGCCTCGAGGAGCGCCGTCTCGTCGACCGGGGCAGCGCCGCGGGCGGGCGCGTCAGGAGCCGGAAGAGCCATGGCAAGGACTCTCCGCCCCAAACGGTTCAGGCAACGTTGAAGCCGGCCGCTGCGTGCCCCTATTTTGCCCGTTCGCCGGCCGCCCGGGTCCCTAGTGGCAGTAGTTGAGCGCGCCGATCATGTGGGCGCCCCAGGGCTCCTCGCCGACGTCGTCGATCAGGCCGACTAATGCGCGGGTCCGCGTGTCGATCACCGCGACCTGGTTGCTGCCGCTGAGCGCGATGTAGAGCTTCAGGCCGTCGGGCGTCGTCACCCCGGTCTCCGGCGTCGAGGGCAGCGCGATCTCCCCCACCCGCTCCAGGCGCTCGAGGTCGATGACCACCGCCTTGTCGTCGCCGCGGCTCAGCACGAAGGCCGTGGTTTCGAACCAGCCGGTGTTGACGCCGGTCATGTCCGCCGCGCCCGGCAGCCGCGCGACCTCCTCGAACGTCGTCGTCGAGACGATCGACACCGTCTCGTCGCCGTTGTTGGGCACGATCATGTAGCGGCCGTCGGCGGTCGCGAAGGCGCGCCACGGCAGGTCGCCGAGCGCGATCGTCGCCACCTGCGCCTGGGTGCCCAAGTCGATCACCGCCATCTCGTCGCCCTCGCCGTAAGCCGCAAAGCCGAAGCGGCCGTCCGGCGTGGCCGTCACGTTGATGACGCCCTGGTAGTCGTCGGCACCCGCGGCGCTGGCCAGTCTCACGGACTCGCCGATGGCGATCTCGTTCGTCAGTTCGCCTGCGGTGACGTCGATGACGCTGACCAGGTTGGCGCCCAGATTGGCGACGTAGAGCAGCCGGCCGTCCGGGCTGAAGGTCATGTTGTGCGGCTGGTAGAGGCCGGTCACGCGATGCGTCTCGCGCGCATGGCGCAGCGAGAGCAGCGACACCGTGCCCTCGCCGATGTTGCCGATCGCGACCGTCTCGCCCAGGGGGTCGATCTCCATGTGCTCGGGCTCGTGGCCCAGAGTCACGGTGGCGACAGTCGCGAGGCTGTCGAGATCGACGATGGTGACGGTGTCGTCGGCGGTGTTGCTGGCGACCAGGCGGCCCAGCGTGTCGGAGATAGCCACCTGGTGCGGCACCTGTCCGGTGCCGGCATGGGCGACGACCGTGTCGCTCTTCGTATCGATGATGGCGACGTCGGCCGAGGCGCGGTTGGGCACGAAGACGTAGCGCTGGACGTCGTCGAGCGCGGCCACTGGCGCCGCGGCGGCGAGCGCGAACGAGGCGGCGGCGAGAGATACGGCGAAACGGGACATGGAACCCCCCATGGTCGATCCATGCCGCAGCGATCAGGACCGGTCCGGCCCCGCCGCGAGCACACCCCGGCCCACGGCGTCGCATTGGCGGGCGTGACGGCCGGTCTCCTGGCTCACGGATCGCGGCGCGCGCCCGGCCTTCCCGGTTTCCCAGTGGCCTCGCGAGGGCGCGCGCTCCCCGTCCACAGTTGCGGGGGCAGCCGCGGCCTTGGCACGCTGTCGCGCGCCGCACCGCATTCCCGTCGCGCCACGCGTCCGCGCAGCGCTGCCGTCACGCGTTGCAGGCTACAAGCTCATCCGGGAGTCGGCTACGAAAAAGCCGACGCTATTCGCGGTAGATGACGAACTCGCCGTCGTCGCCGCTGATGATGCCCGGTCCCTTGGGAATTCCCGACGACGGGTGGTATTCGTAAGGTTCGTAGCTCTCGCACGCGGCGAGCGCCAGCCCCAGGCCGAGCACCAGGGCAAGGGTCCGTAGGGGGCGGCGCAAAGCAATGAGGGCGGCGTGTGTCACGCCGCCCTCGTCGCACGATCGCGCCGGGCGATCAAGACTGCAAACCAGGCTCAGAACTTCACGCGCGTGCCGAAGGTGCCGACGACCAGGTCGTCCGGATCGGCCGTGCCGTCATTGAACTCCAGGTTGTAGACGCGGAAGCCGCCGTACACCTCGGTGCCGAAGTCGGCGATGTTCTGCACGATGAAGCCGCCGACCGACTGCGAGCTGTCGCAAGTCGCGCAGATCTTGTCGCCGTAGTAGTAGTCGAGCGACAGGTTGGTGCCGCCGAGGTCGAAGAACGACGCCTTCCAGCCGCCCTTGACCCAGCCGAAGTACGGGTCGCTGCGGTTGCTGACCTTGGTCAGCTGGTCGCCACCACCGGCCACGGTCAGATTGAGGCCGGTGGGCTCGTGCAGGCCCGAGATCGAGCCGCTGACCCGGTCGTCGGTGGTGCCGCTGGGCCGGGCCCAGCCGCCGGACGCGGCGAGCTTGACGTCCGTGAAGCCGCCGCCGAAGAACGCCGCCAGGTCGAACTGGTCGTCCTCGACCGCGGAGCCGGCGAGCGAGAAGCCGTAGAACGTCGGCGTGTCGTAGCGCAGCCGGTCCTTGCGGCTGAGCCCGTCGAAGTTCGAGAACGCGTTGTTCACCGTGATGCTGGTGAAGTCGCTCTCGCTGCGGCGAAAGATCATGCCGCCGGCCAGATCGCCGATCGCCGAGTAGCCGATGACGCTCGTGCCGGAGAGGTCGGTCTCGGCCGTGTTGTTCGAGGCCGTGTCGCCCTGGCCGATCGAGATCTTGCCGAAGCGCTTGCTGGTGAAATACGCCTCCAGCTTGCGGTCCTTGAAGGTCGCGGTGCCGGCCGACTGGTTCTGTTGGCTGATGTCGGCGGTGGAGTTCGACTCGATCTCGAACTCGATGTTGGCGCCGACGGTAACGTCGGAGCTGATGTCGCCCTCGCCGATGAAGCGCACCCGCGTCGAGGAGTTGTCGTTGTCGGCGTGGTAGACGGTGGTCGAGGTGCCGTCGTCGACCACGTTGACCAGCCGGTTGACCTGGCCGGAGATGGCAAGGCGGACCTTCTCCTGCCCCGAGGTGATCAGCGCGCCGTCGCCGGGCAGCGCGCCGACCGCACCCTGCGCGGCCGTCGCCGCCCGCCGGGCCTCCTCGGCCGCGGTCGCCATCTCGTCGCTCTTCTTCTGCATGACATCCATCTGCTGCTGCAGCGCCTCGAGCTGCTGCTGCTGCTGCTGGATGATCGCCTGCAGGTCTTCCAGCGTCGGCGTTTGCGCCAGAGCCGGCGACGTCAACGTGAAGAGACCAATCGCCGCTGCCACAAATGCACTGCGTCCCCTTCGAAACGTGCGCATCGGTATTCCCCCTCGACCGCGAGCTTAGAGTGTGCGTTCAGACTTGCCCCGACCCTAGAACAAGGCGGGTCCGCCTCACTATGGCCTCGCTAGCGGTATCGAGAAATCGCCACGGCGTGTGACACATTTGCCACAACTTGTGGCTGCGTTGTCACAAACATGTGGGTGTAGAGAGGGTTGGGAGGTTCCGGACGTTGGCCGGCGCATCGAATGTCGGTCGGCGGAGGTCCCGACCCTATCGATTTTGGCTCACCGCAGCCGTTCGAGCGCGGCAGCGCTGTCACGCCGAGCAGGCGACAGAATGATCCGAGGGTCGGCTGGGCAGCCAAGGGGGGCGGCTGCGTAGCAGCCGCAGCTATTCGCGGTAGATGACGTACTCGCCGTCGTCGCCGCTAAGGATGCCCGAGCCTTTCGGGATCTCCGACGACGGCTGGTACTCGTAGGGCTCGAAGCTCTCGCACGCCGCCAGCGCCAGACCCAGCGCGAGGGGCAGGGCAAGGGTCCGTAGGGGGCGGCGCACGGCAACGGGGGCGGCGTGTGGCGCGCCGCCCCCCTCGCCCGAGCGCCCCCAGGCGATCAACGTCCCTGTCCCGGCCTAGAACTTCACGCGTGTGCCGAAGGTGCCGGCGACGATGTCGTCCGGATCGGACGTGTTGTCGTTCAGTTCCAGGGCGTAGACGCGCCCGCCGAGGTACACCTCGGTACCGTAGCCGGCGAACTCTTGCACGATGAAGCCGCTGGCCGACTGCGAGCTGTCGCACCGCAGGCAGATCTTGTCGCCAAAGTAGTAGTCGAGGGCGATGTTGGTCTTGCCGAGGTCGAGGAACTCGGCCTGCCAGCCGCCCTTGACGTAGCCGTAGGCGGGGTCGGCGTTGCTGACCTTGGTCAGCCAGTCGGCGCCGCCGGCGATCGTCAGGTTGATGCCAGTCGGCTCATGCAGCGCCGAGATCGACCCGGCGGCACGGTCGTCGGTGGTCCCGTCCGGTCGCGCCCAGCTGCCGGACGCGGCGAGCTTGAAGTTGCCGAAACCGCCGCCGAAGAACGCCGCCAAGTCGAACTGGTCGTCCTCGATCGCCGAGCCGGCGACGGAGAAGCCGTAGAACGTCGGCGAGTCGTAGCGCAGCCGGTCCTTGCGGCTGAGGCCGTCGAAGTTGTTGAAGGCGTCGTTGACGGTGATGCCGGTGAAGTCGTCCTCGCCGCGGTTGAAGATCATGCCGCCCGCCAGGTCGCCGATCGCCGAGTACTGGACGACCGTGGTGCCCGACAGGTCGGTCTCGGCCGTGTTGTTCGAGGCCGTGTCGCCCTGGCCGATCGAGATCTTGCCGAAGCGCTTGCTGGTGAAATACGCCTCAATCTTGCGGTCCTTGAAGTTGGCGGTGCCGGACGACTGGTTGTTCTGGTTGATGTCGGCGGTCGAGTTCGACTCGATCTCGAATTCGATGTTGGTGCCGATGGAGATGTCCGAACTGAGGTCGCCCTCGCCGATGAAGCGTATGCGCGTCGAGGAGTTGTCGTTGTCGGCGTGGTAGACGTTCGTCGTGGTGCCGTCGTCGACGACGTTGACCAGGCGGTTGACCTGGCCGGAGATCGCCAGCCGGATCTTCTCCTGACCGGAGGTAATGAGCGCGCCGTCGCCCGGCAGCGCGCCGACGGCGCCCTGCGCGGCCGTCGCCGCCCGCCGGGCCTCCTCGGCATCCGACGCCATGCGCTCTGTCTTTTCCTGCATGCCCTGCATTTGCTGCTGCAGCGCTTCGATCTGCTGCTGCTGCTGCTGCTGAATGATCGACTGCATGTCTTCCAGCGTCGGCGTCGTCTGCGCCAGGGCCGGCGACGTCAGCGCCAACAGGCCCAGTGATGCAACCACAAATGCGCCGCGTGCCCTACGAAATGTACGCATCGATTTCTCCCTCTCAATCGAGAGCGTGGTGGGGAATCACGAACTGGGAGAAACGCTAGACAGCACCTGCGCGCCCCAATATCGCGGCCTTGCCGTTCCGTCTCATAAACCCGGGGTGTGGCGCATTTGCCACTGTCGGTGGCGGTGGCGTCATAGTGCCTTGATTTGCGGGCCAAACCGGCACCGGCAGGCACGGGCGCCGCCCGTCGCCGGGCTCGCCGGACGCGACGATCATCGACTTTTTGCCAGCGCGGCGAGCGCTGCGACGGCGTCAATTGCGGCCGACTCGGTGTCACTCCAACTCGGCGAACGGTGCGGCGTAGCGGATGTGGCCGGCGGCGCCGGCCAGCGCGCCGGGCTGCAGTTCCAGCCCCTGGCAGGCCGGCCCGCCATAGGGCGTGTCCAAATGGCCGACAGTCGCGGCGGCGCAGCCGAAGCGCCCATAGTACGCCGGCTCGCCGACGACGATCACGGCCGCCCAGCCGCCGGCGCGGGCGCGCGCCAGCCCGGCCTTGACGAGGGTGCTGCCGATACCCTGCGCCTGCGGCAGGACGGCCAGCGGTGCCAGCGACAGCGTGCGCACGCCGCGGCCGTCGACCTGGGCGTCGAGGGGGCTGAACAGCACGTGGCCGACGATTTCGCCCGGCTCGCGGGCCACGAGCGACAGCGCCACGTCGCCGGAGGCGTCGAGCGCGGCGACCAGCCGCGCTTCGTCCGGCCCGTCGAAGGCCGCCTCAAGCAGCGCGGCGATCGCCGTGTCGTCGTTCGGCGTCCGCGGTTCGATTTGGAGCGTCATGGCCGGAGACTTCGTCGCTGCCGCGCCGCGCATTGCACGCGAGGAAGCGCCCCAGAGTCCACAGCCCGTAGACCGCAGCGCCGAGCGCGGCGGCGGCGAAGAAGTAGTCGAGCAGCCCGGCCCAGGTCAGCGGCGCAACCAGGTAGAAACCGTCCTCGAGCTCGAGACGCGCGGCGCTGGGGTAGCCGACCGGATCGCCGGTCGCGTGATTGCCGAGGGCCCGGTCGATGCCCAGGTTGAGGCCGAGGCAGGCGAGCGCCGAGATCGCGCCCGCGGTACCCAGCGCCACGGCCCAGGGTCCCAGCCAGCCGTCCGCCAGACCGAGGCCCGTGCCGAAATAGAACGCCGCATAGCTGAGGCCGCCGGCGACGTAGTCGAAGTAGTAGCCGAACGGCGACGAGGTGCGCCTGAGCCGCGCCAGCTCGCCGTCGACGTGGTCCAGGAAGCGGGCCAGCACGAACAGTCCGGCGCCGAGGTCGAGCCAGGCGGCCCGGCCGCTCGCCATCAGCGCCGCCGCGAGCAAAGCTAGGGCGAGCGAAAAGGCGGTCACCTGGTTCGGCGTGACGCCGGTGCGGCCAAGCGGCCGGGCGATCCAACGGGCCAGGACCTGATCCCACGGCGACAACGGATCCCGACCGGTTTCCATGGCGACCCCGAGGATGGTTGGACCCCGGGAGTGTCGAAACCGATCGTGGTCACGGCTATCCAGCTCTTGCCGTAATTCGCACGGGCGCGGTCGCCGCTGGCGTCGCGCGCCGGCTCACGGCACAGTGCGCGCCATGTCGCTTTCGAAGGACCTCGTCACCGGCGCGACCGGGTTCGTCGGCGCCGCCGTCGCCCGCCGCCTGCTGCACGCGGGCAGCGCCGTGCGCGTGCTGGCGCGGCCCAACGCCGACCGCCGCAACCTGGCCGGCCTCGACGTCGAACCGGTCGTCGGCGACCTGACCGACGCCGCCTCGCTGGCCGACGCGGTGCGCGGCTGCGACGCGGTGTTCCACGTCGCCGCCGACTACCGCCTGTGGGTACGCGACCCGGCGCCGATGTTCGCTGCCAACGTCGAGGGCACGAAGAACCTGATGCTGGCGGCGCTCGACGCCGGGGTCGCGCGGGTCGTCTACACCAGCAGCGTCGCGGTGCTGGGCCTCAACGCCGACGGCACGCCGTCGCACGAGGCGACGCCGTCGACGCTCGACGACATGATCGGGCCCTACAAGCGGTCGAAGTACCTGGCCGAGGCCGAGGTGCGCCGGCTGGTCGCGGAGCGCGCGCTGCCGGCCGTGATCGTCAACCCCTCGACGCCGGTCGGCCCCGGCGACGTCAAGCCGACGCCGACCGGGCGCATGATCGTCGAAGCGGCGTCGGGTCGCATGCCTGCCTTCGTCGATACCGGGCTCAACATCGTGCACGTCGACGACGTCGCCCAAGGGCACCTCCTGGCCCACGCGCGCGGCACGCCCGGCGAGCGCTACATCCTGGGCGGCGAGGACATGCGCCTGGGCGACGTCCTGGCCGAGATCGCGGCGTTGAGCGGGCGCAAGCCGCCCCGCGTCAGGCTGCCCCACGGCCTGGTCATGCCGATCGCCTGGGGGGCCGAGACCTGGGCGCGGCTGGCGGGCGGCGAGCCGTTCGCCACGCTCGACGGCGTGCGCATGGCGCGCAAGCGCATGTATTTCTCCAGCGCCAAGGCGAAGCGCGACCTGGGCTACGCCCCACGGCCGGCGCGCGAGGCGCTGCGCGACGCGGTCGAGGCGTTCCGGGCGGCCGGGCTGGTCCCCTGACGCCGCTCAGTCGGCCGTCAGGCGCGACACCTCCCGCCAGCCCTCGCCCCACGCCAGGACGCCGGACACGGCGAGCCAGACCAGATCGCGGCCGCGCCGGACCAGGGCGACGGCCAGGCCCAGCGCGGCGTTGCCGGTCAGGACCTCGAACAGCAGCACGAACGCGCCCTCCTGCACGCCGATGCTGGCCGGAATGAAGAACAGCCCGGCGCGCACCATCTGCGCCACCGCCTCGATGACCAGCGCCTGGGTGAAATCGATGGAGCCGCCCATCAGCGTCGCGGCCAAGAACACCTCGACCGCGCCCAGGACCCAGGCGACCAGCGCCATGAGGAAGGCCAAGGCAAAGCGCCGCGGCCGCGTCACGTAGAAACCGATCAGGCGATCGTCGACGTCCTGGATGTCGTGCAGTACGCCGGCCACCCGGCGGCCGAAGCGCGTCTCCCGGAACCAGGCGCCGAGCCGCGAGGCAACGCGAAAGCGCTGTACGAGAAAGAAGGCCAGGATCGCGACGGCGAACGCCGCCAGCCCGGCGCCGGCGACCGCGACGTAGGTCCCGGGCACGCCGGGCTGTCCCAGCAGCAGGCCAAATCCCAGCGCCATGAAGGCGACCAGCGCCAGGAGGATCACCGTCTTGGCGACGATCAGCGACGCCGCCGCTTCGCGCACGCTGACGCCATAGCGTCGCTTGAGGATCAGCGCCTTGACCGGCTCGCCCGCCAGCCCGCCGAGCAGCGG
>Ga0049107_10000036_pt1 | contig 34614 bp, 24 predicted proteins | sample WorMetilPIANOSA1_FD_61187 | JGI IMG/M metagenome (GOLD analysis project Ga0049107, IMG submission 61187) | Marine gutless worms symbiont microbial communities from Max Planck institute for Marine Microbiology, Germany - Olavius ilvae PIANOSA.1 | ecosystem: Host-associated > Annelida > Digestive...
ACGTAGGTAGAGGTCGATGAGTGATGCACGACGGTATGCCGTATGGCCGGAACCAAGGTCAAGGTCAAGGTCACTCAAGGGAAGTCGACCGTCAGTCCCCCACGGGACTAATTTTTAATATATTACGTTTGGATCAACAGTGATTGCAATACGAACATTAAGCCGTTAAACGAGTTAAATGAGTGTTTTCGGGGAATATGCGTGACCGCTGTTGTTGGTTATACGGATGTGTGTATGTACTATGTAGAGCAAGATAACCCCCCAAAATATGAAAGTATATGGACAATTTTACGATCGATATACAATGGAACTTGGGTCAGTTTTTTTGCCGCATGCACAGTCCTATCATACAGCGACCAAATTTTACGTGGTAATACATCTAGGGGGTTGGGCTCGACTACGCCTCCAATTTCGTGGCTTTCGTGGCGGGGTCTAGCGCCTCCAAATTTGGGGATACCCTAATACGTCTCCAGAGCGACATCTCCCAAATTTTTACGGGGTCCACGTACCACCAATCCTAAGGATATAAGGGAGTGGGTGCACATGCGCCCAAAGTTTTCAGGGGGACCCCTACTACAGTAATACGTTGACAATGCGATAAAATTTGGCATGGTAACCCATCTAGGGGGATGTTTATAGGCAGACGACCACTTTCTCCAAGGCCCGCTCTAAGGGTCCGCCCTTAAAGTTGGAGAACGTGGTCGACTCCCTATTAACTCCCCAAAAATTTGGCCCATGGAACCAAATTTTTCTCTCCCAACTCATGCTCACATCACTTGATGCAAGGTAACAAATTTGGTATCATAGGCTGGAAAGGTTTATACTGCCACGCATCATCTATCGGCTCCGGTGGCATCACAGCGTTGACTGCTCACTTTGCTCAGCCGTTGTCCGAGAAATGTGCTATTCCAAGAGCCCTTTGAATAATCAGCTTCACCATTTCATGTGGATTTCTTGCACAGTGTCGATCGCTTAATTGTGCTGTAAATGTTGACCAATTTAACAGTTTAAATGCGTTAATTTTAATGGCAATAAATTGTCGTGACATCCGAGTTAGAGTGTGTAAAAGATAGATGCTAATTTGGAATGTTTTATTGTTGCATGGTAGATACATGGACGTGTGTTGGTTGATATGTTCAGGACAGTTCGTTGCCTTCATCAAAGAAATGAACTGCGTGCGCCCACTCAATTAATTTTTTTATATTAAAAACTTTTTGTCTTCTTTTCACTGATTCTGGTCTGAAACAAGACATGAACGGACAAAGAACGATCTGTTTACTGCCGAGTTTTCGATTTTAACCTAATTCATGACGTAGATGCTAAGGAGCAGCCGCTGCTCCGTGAATGGCAAGGCGCAGACCATTCACCTTGTCGCCCATAGGAGTCATAGGTGGCGTATACGTCAGTAATCCAGATCCAGAAAAGTCACATCTCACACGAGGCACGTCCTAGCCTTCATAGCGAGGGTCTGCACGACGTTAACAGGCCTCATTCACAACACAGTGGCGTTTCCAGCACTAAGAAAGTGGCGGCCAAATAAAATTTCGTATGTGGGCCGACGAAAACTATCTACAGAGGACTCAGACAGCGTTTGAGTCCAGACCAACCAGTATACACGCACTATTTAGCTTATGCAGGGGCACCGCTGTAATTTTTCGGCGGGGGGTAAACTCTATCAGGTCGTCTGTCTGGCTATGGTTACTTTACTTGACAAATTTTTTCGATAATCTGAAATTATTCGATTATATATCAGCTGCGACCCAGGATTTTAGCATACAAAGTGCGGCCAATCAGAATCCTCGGGCCATGGCCCTCGTACAAACGCCACTGTCTGGCAGACTACCATCCAGTCGGCCATAAAGCACGGTGTGGCTCGGTGGCCGAGTGGTTAGGATGCTCGCTTGCTGTAACAAGTCACGGGTTCGAATCTTGGCTCCCCGCTGTCGGGTGCAACCATGGGCAAGTTAACACACGTGCCTCTGTCACTGATCAGTATAATTTGGTATCAGCCAATGGGTGGTGATACCTTGTGGCTGGGAAGGTAACCGCCGCTCTGGCGTCGCACTGGCCACGCGTCAGACATTAATGGTTCTCCACCCCACCTACGGGGTCCAAGGCCTTGGAGAGGGCGATGAGCATCTGCCTTCGCCTTTTTTATATAGCACGTGCTACGACATTCTTTGACGTTTAGTGTACTTCAGTCAATGAGTGGGCCTGCTGACGTTGATGTCTTGGTCCCGGGACTCTGCATTTGGCATTGGCAGACGCTGATCCATGTTTCACTTTCACACTATAATTTGTGCTGATATTTGGCGGGGAAAATAATCAACAATATGCTGCTAATTCTAGAGTAAATGCAAAAACCAAAGAACTGTTCGTCATTTTCAATGGCTACGAAGACCCTAGCCACTGATAATCAATCACAGAAACATTTAGATAAATCTATCGGTACACGCTGCCTTTGATGCTAAGTCAATTCAGCAGTCGTCCACTTCCAGACAGATCCTAGATGCAGGACCTTAGCTAGGCTACTGATAACTAGTTGTTATTGGTATTGCTGACCTGTTTTTACATCTGCTAAGGCTATGTGAAAGGTCAATTTCATAGGTTTGTTAATTCATTTACATGTTAGTAGAATAATTAAAAAAGGTTGTGTTTTGATTTCAATGAAATTTACCGGGCTTACAGCTTTTAAGATAAGGAAGACGGAATTAATTTCGGGAGTGATGCTGATCCTTGATGTTGATCACGGTGTGAGAATCAACATCTCAGAAACTTACATCGTTAGGAACTCTGCCAGTTACATTATAGGCGTAAGACATGGGTAGAAATTATTTAAAACAAAACCACTGCAATAAATTATTCAAACTTGAAGCATTTGTAATTAACATGTATACACTGCATAACAATAGACATTCCATCATTAAGTAACAAAAACACAGTAATGCAAATAGAGGATGCATTACGTGGTTACTTATACAGTACTGCAAAACTTGGGTGTTTACTATTACCATGTGTGTATATATATATAAGAAATCACATGTCAACAGTTTATATCTTCAGCTGCATGAAATATGGACATGAGCATAATAAAACTGCAGCATTGGCAACGCTAATGTTGTTTACCAAATTGATGTTAATGTTTTTATACATGTAAAAAAGTTCTGTCATCAGTTGATCGGGATATTGTTAACAGTTACCGTAGTCCATTAGTAGATGCTAGAGTCAGTCAGTCATAGTATCCTAAGCAAAAAGAAACAAAGTACCGGTATATAATGTTACATGGCTATTTTAAGTCTTACTTGTTATTGGCTATTTTGGTGTAAGTTACACCAAAATAGCCAATAACAAGTAAGACTTAAAATAGCCAATAAAATAACAGAAACTGTCCAGATAATCCACGCATGTGCGGTGAATCACACAAATCTTCGTCAGTTCAGCAGCAACTGAAAGGAATGTAATTCACTCGTGAAGCTTTGTTGTTCTGTGAAAGGAAAAACAACTAACTTGAACTGAGCCACTACAGAAGAAGCAAAGAACTTAAACACAACACTCAACAGCCACGCACCTTACTGATCTTACAAGTAACAGCACCGGTGTAGTCATAAACGAAAATTACAAATGAAATTTTACAATTAAAATCAAAGCAAACTTGTTTCGAACACGGATGTATAACTTACATTTAAATTGCATATTTTTGGAGATTTTCCAGAGATCATTCCAAGTTGGATCAGGTCGCCCATAGGTCTTCCAAAGAAACATCTGAGGATAAATCGATATAAATAATTTGCATCAAAAATACATCCAATGGGTATTTAAAGGCAAAAGAACAAAACAGCTATTCAATTAAAAAGAAAAGAAAAACACAACAAGACAATAATATTTTTTTTGTTCCAATTCAGACTTAAATTCAGAACAGTAAGGAATATGAGTAAAACTCAGAGGTAAGCGGTAGGTAAAGATGTTTGCTGGTTTTCTAACTAAAGGCGCTTTCTCACGCCTTGACATGACACAACTCAACGTCAAGGCGGTGTAGATTGTAGAAACAGCTCAATGACTGTGAGCAGCAGGCTGTGCGGCTGACAATGGTCGTGTACTTGTCTGAGATGAAGCTGAAGCCGTGCCTCGCTGCTGCAGCAATGTGACAATGCCAGCTGCCGAGCCTCGATGTATCTGACTGCCTCGAATTGCATTCTCACGTGCCGGCTGCCGATACAGATTGCTTAACTGCTCCTTCAACATCTGCTGCCGAACGCTCGGCATGGACTCCTCGAGCTGAATTAGATTGTCATTCTTCATCAGTGCAGTTCTGACATAATACAAGCACATCTAACTTCATCAAACAACACATGCTGAACGTCATCAGTTAGTTAGTTAGTTGGTGTTTTATGGCACTTTCAGCACACTCAGTGTATTTGGAGTCGGTGTCGTCCCCTTGTGAACGCCGGTAAAGTTTCTGCTGCCGAACTGACCAATTGAATGCGAAAAAATTTTTTCGTGTCTAACTTTAGACAACTTTTCAATTTTACAGTACTGTATTAAGACTAACTTTTTAAAATGTTATACAGGTATCGGGCCACCATCCCTCTACCGAATGGCATAAGTGCCGCCCCCTCACGGCTAATATTAAATGTTGTGGGACCGCCAAACAGACCCCTATCAAAAACTTTAGCACCTCCTTGTGGCTAAGTCTGAAATAGAACCACCAATTTTTTGCAGCCATTCTGAGGGCCCCTAGGCCTCTATAAATCTTCAAAGACAGAATGCCAAAATTCCCCACCATTTTCGAGATATTTGGGAAAAACCGTATTGTACTTTTGCCCACTTTTACGGTACCGTATGAACAGGGAATTTTTTAAGGTTATACAGCTATGCGCCCACCTTCTCTCTACCGAATGGCGTAAGTGGCGCCCCCGTACGATCAGTAATAAAATATCAGTGAACCTTTAAAAAGACTCCTATAAAACATTTGGTGCCCTCTGGCGGAAAACTTTCAAGGAAATCCCGAATTATTTTCAGCCATTCCATAGAGCCCCCGATCTCTGTAAAACTGCGTCGACGGAACGCAGAAATTCCACATCATTTTGGAGAAAATCGAGAAAAAATCAAAATTTTTCTGACCCAATTTTTTCGAGTTACAAGAATTTTCCATTTGCCAAATTTTGACACGACCCCCTTGCCGGTGCGTACCGTCGATGGTGAAAGTTTGAGCGAAATTGCAATTCACAATTTCGAGAAAAATCGAAAAATCGAAAGTCGCATTCTCTCCTATGGACAAAAAAAGGAAAAACCTGGACATTGACTTTTTCGTATCATGTACCTAGATCCACTAAAATGGAGTCGGTGATATCGACTCCTCTACAAATAGGCTATATCATGCCATAGAAGTAGGATATGTATCACATAGGGCCGGGGAGAACACAAATATCATGCAATAAAACCATGAAAACTAACACAATCATAAGCTCTCTTAGGCCTGGGCTTTATGGAGATGACTCCCTCGCCACGGTTAGGCTTCCTCGGAGGGATCTTAATAGCCAATCACTTGGCAAGTAATGGCAACTTAACTAGAACAACCAAAAGACAGAACACATACCAACGAAAATTAACAATACATAAAAAGGGGCCCTAATAAGCAACGATACAATTAAAGCATGCTAAGATATAAAACAGAAACTAGACCTGGTTTAGTCGCCTTGTACGACATCCGGCCAGGAAATGGAGCGGGTCCGGTCTATTCTTACAACCCTAGAGTCCGCATGGGGCGCTGAACATCATCAAATGTTAATTATTATTATACAGACAAGTAAACTTCTTCAGCTCAGTGGCTGAGTGGTTAGGGTGTTGGACTTGTGATCAACAGGTCACAGGGTTCAAATCTTGGCTGCCGCGCTGTTGCTGTCGAGTGCAACCCTGGGCAAGTCCTTTACATACATGCCTCTGTCACCAGGACTAGCAGTATAACTGGTATCAGCCAACGAGCAGTGATGCTCAGTGGCTGGAGAGGTAACTGCAGGCATGGCTGAAAGTAACGGCAGCCAAATCCTACCGCCGGGCTTATGGCTTCGGTCACCTGTGGGCTGACTGCCCAGAACCAGCATCAGCTCCAGAAACCTATGCTCATATGAGTATAGGAATACCTTTGCCTTTATCTCATTACATTTAATCATAAAAACTGAACAATGACATAAAGCACAACATTAAATATTCAACTGATTATAAATTATCAACGACTATTCGATTTATTCATCATGGAAATTTGAAGCTCTCTCTCTCTCTCTCTCTCTCTCTCTCTCTCTCTCTCCGTTTTAACTGCCGTTTTCCAGGTGAACCTGGGTTAGCCGGTGTTTATTGAAGCAAAGGATGGTGGAAGTGGTGGTGACAACTGGAGCTATAGGTCGTGCAAAGCTCCAGTCAAATCATCACCACCAACAAACCAACACCAAGTCTTTCTTTACAGGCCGGATGCCCTTCCTGTCGCCCAACCAACAGTGTCGAAGTACTGAAGGGAAAATATCACATTCCATGGACTTACCTACCCCACTCTCACCTGGGGGTCTTCCAACTTTGACTCTGACCACTAATAGCTCCTGGTTACCTTTGGGGAGGGTTGCCATGCCTTTCATCAGCCCTCTGATGCCAGTACCCAAGCTAAGCTATATAATAAATAATGCAAAAACAGTATAAAATCACTTGCCTAAATCTATCAACAAGTAGGACAAAGACACATAAAATAAGACAGACCGTGCAGAAAGCGGACTTGACGAGGATGGAGTCTGTGTCAGGCAGGAAGAGGATGATGTTGATGAGACAAGAGGCACATTCTTCGACTGCTGTGAGTTGTTCATCCTTGCCTCGTCATACTTCAGCTGAATTAAAGAGTGGATTCGGCGAGAGCACGTTACTGCATCATTGCACTTCAAGTAAATGAGATCTCGTTCCATCGACGACACATTTGCCGACGACTCGAGTATCTTGATGCATTGCTTGTATGACACTGAAACAAAATCACATGTAATGACATCATCGCAACATAACACACAGTCACTAGCAGATGTCAATAAGCAAACCTCTACAGCAAAGGACATCAAGTAACAGCATAACATGTGTCGCTTCATGTCACACATCCAAATTACAGTCTGTCATTTTTCCAGATGCATCACACTTTGTCACAATTTACTGGAAGACCACTGTCAATGCACACGTTCAAGCCAAAAGACTAATGAAACAATTGGGATTGCACTCGAGACAGCATGTTTCCTTGATAACGGCCAAACACCCCATATCTCAAAAGAGTAGGCCACTTTAATTTTCATGATCACTTCGACAACGGTGAACCAATTTTTCATAATTTTTCACTGTTAAATTCAGAAAGGATCTGTGGCGGAAGCTGGAATTAAAACTGCCAGCTCCCCTCAAATCTGTTGCCGCACTACCTTGTGAAACGTAAGTGGTCAACTATAAGCTTTACAGCACAGTTAGTTCAGTTCACAGTGATGAAAAATGTTTAATTACGGTAAATGTTCATGAGGTATGTTATTTCTTCGTTTTCAACACAGATTAACTGATTCTCACACTGATCAGCAATCACAATGTGAACAACAAAAATAACCACAGAATCGCTTTTGCAGCACCGCAAATTTACAAATGCTAACCCTGGCCCTAAACCCACATTTTACGTCCAATAAACCAAGAAATAGTATAGCAGTCAGGCAAAAAAGAAAACTACTTAAAATTAACAGTAAGTCACACTTGGAAAGAATTACCAGACTACCAACCAGGTGTCCAAAGAACGTCTGCCAGGTTTTCTTCTATTACTTAAAGCCTCTTGAATTGATCATTGTAAATTTTGGCACAGAATATCCTGAAACTCAGCTTCTAGATTTCCCATCTCACCTTAGCTGTGTTGCTAAACTACCCAAGAATACATTAGAAATTGGATAAGCATGTCGTTTTCCTCTGCAATCTGTGGGTGGCTCTGAAAAGATCATGGATGATGCGACCAGGTGAAGACCAACAAACTCCAGTATTCCTTGAAATTTCACCTACTGATTGATGTGTCTGTGACACACCTATCTGACTTAACATGCGGTCACCAGCAATATCCACTTTCTCTATTCTACTGCACAGTTCGTGGCCTGCCATTCCAATTGTACCACATCTTTATATTTTTAGCAGCCTCTGAAGACTTTGCTCGTTCCGTTACCTGGAATTTCTTTCAGCAACTGCTGTACAGTATATCCTTTGAGCAATCATAAATTTTTAATCATAATACAGTCTTCTTTATCAATGGCATGTTTACAAACATAGCAATAATGTGTGAAAATGTGTGGTTTCCACTACCCTAAAAATTGCAAAATGAAGTAATAAGCACAAGGTTTTAATGGGAAATTGTAAAATACTTTATGAAGCTGAAACTTTCACGCTACTGCACGCTAAAAATTATGAATACTGGTTCAAGTTTCTTCAAGTGATAGAAGATCATATAGCAGATTTTTTTTGGGACATGGTTTAGATATGTAAGTTGTTGATTTCTGCATTAAAAATCAATCAAATAATGTATGCACATACATGCAGCCTGATTACAACAGAGCAGTGCAGCATGAAGATCTCCAGTCACTTCTTTCATTGAACACACCATCATCAAGTCGTCGGCCTTACGCTGACTTTCAACACATGGTCCACCAACTGCACTTGTACTCAAACCTTCGTATACACATGTGCAACCATTTAGACTTTCACCACGAACAGCATCTGATATAATGAAGTTACAAAATCAAATAGCTATAACTGTTACATGTGGTATATGCTACGATGACACAATGCCTGCTATCACCGAGAGATTGCGAATGCCTCACAAGAAACGTCGTGACTGACAGGCTGGGTTGTCTCTCTCGTTAGTTTATGATCAGTTTTGTTTTTCAACGTAGTGTCACAAATGTATAACTGTTATTAATTACTAACAGAACTTTTGAAAGTGTAAACCGATGAGCCAGAAAAAGCTTTTTCCATCATTCAGGATCCACACTGGATGGCAATTTAGCCTTTATAAATATCACTGAAAGTGAATGCGGAGAATCAGTGACAACGCATACTGCACAGTAAGTTGCTTTACGCATGTTTTACAAATAACAAAGTCAGAACTGAAGTGAGTATGCTAAACGGGCATATGATCTTAAACTAAAAGGAAAAGAAATGCAGACATCAGAAAACTCTTGGGACTTGAACTAGTTTGATCACTAAGAATGGTAGATTACGATAGTATGGAATCGTTCAATGTAAAGATGATACCAACTTGATGAAATACTGTGTGCTAAAGGCAGCTGATGGAATAAGACAGAGAGATCATCCAAGGATGATCCAAGGATCCAAGCAGGGTATGAAGAGTTTTGGCACGTCCCAAAAGGAAGCACAGTAGAAATAAATGGAGAGGGAAATGAAGGAAGCAACTGTTGAACCCAGGTTCACCTGGAAAAATGGTGTGTGTGTGTGTTTAAACATACTGGTATGTCAGGACCTTCATGTTCACAGAATCATGTACGATCATCCGGAGTTTCTTAGCGTTTTCAGTAGCTATCTGCTCTATGGTGCCAAACAGCTAAAGCCACAGCAGTAGGATGTATGATGCTTTCAATATTGCCACTGAAAGTGGCATCATGTGTCAACTGTATGTTGACACACGATGCTTACAAATCACGTTACAGTGACGTCATGTTTACAGTATTATCTGAGAATGTTCTCAATTAAATTCCCATAAAAAGTACATTTCACATTTTTGTTATTTCAAAAATTAACGGAAATGCACCGTTTTGAAAATTACTTATCAAACAATCAAAGTATTACAACTAATAATAACATGAGCATTACCTGGCAATGGAGTACGTGCAGTTGATAAATTCTGTACTGGAAACTGACCCTGTCTTCCTGGAAGAGGACCTCCATTGGCATCCGACTGTGACAGCGTGCTGTCTGGACTAAAATGTATTAGTGATGGACTCGCTAAGTTGGTGACGGACATCTCTGCCACATCATTGACTTGTATCACATCACGGCCTGTGACTGATGATACTGTGGGTGGGCTTGGCAAGGATGATAGTGTGGGTGGGCTCGGCAAGTCAATGATGCTCCAGTCAGACAAGCTGCAATCTGACTCTGCTGAATATGTCTCCACATGAGGACTCACTGACGTCCTGACATCAGAGTCCGAGCAGTATTCAGCGGCGAGTGTGTTTCGACCGACAGCCAGGGCCGCTTGCTCCTCCTTCATTGCGTCTTGCAGCAATGATAAGTCGTCGTCATTGAGCACCATGCCACTCAGTGACATACAAACATCCGGCGACGCAAGCGGAGGTAAGCCATTCCTAACTAATCCTGGCTGCACCGTAGCAGTTACTGCAGTAGAAATGGCAGGCATGAAAGGCGTATCACTTCCACCATACTGGATTATCGGACGTGGAATGAAACCAGATGGCGCAGATGACATGAAGGTTTGTACCAGTGGCTGACCATTTTGTTGTGGACACGCTGGCACCACACAAGGCTGAAATATTCCGACGGGTAGCGGCATTTGTTGACTGCCATTTCCATTATGTGCTATATGCCGTGGATTGAAGCCAAGTTGGGATCCAACAGGTCTGCACAACTGGCCTTCATGTCCAGACGGTTGTTGAATAGCATTTGGATGATGGTGGGGGATCAAACGAACTGGCAGATGATTGGGACAAGTAGCGTGAACAGCTGGAATAGCCAGGAAAGGCTTAGCAGTAGTGACGAGACGCTGGTTGGCATATGACGAAGCAGAACTGCACACTGTCGAGCTGGTAGAACTGATATGTGGATATGGCAGTAACGGTGGAGGCAACCAACTTGCAGTGGCGCGAGACAATGGCTGAGTATGACCATTCATCATTGACCCACGTGCTGCTGACATGGCACGGGCACCAGTCGCTGACGGCGCTGACAGACCAGAACTAGCGACACTCAGCTGTGAACATACGCGGCTGCAGTTGTTGTTAGAGTTCTGGGTGAGATCAGCAGATGCTGTTACTACAGATCTGTCTTTGCTTGCTGCTGAATGACGTTGATGTGAAAGTGTGGTAGCGATGACGTCACTGTTGTTGTTCATCGAAGCATTGGTCTCCTGTGATGCTGCAACAAAAATATGCAATTTAGCATGTGCTGTTTACCAACCTAAAAAAGTTACTGGAACATGCAATGAAAGTGACAGAACATGTGTTTGAACGAAGGATCAGACAGAAAGTAAAGATTGATGCTATGCAGTTTGGATTTATGCCAGGGAAAGGAACTACAGATGCAATCTTCACAGTACGGCAGATGCAAGAGAAATACGGGTGTAAAGGAAAGAAGCTCTACTTTGCTTTTGTCGATTTGGGAAAAGCATTTGATAGAGTACCTAGAGAGGTCACTAGATGGGCTCTAAGGAAAGCAGGAGTGGAGGAATGGTTGGTGAATGCAGTCAAGGCGATGTATGAGGGTGCACAGACAGTAGTTAGAACAACAGGAGACAGCAAGGCATTTAATGTGAAGGTAGGATTACATCAACGATCTGTATTGAGTCCCCTACTGTGTAGTCCAGCTGTCACCGTCACCTCCATCATCCTTTGCTTCAATAAATACCGGCTAACCCAGGTTCACCTGGAAAATGGCCGTTAAAACGGAGAGAGAGGAGATACGTTGGATGCAGATGGAGGATGTGATTCAGCAGTAACATCCATAGTCAGATCTGCTTGGAGAAAATTTAGTGAATACTTACCCTTTGTAACTGGAAAAGGATTCTCGTTAAAACTGAAAGGCAAGGTATACGCTACTTGTGTGAATTGTCTGATGCATGGCAGCGAGACCTGGCCTATGAAAGTACAGCATGAATTGAAGCTGAATCGCACTGAAATGAGTATGATCAGATGGATGTGTGGGGTTAAGCTGAATGAATGGAAGAAAAGTGAAGAACTCAGAGAACTCTTAGGATCGGAAACAGTCAGTCTGATGATCAAAAAGAGTACGCCGAGACGGTTTGGACATGTTGAACGAAAAGATGATAATGACTGGGTCAAATGTTGTATAACGTGGGAGGGAAGTTAAGGAATTAGACAGAGAGGACGTCCGAAAAAGACCTGATGGGATTATGTTATGAATGACATGGAAAATTTAGGCCTGTCTCAAAAGGGTGTGCAGTCCAGGAATAAATGGAGAAGGAGAATTAAGGGGGCAACCAGCTAACACAGGTTCACCTGGAAAATGGCCATTAAAACGGAGTGTGTGTGTGTGTGTGTTTACTAACCACACAAATTCCACAAAAACAGAAAGAATATCAGCACTGTCAACAATATATGCAAAGCAGTTTCATAAATTCTATGCAAGCAAACTAATAATAACTACAAAATAACATGCAAATGCCACATTGATAACAGCAATTTCAACAGGAGTCACACAACATCACACATAGGGACAAAAGAATATCATAGTAAAAATTGCAAAAATCATCACAGTGCTTTGTGACGATTGCGAAATTCACGGCAAAATCATAGCAGAATTATGGCATCAGCAGTGAAGTCAGAACAGAAGTCAGTAGGTGTGAAGCTCCTACAGTCAACATTGGTTTTTATACCATGTGCATTTTGGATAGAAAAATGAACAATACAAACAGCAGCTGAAAGGCTGCAATGTAAAGCTAATGACTGTCATGTTACAGTCACGGAACAAGCACATACATGCTGACGGCTCACTGAGTAACTAACAAAGCACGTGGAATGCGCAAAAGTAAAAATTTGTACTGAATGATCTTTTTTTGTGTGTAGACGGAGAATCAATGGGCACAACTAACAATGGATCAGCTAACTCTGGCAGGCAACCCAGGTTCACGCAGAAAAATGGCCATCCAAACATAATGTGTGTGATCTTATTGTGCTGAAAATACAAAATAATTTACATTTAACAAAAAGTAAATATTCGTGTAAAATCACAAAAATCATGGAAAATCACGATATGTGCCAAAAATCATGGTATTCACAGCAATTGCCGAGAATCACATCTTCCGTGACTTCCGTGAGTTTGTGATTTTCTGTTGTCCCTAATCATAATGCTATTTAATGTTGAATGCACTACCGCATGAGTCAAAAACAGGACATTTGATTCTTGTCCATAACTTTCGGCAAATATTGATCCATTTTCAAAATTCTTTCACCATCGAAATCAGCAGTGATTGAGTAACCAAGTGATCATTAAAGATCCCACCACACTTTAAATGCGTCGCTACACTACCTTGTGGAACTTTAATGTTCAAAATTGATCTAATTTGCACGTTATAATTAATACCATTTGCAGACTGTCAGTCATGAGCTTATAAGCAGGATAATTGGTATCTTCAGACATCTGAAGCAATTTGGTTACGTTTATGCTGCAATATCACATTATCATATTATCATTTTTGATAGATTCTGCTGGTTGTTATCTTCTCTGCAAGTTTTGTCTACCTTGTTATTATGTGTACCATTCACTGCCTCCAGTCCAAAAGTGCAATAATGAAAAAACCCAAATGAACGTCCAGATTTCTGGCCACCGAACAGCCCTGACCTCAATACAGTTGATTACAAAAGCTGGGGCAGCCAGTCTACCAAACAAAGCGCAGGATGTGAATGATTTGAGGTGGCATCTGTTTGATGTGTGAGTTGGAGTGAAACAGAGCATTATTGACAATGGCATTGGCCAGGGGCGCAGTCGTCTCCATGCCTGCATTCAAGGTACAGGAGGACATTTTGAATATTCACCGTGAAATAAATTAGCCAAAACATTATCAACAGTAATAAGTTACGTTAAAATTCATTTTTAAACAAGACTTTGTTTCAGATTGTCGGTAGTTTGCCGACATTTACCTTTCACAAGGTAGTGTAGTGATGCATTTGAAGTTGTGGTAGAATCTTTAATAACTGTTTCATTACACATTTAATGCTGTGTCCGAAGGTGAAATAATTTTGAAAATCGGTCAACATTTAGCAAAATTATGAACAAGAGTAGAGAGTCCTTATCTGACTCACGAGGTAGAATCAAAGACCAGACACTTGCCTCGATCGGAAGCAGTGGGAGGTGAGACAATATTCCGAACCACGAATGTCTGTTTCGGTGCCGTGCGGGGGTCGATCAATGACACGTGCTCTCGCTGATACAGCAGCAACAGAGGCTGATAACGACCGCGACCAATCTTCTCCACCACTTTCTCCCACTCGGCTCCAATCTGTTGACACAGCAACTTCAATATTATCAATGTCAATATACACTGCTAATGACAGATAGTCAAGGAAAGGTCTGCCTGAAGATGCAAAACACAGTAACTTACTAGCATATCAGAAAACACAATTAGCTTAATTATAATGTCAGTATCCCGGTATTCAATTTTCTTTTATCATCAGTGATCATTGAAGAACTGGACACAGCAATTCTGTTAATCTGTCACGTGTGTAAATGGTTAACACTAAACGTATCACAAAACTTTTTACACAACTGAGTAGTCACACGTTCTGGTTTTTTTTCATATCAAATACTATGACGAAATTTTGATAAATTATGACTCCGATGGGGATGCATTAAAATAGAGGCAGGTTAGGAAAAATGTACAATTTTCCACCAAAATGTGACTATATCTTGCAAATGGTACAAGATGCATAGTTATCATTTAACATTTTTAAAAAGTCATATACACTTTATCAAACAGTGACTGCCTAAATCTTAAGTCATCTTTAAGAACATTTGACAATTAAAGCCGATCTAGAGAAAATAGATAGGAAAAAACGTAACTTAAAAAGTCTATCTGCTGCACTTGTTTTTGAACTGAGGCACTCTACTCAAGTCATTTGCTGTAACATAAACTCAGACATACACCGTGCCTAAAAAAGTGTCCACTACTTAATCATTTACAACTTTAAGAAACCAGAACCAATATTCATAACTTTTGGCATGCAACATCTGGATAATCCTGGCTTCTAAAAGCATTTATATTTTGCATCAAACCTCACACTTACTCACTCTACTTTGCAATTTTTCAGGGTAACAGATACGACATATTTTAACACATCACTGCTACATTTGTTAACATGCCATCCAATAAGAAAGACCATATTTTGATTTGAAATTTGTGTCTCCTTAAAGGATACACTGCACAGAAATTGCTGGAAGAATAGCCAAGTAAGAGTTGAAACAAGCAAAGTATTCGGAGACTGCTAAAGAACTAAAAGACACAGTGCAGTAGACAGGCATCCTGGGAGCAAGAGACCATGAACTGCACCTACTGTGGAAAATGTGCATCTTTTTGGTGACCTTGTCTTAAGCCGGGAAGGTGGGCCACAGACATATCAGTCAGTATGTGAAATTTCAAGGAATTTGTCAGTGGTCAGTTGGACAAATCATCCATGATCTCTTAACAACCATCCACCTAGAGGACAATAACGTGCCTATTTCGTTGTTAATGTATTCTTGGGTAAGGTAGCAACACAACTAAGGTGAGGTGGGAAATCATGCATATCAAGATACTGTTGCCAAAAATTACAAAGATCGGTTCAAGCTGCTTTAAGTTATTAAGAAAACCTAGTGGATATTTTTCAAGACACATGGTAGTTATTTCAGAGTGCTAAAGTGGCGTTGTGAGTGATCTATGAAACTAGAATGTGCACTCCATGGAGATGAAAATCCACGCCAACTCAAAAGGCAAAGTTGTTCTGGATGACGTCACACTGTGGGCCACCATTGTATGATGTGTCACAGAAATAGTATTTTACATTTTCATTTGATAGCACATTATGTAAGTGGGGTGGGTGGGTGAATTTTTCACAGGAAATTATGTTCTGTGACACTCACAGTATTCAGGCATAAATTTTTATCCACAGGTAAGAACTGCCTATAGTGCATTTGTGCACAAAATTTGAACTTTGTAGCTGCATACATTCCACAGATAAGAAATGACGACCCTATGCCCCTGAGCCTTGACCTTTCGAATCCAAAATATATATACTTCCACGGACTGTCAAGGACTACTATTGTGCCAAGTTTCCAGTCATTCCAATCAGGGGTTTTCCTTTTACATACACACATATCGTGACAAAGTGATCGCTAATATTAGCACCGACAACACAGTACATCGGCATGGATAATAATGCCATTGCAGATGATACTGAGTTACTTTTATGATGAGCAGCAGTTCATACATGAGCTATCAAGTAACTATCGTATCTGAAATGAGGAACTCTGCAAGGTCATCTGCTGCCATGTAAACTTTTAATTCATAAACAAGTGACAATCTCGTGGAAACTCCTCATTGCATAACCGTGGTTACTTTATCAACAATTCAGTCTCAACAGCCATCAACACTGCCACTAATTTAATTTACATCAACTCATCAAACCGTTGTTTTTTTTCTACCTGTCAAGTATCCTCAAAAATAGAAACACACAAGAGATAATTCTGTGGTCAGCAGACACTAAGACTGCCAACAGTGAGGGTCACTCGTCACTAATGTTCACTCAGCAACTATCTTCATCCTTCAGTGATTCGACACTGTTGGTTGGTGACAGGAAGGGCATCTGGCCTGTAAAACTCTCGCACCAGCAATCTCCAAAGATATTCTTTGAAACTCCTATAGAAACCCTATCTAACCTGGAGTAATCATTGGAAGAATAAGCTGGTTAAATGAAAGCCAAAACTAGTAGTAAGTCAGAAACTAACACAAGCCCAAAAACGAAAATTTATACTGCTGTCTAGCCTAAGCCAAAAAATTTGCCAGATAACAGAAATCCAACTGGATGTGAATAGTTTAATTGGATATCCTACTGAACAAGGAGTGAAATATCTTCTCTGATTTCAACCGGATAATAACAAATATTAAGAACATCATATCAGATATATTACTTCTGAGACGCATGCATCGTCGAATGATATCCAAGTTTTGCGCTTGGAATGATAGAAGAACGTTGAGTAGTGTTTGAAGTAGTAGCACACAACCCCGACAAGCTTTAATTCCAGATCCCCAGCCATCACATTATCAAACAGCTATACACACACACACAAGCACACCTAACAGCGTAATCTCAATATTTTATTACTAGTGCAGTGCATTTCTGTCAAAGTTCCACCTGTCAGACAACAATTAATCCTCTTCTGCTGTCATTGCTTCATTCAGCAATCAGCAATTAACTGCAGACTCCTCGGCAGGCTGATTGGTTCTTAGCCTGCCATTCACAACCCGCTAACAGGCTAGCAATGTATTTATCGATGCTGCATTAAGTCTGTTTCCATCAATGCACAATGTCAGAATATCCAACTTTAACGTCGGTGAGCCCGTTGCACAATGGCTCAAACATGCCTACCGAGGTATGACTTTTACTGGCGCACGGGAGCAATTTTGGCCAGATGCCCCTCCTGCTGCCACCAGTGACTCATATAGGTACCAGTGGGAGCTGAACCGAGGGTCACTGGGTGCAAGTCTGTTGCATCAAACACTGAGCCATGGCTGCTCCTTTTATCTATGCACAAATCAGAAACGTATTAATAAACGAATTATTTTATTATTATAAAATGTACTGATTAGAGTGACGTTGTCACAGTATAACTGTTGCAGGGGCACTTAACAATGAAAAAAGCTGTCTCCACAGTCAGTCTTGAATGTCAAATGACAATGAAAACAGCGCTGTCTTCAGTTCCCAGCAAAACAGCTGCAATGATGATGCAGCCCGGATAGAAGATGGCAAGCCGTTCCAGGGGCGTGCAGCCGCAACCGGGAAGGTGCGGTTGCCAAGTGTGATGCGTCTCGATCAGTGTTGACATCGCTGCAGACTGAAGACGTCGACGTGCATCTACGTCGGTGGACTGGCGGAGGGTCTCGGCAAGATAAGGTGGTGCAGTACCATTAAGGCAGCGGTACACCAGAACACACAACCGGAACTGGATCCTCTCCGGAACTTGCATCCAGTGCAGTTCACGGAGAAGTGGGGTTGTGTGTTCCAACCTCCTCGCCGAGAACACCAGGCATGCGGCGGCATTCATGACAGACTGTAGCCGCTGTAACAGTGTGCCGGAAATTCCAGCTAACACTGAGCAGCAGTAGTCAACCTTGCTGACCACAGTGCACGAAGCAAGGTCAGCAGGGCGTCACGAGACAGTGAGCGCTGCACGCTGCGGATCTGTCGGAGTGTTGCAAAGCAGGCTCGGACAGTTGCAGTTACGTGGGCTCTCATGGTGACGTCAGCGTCTATGTAGACCCCAAGGTCCCGGACCGCAGAGGCCGGCAGCACAGATGTGTTACCGACGCGGACAGGGCCAATCGGGATCTGAAACTGGTGACGAGCAGACGAACACCAGAGCACCTCGGTCTTAGCAAGGTTGAGCTGCAGCCGATTTGCCATCATCCATGCTGACACGTTATCCATGCAGACAGACAGACGCTCACGTAGCGCTTTGGTATCTGATGGGTCACAGAACCCATAGATCTGTGTGTCGTCTGCATAGGCGTGTCGATGAAGATGGTGGCGACGGATCAGCCGCAGCAAGTCAGCTGTATAGAGGAGGAACAGGATCGGTCCGAGAACCGAACCCTGAGGCACTCCGTACAAAACCGCCGATAGTGTAGAACTGTTCGCCGAAGATCAGACGTACTGTGTACAGCAGGTCAGGTAAGAGACGAACCAGTTAATGACCACCCCACCAAGACCGTATGACGTCTGCAGCCGTCTGAGTAGTGTCTCATGGTCGACACTGTAGAAAGCGGCCGACAAGTCCAGTAACGTCAAAACCGCCAGGTTGCCAGTATCCAGAGCCAACAAAATGTCAGCCAGCACCTTGAGCACGGCCGTCTCCACAGAGTGATGAGCCCAGTAAGCTGACTCCCGATCTGGAAGAAGACTATTGTCCTTGAGATAGGTCACAAGCTGCTTAGAGACGAGCCTCTCCAGCAACTTGGACAACACGGACAAATTTGAGATCGGCCGGTACGACTGGTTCTCAGCCGGATCCATGTCGGTCTTCTCAGAATCGGCGTTATGTACGCGGACTTCATAGTCGTCAGAACAACGCCGTGCTGCAGTGACCAGCAGAACAGTTGACTCAGGAATGGCGCTAGCAGGTCGACGTTCTCCTTCAGCAGCCTTGTAGGCATTGGGTCAGTCGAGCACTGCTTGTCAGGTAGTGCCCGCACCATCTGTATCACCTCAGCCGGCGTGAACGGATACAGTATAACCAAGTAACCAAGCTGTGTGGGAGGCCGCCACAATGTGACACCGCCCCCTTCAAGTTGACCTTTGACCTTTTGACCTTGAAAGTGGTGCCCGAGTCACGTGCCAATTTTAGACTTCCTAGGCCTCTCTGATCTCGATTTAGGCCTGATGTACGGGACAGACAGACTTCAGACAGACGTCAGACAGACCGACGTCAGACATGCATCATCGCTTAATGCCTCCGCCCTATGGGGGCCGGGGCATAATAATTAGCTGTAAATGCCACACTCTGGACGGACTATTTTTGAACAAAAGAGTTAGCTGATTGATGTTTGACGGCACTTTCAGTACGAACTGGCTATATTGCACCATAGGAGTATGAAATATATCACGTGGGGGTGGGGGACAAAAAAAACACATCATAAAATGATGAAACATACATTAAGCCAAGAAAGTCATAAACATTCTTCGGCCTGGGATTTGTGGAGATGATCCCTAGCCACGATTAAGATAGCTAAGAGGAGTCTTTCTAGCCAGTCACTTGGCAAGTACTGATAACTTAACTAGAACAACCAAAAGACAGAACACATACCAAAATAAACTAACAATACACAAAAAGTGGCCCTAATAAACAACAACACAATAAAAAAACTATACTAAGAGAAAGATAGTCAGAGCCTGGTTTAGTCAGCTTTTACAACATCCAGTCAGGAAATGGAGCGGGTCTATTCTTACAACCCCAGAGCCTGCATGGGGCCTTCGAACAGAGGAAGTGCTCAACATATGTATCAGTGTTGAAAATCAAACTAACCTTTTGCATGTTAATTATCCATTACCTTATTTTTTCAGTTTCAATTTCTGTTTTCGTTTGCCTTTACAGCACGGCTGACTGAACAAGAACTGACTAACTGCTGATTGTTTGCTTTGAAAAAAGTGTCAAGAAAAACTTCTCAACATACAGTTAATGCAAACGAATTATGTACCAAATCACTTCTCGGATCATGCTGATTCAGAATATGTATCATATGTGGGGTAGACTGGAAGGGAGCTAAGTTTACCTGTAACAAACAAATTTACTCACAAACACACTCACTCAACTTTACATATTAGTGCAGATAATCATCATCATCATCATCATCATCATCATCATCATCATCATCATCTCTGCATCAAGCAATGACACAAACTTACCTCATTCAACTGAATTCTGGTGCCAATGCATTTGACGAAGTTGCGAATGTGCTGAACATTTGGACGTTCCGAGTCCCATGTGAGCCCGATGCTCACAACACAAGGCGCGTTCAACAACACTCGAACCATTCCTGCTTGATCTCCGCATTTTGACTGCAGCAATATCAAAGCAAGTCAACAGAAGCCTTGCATTTCATGCCAAATACAAACATACACGACAGTTGACAACTGGTGATCAATCTCTCCTACTGGTGTTGAAATGACATACTCATGTTCTAACATTTCCAAAAGTCAAGCCAATCATTATCTACATAAACCAGTGTGCTGGGGAGTTAATGTTGTATCTGTAACATTTTTACGGCAACGGTCATAGATAACCATGCAGCAGCAGCAGCAGCAGCAACTCTCGTTTAACTGTCAGCCACAACCGGGCTAGCCAGTATCAGAATGTTAGACCATGCACTTTGCTGCAGCAACATACGATGTAAGTAATTGTGGTGCCAACTGGAACTCAGAATTATGCAAACATCCAGTCAGATCACCATCACCATCACAAACTGTGTTTATCAACACAGTGTGTGACAGCCAGATGCGCTTCCTACTACTACACAATCAACAGTCCCAAAGCACTGAATGTAACGTATCAGGGTTACAAATCACATAAAACGGTTAGATTAAACTGCTATGCAAAACAAAATGAAACACGATGCTCAAAAAAAATTCTGCATGAACGCAGTAAATATTAATCCAAGCTCACAACTGTAATGAGCCAAAAATCAGTCTGACCTCCCAATGAATCTGTAGCAAACTGCTATCAATCTTGTGATAACGGCTTAAAATAGACAAGATGACAACGTACCGGGCAAGGCCTGACCAGCTCTCCGTTGCTGACGGCAAGTCGCAACCGATGGCCAAAGCCTCTGGTGGCATCAACTGAAGTCTGAGATCTAAAACACGTCCAAAACTAAATTTTATGCAGAAACGAAAATTTGCACAGTGCAAAGCTGCAATGCTGAATATTCACAAAACAGCAAAACATTTAGCAAATGAATGAAGCGTTCAACTTCCTACTCAACAATTAACTACAATGGTAAAATGGTAACGTCTGTGATCCAGCTCTAGGTCCCCTCATAGTCTATCACTGATGCGGTGCTTATCTCCATTTCATGGTCTTGAGCTGGCAAATGACGTGGGAGTGGACCACTCCTCTCACTCGACTTGCCATTCCATATGTAACCCTCAACACTGATCCCGCAGTGATAGAAGACTGAGTGGATGTTGCAGCTGAGATATGAACTTGCAATCTGATGACCAAGCATTTAGTACTCTACCTGTAGCCATTAGTACACCTGTTAAATGGTAGTGAGTGACAACCAAAACCTCAATAATCAAGGGATAATAAAATAACAAACAAAAACTAACCTACGACAAAAAAATGGCACGAGTAAGAACTGTTTGTATAACTGTGCTTATGAGTGTCAACACAATGCAGCAGCACAAAGCAGCTCCGATAATCATCCCTTAAAATCTTCAAACAATCAACCAATGACATGCTATAGTCAATTGGAGGGAGTGGAATTGAATCATAACAAGCTGTGCGCGTGGCAACACATTATGCCCCGACCCTCTCCTCCCCCATGGGCGCCCAAGCGCCTGCGCACCGCCAAGCAGATGCAATGTAGCAGTACTTTCCCATGCTAAATTCAATCCCACACTGACTGCTGCAGCCGCCTGACGCGTTAAGGCCGCGCTGAGTAAAGCAGCCTGGTAACCTTGACCTTTTGACCTTGAAACTGGTGTCCAAGTCACGTGTGACGTGGGCTATCTCTGTGCCAATTTCGGTCTTTCGAGGCCTTTCTGTTCTCGACTTAGGCCCGATGTACGCGACAGACAGACAGACATCAGACAGACGTCAGACAAATGCATCGCTTAATGCCCCCGCCTATTAGGGGCGGGGGCATAATAAGTCATGGTATTTCTAAATATGAACAGTTTCTATTAAAATGCCTACTTAATTACCCTACAATTACCTACACCAAGGAGGTTATGTTTTCACTTGTGTCTGTCTGTCTGTCTCTGTTAACGTAAACTACTGATCAAATATTTATGAAATTTCACGGAATGGTTGGACATAATCCGAGGACCAATCGATAATATTTTTGAGGTAATCTGGATCTGGATGCAGATTCAGAAAATTTTTGAAGGAATTTAACCATAGCAGTATTGACAGTACAGTACAGGCCCCTCATTGTGGGTTCAGCAATACGCAGGCTAGCAGACCTCAGATTGAAAAAGCTGTGTGGCCACACACAGAAAAAGCTGTGTGTGCAGCTGCCACAATATGACCCTGCCCGCTGCAAGTGGTGACTGCCTTCCCGTTCCAAAGATATGGCTGATTTTCGGTCACAGCTTAAGCGGCCTGGTAACCTTAACCTTTGACCTCTAGACCTTGGAACTGGTGTGGAATGCAGACAACCTTCCTGCCAATTTTAGTGTTGTGCTTCTGTGACTTTTCTTTGTCAAGTTATGGGCAAACGTGTCAGTGACGTTATAACCCTGACCTTTGAGGTCATCGTCCATGGCGGTGATGTGGGTCATCGTACTGCATCCGTATACCAAATTTGAAGTTTGTATTCCTGTCTGTATTCCGAAGATATGCTCGATTTTCAATCACGGCGTTAAGCGGTCTGGTGACCTTGACCTTTGATCTTTTGACCTATAAATGGGGTCACGGGTCACCCGCATCACGGGCTTCCTTCTTGCCAATTCTGAGCTTCCTTTTTTGACTTGGGGTCAGGCATGGGATAGACAGACAGACAGACAGACAGACAGACATCAATGCATTTCACCCCAACCTGTGAGGGTGGAGGTCTAAGATCTAATCAATGGCAGATATACTTACATAACGGAGTGAGTTGTAACATAGTAAACCAACTGACTGTATGTTTTTGACTTGGAAGATGTTCCACAATCACAGGTCAACTGTACATGTGTAGCAAACACATAGTTTTTGTTTCAGCTATCTGTTGTTACAATGCGCAACATTCTTTCACAATTGCTAACTAATGCTGGCTGTATATATAATTCAAAGTTTCTCTTGCTGTGCAACACCGCAGACATAACAGTGCCTTTTCTTGAACCAACCTGGAACTACATTTTAAGCTTTCCAACTGTGTTTCAGACAACCTTCAGAGCTAGCAAATTTTGGGTCCACGTCTCCCAATGAGGAATTCTAATGTCCTGCATACCGTCATTACGAGGCCTCAGACATGCCATATGCAAAACGGGACTAGTGCACGGGAGCCTGACACGAATAAGAACTCATGTGGTCGACAGCAAGACAACAATGCAGATTAGCTCAGTGAACAGCCTGACATGCAATGACCACTAAGCCACGGCTGCTGGTTCAGACATAAGCAAACCAATCAAACCACACAAACGCCGCCCATTAATCACTTCACCTGCATATAATATGCTGTCATTCTACACTTTGAACATAGAAAAAATGTGACATTATCACAATTCACAATAACTGTCGAGTAGTAGTAGCAGTAGTAGTAGTGTGTGTATCACCCGTTCTTCAACATTCATTGAAAACATCTGATGAGTGAGGCAGTGAGGCAGCGTGCATGCATCTTCAGACTGTTCATATGCGACATGATTGTGGAGCATTGAAAGTAAGTTTTCCTGACAACACAAACATATTCTCCTACTATCCACAATATGAGAACATTTTCTTTCAAAAGCCATTTTCAAAAGTTGAACTTTCAAAAGTTTTCTTCCAAAAGTGACACAATACATAGGGCAAAGTTTTACAAGGAAGTCGGTTATCAACTCTAGCTGATAACTTTTTCATTTTTGTTATGTGAATGGTGCAGTTGGCACATTATCACTGAAGCAGCTTCATCATCACCATTATGGAGAAACTGTAGGCCCTCAGCGAACTTTGTTAACAGACTTGAGTCAAATATGTGCTTAAATGTCTGATATAACAGTATGAATAGAAGTTTTATGTGACAAGACTCCATCTGCAAAAGTTGATAGAGAAGATATTACTCTTCATGGAAACTTACAGAAGAAAAACTTTCAATCCGGGTCAATTAAAGCCAGCACTGATTTAATTTACTCACAACAGCACCTGGAGAGTGCAAACCACCACCAAGGTCACTGATCCTGCAAAATTCTTAAAACTGGCCACATACAGAACTGTAAATATTTCACTAAAAATTTCTGGATTGGAATCATAATCCTGATCAGCACCAAGAGTGATTAGTTTGTTGATAGTGAGACATCCCATCCCTCAATTAGATCTCACAAAAATTTGTCGACAACTTCTCGAGTTATCAGCAACATTTGCCGAATTGCCCCTATGCCACAGTGGTACAAATTCATTAAAAAAAATTCCTACATCTAGATCCAGATCTGGATAAGTTCTAAAATTTAATGGTGACTTCCTTTGCCAAATATACATCTCTGGTAAAGTTTTCATAAAGATCAAATCACTAATTTTTGTGTGAAGTTGCTAACAAACAGACAAACAAACAAAGGCAAAACATATCCTACTTGGCAGAGGAAATTACACACAATTATAAAGTTGAACTAGACAATGAACAATAAGCCAATGCACATTTAGTCAACCTAGTCACTGGCTGTAGCAGATAATTGAAGGGCTCCGTGAAAGAACCGAATAAGTTCCACATCTATGAAACTGAGAAAATCACTCGTAAAGCCAGCGACATGGCAGAATATATCGAGTTGTTTGGTTCTTTCACCCGAGATCGTCATGCCTGACGCAGTTAATGTTATTCTCTGAACGTCCGCCAATATATGTGTCGTCGTGCATGACGATCTCGGGTGAAAGAACCGAACAACTCGATATATTCTGCTGCGTCACTGGCTTTACGAGTGATTTTCGTCCGCCGCAAACGTCTGCAGATATATGCATCGTGCATGACGATCTCGGGTGAAAGAACCGAACAACACATCGTAATAGGTTTTGGACAGCTGTTGCAGTCGATTAGAATACGTAAACATTCGTTTAGTATATTAACGGAATTTAACTAATAATATTTTAAAACACTAAAATCTGACACTACCCTTCCACCAGTAAACAGAACAGCGGAAACAGAACACGATTGAGTGATGGGCGGAAAAAAGAAATATATCAATATATATTCGGTTTTTTCACGGAGCCCTTCAATTCATAATCAGTCAATCTGTTTGTTTTTTTGTACACTGATCACCATGCACATCCAAATCCTTTCATAGAGAACTGCCAAATTTGACAGGACAACCAACCACTACAAACTTGCGTTAGTACAATGTTCACTGCCCCAACCACAATGGCTGCACTCAATGAGCACAAGCTCTTTTGGCATAGCACAGCACACAGCTGGTAATAACAGAAGTAAACAAAAAGCACTCAGACAGTGCAAATCTCCACCGGGGCTGCTGAACTGCTAACACTAACACAATGTGAACCAGATCATCACCATAATCTACTCAGTTCTTGCTAGTCACACACCACATCTCTCAAAAAAATATTTCATCAAAATTCCTGGACAACTTTTTGAGTTATCCTGCAACGGTCAGAGAGACAAATACACCCTCCTTGGAGGAGGTAAATATTTCCAATAGCATCAAGCATATTACTGCAGATCAGTAAATTGATTTATTTGATTACTTTTAACTTTGCAGAGGCATGTGGGACAGTTCTGCATCATTTCAACAAGTTGCAAACACAATTTAACTTTGCAATACTCAACACCTTCAGTGCTTTGACACTGTTTGCTGGGCGACAACAAAAGGCATCTGGCTCATATAAAACCTTATTACAGCAATCCTAAAGGTTCTCCTTTGTGAAACCCAGTCTAACCTGGTGTAATTCTGCAAAATAGGCCGGTTAAACAAAAACGGAAAGTAGTACCAGTATTCCGTATGCAACACACCTATGACGTTAGAATGTAACATGTTTATGGAAGGAATATGCTCAACCTTACAAAACATTCAGCAGCATCATCCATGTTGCGAAGCTGAAATCTCTGCTGCTCCTTAAACGTTTCCGCCAGAGCCACTCGCAGGGCTAATGGTGGCAACGAGCTTTCATCACTGAACTCAAACTGTGTGAAAATCACCTGCACATATAACACTTTTCACTGTTATTTTGCTCACCGATATCCAGTAAGTTAATAACAATCATAATGTCTCTAACTAAAAATAGTCAAGACTGGTACCTGGCACTTCTAAGTGGCAAAATCTACTGGTGTATTTAGTATTTAACGAGCTCCAGCAACTGACAGTAAGGTTGTTTCAGCTAATAAAGATGAATGGCTGAATTAAATTGTAACAACAGATATAACCTAGATGAGAGGACACCCGTGGTTACGGCTACTAGAAATTAACACTGACAGAACTGGGGTACTGGGATCAGAGGGCTGATGAGAGGCATGGCAACCCTCCCCAAGGTAATCAGGAGCTATCAGTGGTCAAAGACAAAGCTGGAAGACCCCAGGTGAGCTTGGGGCAAGCAAGTCCATGGAATGTGCTATTTTTCCCTTCAGTGCTTTGACACTGTTGGTTGGGTGACAGGAAGGGCATCCGGGCTGTAATGTTGGATGTTGGTTTGTTGGAGGTGATGATTTGACTGGAGCTTTGCACGACTTACAGCTCCAGTAGTCCAGTTGTCACCACCTCCATCATCCTTTGCTTCAATAAACACCAGCTAACCCAGGTACACCTGGAAAATGGCCGTTAAAATGAACAGAGAGAGAAAAAATGGCTCCAATAAAATCCAGGATGGAGACATTCTGGTTCAGGCTAACCCAGGTCCACCTGGAAAATGGCCATTAAAACTGAGAGAGAAAAAGACAGAAATAATGTTAATAAATTTGAGACGTTATCAAATAACAGCATTCAAGTAATACCACCTAGTTTGTTAAACAAAATGACCAATATGTCAAAGTGTCGGCACTGAATGTTATTTTAACATTACATACTGCATGCCAGTAAACCTAATATAAATGTATAAATAGCATTCATCAAAAATACAGCAAGTCTCAAATTATTACACACTGTGAAATAAATAACATTACAAATGTAATTTTGACCATGGTGTGAATTGTTCCCATTTCTACACAGAGAAATACAACATGTCAGCAACTCACTCATCAGAAATTCGAATTACTGACAAAAAGTCTATGACAACTGAAGCAATCTCACAACTTGCAAGAACAGTGCGAGTGTTTATACTACCACTTGTCCATCGCTGCAATTTTATACTCCATCTTGTTATCAATAAAGGAAGGTGCTTTTAAAGTGCCACGAGTCAACTAGTCGAGTCGATGCAGAGGGTCTTCCACACCACTTTGACTCGATTGATGTATGACCGACTTAACGCTAAGCTTTAAGCACTAACTGCAGCCTGTGTCCTGACTGGGTCAGCTGAACTGAGTCAATGGCATTCTACAGCATCTTGACTTCACTGGGCTAGACTTGACGTGACATGACATCGAGTCCGTCGAGTTACGATGGTGTCAAATACTTTTTTGTTTCACTTGCTGAAAGCAATCTTAAGAAAAGCATGCTTCTTTCATATGATGCTATATTAAATAATTTCTTGTGCAATACAGATGTAAGCTGTAACCTTCAAAGCACAGAAAGTACAAGATGGTGCAGAACATGCATGTTCTGACAGCAGGCGGAAATTCTGTCTGAATGCATCCAAGTGCCATAGAACCTGTAAAAATGCACAGATTTGTTTAAAAACAACACCGTTGAAACTTTTTAAACATTTAATTATAACATCAAGACAGTTTACACTGACAAATCAGTTAAAAGAGACCAGATGTACAAAGTATTAAACACTACAAGCAGTCAGTAAGAGTACTGTCACGGACCTGTACTGCACTGTTGAGGAAACAGTTATTCTCACCAGAAGGATTCAACAACCCCTTTGTGCCAACTATTGACATGCTCAAGGCATCACGCCGCATCTGCTCATCCTCCTCATCAGACATGGCTATGCCTAATACACATACACACCGACTACTGAGCTTCATTGAAACCATGTGACACACAAACACACACACACACACATACACACAAGATAAGTTCTCCAACACATCAGATGATACTGCTAAACTGGCATACACAACTGCAAATGCACAATCACTTCTACAAAAACTTGAAGCAGCTGCAGGTGAAGGGGCAGTCAGGCTGTCCACTAATCACACAAAGACCAAATCACTTGTCATTGGACAAAGTGCAAAATCCAGGAACAAACAACGATTTGATCAACAGATCTATAAAAAAAGAAGCAAAGCTGACAGTGAGTAACGTGACTGAGATAAATGGAGGAAAATGGTTTGCAATGAAAAAAATTCTATCACACACTGCTGGTCCTCACCGGACTGCCTTCACTGATTCTGCAATTGCTTCTTGGATGGTTGGAGAGTGGATGAGATCGGCTATGCACCATGAGAACTGCTAGAATGAGATCCTGTCTGTGACTGGTCAACTAAGCTGTTGCAACATTGGATAACACTCCCTCTGCATGGTCTGTCATTAGCAAGAAATTGTAAAACAAGATCAGTACCTTCACGGTTAATCGAATTGCTAACTTTAGATCTGGTGAAGTCACCATGCAAACAGACAGACAGACAGACAGACAGACAGACAGACAGATAGATAGACCCAGTCTGTTGATTAACTGTATAGTGTATACACTGTAATTATACCTGTTAATTCTGGAAAAGGAAGCAGAAAAAAAGTTTACACTTCGACATTAAGTAACCCTATAAAATAACAAGCTGTAGGCTGGATGCCGCCACAATATGCCCCCTGTGACCTTGACCTTTGACCGTGAAAGTAGTGTCCACGTCATGTGTGATGTGGGCTATCTTTGTACCAATTTTAGTCTTCCTAGGCCTCTCTGTTCTCGACTTAGGCCCGATGTATGCAACAGACAGACGACAGACAGCATCATCGCTTAATGCCCCACTTAGGTGGCGGGGCATAGTAATATTGGATGGAACATGAAAACAGCATATCATCTTATTGTTTGCATGTGCAGACATTTGCAACCAAAGACCCCAGTTTGAGGCACTGAGTGTTCTGCTTCCTGGTGTGTCAGCTGTGGTTCGCTGAATATTGCACGTGAACAGCTATGAGATGATGACTTGCTTTTTGTACCTTTTCATTACATCACATCTCCTGTCTTCACAAGTTCACCTCATGTCAGCAGCGCTGCTGGTACAGGTATGGTAGACAGATTGCGTAATGCCAGATTTTTAACGGGAACTTTCCTGCTAAATTTTGGATGGAAAATTCCTTGACAGTTTCCTTCTTTGGGAGCAAATGTTCCAGGGAACAAAAGCTCCACGTAAAGTTCCATGAGAACGAAAAGTCCATGGAACTTATGCTCCTTGGATGGTTTGCTGCCTGTGTGGATGGACCTCTCACTCCCGGGAGTGTAGTCTTGGGGTGAAAAGTCCTGTATTCATTTAGGGTTAGTATCACAGTGACGTAGACGCAGAGCTGATGTACGGGCACAGGCCATAGTGCCTCTATGCCCGCCTCTCAAATACAGTAATATACATTTACAATATAAAATTAATTATGGTTAGGCTTACGGTACGGTTAGGGCCAGACTTGACAAGTAATGGAGTACAAGAAGCTCAGCTGATGCTGACAAACTCGCACAACACGTTTAGAGGTCAGTCAAGAACACCAAACATAGTACCATTCCATATGTTAGATATACTTTCCTCTTAATAATAATAATAATGTCATGATAACTTCTAAGGCCCATAACACGGCAACCGATTCAAGGGCGCCGTACACAATCGTTCATACAGTGCATGCAGCAACATGACGATAAGAAATGGGGAGTTAAATGTCAAGAGTGAAGAAAAATGTCTTCAGCGCCGTCTTGAAACTGTCCAAGGACAGAGAGTTGCGAACGGAGCACGGCAACCGGTTCCATGCCGCCGGACCTGCGACGACGAATGCACATCCGTCTAACTTTGTCCTTGTCCGCTGAACTACAAGGTCGCTGCGAGCAGAAGACCGAGTTCGACCTTTAACAGAGGAACTTGCACAGAGCTCGGATAAATATGCAGGAGCCAGTCTGTGCATCGCTTTGTACATCATCAGACACAGTTTAAACTGGATGTGCTGTACCACAGGCAGCCAATGCAGCCGATCACGAATCAAGCCGGTGACATGCGAGTATTTTCCTGCACCGCAAAGCATCCTTGCAGTAGCATTCATCACACGCTGCAGACGATCAAGAGTATAGTTAGGCAATCCAGTGAGAAGGCTGTTAGAGTAATCAATCCTGCTGATTACAAAGCTGTTGACTAAAGATTTAGCCGTATCGGATGGAAGCACCTTTATGGAGCATTTGATCGTTCTCAGCTGATAGAAGCTGCTGCTGATGACATGATTGATGTGTGAAAGAAAACTCAACGATGAATCTATGACCACACCCAGATTCCTGACCGATGTCACTGGGGTGATCTGCACCCCGCAGAGGGTAATCGGTGAGTCGTCGAGTTGCTCCAAATGGCATGCAGTAGCACATCGCATAAACTGTGACTTTGACGGATTCAAGCACAGACGATTGGCTCGGAGCCACGCGGCTGTCTCGTGAAGACATGTTAGAAGATGCCCGTCGGAAGATTCAGATGCATCTGGTGTGCTGAATACGTACGTCTGTGAATCGTCGGCAATAGTAACTTTCAAAAAATGTTGTGACCTTGAAATCCGGGTCAGAGGTCACTCAAGGTCATTGAAGTGGTACCATTCGATAGATTGCATATAGTTTCCTATTAGTGTTCTATAGAAACATTGCCCCTAAGACCGTATTTGAGATATTCAACTTCAAAAATGCTGTGACCTTGAAAACTGGGTTAGGGGTCCGTCAAGGTCATTAGAAATGTCACCATGCGATAGAGCGCATATGACTTCCTATTTACGTTCTATAGTAACTATGGCTCTATCTCGTGTCATTTCTGAGATATTCAATGTCAAAAAATGTTGTGACCTTGAAATCAGGGTCAAAGGTCACTCAAGGTCATTAAGAGTGGTATCATTCGATAGATTGTGTATCATTTCCGATTAGTGTTCTTTAGTAACTTTGTCCCTAAAACGCACAGTTTTTGAGATATGCGACTTCAAAAATGCAGTGACCTTCAAAACCGGGTTAGAGGTGCGTAAAGGTCATTGGAAATGTCACCGTTCGATAGAGCGCAGATAACTTCCTATTGACCTTCTATAGTAACTATGACTCTATCTCGTGTCGTTTCTGAGATATTCAATGTCAAAAAATGTCGTGACTTGAGTAAAAAATCTAGTTACTTTTTTAAAGTAACGAAGTACTCCAACGCAAATGTACTTGTCACTTGTAACAAAGTAACTTTTGTTCCTATTTTCAGTACTTTTACTTCATTACTAAGTGAAATATGTCGATTGTTACAAGTAATTTGGCTCCAAAAGTCATGCCTTCAGCAATAGGCCTACTGTAGTGACGTGAGCTTTGGTATCGCTATCATGAGGATGACAAAAGATTCATTTTTAACTCCAAGAAACAGGACATCTCATCACACCATTGTCTCGAACAATATTTGCATTTGACAGTTCGTTCGTTCGTTAGTTCTGGATCTGGATAATGCCGCCACGCTGAGGACATCCGTTGCAGTAGTGGGACGTCAGGTATACTGCCATTCATGGCCAAATGGACGTTAGGTATACTAGACGGCCGAGGGTGGGGTGTAGACGGTGTGACGACGGTCTGTGGGCAGGACTGTATAGTTGTCGTATGCTACGTGCAACAATGGATTACTTGAACACAACGCTCAGAACAGAATCAATGCAACAGCCGATATCCGAAATCATGAGCAGATCTCAAAGGTCCTGCAGTTTAATTCTCCTCTCAACAAGCAAGTCTTAGAGGTAGTATGAGGTGAGAGCACTAAATATCGAAATAAAATGTATCTTTGTCAATGTGTACATTCTGTGTCTTTAACAGAACATTCCATTACAATACAGGTAGGCGATAAACAGGGTGGACTGCTTGCATTGGATAATTTATCAACCAATAAGGGGAGACATTCCGCCGCTGCGCAGCCCATCGCTTCACCCGCCACTCCAACCTCCCTCCACCAGTATACCTAACGTCCCATTATCTCAGTTGTGACTCGCGACGCATGCCTGCCGCCACCCCATGAATGACCAACCAAGAGGCCACGGCTGCCGCCCATGGCCATCCAGCGTCTGTCTGACTGACACCCGCGCTATCTCCGCCCATCGCTGCAACCAATCCCTCCCGCCCACCCACCCGCGATCAGATAAACTGTTGCTGACTGTTCTGGCCTGATTTCTCCATCTCTATCATTGTTTTCGTTCGTTCGTTCGCAATCTGCATGGCCGCGGTCTGGGTAAATACTACGTCGGCGCTGTCGGCTGATAATTAGTGCGGCCGGCGTCGGGTGACAGACGCCGTCGGCCGCCGTAATTAGTGTGACAGGCACCCTGCATCTCCGGCTTTGATGGTAAGGTCGGTGCACGTTAATCGTCTGCTCTTTTGGACCATTGAAGCTACAGCTGAGCAGACATCAACTACGTGTGAAATCGAGGAACAAGCTGGCTATGTCTATATGCACATTATATATTAAGGTGGTGCGATCTTGTTGCCCGGGTGTCGTTTTTGTCTATACAAAAAATAAAACATGAATGACCTCTTGGTCTGCGAGTCATGTCGTAGGTTGACTCAGACAGTTTGATTAAATTGAAAAGACTTATCTACTAAGCAGTGTGACATGCACAAGGCCCACTGTATGTAGGCCTATGTCAATAGTCGGGCGACAATCAACATGATGGGATAAAAGTCGGCAGAGGCGTCCCCCCGCCGCCCTGAGACCCGTGACCACCCGCCGTCGGTCGCACTAATTACTGGCTGTCAGCGCCGACAGGGCCGACGTAGTATTTACCCAGACCCGCACGGCTGCTGTGTGACAGCTGTCTCACCGTTTCTACAGTAGTTAGTGATTGCCGCATGCGACTGTGATGAACTCAACATTTATGAACGTATATGAACGCTGTAACTAAGTAAGTAAACACGGTTATCTGGTCTTTTTCCTCACGGTTAGCTGGTTAAAAAAATCTGGCGGTCTTAACAACCCTAATATGAATGTCACCTTGCCAGCAAGTGCTGCTGTGGAATGACTATTCAGCTGCACAGGATTGATGGCCACAAGCGGACCAAAATGACGGACAAACACTTCGATAACCTCGATAACCTCTTTTAGTCCAATAAGTGGCTGACTAACAGACAACAAATGAACTTCACAATTACTTGTGACAACCAACATTATTAAACAGTGACATAGTAGAATAAACTCTTTTTCTTTGATTTCATTTCGACTCCGTTTTACAGGTACTGTAGCTGGGAGACAGTTTTACTGTGTGCATTGTGTTACTTTCAATATTACTGAAATGATTAGAAATAATTAAAGACTAGTTTCTTTTGTTTGTGAAAGTTACTTTTTGCTTTTAGTACTTAAGTAACTTTTTACATCATTACTTTTTTACTCTTACTTGAGTAACTTTGTTACAAATTACTTTTTACTTTTACTTGAGTAAAAAAATAGAGGTTTACTTTTAGTTTTACTCAAGTAACGAAGCACAGTACGTTTGAACACGTCTGGTTACGGCTAGGGCTAAGGTTATGGTCCGGATATGTACGGTTAGCATAAAATGCGGCCGTGTGGCCAGTGTCATTACAGGTTTCTCAGATGTGCGTCAGAGGGTCTATACCTGATTCACTGTCTACTCATCTGACGTTCTCGCGCTCTGCCGTTCTTTTTATTGTTCTGTACTGGTTTCCTGCGGATGGCGCATATTGTATCTATAACAGTAAATTTCTGATCGCAAGAAATAAACGAAAACAGTATAGAATAAACACTCTAGTTTTACACAAACTAGAGAATCTAATTCGATCTAAACACAGGCGTCTTGCGAGCGCCCAATAGAAAACGTGTGCACACACAATGACGTCATGGAAATGTGTGTATCTGCTGCATAACAATAAATAAACAACAACAACAACATCGCTCTTTCACTGCAAAATGAAAACGGTAACCCCAAAAAAGCTTGGCCATTTGACGAGCTTGCTGGACAAATGGCTTGGCGATATTTTCCGTGAATATTCACG
>Ga0049107_10000037_pt1 | contig 33959 bp, 27 predicted proteins | sample WorMetilPIANOSA1_FD_61187 | JGI IMG/M metagenome (GOLD analysis project Ga0049107, IMG submission 61187) | Marine gutless worms symbiont microbial communities from Max Planck institute for Marine Microbiology, Germany - Olavius ilvae PIANOSA.1 | ecosystem: Host-associated > Annelida > Digestive...
CGCAGGGGCTGGCGGCCTATGCGCTGAACTGGAACGCCTATCTGCCGGTCCTGCTCGACCCGCAGTCGTCGCAGATCTATGAGACCGTGGCGTTCGACGGCACGCCGGGCGGCCCGTCCGGCCGGTTCAGCGGCCTGGGCGGCTGGCAGATGGGGGTCTCCTCCCAATCGGAGAACAAGGAGGCGGCGTTCCAGCTGTTGGAGTGGATCGCCGGGCGTGAGCGCGGCGTCGAACTGGCGCTGGCCGGCGGCTCCGTCGCCCGCTTCTCCGTCGCCAACGACCCCAAGGTCGTCGCCACCTATCCGTACTACCCGCTGCTGATGGACGTGCTGAAGGGCTATGCCGCGCGCGGCATGGATCGGTCCTGGGCGGAACTGCAGCGCACGATCGGCGTCGGCCTCAACCAGATCCTCTTGGGCGAGGATGCCCAGAAGGGCCTGACCGATACCGCACGCCAGGCCTTCGACCAGGCCGAGCGTGCCGGCTACACGCCAGCCAAGACCGCCGCCCGGCCGTAGATGGAGGCCGTCGCCTCAGCGAGCGGCACTTTCAGGGAACGGGTACGGCTTCAGTCGTACCCGTTCCTTTTGGTCGCACCGGCGTTTCTGGTGCTGTTCCTGCTGACGATCTATCCGTTCGGCTACATGGTGTGGATCAGCCTGCACAGGTGGCCGATCCTGCCGACCCTGCCGCGCGACTTCCTGGGCGTGGCGACGTACGGCTTCATCTTCAGCGACCCGGAGTTCTGGACTTCGGTCGGCGTCACCGCGCTCTACATGCTGCTCAGCGTCGGCCTGCAGCTCTCGCTCGGTTTCTTCCTGGCGGTGCTGCTGAATTCGCCGTACCGGGTGTTTCAGTGGTTCCGGCTGCCGTTCATGATCCCGGTGTTCGTCTCGCCGGTCGTCGTCGGGCTGATCTGGAAGTTCATGCTCGGCTACGACCTGGGCATCGTGAACTACCTCTTGCGGTCCATCGGCTTCGCCGGGGTCAACTGGCTCGGCGAACAGACCAATGCGCTGTTGGCGCTGGTCATGGTCGACGTCTGGCAGTGGACGCCGTTCACCTTCCTGATCCTGCACGCCGGGCTCACGGCGCTGCCGCGCGAGCCCTACGAGGCCGCCGTCATCGACGGCGCCAGCCGCCTGCAGATGCTGTTCTTCGTGACGTTCCCGATGATCGCGCCGATCTTCACGGTGGCGCTGCTGTTCCGCGTGCTCGACGCCTTCAAGCTGTTCGACATCGTCTACATTCTGACCCGCGGCGGTCCCGGCAGCGCCACCAACGTGTTGGCCTACAACATCTGGCGCAAGGGCTTCTTCGAGAACCTGCTGGGCTATGCCGCGGCGTTGTCGGTGATCATGATCGCGGTCGCCACGGTGCTCGCGCTGGTGCTGATCCGCATCATGGCGCGCCAGGAGCCCGAGTGATGCCCGAGCGCCTCTCGCCGCTGGAGATCGCCGCGCGCCTACTGGTGCTGACCGTGTTTTTCCTGTTCTTCATGTTCCCGTTCTACTGGATCGTCGCGACGTCGCTGAAGACCCAGGTCGACGCCTTCGCGATCCCGCCCAAGTGGCTGTTCGACGTGACGTTCCAGAACTACGCCAGGGTGCTTTTGGAGACGACCTTCCTCGACCAGGCCAAGAACTCGCTCATCGCCTCGATCTCCAACGTCGTCGTCACGCTGGCCCTGGCGCTGCCGGCGGCCTACAGCATGTCGCGCTACCGCACCGGCGGAAAGGACCTGCTGTTCTGGTTCTTGAGCATCCGCATGATCCCGCCGATCGTCGGCGCCATCCCGCTGTTCGTGCTGGCCGCCCAGTTCCGGCTGATTGACACCTACGCCATCCTGCCGGTGCTCTACATCATCCTGAACATGCCGTTCGCGGTGTGGATGCTGAAGTCGTTCATCGACGAGATCCCGCGCGAGATCGACGAGAGCGCCATGCTGGACGGCTGCGGCAATCTGGGCGTGATCTGGCGCATGATCCTGCCGCTGATCAAGCCCGGCCTGATCGCCACCGCGGCGTTCTGCTTCATCCTGGCCTGGAACGAGTTCCTGCCGGCCAACATCTTCACGCGCCGCACCGCCGTCACCCTGCCCGTCGGCATCTCGAAGTTCATCACCGAGAAGCAGATCCTGTGGGGCTACATCACGGCCGCCGCGACGCTGGCGACCCTGCCGCCGATCGCTTTCCTGTGGTTCTTCCAGCGCAACCTGCTGCGCGGCCTGACGTTCGGCGCGGTGCGCTAGCCGCCCGGTGCGAACACCGTCTGGTTCGCGCGCAGACCCTTGAGCGCAAACTCGCCGACGGTCTCGAAATCGCCGCCGTGCAGGTTCGCGAAACCTTGCGAAACCAGCACCGTGCGGCCGACCTCGCGGGTCAGCGCCTCGATGCGGCTGGCCAGGTTGACCGCCGGGCCGATCACCGTGAAGTCCAGGCGGTTGGCGCCGCCGACGTTGCCGTAGTGCACGTCGCCGAAGTGCAGCGCGATGCCCAGACCGATCTCGGTTTTGCCGGCCGCCGCGCGTTCGGCGTTGCGCTCGGCGAGCGCGGTCACCGCGGCCCGGGCGGCCGTTAGCGCCCGGCCGGCCGCCGCCGCCTCGTCCTCGCCCTCGGTCGGGGCGAAGATCGCCAGCACCGCGTCGCCGATGAACTTCAGGATCTCGCCGTCTGCGCCCTCGATCGCCGCCGTGACGACGTCGAAATAGTCGTTCAGCAGGTCGATCACCGCGTCGCCGGCCAGCTTCTCCGACAGCGCCGTGAAGCCGCGCAGGTCGCAGAACCAGATGGCGGCGCGGATCGTCTCGCCCATGCCGCGTTTGATGGCGCCGTCCAGCACGCGGCGCCCGGCGACCGGGCCGACGTAGGTGTCCATCAGCGTGCGCGCCATGTGACGCAGGTAGCGGATCTCCATGGCGACGGCGATCTCGTGGCGCAGGCTCTCCAGCGCTGCGACTTGGGCGTCGCTGAAGCCGCCGGGGGCGCGCGTGCCGTAGGTCACCGCCTTGACGCTGCCGTCGGAGAACGGCAGGGGCACGGCGACGTAGTCGGTGATGCCGTCGGACCGCAGCTCGGCCAGGATGCCGGCCTCGTCGGCCGGCGCCGGGCCCTCCAGCCGGCAGCGCACGGTGACGCCCTCGTTGTAGACGACAAATAGCGGGCTGTTCTCCAGCGCCGCCATGTTGCTGCGCCGGAAGGTGCGGAAGGTCAGGCCCTCGGCCTCATCCCAGAGGGTCGAGAACGAGTCGACCTGGGGGTGCAGGCTGGGCACGCCGGTGGTGAAGCGGTCGATGGGCAGGCCGGCGGCGCGCAGGCGCTCGACCAGCGCCTGGGCGATCTCGCCGGTCCCGGCAACGAAGCGCGCCTCGTGCGTCAACCAGCGGCGCACGTCTTCGAGGGTAGTAATGGGGGTGTCCATGGCGCCGCAGCGTAGCGGAGGCCGGACGCCGGGGCGAGGCGGGGGCGGCCGGTTGGCCCGGTCTCATCGCGTATCGTAGGGCATTATAGCCACCGCGCGGGATTTGACGCACCGCATTGAAGCCGGCGCCTGGGACGCGATGCTGCTGACGGAGGCGAACGCCCGGGCGGAGGCCGCGCGGTGGATTTGTTCTACGTCCTTTTGGTGCTGCTGGTCGTGACCCGCGCCTTCGGCGAGCTGGCCGAGCGCATCGGCCAACCGTCGCTGGTCGGCGAGCTGGTCTCCGGCATCGTGCTGGGCGCCGTCGTCGGCCAGTACGCCGGCATGTTCCCCACGCTGGCGGAACTGCACGATAACCGCGTTTTCGGCGCGATCACCGACCTCGGCGTGTTCTTCATCATGCTGTACGCCGGCATCGAGATGCAGCCCAGCAAGATCGTGCAGCACTCGCGCCCGTCACTGATCGCGGCGGTGGGCGGCATGGTCCTGCCGCTGCTCTTCGGCCTGGCACTTGGCGCCGCGTTCCTGCCGGACTCCACCTATCGCCCCGCACAGATGCTGTTCATCGGAACGGCGCTGGCCATCACCGCCGTGCCGGCGACGGTCAAGATCCTGATCGATCTCGGCAAGCTGGAAACCCGCTCGGGCCAGGTGATCGTCTCGGCCGCGGTGTTCGACGACGTCTTGAGCCTCTTGCTGCTCGCCTGGCTGACCGGCCTGATCACGGCCGGCGCGACGCCGGGCGCGCTCGATTTCGCCATCCTGGCCGGCAAGATCGTCGTGTTCTTCGCCGTCACCGCGGTGATCGGCCTGTTCCTGTTCCCCTGGGGCGGCCGCTTCCTCAAGCACGTCAAAGAGAAGGAGCTGGACTTCAGCGCCATGCTGATCGCCGCCTTCGCCTTCGCCGTGCTGGCCGAGGCGCTGGCCCTGCACTTCATCCTGGGCGCCTTCGTCGCCGGCGTGTTCTTCGGCCGCAAGACCATCGACGACCGCACCTACGAGAGCGTTGAGAGCAAGGTCTCCGGGGTGACCTTCGGTTTCCTGGCGCCCATATTCTTCGCCTCGATCGGGCTGAACCTCAGCCTCAGCGCGTTCGGCGAGATTCCGGTGTTCCTGGTGCTGCTGCTGGTCGCCGCCTTCGTCGGCAAGTTCCTCGGCGCCGGCGCCGGGGCCTACGTGGCCGGCCTCGACCGCACCGAGGCGACGGCCGTCGGCGTCGGCATGAGCGCGCGCGGCGCGGTCGAGTTGGTGATCGCCAGCATTGCGCTGGAGGCCGGCGTCTTCACCCCGCCGGGCGTGGACTCGCCGATCCTCGCGAACCTGTTCTCCGCCGTCGTCATCATGGCGATCGTGACCACGGTCGTGACGCCGATCCTCTTGCGGCAGATCTACGGGCGGTAGGGCGGCACGGCGGGCGCCGGCATGGCGTTGCGCAGCCCCAGCAGCCGGTAGACCGCGCTCCAAAGGGTCACCGTGTCGCCCAGGCCGGCACCGGTCCCCGCCTCGCCGACATGGGCGAATTCGTCGACGACGTAGAGGTGCGCGGTGTCGGGCGGCAGGGCCTGGGCCAGCGCCGTGCTCTCGCTCGCCGGGATCACCGGGTCGTCGCGGCCGTGCACCAGCAGCACGGGCGTAGCGAAGGCCGAAAGGTCCCTTTCCGCCAAACTCAACGCCGCCATGTCGGCGCGGATCGCCGGCGGCAGGTCGGCGACCAGCGCCGCGACGCGGTCGGGCTCGGTGTTGTCGAGCAGCGCCAGGATCGCCGTGCCTTCCGGCCCCATGCCGCGCGCCAGCTCGCTCACGTCGGCGTTCGCGTCACTCAGCTTGCGCGTCGCCATCGTGGCCAAGCGCCCACGATCGCGCGTGTCGGCAACGCGCGCCAGGTTGCTGCGCACGAAGACCCAATTGCCGCGCGGATCGGGGTCGCCGAAGCGCCAACGGCGCGCGCCCGGCTCGCGCCAGGCGCCCGTCGTGAAGAAGCGCACCACCGCGACGCTGTCGTAATAGGCGCCGATGGTGGCGACGAAGCCGACGCGCCGCCGCGTTGCCGCGTCGAGCAGCGCCAGCATCGCCGGCCCCGCGGCGTAGGAGATGGCGACGACGCCGACCCCGCCGTCGGCACCCTCGACGTATTCCTGCGAGGCGCGGGTCACCGCGTCGGCCACCGCCTGCGCGTCACCGGGCCCGACGGCCATAGCGCGGAAGCTGGCGATGTCCGGCACCAGCACGGCGAAGCCGGCGCGGGCGATGCCGCGGGCGAAGACGACCAGCCGGGTGTCGTCCTTGCCGTCCGGCGTGACCCCGGGCACCAGCACCAGCATGGCGCAGGGCGGCCGCTCCGGCCGGTAGAGGTCGGCGGCGTAGGCGCGGCCGTCGATGGCGAAGTCGGCGTTGAAGCGCTGGGTTCCGGCGGTCTCCGCCGCCGCCAGGTCGCGCAGCACCGAGAGCGCCTCGCCGCCCCGCGACGGCGCACAGGCGGCGAGCGCGAGGCAGATCAGGACGGTCGGGAGGCGGTTCACGCGCCGGCCGACCGTCGGCGTCTCAGAACTCGCGGTCGAAGATCGACGGGTAGCCCTCGACCGCCGGCGGCCCGTCGAAGACGTCGTCGAACGCGGACAGGATCCGCGCCGCCTCGCCGCTGCTCTCATAGCGCTGCGCGTGCTCTTCGGTCTGCCACATCGTATAGATGATGCCGCGGCCGCGGGCCGGGTCGCCGGTGAGGATCGCGCGCATGAACCCGGGCTCCTTTTCGAGTTCCGGAAACACCCTCTCCCGGAACACCTCGATCGCCTGGTCGAACTGCGAGTCCCGGACGACGTAGTGCACATTGCGAATGAACATTCAACTCCCCTCCCCGGCCGCCATTATGGCAGGGCGCCGTCAGCCCGCCAGCCCCCGCACACGGCTGGCGACGCCGTACCCGCCGTAAAGGTTGCGCACGTTGTCGTAGCCGTGGGCCCTTAGCACCTGCTGGGCGCAGTAGCTGCGGTAGCCGGCGTTGCAGTGCACGATGACGGGCCGGTCGCGCGGGATCTCGTCCAGCCGGCCGCGCAGCTCCTCCCACGGGATGTTGACCGCGCCGTCCAGTTGCCCGGCGGCGTACTCGCGCGGGCTGCGCACGTCGATCAAGAGCGGCGGCGCTGGCGCGTCGAGCTCGGCGAAGGTGGCCAGCGGGCCGACACCGGGGCTGAGCCCGCGCCAGGCATTGGCGGCGACCATGCCGGCCATCATGGCGACGTCGCGTGCGGCGCCGAACGGCGGCGCGTAGGCCAGGTCCAGGTCTTCCAGCTCCGCCACCGTCATGCCGGCCTGCAGCGCCGTGGCGTAGACGTCGATGCGCTTGTCGACGCCGTCGCGGCCGACCGCCTGGGCGCCCAGCAGGCGTCCGTCGTCGCGCGCGAAGACCAGCTTGATGCCCATCAGCGCCGCGCCCGGGTAGTAGCCGGCGTGGTGCGCCCCCAGGTGGTAGATCGTCGCGGCGTCCAGGCCCGCCGCGCGCGCCGCCTTCTCGGTCAGGCCCGTGGCACCAGCCGTGACGCCGCAGACGCGCACGATCGAGGTACCGAGGATGGCGCCCATGCGCAGCCGCCGCGGGTCGTCGGCCGCGGCGCCGGCGAGATCGAGCGCGGCGTTCTGGCCGGCAACCCTCCCGTGCTTGTTGGCCGGCCCGGCGAGGTGGATGTTGACCGCCTCCCCGGTCGGCCCGAACACGGACTCGCAGTTGTCGCCGCCGGCGAAAATCGCCGCGTCGGAAGTGCGCTGGTGGGCGTCGACCGCGATGGCGCCCGTGGTCCCCAGCGTCACGCCCGCGACCTCGGCCAGCGCCACGTTCGGGCGCACGCCGGCGCCGACGATGGCCAGGTCGAAGGGAATCTCGCGGCCGCTCGCCAGCGTCGCGTGGGCATGGCTGTCGGCCGGCTCCAGCCGCTCGACGCCGTCGCTGAGGATGACCTCGGCGCCGGCATCCATCAGCGCCTGCACGATCGGCTGGGTCATTTCCGGGTCGAGCGGCGCCATGACCTGCTCGGCGGCCTCGACGACGGTGACGCGCACGCCGCGGCCGATCAGCTGCTCGGCGCATTCGAGGCCGATATAGCCGCCGCCGACGATCAGCGCGTGCACGCCGGCATCCTGCGCGCCCAGGAAGCGGTCGCGGTCGACGCCGCGCAGGCCCTCCATGTCGCGCGGCTGCACGCGCTCCAGGAAGTCGTGGATGGCGTCGACGTCGGCGATCTCGCGGCACAGGAAGACGTTGGCGGCGTCCAACCCCTCGATCGGCGGCATCACCGGCACCGTGCCGGTGGCCAGGACCAGCCGGTCGTAAGCCAGCGTCGCGTCACCGAGCGCGACCTGCTGCGCCTTGGCATCGACGGCCATGACCCGGGTGTTCAGCCGCACGTCGACGCGGAAGCGGTCGCGGAAGCGTTCCGGGTGGGCGACGAACAGCGCGTCGCGGCTGGCGATCTCGCCGCCGACGTAGTACGGCAGGCCGCAGTTGGCGAAGCTCATGTACGGCCCCGCCTCGCACATCACGATCTCGATGTCCTCGTCGGTGCGGCGCGCCTTAGCCGCCGCCGACGCCCCGGCGGCGACGCCGCCGACAATCACCAGACGCTTGCTCATCGTCTGCCCTCCAATATCGGTCGTGGCGCGGGAGATACGCCAACTGTCCTCACCCCGGCATTGACATGGCCCCGTCGCCTGCAAAGCTCTACCGAATGACGACCACCTGGGACCTGCACCGCCTGCTCGACGCCATGGCCACGCGCGGCGAGGCGCCGGCGCTGATCGCCGTGCACGGCGGGAAGACCGAGACCTGGAGCCACGCCCGGCTCGCCGAAAAGGCGCGCGCGCTCGCGGCGGCGCTGGTGGGGCGGGGCGTCGGGCCGGGCGACCCGGTCGCCGTTGTCGGCCCCAACGGCGCCGACTGGACGATCGTGCGCCTGGCGCTGGGCGCCGCGGGCGCGCTCGGCGTCCCCCTCGACGACCTGTCGAGCCCGCTCGAGCTGGCGACGACGCTGCGGGACAGCGGCGCCCGCTGGGTCTTCGCCGGCGCCAACCACCTGGACGCGGCGCGACCGCTGGCCGAGGAGCTCGGCGCCCGGCTGTTCGCGCTGGATGCCGACGGCGACGCCCCCCACTGGTCGACCCTCCTCGGTGAGGAGACGCCCCCGCTGCCGCCGCTCGCGCCCGATGGCCCGGCGGCGCTGATCTACACGTCGGGCACCACGGGCGACCCCAAGTCGTTCGTGCTCAGCCACGCCAACATCGCCGCCAACGTCACCGCGATCATGGCGGAGAACATCATCGGACACGACGACCGCGTGTTGCTGCCGCTGCCGCTGCACCACGCCTATCCTTACGTCGTCGGCCTCCTGACGCCGCTCGCCAGCGGCGCCTGCGTGGTCTTCCCGGAGGCACCGACGGGGCCGGAGATCGTCGCCGCGCTGAAGGCCGCGCGCGCCACCACGCTGATCGGCGTGCCGCGGCTCTACACCGCGCTGATCGCCGGCATCGAGGCGCGGGTGGCGGCGCGCGGGCGCCTGGCCAGGACGCTGTTCGGCGCCCTCTTGTCGCTCTCGACCTGGGCCCGTCAGCGGCTCGGCTGGCGCCTTGGCCGGCGCCTGTTCGCCAGCCTGCACCGCCAGATGGCGCCCGACCTGGTGCACGTGGTCTCCGGCGGCGCCAAGCTGGAGCCGCCCTTCGTCTGGCGGCTGGAGGCGCTGGGCTGGCAGGTGATGAGCGGCTACGGCCTGGCCGAGACGGCCTCGATATTCACCGGTAACCGCCCCGGCGCCTGGCGGGTCGGCAGCGAGGGCAAGGCGCTGCCCGGCGGCGAGATCCGCATCGGCGAGCCCGACCAGGCGGGCATCGGCGAGATCCAGCTGAAGGGCGCCAGCGTGTTCGCCGGCTACCGCAACGATCCGGACGCCAACGCTGCCGCCTTCACGCCGGACGGCTGGTTCCGCACCGGCGACCTGGGGCGGCTCGATGCCGACGGCTTCGTGGAGGTCACCGGCCGCGCCAAGGAGATGATCGTGCTGGGCGGCGGCAAGAACGTCTACCCGGAGGACGTCGAGAAGGTCTACGCGGCAAGCGCGGCGGTGCAGGAGATCGCGCTGTTGGAACGCGCCGGGGCGTTGGTCGCGCTGGTGCTGCCGGACGTCACGGCGATCCGCGACGGCGGCACCGACCGGGTCGAGGATGCGGTGCGCGTGGCCCTGGGCGAGACCGCGGCGACCCTGCCGTCGCACCAGCGCCTGGCCGGCTACATGCTGGTGCGCGAGCCGCTGCCGCGCACGCGGCTGGGCAAGTTCCGCCGCTTCCTCCTGCCCGAGATCTATGACGGCGCGCGGGCACCGCGCACCGCCGCGCCCAAGCAGCTGAGCGACGAAGACCGGGCGCTGCTGGCGGCCTCGCCGGCGAAAGAAATCTGGGCGTTCCTCGGCGAGCGCTACGCCGACAAGGGCCTGGCGCTCGACGCCAGCCCGCAGCTCGACCTCGGCATCGATTCGCTGGAGTGGCTCGGCCTGGCGCTCGAACTCGAGCGCCGCTTCGGCGCCACGCTCGACGACGACGCGCTGGCCCGTGCCCACACCATGCGCGAACTGTTGGCCGAGATCGTCGCCGCCGCGGGCACAGCCGCGGCGCCCGCCATCGACCTCGACCCCTGGTTCCGGCCCGTCACGGCGGGCATGGCCGCCGCCGGCGCCGTGCTCTACGGCGTCAACTGGGCGCTCATGCGGGCAATGTTCGGTGTACGAACGACGGGCCGGGAACACCTGCCGAACGACGCGCCCTACATGATCGTCGCCAACCACGCCAGCGACATCGACGCCATGGTGCTTGCCGCCGCCCTGCCCTATCGCCGCATGCGCCGTGTCTGGTGGGGACTGGAAATCACCCGCATTGCCGCCAGCGCCGCGACCCGCTGGCTGATGCGCGCCTGCAATGTCTTTCCGGTCAACGAGCGCACGCCGGCGGCGACCCTCGACGCCCCGACGCGCGTGCTCGAGGGCGACGCGCTCGCCTGGTTCCCGGAGTCCTGGCGCTCGCCCGACGGCACGATGCAGCGCTTCCTGCCCGGGGTCGGCGTGTTGCTGGCGCGCCGCCCGGTGCCCGTGGTGCCGGCGTGGATCGAGGGCACCTTCGCCGCCATGCCGCGCGGCCGGCACCTGCCCCGCCCGGCCAAGGTGACGATCCGCTTCGGCGAGGCGATCGCGCCCGAGGCGCTGGACCTGTCCTCGCCGGAGGCGACCGCAACGCAGCTGCAGGCGGCCTTGGCTAAGCTGGTGCCCTAACGCGCCGGCGCCTCCCGCGGCGCCGGGCGCACGGTCCACAACAGCGCCGTGCCGACGACGAAGAAGGCGATGATCGTCGACATGCCGATGCGCTGGCTGCCGCTCAGAAGCGTCACCCAACCGACGATGAATGGCCCGGCGAACGCGGTGATCTTGCCGGACATGGCGAAGAGGCCGAACATCTGGCTCTCCATGCCGTCAGGCGCCAGGCGCGCCATCATCGTGCGGCTGGCCGACTGAACCGGCCCGAAGAAGATGCCCAGCGTCACGCCGAACACCCAGAAGGCGGTCTTGGACTCAACGATCAACAGCGGGATCGCCAGGGCCGTGACGGCGACCAGCGAGATCAAGAGCGTGCGGCGGCTGCCGATCAGGTCGTCGACCCAGGCAAAGCCGAAGGCGCCGAGACCCGCCGCGACGTTGAGGCCGATGCCGAACATCAGGACCTCCTCGATGGGCATGCCGAAGGTGCCGGCGGCGTAGATGCTGCCAAAGGCGAACAGCGTGTTGAGCCCGTCGCGGTAGATCATGTGCGCGAGCAGGTAGCGCGCCACCTGGCCGTGCCGGCGCAAGGTCGCGACCGTGCCGCGCACCTCTTCCATGCCGGCGCTGAGCGCCGCGCGGAAGCTCAGCCCCGAGTGCGGCTCGTCGCGCGTCCACAGGAACAGCGGGATGACGAACACCGCGAACCACAGCGCCGCGATGGGGGCGGCAATTCGCACGTGCTCCAGGGACTCCTTCGACAGGCCCAACGGCGGGGTGTCGACCTGCACGAAGCCGAACAGCACGACGATCATTGCGACGAGGCCGCCGGCATAGCCCACACCCCAGCCCCAGCCGGAGATCCGCCCGAGCCACGAGCGCGGCGCCAGGTCCGGCAGCATCGCGTTGTAGAACACGATGCCCATCTCGAAGCCGAAATTGGCCAGCACGACGAGCGTCAGCGCCAGCAGCACGTCGTCGCCGACCGGGCGCACGAACCACATCGCGGCGATGGTGACGACGCCCAGCATGGAGAAGGCGAAGATCCAGGGTTTGCGCGGGCCGCCCTTGTCGGCGACCGGCCCCAGGATCGGGCTGATCACTGCGACGAGCAGCGCCGAGACCGTCAGCGCGTTGCCCCACTGGGCGGTGCCGAGGATTTCGTTCCGCGCCACGGCCTGGGTGAAGTACGGCGCGAAGATGAAGGTCAGCACGATCGCCGGCACGGCCGAGTTGGCCCAGTCGTAGAGCAGCCAGCCGGCGACCGAGCGGCGGTTGAGGCGATCGGGGGGCATAGGCGGTCTCTCGCGCGGTCAGGCCGGCCGCGGCTGCGGCTGACGGCCGAGCGCGTAGCGCAGGAACGGATAGAGGAACCACGACGCCTCCCACGCCCACGGGCCGAAGAAGGCGAACGGGATGGTCAGCGCCGCGATCAGCGGCTCCGCCAGGTTGCGACGGGCAAGCTGCGCGACCTGCTCGGGCGTCGTGTCGTCGCGCAGGAGACCGCCGCGGGTCGTGGCGTAGCGCCACGAGGCAAAGGCGGCGAGACCGAACGCCAGGGCGGCGGCACTCTCAAAGGCGCGGGACGCTGCGTCGGCCCCCAGCCGCAGGCCGACGCCGATGGCGTAGAGGAAGAGCAGCACACAGCATAACTGTGCAATCGACAAGATCGAATGCACCGTGTCCGTCTTCTCGAGACAGCCGTACAGGTCGTTGCTCTGCAGCCAGTAGACGACAACGATCACCGTGGCGAGCGCGACGACGAGGTATGTCTCCCAGCTGCCGGCGAGCAGTTCTCGGACGCTGTCCCAGGCCGGATCGTCGATATCGGGCCGCGGCAGCTGCAAGAACAGCCGCCAGATCGCGATCCCGTAGACCACGTCCATCAGCCGCTCCAGCCGCGTGAGGTGCAGGATCGCGTGCTTGGATGCCCTCATCGGTCGCCTCCCTCGCGGTTTCAGCTGATGATTTCATCATGCACGACGCCGCCGGCGTGAACGGCGGCGGCGACGAGGATGCCCGTCAGCATGAAGCCGAACACGGCGATGACGATCGCCAGCAGCTTGTTGCGCGGCAACGACGGCCGAAAGTCGCCATAGCCCACGGTCGTCGCCGTGACGAAGCCGAAATACAGGCTGTCGCCCATCGGCCAGCCCTCGCCACGGCCGATCAGCATCGACAGCGCGGCGATGATCAGGGCGAGACCGACGTACAGCGGCCAGATGGCGACCACGATCACGAGCATCTCGGAAAAGAAAACGATTGTCAGGTGCATGACGTCCCCCAATTCCTCTGGCTCCAAAGTCGGCCGGCTCGTCGGGTACCGCCGCCGCCGCGGTGCCTACCCGTCCTCGCCCTCACGCTTCATCAGGCGCCAGGCGAAAACCAGCACCCAGACGATCGCGACGCGGTAGAAGACGAAGCACAGGATGCCGGCGAAGAAGAAGTTGCGGGCCTCGCGCAGTTCCGGCCAGCTCAGCGGCCAGGTCTGGATCTCGCCCAGCCGCTCTTCGATCTCCTCCCGCGAGAGACCGTAGTAGGCCTCGACCTTCGCCCGCGTCGCCTCTCGCACCAGTCCTTGCCGCACGCGGTCGCGCGCCCGCCGCACCGCGGATTGCAGCACGTAAGAGAGCGTCAGCGCCAACAGCGTCAGCACGATCAGCACGACCGCCAGCCCCAGCACGAACTGCGGGTCGCCGAACTGCTCGTCGATGCCCAAGAGCGCGATGAAGCCGCCGACGCTCTCGAACGCGTTCCCCATGACGGTCGAAACCTCGTCGCCGCCGCCGCGCGGCACGTAGTTGCCGGTGAGGAAGGCGAAGACGTCGCCGGCCTCGGGCACCCGCAGATAGGCGTTCTGGATGCGCATCAGGAAGGCGGTGCCGAAGGCGACGAAGGTGGCCAGCACGCAGGGCCGGAACACCAACTCCAGCCACTCGAAGCCCACCCGGTGCCGCGGATCGCCCGAGTCGAGATGCGGCACGACGATGACGTCCTCCCTCTCCTCGCTGAGGCGGTACACCGTCAGCGCGAAGGCCAGGATGAAGCCGTAATAGGCCAACAGGATCCCGGCCTCGACCGCCAGCAGCAGGTAGACGAAGGCCGAAAAGGCGTAGTTCATCGCCGTGCCCGGCCGCGGCGTGTCGAGGAACAGCGCCGGGTTGTCCGCCCGCGACGGCAACAGGGCGGCGATCGACCAGTCGTTCTCGTGCGCCTGGCGCGCCTTGCACGCGGCGCTCTCCAGCGCGCCGCTCAGGTCCGCGATCACGTTGCCCGCCGCGAACGGCACGTGCACGACGCACCACCAGTCGGCGACGACGACGACGAAGACCAGCACGAAGATGACCGCGCCGATGACGAAGGCGGTGCCCCACAGGCGCACGACCACGTCGTCGACGTCCGCCGCGGGCCCCGACCAGTCCTTGAGCGCGAACATGCGGCAATCGACCATGTGCTCGACCGAGCGGCGCAGGTTCTGGATCGAGCGCATGGCGAGGAAGACGATCAGCGGCAGGGTCACGATGAGGGGCGGCCACCAGTTGATCGCCAGGACGTAGCCGACCTCCTTTGCGTACGTCGTGCCGTCGATCACCCGCGTGTACGAGACCCAGCCGATCGGCGCGAACATGGCGTAGAGGAACGGCAGCAGGCCTAATAGGAACAGCACGCCCAGCACGTAGAACGGGTTGCTGAGCCACAGGCTGCGGTACTTCCACGCGATTCGGGACATGTTTGGGGGGTCCTGGCTGGCGCTCGCTTGGCTCTGGAGTGTAGGGCAACTTGGCTCTGGAGTGTAGGGCAAGTCGTGCGCCGCTGACGCCGTCGTGCTTCAGGGGAACGCGGCGACAGCCTGGGTACAGATGTCGACGAGCGCCGCCGGCACGTCGTCGGCTTCGCGCAGCGCCGCCGTCCAGCGCCGCAGCGCACGCGTGTCGATGTGCCGGACGTCGTTGTCGCGGGCCCATTCGTAGCCGATGAAGCGGCCCATCGCCCACAGCTGCACGCGCAGGCGCGGGCGCGCGCCCGGTGCAACCCGATCGAGCGTCTCTTCGGAGAGCTTCGGCCAGGAACTGCCGTCGCGCTGGCAGAAGTCCCAGAAGCCGAGCCCCTCGCACGAGCCCGTCCAGAACCGTCGGTACCAGATCCGGTGCTTGTCGTGGTCGAACACCAGGCCGGCTGCGCGCTCGAACCGGGCGGCACAGCCATGCGCGTCGACCTCCGCGCTGGCGCCGTCGATCGTGCCGACGCAGTGGTCGGTGGCGTCGGTCACGCCGTCGCGGTCGACATCGGCATTTTCGGAAGCCGCAACCGGCTCGGCGAAGGGCAGGCAGTCCGCCAGTTCGGCCGCGGCCACCGGAGCCGCGCACATCAGCCACCACCCGACCAGCGATGCCGCGGTTTTCACAACACCAGGTCCGCGATCAGCGGGCGGTGGTCGGAGCCGCGGCGGTCGCGCACGATCTCCCGGTCGCGGCAGGACAGGTCCCGCACCAGCATGTGGTCCAGCGCCAGGCGCAGCCGGGGCAGCGTCACGGCACTCTCGAAGACGCTCGTCAGGCCGTGCCGGGCGGCGAATTCGGCCACCTGTGCCAGGTCGTCGGCCCTGTAGTCCCGCCAGCCGAATCCAAAGGCCCAGCCGATCAGCGGGTTCAGGCGCGGCCGGGCGAAGCTGTTGAAGTCGCCGCAGACCACCAGAGGACCCGGCACCAAGTGCGAGTCCAGCTCGCCCAGCTCGCGCACCCGGCGGACCGGCGGCGCGGCACAGGTGAGGTGCAGGTTGACGACCCGCACGGCCGCGTCGCCGACCCGCACGTTGAGCGAGAGCGACTGCAGGCACTCGCGCCAGCGCATGAAACGCCCGACGAGCGAGGGGCTGAGCGCACCGGCGGTATTGTGCGTCACGCGGCGCACGTCCCCGGGCGGTTCGCGCGTCAGCAGCGCCAGGTAGGACGTGGTGTCGCCGTCGGCGAAGTCCTCGGCCTCGGCGATGTGATAGCCGCCGTCCTGTCGCAGCGCCTCGAGGTGCGCCGGCGTCAGTTCCTGCAATGCCACCGCGTCGGCGTCGGCCGCGCGCACGAAGTCGACGATGCGCCGGGCGTCGGCCTCGCGGTCGTAGACGTTCCAGCTCGCGACGCGTAAGACCGTCAACCGCGGGACCTCCGGTTGGCGTGCGGGGCCGCAGAATCCCCGATTCGCGCGCCCATGCGCAAGAAGCGGGTGGCGAGCGCGGCGCCCGGCGCCGAGTGTCCACCGTCAACCTAGGGAGCGAACCACCCCGCCATGTCGACCGCCGCCGGCCGCCCGATGGACCTATTGAGCTGGACGCTGCTGCTGGCGCTCGCGGCGCTGTGGGCGACGTCGTTCTTCTTCACCGAGATCGCGCTCGTCGCGCTCGACCCCTTCACCATCGTGCTCGCCCGCGTCGGGCTCGCCGCCCTCGCCCTGTGGCCGGCGATCTGGCTGCTGCGCCTCGACGTGCCGCGCGACGCGCGCACGTGGCTCGCCCTCGCCGGCATGGGGCTGCTGAACAACGCCCTGCCGTTCTCGCTGATCGTCTGGGGGCAGACCGAGATCATGGGCGGCGAGGCGGCGATCCTGAACGCCACGACGCCGATCTTCGCCGTCGTGCTGGCGCACGTCTTCACGGCCGACGAAAAGCTCAGCGCCCACCGCCTGGGCGGCGTCGTGGCGGGCGTCGCGGGCGTCGCCGTGATAGTCGGGCTGGAGGGCGGCAGCGTCACCCTCGGCGATTTCGGCGTCCTGGGCGGCGCGCTGTCCTACGGCGTCGCCGGCGTCTACGCCCGGCGCTTACTCAGCCACGTCGACGGCACGGTGGCGGCGGCCGGCATGCTGACGACCGCGACGCTGTGGATCCTGCCGCTGACGCTGCTGTTCGGCGCACCGTTGGCCGTGGCGCCGAGCTGGGGCATCTGGGGCGCGCTCGTGGCCCTGGCGCTGCCCGGCACGGCGCTGGCCTACGTGCTCTACTTCGCCATCCTGGCGCGCGCCGGTGCCACCAAACTGTTGCTGGTCACGCTCCTGATCCCCGCCGGCGCCGTGGCGCTGGGCGCCGCCTTCATCGGCGAGCGCCTAGGCGCCAACGCGATCCTCGGCATGGCGGTCATCGTCTTCAGCCTGGCGCTGATCGACGGCCGCGTGCTGCGCTTCGCCGGGCGGCGCGCCGCCGACTGAAGCGCTATGATCGCCGCCGAACGGCGGGGGCGCGCGTGCGCGACATATCGGCATGGCTGAAGGAACTGGGACTGGAACGCTACGCCCAGGCTTTTGGCGACAACGACATCGACGCCGACGTGCTGCCGTCGCTGACGGACGCCGACCTGCGCGAGCTGGGCGTCGCCTCGCTGGGCCACCGCAAGAAGCTGCTGGCGGCGATCGCCGCGCCCGAGCCACCAGCCCCCGCGCCACCGGCTACGACGCCCGTCCCGCCCGCGGCCGAAGGCGACCGCCGCCAGGTGACGGTGTTGTTCGCAGACCTCTCGGGCTTCAGCACGCTCGCGGAGGGCCGCGATCCGGAGGCGGTGCACGCGCTGCTGAACCGCTACTTCGCGGTCGTCGACGCCCAGGTCGAGCGCTTCGGCGGCCATGTCGACAAACACATCGGCGATGCGGTGATGGCGCTGTTCGGCGCCCCCGTCGCCCACGGCGACGACCCGCTGCGGGCAGTGCGGGCCGCGCTCGGCATTCACGCCGCGCTGGCCGCCTTGGAGGTCGCCGACGCCCCGGCGCTGACTGCTCATATCGGCATCGCCAGCGGCCAGGTCGTCGCCAGCGGCACCGGCAGCGCCACCCACAGCGAGTACACCGTCATCGGCGATAGCGTGAACCTGGCGGCGCGGCTGCAGGACCTGGCGGCGGCCGGCGAGACGCTGATCTCGAACGACGTGCACCAGGCCGTCGCCGCCGCGACCGAGGCCGCCGCCTGTGGCGACACCGCGATCAAGGGTTTGGAGCGGAGCGAGCGCGTCTGGCGCGTGACGCGCGTGCTGGACGCCGGCGCCGTCGCCGCCGCCACGCCCTTCGTCGGGCGCAGCGCCGAGCTGACCCAGCTCGACGGTGCCCTGACGGCGTGCCTGACCGGCGGCCGCGGCCAGGCGATCCTGATCCGCGGAGAGTCCGGCATCGGCAAGAGCCGGCTGGCGCAGGAGCTGGCGGCCCACGCCGGCCGCCGCGGCTTCGCGTGCCATGCCGGGCAGGTCACCGATTTCGGCGGCGGCCACGGCAGCGACGCGGTGCGGGCAGTGCTGCGCGGCGTGCTGGGCGTGCCGGGCGCGTCCGGCGACGCCGCGGCGGAACGCCTGGACCGGGGCCAGGCCGCCGGCGAGATCCCAGCCGAGCTGCGCCCCTTCCTCAACGACCTGCTCGACCTGCCGCAGCCGGCGGCGCTGCGGGCGCTGCTCGACGCCATGGAGCCCGACGCGCGCTCCCGCGGCCGCGAAAACGCCCTGGCCGCGAGCGTGCGCCGGGCCGCCGTCGACGCCGCCCAACTCATCGCCGTCGAGGACGTTCATTGCGGCAGGGCGAGCGTCCTGGCGCAGCTCGCCGCCATCGCCGCCGTGACGGCGGAGAGCCGGGCCATCCTGGTGCTGACCTGCCGCGCCGACCGCGATCCGCTGGACGCCGCCTGGCGCGGCCGCGCCGGCACCACCCCGGTGATGACCATCGACCTGGCGCCGCTGCCGGCGGACGACGCGCGCGAACTGGCCGCCACGCTGGCCGGCGATGACGGCCTGATCGAGCGCTGCCTCGACCGCGCCGGCGGCAATCCGCTGTTCCTGGAGCAGCTTGTGCGTAGCGGCAGCGAGGACGCGGCCGAGCTGCCGGGGACGCTGCAGAGCGTGGTCCTGGCCCAGGTCGACCGGCTGGACGCCGCCGACAAGCGCGCGGTCCAGGCGGCCGCGGTGCTGGGCCAGCGCTTCGCCCCGGCGGCGCTCGTCCACGTCGCCGGCGCGCCGGACTACGAGACCCGGCGGCTGGTCGACACCGCGATCCTGCGCGCCGACGGCAACGATCTGCACTTCGCCCACGCGCTGGTGCGCGACGGGGTCTACGGCTCGCTGCTGCGCGACCGGCGCGGCCGCCTGCATCGCCGGGCAGCCGACTGGTTCGCCGGTCGCGACGACGAGATGCACGCCGAGCACCTGGCCCTGGCCGGGGATCCGGCCGCGGCGATGGCGTTCGCCACCGCGGCGCGAACCCAGGCCGACGCGTTCCGTACCGAGCGCGCCCTGGCGCTGGCCGAGCGCGGCCGTGCGCTCGCCGCCGACGACGGGACGCGCTACGCCCTGGAAATGCTGCTGGCGCAGTTGGCGCGCGAGGCCGGAGAGCCGGCGCGCGCCATCGAACACTGCCGCACGGCGCTCGGCATCGCCGGCGACGACGACCAGCGCTGCGCCGCGTGCATCGGCGTCGCCGCCGGCGTGAGGTTGGAGGGCGGCTACGAAGACGGCGTCGCCGCGCTGGACGCCGCCGAGCCGCTAGCGGCCGCCCGGGACGACCCGCTGTCGCTGGCGCAGATCGCCTATCTGCGCGGCGCGCTGCAATTCACCGTCGGCGACTTCGACGGCTGCTTCGCCGACCAGCAGGCCGCGCTGGAGCACGCGCGCGCCGCCGGCGCGCCGGAGTGGGAGATGCGCGCCGCCGGCGGCCTGGCCGACGCCCACTACGCCCGCGGCCATATGCGTTCCGCGCGCGCCGCGTTCGAGCATTGCATCGCCATCGCCCGCGCGCACGGTTTCGGCCAGATCGAGATCGACAACGCCTTCATGCTGGGCATCACCGGCCGCTATGTCGGCGAACTGGCGTCGTCGCTGACCGCCCTGCCCGACGCCGTCGACCTGGCGCGCCGGACCGGCAACCGACGGGCGCTGCTGCTGACGCTCAACTGCCTGGGCGAGCTGCTGCTGGACACCGGGCGCTATGGCGAGGCGGAGGCACCCATCGCCGAGACCGTCGCCATCGCCGAGGCCTTGGGCAACCAGCGCCTGCTGCCGTACATGCAGATGAACCAGGGCCGTCGGCTGTGGCTCAGCCGCGACGGCGCGTCGGCGCGTGCCCTGCTGGCGGTCGCACGCGACGGCGCCATGGCGAGCGAGCCACGCTACATCGGTCCCCGCGTGCTGGGCCTGACCGCGCTCGTGGCGGCCGACGCGACGGCGCGCACGGCGGCGCTCGCCGAGGGCGAGGCGATCCTGGCCCGCGGCTGCAACGCCCACAATCACCTGTGGTTCCGCCGCGACGCCATCGAGGCGTCGCTCGACGCCGTGGACGGGGACGGCGCCCTGCGCCACGCGGCGGCGCTGGAGGCGTTCGCCCGCGACGAGCCGTTTGTCTGGTCGGACTACTATGTCGCCTGGGGGCGGGCGCTGGCCGCGGCGGGCCAAGGCGATGGCGACCCGACGGAACTCGGCCGGCTGGTGACGCAGGCCCGCGACCTCGGCTACGCGCAGCCCCTGCCCCGGCTGGACGCGGCTCTGGCTCAGTCCTGACCCAGGTGGCGGCGCGCCTCCTGGCGGGTCTCGAACATGTCGCTCGACACCTCGCGCTTGACCAGCTCGGCGGCGAGGCGCAGTCGCATGAAGCCGCTGGTCGTGTAGCGCGAGACCTTCAGGTAATACCGGTTCTCGACGTAACGCACGGCGTCGAGATAGGCATCGAGGATCTCCGGCGCGGCCTCGAACGAGTCGTAGTTGACGATCGAGTTGACGCGCTTGCCCAGCGGTTCGAGCACGGCGTCGACGGCGGCGACGATGCGGTCGATGTCGGCCTGGTCGCGCACCCGCATGCCGGCGTAGTTCATGAAGATCGTGTTCGACGCCGGGTCGTAGCTGAGCCGGTCCTCGATATGGATGTCGAGCAGCCGGTCGCGCAGGCCCATCGGTGCGTCGGCGAAGATCGCCGGGTCCATCGGCAGCGGTTCGCGCACCACCGGCGCGAAGGGCAGCCGCGCCAGGATCTCGGCGTCGACGTCGACGCCGGGCGCGACTTCCGTGAGTTCCAGGCCGTCCGGCCCAAGCCGGAACACGCACCGTTCGGTGACGTAGAGCACGTCGCGGTCCGCCGCCGCCGCGACCGCGCCGGAGAACGTCACCTGGCCGACCGCCTCGACGAACTTGGCGAACTTGCCCTCCTGGCGGATGCTGAGCCGGCCGTCGGCGATCTCGGCCTCGAAGCCGCCCGAGGAGAAGGTGCCGACGAACACCACCTTCTTGCTGTTCTGGCTGATGTTGATGAAGCCGCCGCAGCCGGCGATGCGATTGCCGAAGCGGCTGGCGTTGACGTTGCCGCGGGCGTCGCACTCGGCGTAGCCCAGCACCGCCATGTCGAGCCCGCCGCCGTCGATGAAATCGAACTCGGCCGGGTGTTCGATATGGGCGGCGAAGTTGACCGCGGCCCCGAAGTCGGCGCCGCCCAACGGCACGCCACCGATCACGCCCGGATCGACCGTCAACGTCAGCAGGTCGGCGACGCGCTCCTCGTTGGCGACGACACCGAACGACGACGGCAGCCCGACGCCGAGATTGACGACGCTGCCCGGCACCAGCTCGAGCGCGGCGCGGCGGGCAATGACCTTGCGCGGGTCGAGCGGCAGCGGGGGCACGGTCTCCAGCGGCACGCGCACCTCGCCGCTGAGCGCCGGGTTGTACTGGGTGCCGTAGTTCTGCATGTGCAACTCCGGCGGCGCCACGACGACGCCGTCGACCAGGATGCCGGGGACGCGCACACGGCGGGCGTCGAGCGAGCCGGCTTCGGCCACGCGTTCGACCTGGCACAGGACGACGCCGCCGGAGTTGCGCGCCGCCAGCGCCATGACCAGGGTCTCGAGCCTCGGGTCGACGAAGGTGCCGAGCCCGACGCGCGACAGCGTGCCCGGCTTGCCCGCGGCGATGTCGCGGTAGAGATGCGTGATGACGCCTTCGGGCAGGTTGTAGGCTTCGATCTTGTTCTCGACGGCCAGCCGTTCAATGCTCGGGATCAGGCCGTAATGGCCGCCGATGACGCGCTTCAAGAGCCCCTCGTGGCCCAAATGATTGAGGCCCTTATCCTTGCCGTCGCCCTGGCCGCCGGCATAGACCAGCGTCAGGTCGCGCGGACTGCCGGTCTCGAGGAAACGCTCCTCGAGCGCGATGAACAGAGCCTCCGGCGTGCCGTTACCGCCGTAGCCGCTGGTCGCCAGAACGTCGCCATCCTGTATCAGCGCCACCGCGTCGGCCGCGGGCATGACTTTCTTGAGTGGCATCGACGTCCCCTGCCCTTCCGGCAAGGGTAGCACGCACGCGACGTTAGGCGCGGCGGCGCCGGCGGCGACGTTCGCGGCGAGTGCTGTCGTCGTTGGCGGCGTCGCCGGCGTCGTCGGGCCTGACCCAGACCGGCCCCAGCTTGGCCTCGACGGCGGCGAGATCGGGTCGCTCGCCCTTGACGTGCGCGGCCAGCGCCGCGGCCATGGCGACGATGTGCTGGGGCGTCGTGCCGCAGCAGCCGCCGATGATGCGCGCGCCGGCGTCGAGCGCCAGGCGCGCGTACTCCTGCATCAGCTCCGGCGAACCCTTGTAGACGATCTCGCCCTCCTGATAGACCGGGATGCCGCAGTTGCCTTTGGCGATCAGCACGTCCGACGGGTTGGCGGCCGCGGCCAGAGCCAGCGTCGTCTCCAACAGCTCACCCGGACCGACGCCGCAGTTGGCGCCGAAGCCGACCGGCGCCGGGTCCAGCTCGTGGCAGAACCGGGCGTAGTCGCCGGGCAGCACGCCCATCATGGTGCGTCGGTTGGTGTCGAAGGTCATGGTGCAGACGTAGGGCACGTCCGTCGTCGCGGCGCCGGCGACGGCGGCGGCGACCTCCTCACGCGACGACATGGTTTCAATCCACAACACGTCAACACCACCCCGCGCCAGCGCCTGGGCCTGCTCGGCGAAGGCGGTGGCGGCGTCCGCGGGGTCGAGCGCGCCGACCGGCGCCATGATCTCGCCCGTCGGGCCCATGGAGCCGGCGACCAGGACCTCACGGCCGCTCTCCTCGCGCGCCGCGTCGGCGACCTCGCGGGCGATGCGCGCCGCGGCCTCGTTGAGCTCGGCCACCCGGTCCTGCAGGTCGTGCACCTTCAGGCGAAAGCGCGTGCCGCCGAAGCTGTTGGTGAGGAACAGGTCGGAGCCGGCGGCGACGAACTCGCGGTGCACCTGGGCGACGCGGTCCGGGTGCTCGACGTTCCACAGCTCCGGGGAGTCGCCGGTCTCCAGCCCCAGGCGGAACAGGTTGGTGCCCATGGCGCCGTCGGCCAACAGATAGGCGCGCTCGGCGAGCAGGCGGTGGATCGCGTCGGTCATCGCGGGCCGTCTTTCGGCTGGGGTGGCAGGGTTTAGCGCGATTTCGAGGGGCGCACCACGGCGAATTCCGCAACCCCTGTTGGTATCGAGTCGCTATATATCTAATCGTCATATATCTTGCACACATATGCGTTACTGATATATACAGCCGCGTTTCCCCCGAACCGCGGATTGAAATGGATACCAAGACACTCTGCCTGGGCGTGCTGGCGCACGGCGACGCCTCCGGCTACGAGATCAAGAAGGCGTTCGAGGACGAGGCCCTGGGCCACATCCAGGACGCCGGCTTCAGCTCGATCTACCCGGCGCTGAGCCGCCTCCTGAAGGCCGGGCACGTCACCGTGACGGCGGAGACCCAGGCCGGCAAGCCGGACAAGAAGGTCTACAGCCTGACGCCGGCGGGACGCCTGGCCTTCCTCGACGCGCTGGCGACGCCCAGCAAGTTCGACCAGCTGCGCTCGGACTTCCTGTTCAAGATGCTGTTCGCCGAGCTGATGCCGGCGCGCCAGTTGGAGGCGGCGCTGGACGCGCACGTGGCCGAGATCCGCGGGCGCCTGGAACGCATGGCGGGCGACGACTGCGGGCACGTGGGCGTCGGGCCGCAGTTCGTGCACGGCTTCGGTCTGGCGATGTACCGCGCCGCCGACGCCTACATCGAAGAGCACAAGTACGAACTGCTGCGCGCCGCGCTGATGAGCGAGCAGCCGGCCGAAGCCGCGGAGTAGCGGCGGACGGAACACCTGCCGCGCGCGCCCCGGCGAGGGGCCGCGGTGCGGCACTGCAAGGGGTTGAGTGTCGATGCGCAAGTCGATCGTGATCGCCGCCGTGCTGGCCGTGGCCGTCGTCGGCTGGGTCCTGTCGGGCCAGATCAACGGCAACGCCGAACAGTCGCGTTCGGCCGAGCCCGCGGCGGTGGTGCCCAAGGCGCCGCCGCCGGCGCGCGTGCGCGTCGCCCACCTGACGGCCGAGGCGCACATGCTGACGGTCAGCGTGCGCGGCCGCACCGAGGCGTCGCGCGAGATCGAACTGCGGGCGGAAACAGCGGGCCGCATCGTCGCCGAGCTGGTCCGTCGCGGCGATCGCGTCGCGCAGGGGCAACTGCTGGGGCGGCTGGCGCTCGACGACCGCGAAGCGAAACTGGCCGAATACAACGCGCTGCTGCGTCAGCGCGAGATCGAATTCGACGCGGCGACGCAGTTGAGCGGCAAAGGCTTCCGCTCCAACACCGAGCTGGCCGGCGCGAAAGCGCAGTTGGACGCGGCGCGGGCGCAGGTCGAGCGGATGAAGATCGACATCGATCACACGCTGATCCGCGCGCCGATTGACGGCATCGTCGATAGGGGCAAAGTCCAACTGGGCGACTACGTCCAAGTGGGCGATCTCTACGGCACGATCATCGACCTCGATCCCGTTCTGCTCGTCGGCAACGCCACGGAGCGCGAGGTCGGCTTCCTGCAGGAGGGCATGCTGGGCCGGGCGACGACGCTGGACGGCCATGAGGTCGAAGGCGCCATCAGCTACATCGCTCACAGCGCCGAGCCGGAGACCCGCACCTACCGCTTCGAGCTTGAGGCCGACAACCCGGACGGCATCATCCGCGACGGCCTGACGGCCGACATCGTGATCCCTGTTTCCGTGGTGACAGCGCATTTCGTCTCGCCGGCCGTCCTCACGCTCGGTGACAACGGTATCGTCGGCGTCAAGGCCGTGGATGCTCAAAACCGTGTCGTCTTCCACCCGATCCGCATCGTCAAGGATACGCCGACCGGCATCTGGCTGGCGGATTTGCCGGCGGAGATACTGCTGATCACCGTCGGCCAGGAATTCGTCGTGCCCGGCCAGGTCGTCGAGCCCGTCGAGGCGCCGAGCCCGATTGTCGCCGGCAGCACGTCATGAGCATCATCGACGCCGCGGCCAACCGCTCGCGCACGACGATCGCGGCGCTGGTGCTGGTGCTGGTCACCGGCCTCGTGGCCTATATCAACATCCCCAAGGAGGCAGACCCGGACGTCGACATCCCGATCATCTACGTCAGCATGCACCATGAGGGCATCAGCCCCGAGGACGCCGAGCGCCTGCTGGTGCGGCCGATGGAGACCGAGATGCGCTCCATCGAGGGCGTCAAGGAGATGCGCTCGACCGCATATCAGAGCGGCGCCAACGTGCTGCTGGAGTTCGAGGCCGGCTTCGACGCCGACCAGGCGCTGAACGACGTGCGCGAGAAGGTCGACATCGCCAAGACCGAACTGCCCGACGACACCGACGAGCCGACCGTCAACGAGGTCAATCTCAGCGAGTTCCCGGTGCTGGTCGTCACGCTCGGCGGCGACGTGCCGGAGCGCACGCTGCTGCGCCTGGCGCGCGACCTGCAGGACCGCGTCGAAGGCATCCCCAGCGTCCTGGAGGCGACAATCGGCGGCGACCGCGACGAGCAGGTCGAAATCATCATCGATCCAATGCTGATCGAGGCCTACAACCTGGACGCTCAGCAGATCCTCGCCGCCTTGTCGCGCTCGAACACGCTGATCGCGGCCGGCAACATGGACACCGGCCAGGGCCGATTCTCCGTCAAGGTGCCGGGCCTGTTCGAGAGCGCCGTCGACATCCTGGAGATGCCGCTGAAGGTCAGCGGCGACAGCGTCATCACGGTCAAGGACGTCGCCGTCGTGCGCCGCAGCTTCAAGGACCGCGAGACGATCGCGCGCATCAACGGCAAGCCAGCGCTGACGCTCGAGGTCTCCAAGCGCGTCGGCGAAAACATCATCGACACCATCAACGCGGTGCGCACGACGCTCGAGGCCGAGCGCGCGGCCTGGCCGGCCGGCGTCGAGGTGCTCTACTCGCAGGACAAGTCGAACGACATCCGCTCGATGCTGACCGACCTGCAGAACAACGTCACCAGCGCCATCCTCTTGGTCATGGTGATCATCGTCGGCGTCTTGGGCGTGCGCTCCGGCTTCCTGGTCGGCGTCGCCATCCCGGGCTCGTTCCTGACCGGCATGCTGGTGCTCAGCGTGCTGGGCCTGACCGTCAACATCGTCGTCCTGTTCTCGCTGATCCTAGCCGTCGGCATGCTGGTCGACGGCGCCATCGTCGTCACCGAGTATGCCGACCGCAAGATGCGCGAGGGCGAACCGCCGGAGCGCGCCTACAAGCTGGCGGCCAAGCGCATGAGCTGGCCGATCATCGCCTCGACGGCGACGACGCTGGCGGCCTTCGCGCCGCTCTTGTTCTGGCCCGGTATCGTCGGCGAGTTCATGAAGTTCCTGCCGATCACGCTCGTGGCGACGCTGTCGGCCTCGCTGCTGATGGCGCTGGTCTTCATCCCGGTCCTGGGCATGAACCTGGGCGGCATCGTGCGCATGGTGCTGGTGCTGGGCATGACGGGCGGCGCCGCGGCGTTGGCCGGCGGCGCGGTCTACGCGGTCCTGGGCGGGCTGATCGGCCTGCCGACCGGGCCGATCGTCATCGTGCCCGCCGCGATCGCGGCGCTGGCGGCGGCGTTCTACGGCGTGCGCGCCGGCCTGTGGCTGGGCGACCACTCACGCGCCGCGCTGAGCCACGGCGCGGAAGGCAGCGAGGAGATCATGCAGGCGCTCGCGGCCGACGCCGAGACCGACCTCGACGACGTCAAGGGGCCAACCGGGGTTTATGTGCGCGTGCTGCACCGCGCCCTGCGCCACCCCGGCAAGATCCTCGCCTGCGCCGTGCTGGTGCTGGTCGGCTCCTGGGTCGCCTCTGGCCAGTTCGGCCGCGGCGTTGAGTTCTTCCCCGACGTCGAGCCCGAACAGGCCAAGGTGCGCATTCACGGCCGCGGCAACCTGTCGGTCAACGAGAAGGCCGGGCTGGTCGGCCAGGTCGAGGCCGAAGTCCTGGCCATGCAGGCGGAGCGCGGCGAGTTCAAGACAATCTACCTGCTGGCCGGCAACGTAGTCGCCCAGGACGACGACGCCGAAGACACCATCGGCACGATCCTCCTGGAGCTCGCCGACTGGGACGAGCGCCGCAAGGCCGACGACATCCTGGCCGAGGTCAAGACGCGCACCGCCCACCTGGCCGGCATCCACGTCGAGACCGAGATCCCGCGCGCCGGGCCGCCGGTCGGCAAGCCGGTGCAGCTGCACCTGAGCTCGCGCTATCCGGAGCTCTTGGAGGCCGAGATCGTCAAGGCGCGCGGCTTCTTCGAGCAGCTCGAAGGCCTCAAGGACGTCGAGGACAGCAGGCCGATCCCCGCCATCGAGTGGGAGATCAACGTCGACCGCGCCCAGGCGGCGAAGTTCGGCGCCGACGTGCAGATGATCGGCAGTTTCGTGCAGTTCATCACGAAGGGCCTCAAGGTTTCCGAGTACCGGCCGGACGACAGCGACGACGAGATCGACATTGTCGCGCGCTATCCGCAGCAGTACCGCACCATCGACGAGCTGGACCGCCTGCGCGTGACGACCGCGGACGGCCCGGTGCCGATCGGCAACTTCGTCGAGCGCTCGGCGCGGCAGCAGACCGGCTCCCTACGCCGCACGGACGGCCTGCGCGTGATGACGGTGAAGGCCGACGTGCTGCCAGACGTGCTGACCAACGACATGGTCAAGGCGATCGCCGCCTGGCTGCCGACCGCCGACATCGACCCGCGCGTCACCTGGGAATTCAAGGGCGAGGACGAGGAGCAGCAGAACGCCCAGGCCTTCCTGATGAAGGCCTTCGGCATCGCGCTGTTCATCATGGCGCTGATCCTGGTGACCCAGTTCAACAGCTTCTATTCGGCGCTCTTGATCCTCTCCGCCGTCATCATGTCGACCGTCGGCGTCATGCTGGGGCTGCTGATCATCGGCGAGCCCTTCGGCATCATCATGAGCGGCGTCGGGGTGATCGCGCTGGCCGGCATCGTGGTCAACAACAACATCGTGCTGATCGACACCTTCGACCGCCTGCGCAAGACCACGCCCGACCCGATGCAGGCGATCCTGCGTACCGGCGCCCAGCGTCTCAGGCCCGTGATGCTGACCACGGTTACGACGATCTGCGGCCTGATGCCGATGGTGCTGCAGACCAACATCGACTTCTTCACGCGCCAGATCAGCATCGGCGCGCCGTCGACCCAGTGGTGGGTGCAGCTTGCCACTGCGATCGCCTTCGGCCTCGCCTTCGCCACCATCCTGACGCTGATCGTGACGCCCAGCGCGCTGATGGCCCGCGAGAACGCGGCGGCCTGGTGGGATCGGCGGCAGGCGGCCAAGGCGGCGGCACTCGCGGCGCCCGCGCCGGACGAGACCCCGCCGGCACCGCCGGAGATCGCCGAAGCCGCCGAGTAGGCCCTACGCCTTGTCCGGCCCGTCGCCGAAGGCCTGGCGCGCGGCGACGATGCGCGTCGTCGTCGTCACCCAGCACAGCGCGGCGAAGACGTAGGCTATTGGCGCGAAGGCGCTGGGCCACAGGCACAGCAGCACGAACAGCGCGATGGTCTCGGCACCCTCCGTCAGGCCGCCCAGGTAGTAGAACGACTTGGCGCCGCGCAGCTCGGTGCCGATGCCGCGCTTAGCCGCCAGGACGGCGTAGGCCAGGAACGACGCGCCGGTGCCGACGAAGCTGAACACCAGCACCGCGGCGGCGACGGCGTTCGCCTCCGGCCGCGCCAGCGCGAAGCCGACGGGCACCGCGGCGTAGAACAGGAAGTCGCAGACGATGTCCAGGTAGCCGCCGAAGTCGGTCAGCCGCACGTGGCGCGCGACGGCGCCGTCCAGGCCATCGCTCAGGCGGTTCAGGAGGATCGCCGCCAGCGCCCAGCCATAGGCCTCGACGGCCAACAGCGGCAGCGCCAGGAGGCCCACCGCGAAGCCGGCCAGCGTCACCGCGTTGGCACTGACCCCGCGCGCCGCGAGCCAGCGGCCGGCCCGGTCGAGCGGCGGATCGATGATCTTGCGCAGGGCGGCGTCGAACATGGAGAACCGGCGGTCGCGGGGCGGGAGCGTGAGCGTGAGCCTAGCGCGGTTCGCCCGGCTGGGCAGCGCGGCGCTCGCCGCTACTGCGTCGTCGGCAGGGCGAAGATCTGGCCGGGGTAGATCAGGTCCGGGTCGCGGATCTGGTTGGCGTTCGCGGCGTAGATCTCGGTGTACTGCAGCCCCCGGCCATAGACCCGGCGGGCGATGCGCCACAGGCTATTGCCGGGCTGCACGACCACCAGCGAGCCGGCGGGCAGGTCGGCCAGCGGCTCGGCGCGCATGAACGGCAACTCGACGCGTGCGACGACCTGGCCCACAGCGTCGAGCTGGTCGACCCGCAGCAGATAGAGGCCGGGCGGCACGCGGCGATCGGGTGCGATCTCCCACACCGTGTCGTCGCCGGCCCGGCCGGCGCCCAGGAAGGCGTTGTCGAGATAGGCGTTGATGCCGGCGCCAGCCGGCGCGCGGCCAGCCAGCCGCAGACGGCCGTCGGCGGTGTAGTCGATGACCTCGACCGTGACCGTCAGCGCCGGGCCCGTGCTCGGCTCGGGCACCAGCACCGTGCCCGTGGTGCCGCTGCCGAGCGCGGCGCTGGACGCCGCTTCCGGCGCCTGCAGCACGCGCGTGGCCCCCTCGCCCTGGCGCGGCACCAATACCGCCAGCGCCGCGGTGTCGCCCTCGCTGGCGCGGCCGGCGACGTCGCGCCCGCGCTCGGGCACGACCAGCACGACGACTTTGTCGGATGGCGTCTCCGTGCCCTGGGCATCGCGCTGGACCAGCGACAGTTCGCGATCGCCGGGCGCCAGCGGCATCTCGGGCAGCAGCACCCAGTCGCCGTTCGGGTCGGCGGTGACTCGGCCCAGCTCGGTCTCGCCCGAACGCACGACGACCTCGGCGCCGGGCGCCGCACGGCCGGCAATCACCGCGTTGCCCTCGCGCTCGACACGCACGACGTCGAAGCTGGGGCCGATGACGTCGCCTGCTGCCGGCGCGCCGGGCCGCGGCTGCAGCGGCACCTGGCGCACCGTCGGCGCCCTGGCCTGCGCCGCCGGCGCGGGCTGGCCCGGCGTCAACGCCGCGGTCTGCCCGGGCGCCGATTCGGCGGCCTGGGCGAGCGGTCGCTCGACGGCCCCTTGGGCCGGCAGGTCGACCGTGACCCCCGGCGTCCGCTCGGCCGCTTGGCCGGGCGCCGGCTCGGTCGCTGCCGCGGGCGTTTCCGGTGCGGCAGCAACGGGCGTATCCGTGGCGGCGGCGACCGGCGGGCCCTCGTCCGCCGGCTCGACCATGCGTTCGGCCAGTTCGTCGGTGGCGCTCGGGCGCTCGGGCGCCTCGGCGGCCGGCAGCGGCGCGTCCGGCGATGACTCAGCGGGCGGCTCGGCTGACGGCGCGGCCGGCGCCTCGGCCACCGGCGTCGGTGGCGGCGCATCGGACCGGTCGAGCGCGACGTAGGCCGTGACGCCCACGCCGACCGCCGCGACGCTGCCGACGATCCCGTAGATCAGGCGTACCTTCACGCGCCCTCTCGATTGGCCGGCGCAGGTTCGCAACCGGCGTATGTGGCGGCCACCCTAGTACGCAGGACGAGTCGGCGCAATTTGGCGACAGCGCCGTGACAGGGCGCCCGTGACGCCTCAGTCCTTGGTCGAAACCACGTTCTCCACCGCCGGCACGGCGCGCAGATAGGCGACGATCGCGGCACGGTCGGCCTCGGTCAGTGCGCCCGTCGAGTTCTCCACCACTTCGGCCATGCCGCCGCCGACGATGTCGCCGTCCGGCAACAGCCCGATGGTGAACAGGAAGTCCAGGTCGCCGTCGCTCCAATCGCCGATACCGGTCGGATGCGGCGTGATGTTGGGCACGGCGCCGCCCTCTGGCCCGTCGCGGGTGCCGGCCAGCTCGCGCGCGCCATCGATGGCACCCATCCAGTTGCGCGGCGTGTGGCACTCGCCGCAATGGCTCAGATGGCGCACCAGGTAGGCGCCGCGGTTCCACTGTTCGTCGCGCGCCGGGTCGGGCTCGTAGGCGCCGGACGTGAGGTAGAGCCAGTTCCAGGGCAGCATGCTGAGCCGGATGCCGAACGGGAAGCGGATCTCGTGATCGCGGTTGGCCTGTGGTACCGCCGGCTGGGCGTCGAGATAGGCCTTGAGATCGGTCAAATCGGCGTCGGTCATGCCGGTGAACGACGGGTAGGGAAAGACGGGAAAATACCGCGTGCCGTCGGGCCCCCGGCCATGGCGCATGGCGCGCACGAAGTCTTCGAGGCTCCAGCGGCCGATGCCGTGCTGGGGATCCGGCGTGATGTTGGGGCTGTAGAAGGTGCCGAAAGGGGTCTTGAGCGCCCGCCCCCCGGCCAGCGGCGCGCCGCCGCCCTTGGCGTCGGTGTGGCAACCCAGGCAGCCGGCCGCCTTGAAGACGTAGGCGCCGCGCGCCACCGCCTCCTCTGCCGCGGCCACTGCCGGCTTGGCCAGCACCAAGGCCGCCCCCGCCAGCGCCGCCGTTTGCCAAAACTTGACAATCCGGCGCCAAAGTTCCATCAGCAGCCTCCGGTTCGCCGCCACCAAAGCCCGTTCGGCAGGTGGCCCCCGCCGCACGCCGGAACCATCCTGGAGCCAGTATGGAACACGTCTCGTCGCTCTGCGTCTATTGCGGTTCGTCCGGTCGCGGCGCCGACGCCCATAAATCCGCTGCCACGGCGCTGGGCACGCTGATGGGCCAGCGCGGCATCCGCCTGGTCTATGGCGGCGGCCGCGTCGGCCTGATGGGCATGGTCGCGGACGCCACGCTGGCCGCCGGCGGCGAGGTGATCGGCATCATCCCGACGTTCCTCGACGAGTACGAAGTCGGCCACACCGGCGTCACCTCGCTCGAAGTCGTGCCGACGATGCACGAGCGCAAGGCGCGCATGGCCGAGCTGTCGGACGGCTTCGTCGTGCTGCCGGGCGGCCTGGGCACCCTCGACGAGACGCTGGAGATCGTCACCTGGCGGCAGCTGGGCCTGCACGACAAGCCGGTCGTCGTGGTCGACGTCGACGGCTTCTGGCGGCCCCTGCGCGAGCTCGTCGAGCACGTCGCTGCGGAAGGCTATGCCCAGGCCGAGCACCTGGCGCTGCTGCGCTTCGTCGACCGCGTCGAGGACGTGCTGCCGGCGCTGGCGCGCGCGCCCGAGCCGGCCGTCTCGCTCGACGCCAAATGGCTGTGAGCGCGCCTTGCCGGGCCGCGGGCGCGTCCCTATGGTGCGCCCCGGCCCACCCGATCCACGCCCCTTAGCGAGAGCCATCGATGAACAAGATCAAGGTCGCCAACCCGGTCGTCGAGCTCGACGGCGACGAGATGACGCGCATCATCTGGCAGTGGATCCGCGACCGGCTGATCCTGCCCTACCTCGACGTCGAACTGCTGTACTACGACCTGTCGATCGAGAAGCGCGACGAGACCGACGACCAGATCACCGTCGACAGCGCCAACGCGATCAAAGAGCACGGCGTCGGCGTCAAGTGCGCGACGATCACGCCGGACGAGGCGCGGGTCGAGGAGTTCGGCCTCAAGAAGATGTGGCGCTCGCCCAACGGCACGATCCGCAACATCCTGGGCGGCACCGTGTTCCGCCAGCCGATCATCATGGCCAACGTGCCGCGGCTGGTGCCCGGCTGGACCAAGCCCATCGTCATCGGCCGTCACGCCTTCGGCGACCAGTACCGCGCCACGGACTTCGTGGTGCCGGGCCCGGGCACGCTGACACTGACCTTCCAGCCGGCGGACGGCGGCGAGCCGATCACCCACGAGGTCTTCGACTTCCCCGGCGGCGGCGTCGCCATGGCGATGTACAACTTGGACGAGTCGATCCGCGGCTTCGCCCGGGCCTGCTTCAACTACGGCCTCAACCTCGGCTGGCCGGTCTACCTCTCGACCAAGAACACCATCCTCAAGGCCTATGACGGCCGCTTCAAGGACCTCTTCCAGGAGGTCTTCGACGCCGAGTTCAAGGACAGGTTCGACGCCGCGGGCATCACCTACGAGCACCGCCTGATCGACGACATGGTCGCCGCGGCGCTGAAATGGGAGGGCGGCTTCGTCTGGGCCTGCAAGAACTACGACGGCGACGTGCAGTCCGACACCGTGGCCCAGGGCTTCGGCTCGCTGGGCCTGATGACCTCGGTGCTGATGACGCCCGACGGCCACACGGTCGAGGCCGAGGCGGCGCACGGCACGGTGACGCGCCACTACCGCCAGCACCAGGCGGGCAAGGAGACCTCGACCAACCCGATCGCCTCGATCTTCGCCTGGACCCGCGGTTTGAAGTACCGCGGCGTCTTTGACGACACGCCCGACGTGGTGCGCTTCGCCGACGCGTTGGAGCGGGTCTGCATCGAGACGGTCGAGGGCGGCCAGATGACCAAGGACCTCGCCATGCTGATCGGCCCCGAGCAGCAATGGCTGACGACCGCCCAGTTCATGGACGCCGTCGACGCGAACCTAGAGGCGGCGATGGCCGAGGCGGCTTAGGGAGCGGTTGCCGAAGCCGCGTGCGACGGCCAGCATGCGGCATCACCAGATTGCGAACGACGCAGATCGGCGACGAGACGGGCGTCATACTGCCGATGGAAATCCGCGACGAGCTAGGTGTTGAGCCCGGCGACTCCGTTTTCTTGACCCGCCTGCCCGATGGGGCGTTTCGGCTGACCCGCTACGATCCGGAATTCGCGGCAACGATCGAAAACGCCCGCGACTTCATGCGCCGGCACCACGAGGCGTTCAAGAAACTGGCGGAGTAGGCCGCTACACGCCGAATCGGGACGGTCCGCTGGCTTGTGGCGGCTGCGTTACGTTGTCGCTTGCACGTTGCCAAGCAACACCCCCCACCCTAACCCTTGCATGTTCATTGAGGCGCGAATCGGTGCAGCATTCGTGTCGGTCCTCGGGGGGTGGCCACCCCCCGAGGACCGGATCGGCGGGACCGTGTGACCCTTGGTTTGGCACCG